>JACCEC010657153.1_pt1 | contig 29151 bp, 25 predicted proteins | sample 7450121 | NCBI WGS metagenome assembly JACCEC01 (sample SAMN15323455, study PRJNA562643) | freshwater metagenome | isolation source: river surface water | place: USA:Blue River Watershed | collected 2017-08-18 | reverse complement strand
GCACTTTTCGAAGATTTTGGCACGTCCATAGGTGCTTTCAGCTATTGAACGTGCCAAAATCTCCGGAAAATTGCCTCGCAACCTGCAACAATTCCCTATAAACTAAACCCATTATTCAGGTTATTATACATGGTTTCCCTCTCATTTTTCTAGCGGAAAACCATCCGTGCTTATTATAATCTAGTGCTCAAAATGCGGTCATGGCGGAATTGGTAGACGCGCTAGATTCAGGTTCTAGTCGAGGCAACTCGGTGGATGTTCGAGTCATCTTGACCGCATTTCTTTTTTAACCAGAACTAAAGATCGCTCCTGCAATCTTAGCGGATATCCCGCCTCATGTTGTCAACGGATGCACGGACAAGAGCGAACAGGTCCGCCACCAGATCCAATCTTATTCCTAATTCCTCGCAGGTAAGCAGCCTCGTAAGCCGCGCTACGTCTTGCATCTGCCACGCCTCGTGACGGGTCCATGGTTTTGATGATATTCATGGTAATTCTACGTAACAACCCCATATTCTCGGCTGCATGCCCTGTATGTGCAAGGGAAGCATCTTCTTCGAAGACGACATCTGCAACATAGTGAAGACTCTCGATTTCCCAATGCCCTCTAATCCGCTGGGAAAACTACTGCGGAGTTCCCTCTCGGCTTGAGCCGTAATAACCTGAATAACACCATTTATCAAAAAAAATTTTTATTTTTCACCCCCTCTTTCCAGAAAAATTTTCAAATGGCTTCCGGACTCGATTAAGCTTGAATAGCTCATCTTTTAACCTGTCCATTTTTGTCCTCAATTTGATGGAAAACAGGCGACCACAAGATAAATCTTATTTTTGATACGTGGTATTATTTTTGATAAATGATATAATTTCTCGCTTAAATCCGGTCAAGGGGTTATGCACTCAAAAAAACCACTTTATCTGCAATGAAAATTTTCTGAAGCTGTCAATTTTTTCTTGTTATAAGACCCTGAGTGCCCTCCTATCATTCATCCGGTTTTTTATGTTTTTATAAAATCCCATCACAGAAAACCCAGGAAAAAGAAAAAATGTTTCTCAGTTGTATAAATAAAAGAAAATACAAAGAAGATTTCCAAGAAAGTTTATTAAACCGCAGCGATCTGGCTGCGAAATGTGAAAAATTAATGTTAGATGAGAACCCAAAAGTGGTTGCTCTAGCAAACGCAACAATCCAGATGTGTAAAGCAGCGCAGGAAAGAAAACAAAAACTAACTTTGCAAAACTTTCTGGTGGAGATGAAAAAAACAGCAAGGCAGACCTGGGACAAATCGATTCAGAGAAACCAATATGAAATAGACTGTATCGAAGCTCTTCATGAATATGAAAGAGAATGGGTACCAGCTCTTGAGAAGATAGAAACTATAGCAACTGATCACCTCGGAGGTCATGAAACAAATCGCACCGCTCTGGCTGAACGATGCAAAACAGAATCAGAGACCACTGATGACCAAAAAATGCTTACTCTAGCATTAAGCATGGGCGAATTATGCAAAGAAAAGCGACGCTGCAAGAGACGATTCAGCCTGCCGGGTCTGAAACCGAGGATATAAACCTGAATAATGGGTTTAGTTTATAGGGAATTGTTGCAGATTGCGAGGCAATTTTCCGGAGATTTTGGCACGTTCAATAGCTGAAAGCACCTATGGACGTGCCAAAATCTTCGAAAAATGCTCGCAAGATGCGGCAAGGTTCTATGAAATAAACCCATTATTCAGGTTAACAAGGAGGTGTCCTAAATTTGAACCAAACTGCGCCTTTAAGACCCGTTCGCGCCCAAGGTCGCTTCACTTAACTCCTCCTCGTGTGTCTGCAGTCGAAGTAGCTCAACTGGAATAAGTTGGGCGATTATCCGACGCTGGTACAAACCGATTTTTCGGGTTATTTCGGTATAATCATACGTGGTCGCTCAACATGAGAAAACATGACGATGTCAACGAATTTTTTTGTCATGCAAATTTTTCAGTCACGATCGGTATACACGCAATTGTTAGGCTGCGTTGCCCAGCGTTCCAAAGGCGGAGCAGACTTAAAATCTCGATTCTAACGCGCTGTAAGTCCGCAACGCTGATCCCTGCACTGCCTTTGCAAGTTTTAAACAAGATTGTTTGAACATCCCGTAAGCATGAGGGTCGGTCAACAGATTGGACAACACAGTGGGCAGCTGATCGATACAGACTTGTTTGCCAGCATTGCTGTTCAGAACTAAGTCTTCCAGATCAAGCTGGCTGTGCATATGCGGTCCAAATAGGACAGGAACTCCAAGTAAGATCGGTTCAAAGATATTATGGCCGCCGACAGACTCAATGAAACTGCCTGCAACGATGGCAATCTCTGCAACTTGATAGCATATGTTGAGAAGACCCATGGCGTCGATCAAAACAATTCGCTCATCGCCTATTTTGTTTTGCCGATTGGAATAGGTACAGATGGTCATCGCTCGTAGCTTAACTTGAGTAGCGACCTCTGCAAACCGCTCAGGATGCCGGGGAACAAGCAAGACTTTGAGATCGGGGATTTGCCGCCAGACGGCATCGAGAGCCGCTAGTAGCCATTCCTCTTCAGGAGCATGGCTCGAGCCGATCACAATGACCCGGTCCTTATCCTTGATCCCCAACTCTGCCTTCCAGACTTGCAGTTCTACGGGAGTTAATGTTTTTGGCGTGGCATCGAACTTCAAGTTTCCCGTTACAGTGATCTTGTCCGGATCTATTCCTATCGCGATAAACCTGTCGCGGAACCTCTCGCTTTGAACACAGAGTTGCTCAAAGGGGGAAAACAGCTTTCGAGAAAAGCTGCTGAAAAGTTTAAACCGCTTGGCGGAACGCTCTGATACTTTCCCGTTGATCAAGAGGACTGAGGCACCTTGAGCATGAGCTTTTGAGATCAGATGGTACCAGAAATCGCTTTCACAAAGGACAAGTGTATCAGGATGGATTGTTTTCATCGCTCTGCGGATGATCCACGAAAAGTCAAGAGGAAGAAAAAAGTGAGCAGCTGCCTCGGGCATGCTCCGTCTCGCCTCGGCATGTCCCGTCTCCGTGGTCGAGGAGATGGCAATCAGAGCATCGGGACACTTTTTCCGGACCAAGTGAAAAAAGGGAATGACAGCGCGAGTTTCTCCCATCGAAACGGCATGGATCCAAATCACCTTCTTGTCTGTGGGAAAAATCGGGAGCTTGACCCCTAAGTGGGAGCCTAAACCCTTTCGGTATTTGTCCTTCACGACATATTGCCACAGCATTTTGGGAAGGGCGATGATCGCAAGGATGAACAGAGCGATATCGTAGAAAAAACTAAACATCACACACAATATTAATGAGTTTGTTCGGGACATACACAACTTTGGTAATTGCTCCTGTCACGTGTTTAATGATTGGCGGCTGAGTTTTGATAAACTCAAGCAGTTCTTCTTGCCCCTTATCCTTGGGGAGCATCCATTTACCGCGGACTTTGCCGTTCACTTGCACAACATACATGATCGTCTCATCGATCAAGTAAGTGTGGTCTACTTGAGGAAACGGCACATAAGTCAAGCTCTCCTTTCCTCCTAAATGCTCCCATGCCTCTTCGGCAATATGGGGGGCAAACGGATAAAGGACCTGGATGAGCATCCGGACCACGCGCTTAGGGTACTTATCGAGCGGCGAAAAGGCATTGATGAATTCCATCATTTTAGCTATCGCCGTATTGAACTGCATCCCCTCAATGTCCCTTTCCACAAAATTGACAAGGCGATGTCCAAGCTTTAACGCCTCTTCTGTCTCTTCCTCGCAGACCTTGTCCGACATGACGATATCATAAACCCGGTTCAAGAACCGGCGGCAGCCGTTGACAGCGTCCGTGTTCCATAATTTTTCTTTATCGAAGGGGCCCATGAACATCTCATACATCCTGAGCGAATCGGCACCAAAGTCCTCGATCATATCGTCAGGAGTGACTCCATTAAGCTTCGACTTCGACATTTTATCGATTTGGCTCTCGAGCTCTTCATTCGATCCGATGCGGAAATAGCGCCCCTCGTTTTCATTAACTTCTTCGGCAGGAACATACCCGCCATTAGAATCTTGGTAGGAACGGGCGGTAACAAGCCCTTGATTGCGCAGAGTTTGGAATGGCTCTAATGTGCTGACAAAACCGCAATCGTAAAGAACCTTATGCCAAAATCTAGCGTAGAGTAAATGGAGGACGGCATGTTCGACACCGCCCACGTAGAGATCGACCGGCATCCAATATTTTTCTACTTCAGGGTCCCAGGCTTGCTTTTCGTTTAATGGATCACAAAAGCGCAAGTAGTACCAGCAAGAACCTGCCCATTGAGGCATCGTGTTGGTTTCCCGTTTGGCTTTTTGCTCTGTCTTCAAATCGACGATCTCGACCCAATCGACAACCTTGGATAACGGGCTTTCTCCGGCGCTCGAAGGTTTATAGTCATTCATGAGTGGAGGGCATAATGGAAGCTCATCGACATCGAGGACCCGTTTGCTCCCATCGGCAAAATGGAGGATCGGAAACGGTTCTCCCCAGTACCTTTGACGGGAAAAGAGCCAGTCGCGTAATTTATAGTTGACCGTCCCTTCCCCTTTCTGGTTTCTTTCGAGCCATTTGATCACCGAGCGTTTAGCATCAGATACAGACTGCCCATCGATAGAAAATACGCCGTGTGCGCTATTGATCATGACCCCTTCTTCCGACCAGCAACGATCTCCTTTCAGGACTTCAATTTTCACATCTTCTGACTTCAAGCCATCAGGAATCAGTTCGGGAAACTCGTCAACAGAGGGCTCGATCACAGGAATAATCGCGAGATCAAACTTTTTAGCGAATTCGAAGTCCCGTTCATCATGGGCTGGGACTGCCATCACAGCGCCTGTCCCGTAATTCATGAGGACGTAATCCGAGATCCAGATCGGGATCAACCGATCGTTGACGGGGTTAATTGCGTAGGCGCCAGTCCAAACACCTGTCTTGTCTTTGTTGAGATCGGTCCTTTCGAGATCGCTTTTGGCTCCAATTTTTTTCCGATAAGCTTCCACTTCCCCTTTTTTCTCTGAAGTCACGATTTCTAAAACTAATGGGTGCTCTGGAGCTAAAACCATAAAGGTGGCTCCAAAAAGGGTATCTGGGCATGTGGTAAAAACTGTGATCGGCTTTTGTGTTGTCTTTTCGATAAAATGGACCTTTGCCCCTTCGCTTCTACCGATCCAGTTGATCTGGAGTTTTTTTAAGCTCTCTGGCCAATCGATCAGATCGAGATCATGGATCAACCTATCTGCATAGGCAGTAATTTTAAGGATCCATTGCCTGAGCGGTCGCCGTTCGATAGGATATCCCCCTTCTTTGGAACGCCCGCTCTCCACCTCTTCGTTGGACAAAACGGTACCAAGTGTCGGGCAAAAATTGACGAGGATCTCAGCTTCATAGGCCAGCCCCTTTTCATATAATTTTGTGAAGATCCATTGAGTCCACTTATAGTACTTAGGATCACTTGTCGCCACCTCTCTGCCCCAATCATAGCTGAAACCTAGCGATTTCAATTGCCGCCGGTAGGTGTTAATATTTTTCTCTGTCATGATCGAAGGGTGTGTCCCTGTGCGGATCGCATACTGCTCTGCAGGAAGCCCAAAACTGTCCCAGCCCATGGGATGCAGGACATTATACCCTTTCTGCCGCTTGTAGCGGGCCAGGATGTCCGTTGCTGTATACCCGGTCACGTGGCCGACATGCAGCCCCGCTCCTGAAGGATAGGGAAACATGTCTAAAACATAATACTTAGGTTTTGAACGGTCGATCTCCGATTTGAAGATCTGCCGGTCTTCCCAGTATTTTTGCCACTTCTGTTCAATGCGCTGATGATCGTATCTAGGCTTTTCCATAATAGTTGTTCAAACATCTTAAAGGTTGATTGGATGGTGATAAAAATAGTACTGAATAGCGCAGTCTTTTGTCCAGGAACTTAGAAGCTGTCCAGCAACTGCTAATGGGAGCGGGAGCTGAGAGATGAGGTTTCATTGCAGAACTTTTTGAATCATCTGAGAAAACTATACACCAAAATAACTTGAAGAATCGGTTTTTGCCAACGTCGCCGGCCAATGAATTTGAAATCCGCCTGCATCGCCCAACTTATTCAAGTTGAGCTTCTTCCGTTCAATCCTTGCCTGACTTAAATTCATGGCAGCTCCTTGTCAAATTCCCGATTCTTCAGGTTATTGCGGTATAAACGATAGATGCGGCTTCGTCGCAAAGCGACTTCGTGGCGAAAATAAGAAGATTTTTAACAAAACAACACCGCCAGCACCTTTGCCGACCTGCACTGTCAGGCCGTAAAACACAACAGACTTAATGTAAGCGAGATGCATTATGAATCCCCTGCTTGCATCAAATCAAAAAATCGATTATCCTCTCCGGTCGAATACATAAAGAGAATCAAATTATGCACGATGCGAGCCTGCAAAAGAAAAATAAAATTTCCCTCGAAGATTACGATTTTCGTCAGGATATCGAAAACCGGCTTCTCATGGGACAGTTTACTTCTGTCGATCTAGAAGTATTAGAAGAGATCCTCTACAGCTCCATCACTATTCCCATTCGAAAGCTTGCAAAAAACTTGAGCCTTGAAGAAAACGAGCTCCTTCCTATTTTAAACAAGCTGGGCAAGTCGGGATTGTTCGCTTTCGACGATGAGACGATCACCGTCGATAAAGAGTTGCGCAAATATTTTGAAACGCAAATCATGAAATTCGATCCCGATTTCAAACCTGGAATGGAGTATTTACAGAGCCTTTTGCGCAAAGTTCCCATTCACGTTTTACCTATCTGGTACTCGATTCCTAGAACCTCAAATAATATCTTCGAATCCCTCGTTGAGAAATACCTATTGACACCCCAGATCTTTCAACGCTACCTCCTCGACCTCAACTTCCCTAACCCGACCCTGCATGCAATTGTCAAAGATGTGTACAATGCTCCCGACTTTGCTGTGTTTGCTAAAGACCTAGTCGATAAATATGGGCTTTCCAAAGAGCAATTTGAAGAATACTTGCTTTACCTCGAATTTAACTTCGTTTGCTGTTTGGGCTACCGAAAAATCGATGATGATTGGCGAGAGATCGTCTCCCCTTTCCAGGAGTGGCACGAATATTTGATGTTCTTGAAGACGACCCAGGCGCCTTCCATTTTGACTCCAGCTCAAGTCCAGCGGGTCAGACCGCAAGACCTCTCCTTTATTCAAGACATCAGCACTGTCCTTGCGATGGCCAAGAAACAACCTGTTCCCCTCGCTACGGAAAAAGAGGGAATGCTCCAGCTTGAGCCAGTTGCTTTTTCTATATTGGCCTCAAAACTAGAAGGTTTTAAGGAAAATGATCCCGATCTTCCTCTTTATATCGATCGACTGATCTCCAAATTGCGCACACTGAAGCTTGCGGACATCGTCGATAATCGCCTTTATGCCCTTGAAGCAGCAAACGATTGGCTCGATATGCGCCCAGAAAATCGCGCCATTTTTTTATACAGACACCCCCTAAATAAGCTCGATAACACCAAAATTCCTTCCCAATTATGCACCGATCGGAATATCAAGGAAGCGGAGAAGAGCATCCAACGCGTCCTTAACTTAGGTTGGGTTTACTTGGATGATTTTATCCGAGGGACCATTGTCCCTCTTGGAGAAGATTCTCTAGTTATGTTAAAAAGACAAGGAAAAACGTGGAAATACTGCCTTCCCAGCTATTCTGAAGAAGAGGTTGCTCTGATTCGATCTGTCATTTTCGATTGGCTATTTGAAATTGGGATTACAGCAACCGGAATGCATGAAGGTAAAGAGTGTTTTATGGTCACCTCATTTGGACAATCCCTATTCGGGCGTTAACCCCCACTTTTTACCTTTTTAAGTTCGAAGGCCTCGAGATATTTATTCTCGGTGGTGTTATTGATAACAGAGTGGAGTTAAAGCCCCCCTTTCCGTTATAAATAACCTGAATAATGGGTTTAGTTTATAGGGAATTGTTGCAGGTTGCGAGGCAATTTTCCGAAGATTTTGACACGTTCAATAGCTGAAAGCACCTATGGACGTGCCAAAATCTTCGAGAAGTGCGCGCAAGATGCGGCAGGGTTCTATCAAATAAACCCATTATTCAGGTTAAATGATCTCGCAGTTCGACCTAAAGTCGAACGTCCAAGAGCAAATAGATAAGGCAGGCGGACCCCAAAAAGTACAAAGTCGAGTGAGCAAACAATGTCAAAAAAAAACGATTCTGAACTTGTTTCCAACCGTAAAGCAGGCTACGAGTATGAGATTCTCGATACCTGGGAAGCTGGCATTGTTCTGGTCGGAACAGAAATCAAATCGCTGCGGAACCACGGTGGAAGCCTGCAAGACTCTTATGTCCTCGTTTCGCATGGGGAGGTCGTCCTTAAAAACGCATCGATCTCTCCCTACAAGTTCGGCAACCTCTTTAATCATGAAGAGCGTCGGGACAGAAAGCTTCTCCTCCATAAACGGGAAATCGAAAAGCTCTATACTCTTTCCCAAGAAAAAGGGCTGACCCTGATCCCACTCGGAATGTTTCTAAAAAACGGCTTCGTGAAAGTCAAGATCGCCTGCTGCCGCGGGAAAAAATTACACGATAAACGCGCAGCCGTCAAAGAACGGGAACACAAGAAAGCGATCGACCGAGCCCTCCGCGACCAAGGTTGATCCCCCACTACAGGTGAAGCGACCTTGGGCGCGAACTGGTCTTAAGAGCGGAGCCTGAAGAATTTTACCAACTTTTTAAGACATTTGACTCTACGAGCTGTTTGTTTTATGATGCATCTCTAACAACGTAACAGATTGGAGTGCATCCTATGAAAGTCATTATTCCTCGCCTCGATTTAGTTTCTTTGATCGGAAAAATTCAAAACATCGTCCCTGCCAAGCCCTCCATTCCCATCTTAGCCAACGTCTTGATCGAAGCTCTCGATGACCAGTTGATCATTAGCGCAACCGACCTGACCGTGAGCATGCGCGCCTATGCAGAAGCTAAAGTCGTTGAAGAAGGTGCGATCACCTTGCCCGCCCGCCGCTTTTTTCAACTGATCCGCGAACTGACATCTCCGACTGTCGAGATCCACTCTTCATCGCCCGATATGGCCTCCATTAATGCTGGCACGTCCCACTTCAAGGTTCACGGAATGCATAAAAATGAGTTTCCAGCTCTTCCCGATCTATCTGACGGCATCCATTTTTCCTTAACAAGCCCCTTGCTTCGAGAAATGCTCTCTAGGACAGCATTTGCCGCAGCACGAGATGATAGCCGGCAAGTGTTGAACGGGGTCTACCTGCAGCAAGCTAACCAAACAGCAACCTTTATTGCCACAGACGCGAAACGGCTTGCAAAGATCCATGTGCCCGTTGATATTCCCCCTGAGCAGACAGGATCCTACATCATTCCCCTTAAAGCAGTTGATGAGATGATCCGCATCTTAGATAATAAAGAGGATTTGGCCAAGCTGACACTCATGAATGATAAGATCGCTATCGAAGTTGGCCCAGTCACTTTGATCAGCAAGCTCTTTTCCGGCCAATATCCTGATGTCAGCCGAGTGATCCCAGAAAAAAAACCAAACACCATCTCTCTACACCGAGAGGAACTGATCACTTTGTTACGCCAGGTCTCCTTATTTACAGCGGATAGCAGCAGCTCTGTTCGATTCACCTTCACAACCGGCGAGCTCCATCTTTCTGCCGTCAGTGGAGAAATTGGCGAAGGCAAAGTCAACATGCCTGTCAATTATGGCGGCGAAAAGCTCGATATCGCCTTCAATCCTAATTTCTTCCTCGACATTTTGCGGCACAGTAAAGATGAGACAGTCCACTTTAACGTCTCCGATTCCTACAACCCAGGATTGATCACAGATTCCTCAACGGCACAGTTTGTCATCATGCCGATGCACTTAGAAACGTAATCCATTATGTGGCTGCAACACCTGATCTTGCGTAATTTTCGCAATTATGAGCAGGCTCAGGTCTCCTTCTGCCCTTCCGTGAACGTCATTTATGGAGATAATGGACAAGGAAAAACAAATCTCCTCGAAGCGATCTATCTAATCAGCACAGGGAGATCCTTTCGGACAAAGCGGTTAGGCGAGCTGATCCGAACCGGCGTCAACTACTTTTATGTGGAAGCGCATTTTTCCAAAGATGGGATCTCCCAATGCATCAAAATCTTCTATGACGAACAATCGCGCAAAGTCCAAATCAACAACACAGTCCACAACAACTTCACTTCCCTTTTAGGCACCCTTCCTGGCATTCTGTTATCTCCAGAAGATCGCTCCTTAATGAGCGGTTCTCCAGCAGATCGGAGAAAGTTCATCGATCTCCACATCGCGCAGATCGATCCCCACTACCTCTACCATTTGGGCCGCTACTTTAGGGCGATGAAACAACGGAACTATTTGCTGAAAAGCCGTAGCGAGACCACTTTAGCTGCCTGGGAAATGGCGATGGCCCCTTCTGCTGCTTATCTGATTAGAAGGAGAAAGGAAGCCCTAAGTCTGCTCAGTTCGCCCATTGGCCACTGGATGGAACAACTTTCCCTTGGAAAAGACTCGTTGACAGCTCAGTATGATTGCAGCTTTTCTTTACGCGATCTGCAGAGCAACGAGCTCATTGAATTTCTATTGGCTCAATGGAAGAAGAACCGTACGAGAGAGATGCATCTAGGCTCCACGCTGCTCGGTCCCCATCGCGATGATTTAAGCATTGCTATTTCAGAAAAAGATGCCAAGACTTTTTCAAGTGAAGGACAAAAACGATGCGGCGCTTCCGCATTGCGCTTTGCCCAATGGGAGCAATGCCATGCATTGATTGGATCGAAGCCATTGCTGGGGATCGATGATTTTGGAATCCAGCTCGACCCTGACAGACAACAGCTCCTCCAACAAAAACTCCCCGATTTTGGACAGGTCTTTTTAACTACCCCCGTCCTTCTACAGATTGACCATGCTCAGACTCTTGCAATCCAAAATGGGGCCCTCATCTAATCGATGTGGCGCAAGTAGACTTGTCCCAATGGAAAGTTCTTAGGATCAAGAGATTTTCCCTGTCGTTTAGCGGCAAACTGATCGACGATCTTTAACGCCAATTTTTTGCCGAGCTGAACGCCTTCCTGATCGAAGGAGTTGATATTCCAAATGAACCCTTGGAAAGCAACCTTATGCTCATAATACGCCAAAATTGCTCCCATCAAAAAAGGATCGAGCCGGTGCCCAAATAAAATCCGGTTAGGCCGGTGACCAGGGAAGAATTGGTTCGGGTTCGTACTTCTCTGGCCCACTGCCAAAGCGATCGATTGAGCAAAGAGATTCGAAAGGAGCTTTTCCTGGCAAGTCGTTCCTCCATACACCACATCTTCCTTATATTGGCTCTCTTTAAAACCGATAAATTCGATAGGAACAACGGTCGTCCCTTGATGGATCGATTGGTAAAAAGAATGTTGGCCATTGGTTCCAGGCTCTCCCCAAATGATCGGCCCTGTATCAAAGTCGACAACGTGGCCGCGCTTATCGATACGTTTTCCATTAGATTCCATATCGAGCTGCTGCAGATGCGCAGGAAAGCGCATGAGCGCTTGAGAATAAGGGATAATTGCTACAGTAGGCAGGCCTAAGAAATTACGGTTCCAAATACCCAGCAGCGCTGAAAGGAGGGGAAGATTGGTCTTTAAGTCATTTTTCATGGCCACTTTGTCCATGGCATTGGCGCCGCGTAAGAACTCAAGGAACCTGTCCATTCCTAGAGAAAAAGCAAGCGTCACTCCCCCGACCATTGAAGTGACGGAATAGCGTCCGCCGATATAGTCCCAGATATAAAACGATGCGAGGTACTGTTGAGGATCATCCATTGGACTCCCCTTGCCCGTTACTGCGACGAAGTGATTTTTAGGATTGAGCCCTGCCTTTACAAAGTATTCTTTGGCAAATTGTTCATTGGTCAACGTCTCGAGAGTAGAACCCGATTTGGAGACCACGACAATAAGAGTCTTTTCTAAATTGACCTGATGAAAAATCTGTGCTCCATCATCTGGGTCTATATTAGAGAGAAAATGGACCCTGCGGTTAGGTTTATGATATGCTTCAAGCGCAATGTAGACTGCTTTGGGCCCCAGCTCCGATCCTCCGATGCCGATTTGGACCAAATCAGTAAATTGTTCTCTCGATTCGACGTCGTCCAAAAAAGCGCGCAATTTTTCTAATTCTTTGTATGCGAGCTGAGTAGCTGCTTGAGAGGTCTCTGAAGAAATCCTCTGGTCGAAGAAATCGCGCATTGCGGTATGCAAGGCAGGTCTTTTTTCACTTTCAAACCCTTCGATAAAATTAACAACTTGCCCCTGCTGCATCGCCTCCATCTTCTTAACAGCTTGAGTCTCCTCTGCAAGGTCTTGCAAAGCACCGATCACAGTATCAGATACCCGCTCTGTCCCATAAAACAGCTTGAGCTTAGCCGCTTCAGAAATCATCCCATCAATTCGCTTGGAAGTGAGCACTTCCTCCTCCGTCAAATCGATCGGATCCTCAGCTAACTCATTTAAACGGATCACAGATTTTAAATGTCGAAACGATGTCATAATAATTCTCCTAGCACAGAACGATGACCATGATGCAATCCTTAAGTCTACAGTAAGAGATTGCTAAATATCTTCAAAGATTTATACACAAACAGCCTCAAGAATCGGTAGTATGCCGAGGAGCCACCCTGAATTTGAGTCAGGCACAGCCGGCACAGCTCAACTTAAACAAGTTGGGCGATGCGGGCGAATCTCAAATTCAGCGGCTGACGACTCTGGCAGAAACCGATTCCTGAGGTTATTTGTGTATAAAATTGGGCTTGGATGCAGTCTCGATAAGATGCAACCTAAAAACCTGGATAATGGGTTTATTTGCTAGAACCTTGCCGCATCTTGCGAGCACTTTGCGGAGATTTTGGCACGTCCATAGGTGCTTTCAGCTATTGAACGTACCAAAATCTCCGGAAAATTGCCTCGCAACCTGCAATAATTCTCCATAAACTAAACCCATTATTCAGGTTAAAAGATGGCAGAAACGCGCTATCCAAACAAGAATTTTTCCATATATGGAAAGAAAATGCACTCAGCAAACAGCTCAAAATCCGATTTTCAATGATACCGAAATAACCTGAAGAATCGGGAATTTGACAAGGAGGCCTTCTCAATTTGAACCAAGCGGCTCCCTTAAGACCAGTAAGAAGATTAAATTCTTGTTAAAAATAAGGCTGTTTGATTAAAATAGCGTCTCGCTAATCGGAGCATAGCGCAGTTTGGCTAGCGCAACTGCTTTGGGAGCAGTGGGTCGGGGGTTCAAATCCCTCTGCTCCGATTGGTTTTTAATCCCACTCAGCATCTCTCTTGCATTCAATCACACCCTTATGCGATATCTGGTAATACCTTTAATCAGGTGTTGCTGATGTCTCAATCTCATTCCTGGAAACCGAATCATCTCTCCCAACGTCAAGAAGTTAAGGCTTGCGCCGAGCTGCTATTAGAACTGGCAAAAAAAACCCTGTTTTCCTGTGGCACAGATGGAAATTTAATGGTCGAAAGGCTCCATGAACTGCACAGCCATTCCAAACGGTTTAATCTCGACGAAACCTACCATCCGCTGCTCGATTTAAAGAATTATTTCAACACAACAACGATCTTTTATGCGGAGAAAAGCTATCAGAATAATAGCATCTCGCTTGAGCGCGCATTGGCACTCTTAAACGCCAATGGCAACCAGCAAAGCTCCTCCCCTCTCTTAAAGGCCGTGATCGACCATGTCAGGGAAGAGATGAAGCCTGCAGGCCTTCTGTATTCAAAGCTGAAAGAAGTGTGCCAGCATCAATAATAGCACCGCCTGCCGTAATAAAGCCTTGAACCATCCGCTTGCCCCGAGGACTGGTCAGATCTGAAAACAGAATCAGTTCGTCCAGGCCATTCCATTCTTCAGTCAACCTTTCTTCGCAAACAAGACGAAATGACTCTCTGGATCTGAGCAAACTTTCAAGCAAACTCTCCAACTTGTCAAGGAACTCTGCATCACAATTGTCATCTTGAGGTAAACACACGGCCCGATTGGGCACAGAAGCCGGTTCTGTCATAGGATTGGCTGTGCCTATCCACCCAACAAAAGATCCTCCGTTGCGCCAACATAGGCCCGGGATCGGAAGAGGTGTGCCACACACAGCAAGATGGACATGCTCAAAACGGCGGCGAGAATACAGTAAAGCAGCCTGAGCTAAGGAGGAAGAGGAGCTAGCATTGATCATAGCAATCGGAGCAAGCCCTTCCGGCAAGAATGAGACGAGGCGGTGTAAGTATTGCGCAAACAGTTCTGCAGCATAAAGCTCTTGTTGAAATGGGGACTCTTCGCCACCCCTTTCTTCCAAAAACCGCTGTCTAACGTTTAAAATCCTCTTGGAAAAGTCTCCATCACCTCGATATAAAATTAATCCGAACGTCTCCGAAGAAAATTCCTTCCAGATCTTATTGATGAATTCCTCGATTGCAACAGTGTAAGAATAAAACGCCGTCTGGTCGCTTAAGTCGATATCTGCATCGCCGCATCCAAAATCGAGTTCCCAAAGGACCCATTTTCCTAAGCCAATGATCTGTTTAGCGGTTTCAATTGCACAAGACCAATTCAGATCATCCTGCGGCCGCGCCCTTAAAGAGACAACAGCGGCATGCGCCCAATCGGAAGTCAGGTGATCGGCATCTTGGAGCAGAGGAAAGAAAGGCTCTGCATTGCGATAGCAATGCACGTGGTCGATGGCAATATCAAGAGAAGCGTTCATCGTCTCTTCCCCCTGCTAATAAATTGCAAGTAATGAATCATTTTTCCTTTTTCGCGCCAGAGACGGTCGAAATAAGAACAGCCATAATTAGGCCAATCGGTCACAAAATAGGGATGAGGGAATGTCGATTGAAACCCCTCCTCTTTAAGAAGAGCTTTGCAAATCTGGTCTGACCAGGTCTCATCGTCGGTTACAATGGTGAGCTTAGCGCCCTTCAACAGGACACGTTTCAAATGCTGGATAAAGGAAGGTTGGAACAACCGGTGCTTAGCATGCTTCCCTTTTGGCCAAGGATCGGGGAAATTGATAAAGCAGCCAGCCACACAATCCTCTTTTAAATAATGTTCTGTAAAAGAGAGGGCTTCGCCACTAACGACCACTAAATTGGAAACGTGTTGATTTTTTAGCTTTGACCAAATTTTACGTACCCGGTCGAACCGTTTTTCAACAGCAATCCAATTATAATCGGGAAACTGGATGGCCTTTTCCACAACCCAGTCTCCATTTCCACTGCAGTACTCGATATAAACTGGCGCCGCTCTTCCAAAGAGCTCCGGATCGTTAAATTCAGGAAGGACGAAGTTGGCATGCTTTGCATAATGATGCGGGACAAAGAGGACGCGGTCGCCAAGATGCGGTCGTCGGTCATCCCAATGAAATGGAGCTTTTAATTGTTTAGGTTTCATAGGGAAAGCATTCTCGCATATTCGATCCAGTTATTGCAAGCAACAAGATATCCATTGATCAATACTCAGCCAAATTGATAAGCTGAAAACCAGATTAAGGCAAATTTTTACTTGTCATAACGCCAAATGTGGAGTCAAAGCGACTATGAAACCCTTTTATATCTTGATAACAGGCGCTTCCCTCTTTTTTGTCCTATCAGCTCATGCTGATCCCATTCAAATCCATGAAGCCCCCTCGTTTTCCTTATTTTCTGATGAGACCAATCCAATCTCTGCTTCAGTGATCGATGAAGAGCTCTCGCTTCTCGATGAGGAGGTGGATGAGTTTGAAGATGAGATCTTAGCCCTCGAAGAGGAACTGAAACGGGATGCAGAGTCCTTTAACGATATCGACAGAAAAGAGTCGGGCGCTGTCCAAGCAATCGCAAAGCAGCAAGCTGCCGTAGAGCAACCCACTATACAGTCCGTTGCATTAGAAGTTCCATCTGAAGCGCATTCTGAACATCTTATGGCTGACCAGCAAGAACATGTTGCTCCGTTAGCTCCAGTTGATCCTGTGGAGTCCACTTCCGACTTTGCTCTGATCCAGCCGGCCCAACAAGAAACCCCTCCCCTTGCTAAAAGCGAACTCCCTCAAATCGATGTTTCAACAATCCCTCTAACTGCTGATGCACCCTCTAAACATCTTATTTCAGCACCGGAAGAGGTTGCCCTCTTAGCAGAAGTCCCCGAAATTCAAGAAGATGCTGCAATCTTAAATGTTGATGCCACTAGCCTAGAAAAAAAAAATGAAGTGATCGCAGTCAACATTCAACAGGCATTTTCTGGCTCGCCGATCATCTACACAATCCTGTCCGCCATGTCGATTTTTTCGCTTTGCGTCTGGCTCTACAGCATTCTTTCTCTGCGCAAATCGGGCGCGATTTCTGCATTATTTCTCAAGAATGTCAAAAACAAGCTGAACAGTAACCATTTTGATGATGCCCTCTCACTATGCCAACACCATGAGAATCTCATCAGCAAAATGGTCGCAAGCGGGATCAATGCAAGGAGGCATGGTCTTCCGATCATGATCGAAGCCATGAAGTCTGAAGGCAAGCGCGCTTCTATCCATTTTTGGCAGCGGATTGGCCTCTTAAATGACATTGCGATCATTGCTCCCATGCTCGGCCTTCTTGGAACCGTTCTGGGAATGTTCTATGCATTCTATGACATCAACCGATCGATCGAAAGCATCTCAACGCTCTTTGACGGCCTTGGTGTATCCGTTGGCACAACTGTAGCTGGCCTTATTGTTGCGATCTTAGCCCTGATCCTCCATTCGATCGCTAAGTACCGCCTTGTTAAGGTGCTAGCAACCGTAGAGAATGAAGCCCAATCTTTAGCGACTTTGATAGATGACAGGACAGTCGAATACAAAGGTAACTAGAGCCTATGAATATTATCCCTGAAGAAGAGATTAAAAGTGATGGGAGCTTAAATTTAGCTCCTATGGTTGACTTTTTATTTTTGGTCGTTGCGGTCTTTGCAACTCTAGCAGTAACACGTGCGGCCCTCTATGACAATGAGATTAAGCTTGTCAAAATCCACCCTGCGACGGAAGAGACTTCCGCCATCGGGCAAAATGACAGTTACATCGTCAACTTGAGCGTCAATGAAAAAGGGGAATATAAATGGATTACCGAATTCAATGAATACCTGATCCCGACAATTGGCGGAATCCAACAAGAGCTGCACAAACAACAAACTCTCGGCCTCATCCCTAAGGACACATCGAAAACGAAGGTCCTGCTCCATATTGACAAGTCAGCCCAGTGGGAACCCATTGCACAAGTGATCTTTGCCGTGCGTGATGCAGGCTTCGATATCCATCCTGTCTATGACTTGGAAGAACCTCTCTAGGTCATTAACAATCCGTTTTTAAGTCAGAGCTCCATAAGAGCTCTGACTTAAACTGTCCATCAGACACCTGCAATAACTGGCGGAACAACGACTAATTTTGGACGACCGCTATACTGTTCGGAGAATGTCGAACGTTGTTGCTTCTGCCAATCGATCACTTGCTTAGAGTGGTAGGCTACTGTTGTCTCATCTTTAAATATATCCCAGAACGAACGGATCGATCTTGAAAAGTTAATGATCCTGCGGTTGTCATAGAACTCATCTTCTTTCACTCCCTCTGGCAACGGATAGAGCTGCTTGCCCCCACCGAGTTTAAGCTGGATCAAGTTCACGATGACAACGCCGATCTTATGAGGGATGTATGTGATCACTGTCCATACAAAAGAGAGTAGAGTCTTGATGCATTCTGGTGTCCAATTGCTAAAGAAATTAAACACGGGTGTTGTAACTGATTTGACCAGACCAATCACAGGACCGATGACCGGCCAATGTTCTGCATTTGGAATGATACCAACTAAAACAGATCCGCCCTTCACTCGATTGTCGATAGGTGGATAGCCTGCTTCCTGGATCACAGTTCGCATGAGGTTAGAGCAGTTTTGACGCATGAATTGGAACTGGATACTGCCCATGGTGTTCATCAGGTGGATGATCCCGTTTGCACGACCTTGAGTGAGAGGAATGCCGGTGACAATTCTTTCATCGAATGAGCGGAACTCTTCATAGTCGCCTGCCATGTTCACCTTTGCGGGGACGGTCGCCATGAACCTGTCCATAGCCCCACCATGGAAGAGAAATTCCTGCGATTCAGCTGGCATTTCTAGCCCGAAAGAATAAACATCTCCGTTAGGTTGAATGATCCTCATGATGACATGCGAATTGATATTCTCGATCAGATTCCGGTTTGCAGGTGTATTTTCGATAGTTTTTGTAGCGCATAGGCGTCGACTCGGTGAAGTGACAAATTGGATGACGCAATCTTTAGGCACTCCAACATCAACTTCCTGGTTAGTTTCGTAGAAGCGACGGGCCATTTGTAATGTTCTTTGATATTCAGCTTGGCTGAGTTGATAGACCGGCACCATCTGCTCATGGTTCATTCGGTTGATCGGCATGAGTCCTTGCGGAGACAGATAGGTCCAAGCTTGAACAAGGCTTCCAGGATAGTCTCTTGAGCGGATCATGTACGTGTCAGGATCGTAGGCCACCTGTTCTTTTAACTGCTCCCAACGGATCCACTGATCTTGGACCTTGATCAGAGGATGATTATCTGGAGCTAATCTCAAGTCGTGCATCACCGGGTTCTGCGAAGTTTCTCTGTAACCAACAATCGAAGATGCAAGTCCCGATTCCATCATAAAGCGTGCGCAATCGGCATGTTGTTCGAGCACTGATGTGGGAAGCCCCCAAGCAGTCCATTTCTCAGCAAGTTTGCTGTCCTCTTCAATATCATCTTGGTGTCCACTTACAGTCTGTTGAGCTGCCGCTAAAGATTGTTCGAGCTCCGTTTGTTTAGGACGTACAAACGCGTCCACCATTTTACGAATAAAATCAGGAGTTAACGTATTGCTGTTTGCTACTAGAGAATGTGATTCAGCAACCAGATCGGCCATTACAGTCACCTCTTGGTTCAACAGAGAATATAGGCCATTTGAATTGAGTGCAGCTGCCCTAGGAATCTCTTGATTAGCCCGATTGATCCAAGCGGAGATCCGCTCGATGCTGATCGGTGTGTTCGCAACTGGAGGGGGAACTACTGGCTGTGTGCTTGATGGACAGCAGAAAGCTCGTTTCAAATAAAAGTCAACATTGATATCCATGTGATTAACCTCGATTATTATTTCGGTTGATAAAAGACAAACTTTCAGGATAGGCTTTGGCATGTTTCAATTGCCAGCGCCACACATTAAGCGTTAGATCAAAGCTCATCTTTTGAGGATCAAAAAAGTCGTAGATATTCGAAAAAAGAGCCTTTATCCTGTTATTTGCCCGAACCACTCCCTCCGCAGCTGTAATTGCGTCAAAAGCTTCGGAAGATTCAGGATCGAAGGAGATGTTTGTTCTCCAAGCTCCCAGAAATAAAAATAGCGGAGAAAATACGAGAGAATAAATAAATAGTCCAGTGTTTTTCACAACCTCTTTAATATTTTCAGGCGTATAATCAACAATTAAATCAACGCCTTTGTCGATGTATCTGCGCAAATCCTCAGAGAAGATGAATTCGTACCACATTGTGATCATGTGGTTTTTTGTAGGAATATCCAGGATTTGAGCATCACGGAGCATCGCTATCCCATTGGTAGCGCAGTTGCTTCCGAAGACATGAAAACCCACTTCCTCATTAGCACGTTGTTTGACAATGTGAAATAAATTGATGATCTTATCATCTGTCGCATCGATATCGGTCACGTTTAAGTCTTCTGAATAGAATTCCCAGGTATCAGGAGAGTAAATCATCCCCTTGAAGGTGGTCAACGGCTGCAACAGATCCACAGGGCCTCCGGGACCACCAAAACCGATGCTGTACACTTCGCCATCTCGATAAGGCAGATCAGGGTGGCTTCTCTGAAAGCCCTCTCCGATGACAACGCGGAAAAAAGTATGCCGCGCCCCTTGCAATAACCGATCTAGACAAAACCATTTGTCTTTAGGAGCATGGGTCGTGATCAACTGGACTTTGCAGCTACTCGGAGGGTGTTCAAGCCGCTTAATTCGACGCATATTCTTCAAATCGTGACGGTCATGCTGAACAAACCCCTCGTCCAGATACATCCAGTAGAGTTTGTTCCCTTCGACATCTTCCGAGTAGAGCCTCTCTGTAATTGGCTCAACTTTAAGCATGTTGCGAATCGTCGACCAGGGTGTTGCGCAGCCGTTCATTTTCAAGTGGGCTTCTGATTCAATAACCGAGGAACCGTCTCTGTGTTTCTGGACAGGCCACATCTCAATCTTGTGCCGGTAATCTGGATGCCGAATGTAGCGGTGCAAGTGTTGGTTAAACACAAAGTCCACCATGTCGGGATGCGCCCAAAAGGCCTGCTTGTCCTCAGGTTTATTATCGAAGTTGAGCTGATCCCATTTTGTGAACAACGATTGGTTATGATCTTTGACAACCTCTCTTAAAATTTCTTTCTGCTCAGAGGACTCAAAATCGTTGAGCTTGATCCGTACTGCAAAAGTATACCTTTCTAGAGTAGCGATCTCCTGCGTGTACTCTTGAAAATTGCGCTCTTGCCGGAAAGCGATCCTTGTGGCAATGTGCTGCTCAGCAAACCGTATGACTTTTTTTAACTGATCAGACGGCACACATTTCTTTTCAGCAATAATATCTTTGAAAAAATCCAAAAAATGGTTAGTGACCTTTGCATCTTCAGCTTTTGCGTAGCCGGGAATCATGCTTCGGGCAACTGTATTGCACCATCCGCCACCCTCAATCAACGCTCCTTCTTTGACTTGGAGAGCAGCAGGAAGCTCTTGGGGCAGATTAGGCAGCGAGTTTCGTGTAAGGTCTAGTAGGACAGTCGCCATATAAATATTCAACCTTCAAATAAATTTTTATAAAGAGATGTTAATTGATAACGGACCATACTCAAATGGGTGGAAAAGTATATAGAGAACTCATTAATAAAAGAAAATCTCATTTAATATTTCAACCCTCTTTCTATGCAAATTTAATTTTAACAAAAAAAATTTAGATAAATAAACTATAAGCCAAATAATCAAAATAAATCAATTCTAATTGATACAAAAACACAAAAAAGGTGAAACAAAACGAATCTGAGGAGGATCCATGAAGTTTGATCAATTGCTCGATGAAAAACGGAATTATAAGAATACGCAAAATCAATGTTTATTAAAAATGAAGACTTGCGCTAAAATGCATTGGCAAAAAAACCAACTTGATAACATACAAAAAAAGAAAATCAATTTCTACATCAAGTTATACCGAAATAACCTGAAGAATCGGGAATTTGACAAGGAACCGCCATAAATTTGAGTCAGACCAAACCGACGCCGAAGCAGCTCAACTTGAATAAGTTGAGCGATTCAGGCGGATCTCAAATTCATTGGCAGGCGACGCTGGAAAAACCGATTCTTCAAGTGACTTCGGTATACATCAAGTTAATTTTTCTTATTGGCGCTACTGAACCAAATACTTTGTAGGTAATAGCAATGCCCCTGTCACATAATATCTTAGCTCCTTTCCTTAATACGCGGCAACATGTAACTCTCGATGACTTTAACCATCTTTATGGCGCAGAAAACGATTTGTCACGTTATGAGAACCTCAAGTCAGATAACCGATTAACTGGACCAATTGTCACTCTCTTAAACAAGCTGCAAATTGGAGAACTCATCCCCGATCGGACCGCTATCCTGATCAAAAATAACCTGCATGACACCCCCTTTATTAAAGCCTCATTAAGCAATCTCCTGTTTGACCTAAGAAATCGTCATACGCTCGGAGAAAACTGTTTCCAAAAGCTGCACACCCAGCTCGACAGCAATGCGTTTGAAAAGATCCTTGCTTCCGTTTATGCTGTGCTACTTTATTCAAAACTCGCTGAAGCGCATGACCAGACAACCCAAGATCCGACTTTCCGTTTTCAAAGTTCTGAAGATTATTCAAACCGATTGATCAAGTTAAACCCCTTCGAAGAAGAGAAGGAAATCCAAAAACTCGAGAAGCAATTTCAGAAAAAAGCGCTCGACCAACTTCTTCTTAATCTAGGAGGCGACAAGAAAACAGCGCCAACACTTGCAACCGGAAGGATTGCTCTGCTTACCCACCTCCATCAAAGCTCCCCTGCCGTGTTCAAAGAAGAACTCATCCGCCATTTAGAAACCCTCTCCGCTTCGACCACTGCGTTTGAACAGCTCCATATCAAAGAGCTCCTAATGGAAGCTCGCACAACAGCTCCAGAACAGATCATCTCCAAACTATACACGTCTTTAGAGACCGAAGAGCATTTAAAACGATGCGTCTGCTCGATCGCCCAGCTCAACCAAACTTTGCAGCTCTCTTCTAGAGACGAGCTGAACGCCTCACTTGCACAATGCAAGAGCGCCTACAATGGAAGCATCTATTTGCTGCGCGATTTCAAAAATCTCCCTCCAATTCATTCAACCCGCTTCCATCAACAGATCGGACAAATGAAAACACAGTGGGAAAAGATCAATACCATCATGACGCGTGCAACGGGACAACAGAGCCACCAGTTTTGCAGCTGCCAAGCAACTCTTTCTCCTTCACAGCGCGGTCTTGAGGGCTGGCCCTACCACTCCGATTCACTTATCCAACTGACCCCTGCAGAGATCAATGCCGTCCACGCTCCTGTTCCGCCTACGCTCATTGATCCAGTTTCGCAGCAGAACAACCATGAAAAGACCATTGCAGTGATTGGTTGCGATTGGGGTGGGGGCCACTGCGAAGTTACCCGGGGAATCACAAAGAATCTAGCTACATTAGGCTATCACATCCACACGATCGACCTCCCTAAAGTTCTCATTTCCGAAGACCCCGTTCGGAATTTCTTCCTCACACGATGGCTTGGAAAAGACTGGACGGTCAGCTCCCTCTTCAACGGACTGCTTAGAGAAAAAGCCAACGCATGCATCGACTTTTTACGAGGCTTTACCTTAGGAGCTCCAGATCCTGAGCAGCATCAGAGAAAATTAATGCTGACCTTACATCAACTCCTGAAAAGCAACCCCGATATGGTCATCACCACCTATAACATTCACAATGAAGTCATCTTCGATGCTTGCGAGCTATTAGGAATTCCCTGCTTGCATGTCTCCACAGATATCGATACTACCATCGAAACCCGCACCGCTCCAAGAGAGTCGCGCCATATGAAAATGACGATCGCTTTTGATGATCCAGAGATGCTCCAACGCATTGAAACAACGACCCGACCCGATCAACGCATTATTGGGGGCCCCCCAGTCCGTCATGAGTTCACGATTCCAAGGACTCGTGAAGATGCCATCCGTTTTAAGCAACAGTGGGGTATCGATGCCAACAAAAAAGTGGTCGTAATTGCGAATGGAAAAAATGGCACACACTCCAGATACCCAGAAATCCTCGCTAAGCGCTACGCAAATATGACCCCTCAAGCCATCCCTATCCATCTCGTCGTCCTCTGCGGTTACGACAACCGCCCGTTTCTCAACAAGCTGGAACAAGATGTTCTCCCAAGGACTAGCTTGCCCATGTCTCTGTTCACATCTGTTCCTGGAGAGAAAATGGAAGAGCTGATGACCATGGCAGCATATGGCGGATGTATGATTGGAAAAGGAGGTGGTGGAACACTATTTGAATCGACAACTCGAGGCACTCGCATGCTCATTGATAACACAGCTTCACCGGTTTTCTTTCTCGGAATCATCCATGCAATCATTTCTATCTTCGAATGGATCTTGCGCAAATTTGGATTCAGAGATCAACTACCTTGGGAAGAGATCAATACAACCTTTGCCTCGGATCATCAATTTGGTGATTCCTTTAGGACTGAAGAAGAGTTCTTAAGTAAATTTGAGCAACTGATAGCTCATAATAGCCCGGCCCCTATGCCATTTATCATCAGAAACTGCGAAGAGGTCCTGAAGCAAACAGTCTCCTCAATGCTGTTCAATGCAGCAACTGATCTCGATATGGTCCGCACTCGGCATGCATTCCGCAGTGTAACTGTAAACTAATCGAAAAAAAAGAGGGAGTTACTAAACTCCCCCTCTGATTTGCCCAGGATAGGACTCGAACCTACATGCCTTGCGACACCAGAACCTAAACCTGGCGTGTCTACCAATTCCACCACCTGGGCACGAAAAATACCAATGGGTAGCAAACCCAACATTACCTTTTGGAACCGTTCTGTCAAACTTATCTAAATCTACCCATAGGTAGCTATTAACCTGAATAATGCGTTTATTTGATAGAACCTTGGGCTTAAATTTCCACAGAGCCTCCGGTATCTTTGCTTCACGTTCAGGTACAATATGTGCAAAGGACTTACAGAACTGTTCAAGGCAACATCTAACCTTCTGAAGACGACTACAGCCTATCAAATCTGTCGCTTTAATTCTAGATATATCTAAGCCTTTCCCGCTGTGGCGTGAAAAGCGAAATTGTTCAAAACTATTTCTTTATGGTAGAGCCCCTTTATCTCACGTCAGGGGTTCAGGGATGCACTTCGTGTCGCCCTCCCGAACCACGCTACGCCAAATCACATCTTCATCGAAGGGGCGTGTATTGACACAGCCCCTCACGCCCTTACAAACCTCAGCTCACGTAGGTGAAGCGACCTTAGCCACGAACTGGTCTTAAGAGCACAGCTGGATTCAAATTGAGGACGCTTCCTTGTCAAATTCCCGATTTTTCAGGTTATTTCGGTATACAGTAGAATTGCAATGCGTACAACTTGAAAACGCCCCATTCAACGTCCGATAATTTTTTCGTCTCTACAGAAAAAGACGCCACTCCTCAAAGTCTGGGGAATGGCATGCTGGCGGGTGCTCGAATTACTGTTGGCTTAATTCACGAATTTCTAATACGTTGTTCTCAAATTGAGCTTTCGTCAAGAAGAACTCAGCAGCATATTTCGTTCTCTGGTTCATTTCATGGCATGTGATGAACTTGCCTTGTGTATCACTCATTTCTTGCTGCAGATTGATATTCTGAGTTTCGAGTTCAGCAATTCGTTTTAATCTCGCTTCGTTCAGAGCGTAAATATTGATAATTTCGCCAGTATTGCGCGCAATCATGATGTTGCAATGTTCAATTTCTGCCAAAATGATCAAAGGATCTTGCGAGTGCAAGAGCTCTTTTTCATTTTTAACCACTTGACGCTGCAAATTGTCATTGATCTCTTGCAATTCTCTAACCCGTTGAACTTGTTTCATTTGCAAAGTCATTCGTTCATGACCAGTGTAAAACTCTACCCGGTCATCATGAGAGAACAAGCGGTTAGCTGGATTGACAACAAAAGCCTTTTGCCCCTCTCTTACCTTTGCATGATCAGCTGTGCGAGGAGCTGATTGACAATCTGTATGTGGAGAATTATGCATATACCTTTCCTTCTTAAGAAGTTGTAGATCTATTTTCTAAACCTGAACTTCGGGTTTTTTCCGCTCAAAAGCCGTAAACTTGGATCTGAATAAGCACAAACGCAGCTGTCCACATAGAGACATACGGATGCTGAGCGGAGTAAACCCGAATTTCAGGTCAAATGGTCGACTCATATAAAGGATCATACCCGACTTTGCCGCTTTGCTTAGCTTGCCGACCGGTTAAGCCGCCAGGCTAAATAAGTAGCAAAGCCGAGTTATACCGAAACTATTTCAAGAATCGGTTTTTGCCAGAGTCGTTCACCAATGAATTTGAGATCCACCCGCATCACCCAACTTATTCAAGTTGGGTTGCTTCGGCATCGGCGTCACATTCCCGATTCTTGAAGTAGTTCCGGTATATCCTCTACAACCCTTATTTTATAAGCAATTATTTTAATTTGTCAAATTAATTGAAATTAACTTTAATAAAATCAAATTAATTAAAATAAACCAAAAAAACAACAATCTACTGATAAAATAAAAACCCATTTCCATGAATTCCTCCTTGGAGGCATATATACACAAATACCCTCAAGAATCGGGAATTTGATCAAGAGGTATCCTAAATTGGAACCAAGCTACGCTCTTAAGACCGGTTCGCGCCCAAGGGGGCTTCACTTAGCTCCTCACTGCGAGAAGGTCCACCGGACCTTCTCGTGTATCCGCAGCCGAAGCAGCTCAATCTGAAAATAAATTTTTCGTTAAGGGCGTTTTTGTTTTTTATAAATATTGTGATTTGTTAGGTTGTCTTATTCTGGATGCTACTTTTGATTTTCTCTGAGTATAGTCTAAAGAATCGAAGGGCGACATCTAGAGAATGCTTCCTTTTAGCACAAGCTATGAGGGGAGATTTAATCATCAACGTCAATTAACCTAGATTGTATTAGCTAGACGCAAGTCCTTTGTCTAAAGCATTCTTGGCCAAACTTAACAGTGAGAAACGATCATGATTTTTCTGCATAATAAATCACTCTTAACCCTTTTATCGGGGCTCTCCCTAATAGCAGCATCGCTTTCTGCAGATGCAGTCGACAGCACTCATGAAAATGTTCCTACCATGGAAGAGCATGTGTCTGTCCGCTCCCGTCCTCTTGATGAAGAAAAGCGCGAAATAATCAACCGTCAGCGCGCAATCGAAAGAGATCAAGAAAATGCGCAAGATGACTTATCTTCTCCTTACCACCCTTCTCTTTACCACCGCGCTAATCTGAAAACGAATTCTAACCAATCTCAGTTCCGCTTTGCTCCACGCATGGCAGGAAAACTCCAGTTTCAGCTAGCGTCATATCCAACTTATTGCCACTGGCTGTTAAGCATTAGCGATACATACAAAACCATTGAAATGGAAGATGGTTCCCACTGGGAAATCGTCTCCGCAGACGATTATATCCTCACCTACTGGAGACGAAACGATAATCTCGTGATTACTCCTAACTACAATTGGTTCTCAACAGGTGATTATTACATCACCAATAAAAGCAACAATACCTACGTCCGCGCTAATCTCTACATTGGCCCAATGAAATTCGGTCAATACTCCCATTGGATCATTTCAATCGACCACGTCACTGGTCACGTCACGTTAGAAAATGGTATCACGTGGTGTGTGGCTGCTAAAGACGCCAACGTATTCAAAGAATGGGAGGTCAATGACCACATCATCCTTGGAGTCTATGACACTTGGTGCAATTCTTTTGATCATATCCTAATCAACGTTAACATGGACTCTCATGTCCGTGCTAAACAATATTAATCACTGAAACGACAGAGGCTTTTATGGCATTGCTCGCAATAACAGCAACACCGTCACAATCCCAGCTCTTCGATGTTCGCAATCAAACGAACCAAGAATCTAACGGCATGATGGATACTGCGCTTCGAATCAATCCCCTTATTCTCGGACTGATTGGTGCAATCATTGGTTCAACGGTTTTCGGCATGATTCCAGGCCTGCTTATTGGCGCTGGAATTGCCCTCGTAACATCCCTTTCAACCAATACCGTCTCTTCGATTTGGGACTCGTGCCAATATGCGCATTCACAAGGAGACCAAGCGCCGCCAGCAACGCCTTGGCACCGCCGAATGTTGAACAGGATCCAAACGAGTTTCAGTTCTTCAGAACAACATCCACTGCACAGCGATGGACATGTACGCGTCGGTGGAGGACATTTCCACGAGCAGGTTCATAGCGATAGCGATGGATCAATCCCAACAGGCCCCCAAGGCCACGTCGGTGTCGGAACAGGACATATGCCGCCACCAGCGTTCAGCACACCCGCACCACAAAGAGCTCATGGCCACGTCGGTATTAGAACAGGACATATGCCGCTGCCAGGGTACGGTGCACCTGCACCACTGGGAGCTCATGGCCACGTAGGTGTTAGAACAGGACATATACCGCCACCAGGGTACGCTGCACCTGCACCACACAGAGCTCCTGCACCGCAAGGAGCTCATGCCCACGTCGGTGTCGGAACAGGACATATGCCGCCACCAGGGTACGCTGCACCACACAGAGCTCCTGCACCGCAAGGAGCTCATGCCCACGTCGGTGTCGGAACAGGACATCGCCAGTAATTCCAAACCCTCTTCGAAGACATCGAAGAGGTTTTTTTCACAAAATTGTTTGTCCATAATTTTTTAGCTGCTATATCTATTGGACAAAGTTCGACATTGGGCATTCGGAACTCCCTGAAGGCAACGTCAACTTCACAGAAATTCTTTCGCAATCATTAAAGGAGTTAAAAAACTATGGCTAAAGCAAAAGAACCTCGCAAAGAAGATAAGAAAAAAGCTCAGAAATCCCTCAAAGAAAAACGCCTAGCTAAACAGGAAAAAAAGAAATCGAAATAAACTAATGCAGCAACTTTCTTTCTATAACACCCTCTTTCCGAGGGTGTTTTTCTACCTATCTACACAAAAATTATACCGAAATAACCTGGAAAATCAGAAATTTGACAAGGAAATGTTCTAAATTTGAACCAAGCTGCGCTGGTGCTGAAGTAGCCCAACTTGAATGAGTTAGGCGATGCGGGCGGGTTTAAATTTAGCGGCTATCTGACGCTGTCACATTCCCGATTCTTCAGGTTATCTCGATACAATGCCTTTAATCTCTCCTATTGAATGAAACGAAGAAAAGCTTGTAAAATTGGCCTATCAAGTGGGGGTGGATATGGGAACAGCAGGAATTGTATATCGGTCTACTGAAGATAAAACAAAAGAGCAGGCTCATCTGTATTTGCAGACTCATCAGGCCCCTCATCGGTATTTAGCTTATAGAGATATTCCAAATTTCATTCGCCAATTTGTAAAAGGCAAACGAGCTGTGGATTATGGAGCAGGGACAGGAGCTTCATCTTCTTTTTTGTATGATTTAGGTTTGGATGTAATAGGATTAGACCTCAGTTCCAATATGCTAGAAAAGGCTCGCGATAATTTTCCATTTATCCAATTTTGCAGTGTTGAGGAGCTGATTCCGTATTTGTTCAGGTGGTATAGCAAAATTTTAGGTGAATATTTGCGATCATGCTATGCTGGAACAGTATGAACGCCAGTTACGAAGAATTGCTCAGAGAAATTCGAGCGCTCCGCGGAGAAGTG
>JACCEC011512890.1_pt1 | contig 29179 bp, 27 predicted proteins | sample 7450121 | NCBI WGS metagenome assembly JACCEC01 (sample SAMN15323455, study PRJNA562643) | freshwater metagenome | isolation source: river surface water | place: USA:Blue River Watershed | collected 2017-08-18 | reverse complement strand
TCTGCTGACAACACTTACATTAGCTACAATGCAACAACTGGTGAATTCTCACTAGACACTGCAAATGCAGCTACTGTTGCTTACGCAGACGACATTTATGACTCGTTGTCAGCTGACATCGTGTCTGGCATCACTTCGGCTGCTCAGAGCATTACTAACAACTACACTGCTGCTGACAACACTCTAAGCACTAACCTGACTACCGCTTACCAAGCTGCAGACACTGCACTAGAGGCAAGCCTTACTCAGGATTTTCAGGACGCCGACAACGTTGTTCTCAGCACCCTTCGCAGCGAGATTCAGTCTGCTGCAGCTGGCCTAGATGTCAAGGAATCAGCTAGAGTAGCAACAACCGCTGACATTACTTTGTCTGGTACTCAGACAATCGACGGTGTTGCAGTTGTAGCTGGCGACCGAGTTCTTGTAAAGAACCAGGCAACTGCTTCTGAGAATGGTTTGTATGTTGTTGCAGCTGGTGCATGGTCTCGTGCAGCAGATGCAGATGAGCCTGCAGAGCTGAACGCTGGAACCTTCGTATTCGTTGAAGAGGGTTCTGTAAATGCTGACACTGGCTGGGTAGTCTCAACTAACAATCCAATCACTATCGGCACCGATGCAATGAACTGGACCCAGTTCTCTGGTGCTGGCGTTATTACTGCTGGCAACGGTTTGACCCAGAGCGGTACAGAGTTTAGTGTTGTTGCTGGCTCTGGCATCACCGTAGACGGTAGCGGTGTAAGCATCGCTTCTGACTACGCTGGTCAGGCTTCGATTGACACCGTTGGAACCATTACCACTGGTACATGGGAAGGCAGCACAGTTGATGTTGCTCACGGTGGTACTGGTGCAACCATCTTTACTGATGGTGAGTATCTAGTAGGTAACGGAAGCAATGCGCTTACTACCGTCTCTAGCATCCCTGGTGCAGACATATCTGGTGACATCTCTGGAAACGCCGAGAACGTAAACGGAACCGTTGCGATTGCAAACGGTGGTACTGGTGCAACAACTGCTGCTGGTGCTCGTGCAAACCTTGGTGCAACCACCAAGTACGCAGAGAACAACGGCAGCCTAACTCCAGCCAATGGAATCGTAACTTGGACCGTAGCCCACGCTCTAAACACCTCTGACGTAACCGTACAGATGCGTGATGCTTCAACCAACGCTGTTGTAGAAGCAGACATCGTAATCACCAACGCCAACACTGTAACCGTGAGCTGGAATGCAGCAGCAACTGTATCTGCAGACAGCTACCGTGTAGTGGTAACTGGCTAATAGTAAAATAGTTAAGATCTAAAAGAAAGAGGTCGCTCTAATGGCAAGTAAGAAATTCCTAACACCGATTAATATCGTGCAGGGACCTGCCTTCCCAGCTGACGCTGACCAGGGCGACCTCTTTTTTAGGTCTGACCTTGGCTCTATGTATACATACGACGGCAGCGCCTGGGTATCGATGACCGCCAGTGACATTACAAATGTCGACGGTGGAAATGCAACAAGCGCTTATAACATCAACTACGACGGTGGCGGACCGTCTTCTTTTTAAGGAATAAGGACTAAGAAAAAATGGCAGTCAGAATTCAATTCAGACGCGGTACCGCCGCAGAGTGGGCAGCAGCAAATCCAACCCTAGCCCCTGGTGAGCTAGGTTATGAGTCAGACACTGGCTCTTTCAAGATTGGTAACGGTACAACTGCCTGGGCGTCTCTTGCTTACGGTGCAGTTGGCGAAGCATATGTAGACAATGCTATCGCTAACGTGGTAGGACTCTCCCCAGAGACTCTAGACACCCTAGAAGAGCTTGCAGCTGCTGTAGGCAACAACCCTAACTTTGTTCAAACGGTAACTGACATGGTTGCAGATGCTGAAGCCAACGTTGTTGCCTATACTGACAATGCCGTGGCTAGCTTGGTAAATGCAGCGCCACAAACACTAAACACACTTTCGGAACTTTCTGCAGCTTTAAACAACGATGAGAACTTCTACCTCACGCTGCAGAACAGCATCAATGGTGTAAATACATATGCTGTTGCTTACACAGATAATGCAATTATTCAGGTTACAGATGTTTTTAATACATCTCTAACTTTTTATGCCACGACTACTCAGCTGACCACAGCTGTTGGCGAGCACACTCAGGACACTACAAATGTTCACGGCATATCTGATACAGCCAACCTGGTATACGCTCAAGAGTTGACTGACGCTATTTTGGTACACAATGCCGAGACATTGAACGTTCACGGTATTGCAAATACTGCAGCATTGGCAACACTATCAGACGTCACTCAGGCAGCTAACACCATAAACAACACTATCGGCGACCACACGGCCTTGACACTTAACGTTCATGGTATTGCCGACACATCGGACTTAGTTACAGGAACAAATATTGCCACTGTGATTGCCCCCACGTTGGCTGCATATGCTACGCTCAGCTCACCAGAGTTTACTGGAGAAGTAGTCTTACCAGCTTCAACGACTATTGGAGCAATCTCAGGTGTGGAGCTAGGTTACTTAGATAACGTGGCTTCTAATATTCAAGACCAACTAGACGCTAAGCTAGCAACTGCCAGTGCCGCAAGCATCTACGCTCCAATAGCTAACGCGGCTCTAACTGGCAATGTGTCTTTACCAGCCACTACAACTATCGGTGACGTATCTGCAACAGAGATTAGCTACCTAAACAACGTATCTTCTGCAATTCAAACTCAGTTAGATGCGAAGGCACCAATTGCCTCTCCAACATTCACTGGAACAGTCTCTGGTATCACTGCCGCAATGGTTGGTCTAGGAGACGTCGACAACACCTCTGACCTAGACAAGCCAGTATCTAATGCAGTTCAAACAGCACTAGATCTGAAAGCTAACCTAGCCAGCCCAGTATTCACTGGCGAGGTAGAGACATCAGACCTCACAGTTACAGGCAACCTTATTGTCCAGGGAACTACAACTACAGTAAATGCTAGCGACCTTAAGCTCCGTGACAACATGATCTATCTGAACCAAGCAGGATCATCAGTTATCACTAACGCTGTAGGCGATGGCACAAATGTTGTTTACACCACTTCCGAAGCTCACGGCTATGCAGCAGGTGACTTTGTCACTGTAGCAAACGTAATCCCTACCTCGTTCAACATTTCGGGTGACGGTGAAGAGATTATTGCAGTAACTAGCAACACTTTCACTGTTGCAAGCACTGTAACTGACACCTACACAAGCGGTGGAACTGCACGCGGTAAAGTTCACTTCAATCCAGACCTCGGCTGGGCTGCTGGACGTTACGCTGACAACACCTACGCTCACGCTGGTATGTTCCGTGACGCAACTGATGGTCGATTCAAGTTCTTTGACAACTACACCCCAGAGCCAGACGAGTCAGTATTTATTGACACATCGCACGCTAGCTTTGCTTTAGCGCCTATTCAGGTTCAAAATGTAATCACCACTGGCGTAACTACAAACTTTGTGGCTTTCTCTGACGGCACCGAGCAAACTACCGCAGGCGTCCCGTCTATAACTCAGTTCAGCACCCTAACAGGGGACTACACACTAGATTCCATCTCTAAGAAAGATGGCGTCTATGAGGTCAATAGCTCGACCCCAGTAACAATTACAATTCCAAGCAACGCAACGCTAGCTTGGCCTATCGGCGCAAGCGTTGACTTCTTACAGGTAGGTACTGGTCAGGTCACTATCAGCCCAGCTGCTGGTGTGACCTTGAATTACACCCCAGGAAACAAGCTCAGAACGCAGTGGTCAAGCTGTACTATAATGAAACGTGGTACCGACAGCTGGGTCCTATACGGCGATTTGACAGCATAAAGTTAAGAGAGAGTAACTAATGGCAAAGAAAGAAGCAGGTGGAAAGTCAGCTTCTCAAAATGACTTTCTTGAGCCGAAACCGCCGATCAATGTATCAGCTACTGACGTAGGCACAAACAGACCATATAACGATGGAGCTGCTGTTGTCTCGTTCGAGCTGCCAGCTGACTCTCCTGCAGCAACTTCTTATACTGTAAACGCTTATAAGAACGGAAGCACATTAGATTCACAAGTTGCAACCAACACTGGGTCATCTTCACCAATTACAATTACTGGTCTAGACTCTGGGATCTCTTACACTTTTAAAGTTACTGCATCTAACGCATCTGGAACCTCAGCCGAGTCCGCAGCTTCAAGCTCAACTCCAATAACGACAGTACCTCAAGCCCCTCAGAATGCGTCAGCTGTGTCTACTGCAGCTAACCAAGACGTAATTTCGTGGTCTAACGGTGCTGATGGCGGTAAGGCAATCACCAGCACATACTTTGTCTCCAGCGACCAGGCAACTAACCCTGGTCAAGTAGTTATGACTACAAATCCTTGGACAGAGGCTGAAAATGGTGGTTCAACCCAGAACTACACTTTGTATCATGTAAATGATAATGGAACTTCGCTTGGCGCTCTAACTGCTGACGTTACAACTGTTGCACCGTTCTTCCCTCCTTACTTCCCTCCTTACTTCCCACCGTTCTTCCCTCCTTACTTCCCACCTTACTTCCCACCTTACTTCCCACCTTACTTCCCACCTAGATTCCCGTACTTCCCACCTTACTTCCCACCGTTCTTCCCTCCTCGCTTTGGTGGTTACTCGATTGACCCACGAGAGCTAGACAAGTACATGTCAGAATGGGATACCGAATAGTACTAGTAGTTAGGTATAAAATAAAGAGGTAGTTTTCGGACTGCCTCTTTATTACTTAACGGGAGACTATATTGCACTTTAATCCAGTAATTCTCAATGACGTATTTAGTAGCGAAGATGTGCAATATCTCAGGCAGCTGCTGAACTCAAAGTCATACGCCAAGAATTGGCTAGACCCTAATAATGATAGGAGAGTCCTAAAATTCACCGAGCTTGACTCATATTTCAGCAAAAAAATAGAGCCAATAGTTCAAGAAATATTCGGCAGTACTCGTATTAAATCAACTTACGCGGTCTACTTAGATTACGATCGACCAACATCAAAGCTGCCAGCACATCTCGACAATAATGCTTGTACTTATACAGTTGATTATTGCGTATCTGCTAAAACCCCATGGGGAGTAGTAGTTGAGGGCGAGGAATTTGTCTTTGGTCCAAACCAAGCTCTAGTGTTTACTGGTGGACACGATTATCACTGGCGAAACGATATGCCAGATCCAGAAAATAATAGAGTTGAAGTAATTATGTTCCACTTCTGCTTAGATGATCACTGGTACTTCACTCACGGGCAAGAGTATATGTACGATTTAATGGACAATGGACTATTACCAGAGGGCGACTCATATCATCTAAGTCCAGCAGTTTTAGGTAGAAATCCTGTAGACTCGTCTCATGGATGATTGGTTTACTAAAGACAGGTCAGAGACCGCAAGCAATAGGATGCCTGCTAGATATATAGGTCAAATAGAAGTATTAAATCCAGCTCTCGGTATAAATATTTATAGAAATGCTCTGAGCGAACCTAATTGTAAAAAGTATATCTCGACTTTAGAGTCACATTTAAATGGTCAAACTCGGTTTCGTTGGAGCGGCGCTTACGTTACTACATCAGAAGAGTTGGATTTAGAGTCTAGAAATGCTAAGGATTTTAAGTTTAATTCAACTGGTCTAGGACCGAAGACTCAAGAAACTGCTGCTCTTTACTCTATGCATGAAGAGATTTTTCAATCCACTAGACGCTGTGTAGACGATTACGGCCAGTACTGGGGAGTAGGAATTAACTCCTACGAAGCCTTCAATTTTGTAAAATATGAAGGAGCTGGTACTCATTTTAGGATTCACGCGGATCACGGACCTACTTATGTCTCAACGACATCTATAGTTGCATACCTCAATGATGACTATGAAGGAGGAGAGCTTTGGTTTCCTAGATTCAATTTAGTTATAAAACCAAAAGCAGGAGATATAGTGGTATTTCCATCTACTTATATCTATGAGCATGCGTCCCAGGAAATGATTAGTGGAACTAAGTACTCTGTTGTAATAATGAGTGACTATAATGATAGAGACGGCGTGAACCACAGAGTATCGCAGACGGTTAAGGAATATGAACTCAAATACTAACGAGGTAAAGAAGGCAACTGCCACTGAAGGCCAAGCAGAGCAAGAAATGTTAAATGATCGGCTTGCTAAGTGGTACACACTGGACGAGATTACTTGGAGCTCTGCAGAAGAGGTTCGCCCTGGATCGGGCATCTGGGTATATCACGACGTTCTACCTAAAGATATGAACATAATCGAGCGAATCGAGGAGGTCTTGCACTCTCCAGACAACGATTACGAGTACCAAGAAGCTATGGTTGGGTACTCAATGAAGATTCCAGAGTATCGAGACTGCTATGATTTTAAATACAAAAGACATGACTTTGACCACGATACTTCAGAGTGGGGCGACAAGCTTAGAGAGCTTGCAGACGAAACCATCTATCGACAGAAGCAGGTAGTTAAGGACTACACTCGTCGCTACAATATTGGTGAGCTGCGTTACTGGGAAGCCACAAACTATATTAAATATGGCCCAGGGCAGCACTTCCAAGAGCACCATGATCATGGCTACTCTTACAACTGTGTAGTGTCTCTAGTTGGATATCCGAATGACGACTACGAGGGTGGAGAGCTGTACTTCAGACTTCAAAATATCAAGATTAAAGCCAGAGCGGGGGATCTGTTTATCTTCCCATCGAACTTTATGTACCCACACCGAGCAATGCCAGTAGTATCTGGAACTAAGTACTCGATGGTTACTATGTTGGACTACTCGGACAAATTCCACGGCGGTATGTTTTTGGAAGAGACAAACTCTTAGAAAATGAAGAAGTTTGCTGTACAAAAAACCCACCCAGGAGCAGCTCACATAGAGCAACTACCTGGAACTAGGGAGTGGATGAATGAGACCCAAGAAAAGCACGCTTACATGTGCTTTCCGCTATCTCTGACCAATCGACTAGGCTGGGGTATATCTTTTCCCGAAGATATTTCATTCATTTGGGACGGCATAACTGACACAACTCCAGATCACATAAAAATATTAAGTGGACAAAAATACGTAAGCACTGTCCGAGGAAACGCAACTATTAGTTTTTATTCTGGATTGCTAGTTAGGACAGATCCAGAAACAAGCACACTGACTATGCCAGTGCCGAACCTTTTTGTCAGAGGTGCTCAGTGTTATACAACGCTGATTAGCACCTCGTTTTATATGCCAGAACTTCCTCTTGCTTGGAGAGTTACGGAACCAAACGTAGTCATAACAATCCCAGCGGGACAACCAATAGCTGCGATCCTGCCAATTTCGTTGACGTCATTGCAAGAAGATTACGTTTTAGAGTTGGATGAAACTCCGCTTGGAAACGAATACTGGGATGAAGTCAAAAAGTATGGCGACGAGGCTGAAATAAAAAATGGTGTTGGCGATTGGTCAAAAATGTATAGAGATGCAGTCAACTACAGAGGAGAGCAAGTGGGCCAGCACGAAACAAAGTCTATTAAATTAAAAACTGTGCACTGCCCATTTACTGGCCAGACATATGAAGTAGAGGACACCGAGGCTAGTGGACACGCAGAAGATTAAATTTGTAAAAAATAGGCCATGGCTAAATGAGGAGAGTTCTTCTGTACCTTCTCCAATAATCAAAACCCTACCTAACTGGTACAGGAAAGCTGACAGGTTTGCAACTAATCCAGCAACAGGGAAGCCATGGGAGATGCCAGATGGTAGCGGAAAGATCCCAACTTGGAAGGCTTGTCCAGCGGTCTTCGACATTATGGGCAGCGGATACGTCTATAAGACCCCCTGTGACATAGAGGTTTTTATCGATACCATGGGTATGGTTCAGATAAAAATAGAAGACGAGCGCAGCAAAGATTTTATCCAAGAGCGATCGCCAATGCCTCAGTTCAAGCACCCTCACGGGTACCATGATAAGCACTTTGCTTGGTGGGCAGACTGGGCAGTAGAACTACCTGAAGGCTACAGTGCGCTATATACTCAGCCGTTTAATAGGTACGAACTGCCATTTTTGACCACTAGCGGAATTATTGATAATGACAAAGTTAAGCTTCCTGGAACTATGCCATTCTTTATCATTAAAGGATTCACGGGGGTCATCCCTGCTGGCACACCATATGCTCAGATATTGCCATTTAAGCGTGAACACTGGGAGTCCGAGGTAGATCTCGAAATATCGCCCCAGGAAATGATGGAAAAGAATCGTTTAAATAGCGAGAAATACCGCCAACCAGATGGCGGAATCTACATCAAAGAAGTCTGGGAACGCAGAAAATACGAATAGGTATAATATAACCATGATGGATCAAACTTCTACAGACTACACAAATAGGCATGACGATCTTAGGGCTTCAATAACTCCGTCAGGATTTTTTGGAGACTCTGCAGACAATATCATCACAATTGAAGACTTCATGACCGAAGAAGAGTTGACAATCCTCAACGAGTTTGCGAGACGCAATACAGAATGGGATAAAACAGAAACTCACTATAACGAGGATGGTACGGTTATCTATGACTCAGGATACTGGGAAGATAGAGTAGCCACTGCAACTACGTTAGACAAAGTGGACCCTAGAATTACGCAAATAATTATCGGAATGCAAGCGCGTCTAAAAGAGAGAGTAGACGCGTTTTTCGATGTTGATGCTAGAGCAACTAGTCCAGCCATTGTTAGGTGGCTACCTGGACAACTACAAATGCCGCATGCCGATAAGGAGTTGCACGAGGGGGAAGGTAGGGGTAAGCCTAATGACTTTCCTTACTACGATATTGCTGGCTTGTTCTATATAAACGATGACTACGTTGGCGGCGAGTTGTATTTTCCGAACCAGGGAATTCAATTCAAGCCTAAAGCTGGAGCAGCTTACTTTTTCCCTGGAGATATGAATTACATTCACGGAGTTAGTCCAATAGAGTCTGGCATTAGGTATACCGTGCCATTTTTCTGGACTATCGTGAAACATAACGTCTCTAAAGGGTAGTTTATGAAAGTAATCGCCCACAAACCAGACGTCTATGAGGTTGAGAACTTCCTCTCCACAGATGAAGTAAGCAGCCTAATCGCATATTTTGAGTCAGACAAGGACTCATGGCAGCAAACTTGTTTCTATAACGCTAGAGTTATGGACCCGATAGCGCCGTGGCAGGCTGGAAAATCTTTATCTATTGATGAAGATTATATGAAAAATCTCAGATTTAAACTACAGAGTCTGGCAGAAGAGCTGTTTTCTAAAGAGCTAAAAAACCTTAGCCTGAGTGCCCACAAGTGGTTAGAAGGTGCTTTTGCTGACTATCACTCTGACAACACAGAGCTAGACGGTACACCTAATGCTTGGCGAGAAAATAAGCTAGTTACAATAATCTACTTAAATGATGATTATTCTGGCGGTGATTTAATTTTCAGGGACCACCCTATAAAGATATCCCCTAAGGCTGGGACTGTTGTAGTTTTTGATGTCGGCATAGAAAACGTCCATGGAGTGACTGAGGTTACAGCTGGTAGCAGGTGGACAATGCTAGCTTCATTCGACTACGCAGATTCAACGTACCCTGAAGATTACTGGGAACAAAAGAGACTAGAATTAGAGGAAACAGCTAAAATCCATCAGCAACAGCGCCAGGAATGGGAGACTGAGGGTATGCCAGAAGAAAGAGTTCTGAGGAGCGAATAATCATGCTAGATAAATCAACCTTCGTGGTCTACAGAGACGAGCCGACAACAGTAAATAAGCTTGGCGTCACTCAAAATCGAATCGTGGAAATCCCTGACTTTGTTGATAGGGAAACTGCTGCAAAGATGATTGATTTTTTTGAGGCCCGCAGCGACCTCTGGGGCGATGTAGCTTTCTACAAGTCAAGTGGCATGGGTATTGCCCCAGAAGACCCCAATATTGAAAAAGTGGGCCTACCACCCAGGTTCTTTGAGACACTGACAAAAAGATTTCAAGAAGCTGTAGGTGAAGTTTTTGGTAGACCAGTAAAACCAAACACGTCACACGCGCAAAAATGGGAAGTTGGCGGATTTGCATCGCCACATTCCGACAACTCAGATTTTGATGGAAATCCTACCCTATTCGAGATTAATAAATACGTAGGAATCTTGTACCTCAATGACGAGTATGAGGGCGGTAATCTTTTCTTCACGAAAACCGACAACATCAACGAGAAAACTTTAACAATAACCCCTAAGGCTGGGTCCTACATTATCTTCCCTGGTGGTATTGAAAACATTCACGGTGTCGAAGAGGTTACGGATGGCGTACGTTATACAATGGTTTCTTTCTGGGATTTTGCCGAGGCAGAGTATAGCGAGGAACGACAGGCCGAGTGGGCTGCAGAGCGCGAAAGAGTAGAAGCCGAGAAGGCTGCAGCTAGAGAAGAATGGGCCAGGGGCAATAAATGGGCATAAACTTAGCAGATTCACTAGAAGAACTTCACCCACAAGTATGGGTTTTTCGTGGAGCTATTAAAAATCCTGAAAAATTGATGGAAAACTTGAAGGCTTTACCTAACTGGCAACCCTGGTGGGTCTTCGGCCTAATCAATGATGAGCTGGGTGGGCCAGATAGCACTTGGGAGAATTTCCCAAATGACGAACAATGGCAAGAGCACATAACATCTTTGCGTCAGACGAAGCACCCAGAGCTGACAGCCGAAATTGATAACTATTTCTACGAAGCTACAAAGTTATACGTAGAACATCACGGGTTCGAGCTAGACAACTGGGTACATCAAACCCCTTCGGTCTGCTTATATAAGTCAGACGCTGGAGTTACCAGTGAGATGACAATGCACTACCACACTGACTGGCAGCCAGAGAAGGCAGAGTCACGAGGTACTAAGTTTAGATTGACTTGCACTATGTATCTAAACGACGACTACGATGGTGGCGAGTTAGCATTCATTATCCGTGAAAATAGGGATGACCCATCTAACGATTTCAAGTTTGATTATAAACCTACAGCAGGCGATATCCTAGTCTTTCCGTCAACAGAACCTTTTTATCATGGAGTAAAACCACTAACTAATGGAGATAGATTCTTTATTAGAAACTTTTGGCTAGAGTATTTTCCTGGCACCCCTGAATGGTTAGAGGGAGAAGCACTGCACGGCGAAGAGGCTTGGGCCGAGATGGAGAAAAAGAGAGAGCACGAGTTCATCTCTTCTCGTAGAACGGTTGAATAGTGGACAACTTAGATCCTAGAATAAAGGTGTACAAAGGACTAATTAAAGATCCGCAAAACCTAATACAAGAGATTGAAAATAACGCCACTTGGGATAAGTGGTGGATTTTTGGAAAAATGGCTCAAGGCGTGTGTCCTCCAGAGCAGTGGGATAACTTTCCAACAGAGGAACAGTGGCAGCAACACTTAGATCAATTAGAGAGAGATCAATCTAATAGCAACCTAAAAAACGCTGTCCTTGAGATTAAAAAATATTTCTATTTAGCCACCAAAGACTACGTGGAGACTCAGGGGTTCGACCTAGACAACTGGATTATGGACTCGCCGTCCTTTAATGTGTATGAGCCTAATCCAGAAGAGCAGACTGGGCCTATAACAATGTCATTTCACACGGACTGGCAGTTCGAGAAGCAGGAAGCCAGGGGAGATAAGTTTAAGCTAACTTGCACTATGTATCTAAATGATGACTACGAAGGTGCCGAGCTTGCTTTTGTTGTCACAGACGCCCCTAACGATCCAAGTACGTATAAATTAGTCAAATTCAAGCCATCCGCGGGGGACGTAGTTGTGTTCCCATCTACTCCTCCCTACTATCACGGGGTAACTAAGCTGGTTTCGGGCTCCAGATATATCATTAGAACCTTCTGGCTAGAGCACTTTCCTGGGACACCAGAGTGGCTAGAAGGAGAAGCTCTCCACGGGGAAGAGGCATGGGCTGAGCTTCAAAAAGAGGTAGAAAAAGCTAAGATCCACGATGCCCCTAGAATACAAGATTGGCATTTAGATTTATAATTGTAAGGTCACCCTCACCATTAAAGGATTATAAATGAGTAACGCAGTAGAGCAGCAGACTAGAGAAATAGTTTGGCTAAAAGATGATGTTGCCACATTCCCTGGGTTTATGGACAAAGAGCAGTGTGAGCAAATTATCGCTTTTTTCGAAGATCAGGGCGTCAACGAGGGCCACTGGATGCAGACCTGCTTTTACGATTCTAAAGGAATGGCGCTTGTCTCCAGTGAGGATGCCCTCAATAGATCTGGATTAGAGGAGCGTCGTAAGGACTATTTTGAATGGCTGCGCCTAGAAATTAAGGCAGCGATTGAACAAGCTTTCGGGCGAGAAGTAAAAACAAACTCTACTCACGCGCAGCTCTGGCCAACAGGATCATTTGCTAGGTGGCACTCAGACAACTCTGACATTGATGGAAACCCTACGGCATGGAGTGACAACAAGTTTGCTAGCATCCTCTACTTAAACGACAACTACGAAGGTGGAGACTTAGTATTTAGGGACCACGATCTAAGGGTTAAGCTTCCTCAGGGGAGCCTGATTACTTTCCCAGGTGGAATCAACAACGTTCACATGGTTGAAGAGATTACATCTGGCGATAGAATTACAGTAGTAGGATTCTGGGATTTCGCAGACTCCTACTACACCCCCGAAGAATTAGACGCCCGCCAAGCTGAGGTAGCCTTCGAAAGAATTCTACAGACAGAGCAAAAAGCTCTATGGCATCAAGGAAATAGCAATGCCTAATTTAGATTTTGCCAAGGCAGAATTCTTTGCCGAAAAAATTCTAGTTATGAAAAATGTCTTAACTCAAGAAGAAGCAGACATGGTGATTGATTATCACAAAAACATGGATGATTTTCTGGGGGAGGAAGACAATCAAATCATCAAAAAGCTAGAGCCATGGAAGACATCTTCTATAGACCACCCGCACGTATATGGAACAAAGCGATCCGCCGAGTGGTCATCAGCTAGAGCTAACAACACTACAGATCTTAGAGTTCTGGGGTATTTTAATTGGGTAAAAGATTTATTCTACAAAGTAGGAGAGTTTTACCACGAATCTCTAGGCATAGACTATGAAAATGGCGCTCACTGGACTGACTTCTCTACGTTTCAATACACTAACGGACAAGAGATGGGCCCACACGTCGACTATGATGGCGAGCCATATCTAGCCCCTGTAGCAACTGGATTGCTGTACCTAAATAGTGACAAAAAGGGTGGAGATCTTTACTTCAAAGATCAAGATGTTTTTGTCGAGTCTTCAATGGGGACTTTAGTAATTTTTCCTTGCGTCAAGCCATTTTTTCACCAATCTACCTTAATCACCGAGGGCGAGAAGTACCACATTGGAACTGCCTGGAAGCGCTCAATGGGCTAAGATAGCCTTATGGCTAACCTAACCCCTGAAGTTTTTCATCAGAGAATTTTTTACTATAAAGACATAGTAAGTAATCCAAAAGCTCTAGTAGACCTCATAGAATCTACTGACCCACTTCTAACTAGCTCGGACGCTTTTTTCCCGTGGAAAAAATGGACTGCTTCCGACGACGAGTCATACGTATTTGGTTATCAAAAACAAGTAGACGCCGCTAAGCTTGCAACTAGTTCACTGGAAATACAAGAACTGTACAAAACATTAATGGATGCACTGACCGATGCTGGACGCCACTACTGCGAGACGCTAGGGCTAGACTACTTTCCACCATCACCGCTAAGTATTTCTAAGTACATAAAAGGCGGCTCAATGGGACCACACGTGGACGAGTACCCTGGTCAGACAAAAGAGCCAGTAATGTCTGGTGTCATTTACCTTAACGATGATTGTATTGGAGGGGAGCTAGACTTCCCGCAGCAAGGGGTGAGAATTAAACCAGAAGCAGGAAGCATTCTAATTTTCCCCTCCGTAAAACCTTTTTATCATCAATCACTTGAGATAGTCTCAGGGGAGAAGTACATGTCACCAGTATTTTGGATAAAAAATAACTAACTTTTTTGCATTTTGTCTGGATTATTTACAAACAAAGTTAAGCCATACCTGATACCAGAAGTCACCTGTCGTACACCGTGCTCATACAGCGCTGCAGCAGAGTGGATTACTAGCATTCCTCGTTTTGGTTTTATCTCTAAGCCAAGCTTCGAGTAGTAGAGCTGACCACCTTCATAGTCGTCATTTATATAAATAACTACCCCATGAGCTACTGGCAGATCCAGTTCTGGAGGCCCCATGTCATCATGGGCAGGCAGGCTTTGGCCAGGCATCGTTCTGTTTAGTGGACCAACGCCTTTTTCAAAAGCTAACTCAATTTCGCCAGCAGATAGAGGTTTAATTGTTTCAACATATTCACCAATAACCCTTGAAAGAATCTGAGAGAGCTTCTCGCTGGCTGGGAGAAATAGGTTCCTACCACCCCAAGTGCCAGTATCCATTGTGTTGCCAGATTCTCCAGCCCATGTATTTTCTAGGTTTGCTTTTTCAATTTCGGAGTCTAGATACGCGAGCTCTTCACTTGACAAAAATAGCTCATTTACGTATATTTCTAGGTCAGAACCGAACGGTTGAGTCAACATACAGTAATTCTACCTCAATATTCTAGGACTCAGCAAACTAGTAAAAGTTAAAGTGCGGTAAAATTATAGGGACTAGTCTAGCTTCCCTGTAAGGACTCTCAATGGGTTATCTCCGCGGCAATGTGCACGACCTGATTACGGATCAAGGATCTACCGTACATCAGGTTTTTGGCGTTAAAAATTCCGCAAAAAAGCCCATAACTCTTACAGGGTACACGGCTCGTATGCAAGTCAGACAATGGGACACGGAAAACAGGGATCCAGCGCCCATCGTAATCGCCGAATACACCACGGAAAACGGCTATTTAACAGTAAATGGAGCTGCAGGGACAGTGACTCTTCTAATTCCGCCTGCAGATATGGCTGCATACGAGCCCAAAACTTATGTATACGATATCGAAGTTGAGTCTTCAGATAGCGAAACTACTCGAATCATTCAAGGCAAATTCATCGTGAGAGCCGAGGTAACCAAATAGTGGCACTCTCTGACAACTTCGCATATGTTGACGTTAAAGGTCCAGGACCTCAAGGTCCAGCAGGACCGACAGGCCCAGCGGGGCCAGCTGGCGGTCCTACTGGTCCCACTGGTGTAACTGGCCCAACTGGTGCAACTGGTCCTAGTGGTGCCACTGGCCCAACTGGTGCAACTGGTGCAGATAGCACCGTCCCAGGCCCAACTGGTGCAACTGGTGCAGTAGGTCCTACTGGTGCTACTGGTGCTGCAGGTAGAGACGGTATTGACGGTGCAGACGGAGCTACTGGTCCCACTGGTGCTCAAGGTTATGTAGGAGCTACTGGTCCCACTGGTGCTCAGGGGCTACCTGGTCTATCAATAACTGGCCCTACTGGTGCAACTGGTGCAACTGGTGCAGTAGGTCCTACTGGTGCTACTGGTGCAACTGGTGCTGCTGGTTTATCTATAACTGGTCCAACAGGAGCAGCTGGTTTAGTTGGACCAACAGGTCCTACTGGTGCTACTGGTGCGGCAGGTATTCCTGGTGCTTCTGTCACTGGACCGACTGGCGCGACTGGTGCAACTGGTCCAACAGGAGCAGCTGGTCCTACAGGTGCTACAGGTGCTGCTGGTGCTGACGGTGTCAATGGTATAGACGGTGTCGATGGTGCAGATGGCGCAACTGGTGCAACAGGTCCAACTGGAGCTCAAGGCCCAACAGGAGCTCAGGGTCCAACTGGTGCTACAGGTGCTGCAGGTCTATCTATAACTGGTCCAACAGGAGCTCAGGGTCCTATAGGACCTACAGGCGCTACAGGTGCTACTGGATCTCAGGGTCTGCCTGGTCTATCTATAACTGGTCCAACTGGTGCAACTGGTGCAACAGGTCCAACTGGCCCCCAAGGTCCAACTGGAGCTCAGGGCATTCCTGGTTTGCAAGGTATTCAAGGTGCAACTGGGCCTACAGGTCCAACTGGTGCTACAGGTGCTGAAGGTAATTTCTATGTATCCTCTTCTCCTCCTCTAAATCCAGAGGCTGGCGATGCTTGGTTTAATGACTCTGAAGCAAAATTTTACATCTACTATGATGCTTTTTGGATTGAAGTAAATGCAAACCGAATAGGTGCAACAGGCCCAACTGGCCCCCAAGGCGAGCTAGGTCCAACAGGCCCCCAAGGCGTGAGCATAAGTTTTATTGGAACTGTAGCTACTCCCGAAGATCTACCAGAAATTGGAAACGAACTAAACGATGCATATATTGTCAGTTCTACTGGAGATCTGCATGTCTGGGATGGATCAACTTGGAATTCTGTCGGTCAGATAGTAGGACCACAGGGTGATATTGGAGCCACTGGCCCTACTGGTCCTCAAGGTGAAGTCGGAGAAATTGGACCCACGGGGGCAATTGGAGCTACTGGCCCAACTGGTGCAACTAACCAGCTAAGCATAGGTGATGTATATACTGGCACACCTGGCGGCGAGGCTCAGGTAACAGTAACTGGAACTGCTCCAAATCAAATTTTAGATTTTATAATCCCACAGGGTCCAACTGGACCAATAGGAGACACTGGGCCGCAAGGCGAACTAGGTCCAACTGGTGCGCAAGGCGAGATTGGCCCTACTGGTGCAATTGGCCCTATTGGAGACACTGGACCGACTGGCTCAGAAGGTGCTGTCGGCCCTACAGGACCGCAGGGCGAAATTGGACCTACAGGTCCTCAAGGTGTTACAGGTGATTTAGGCCCCACAGGTCCTCAAGGTGACATTGGCCCGACTGGACCTCAGGGAGACGTAGGACCTACAGGTCCGCAAGGGGTTACAGGCCCTACTGGATCTACTGGTCAACAGGGTGATATAGGACCTACTGGTCCAACTGGGTCTCAGGGTGATTTGGGTCCTACTGGCCCGCAGGGAGATTTAGGACCAACTGGACCAACTGGTGCAGCTGGCCTCGACGGGGCGGGGGTACCGTCAGGTGGAACTACTGGTCAAATTCTAGCAAAAGAGTCAAATACAGACGGGGATTTTGCTTGGATAGATAATTTTGCGGATTGGACCTCGGTGGTACAGCACCAAGTTCGAGCAGAGCAAGTTCTGGCTAAGGGGCAAGCTGTATATGTAAGTTCCTCCGATGGAACTAACATGCGAGTTTCTAAAGCCTCCAATGCATCAGAGATGTATTCTAGCAAAACTATTGGACTGACGGCACAGAGTTTTTCTGTAAATCAACTTGGATTTGTTATCACCGAAGGTTTGTTAGCTGGACTGAATACTTCTACCGCTACCCTTGGAGATCCTGTATGGTTGGGAACAGACGGTTCCCTAATTTATGGATTAGTAAATAAACCATATGCACCAGCTCATTTGGTCTACCTTGGTGTAGTGACCAGAGTAAACTCTAACAATGGTGAAATTTTTGTAAAAGTTCAAAATGGCTTTGAATTAGATGAACTCCACAACGTATCAGCACGATCGCCGCAGGACGGGGATATCCTATCCTACAACGCGACAAGCGGCGTGTGGGAGAATATAAGCATTGTTGATGGAGGTACACCCTAATGCCACTTAATTTTCCAGATAGCCCAGTCATTGGTCAGCAGTTTACGTCTGGTGATTATGTTTGGGAGTGGACTGGCTCTGTGTGGTCAGCGGTTGTTGCGGAATCAGCTGTCGGCCCAACAGGCCCAACAGGCCCAACTGGGGCAGACAGCAGCGTGCCTGGTCCGACTGGACCTACTGGTCCGCAAGGCGCGACTGGACCAACAGGGTCGACTGGACCCACTGGTGCACAGGGTGATCAAGGCGTTACTGGACCTACTGGTGCACAGGGTGATCAAGGTATACAGGGTGAGCAAGGGCTGCAGGGCATTCAAGGTGTCACTGGACCAACTGGTGCAGTTGGCCCTACGGGAGCACAAGGCGTAACTGGACCTATAGGATCTACTGGTCCACAAGGTGTTCAGGGATTAGTTGGAGACACTGGCCCGCAGGGAGAAGTAGGTCCTATTGGCGCAACTGGCCCAACGGGACCACAAGGAGAAGTAGGTCTAACGGGCCCTCAGGGTGAGCAGGGACTTCAGGGTATTCAAGGTCTTACTGGAGATGTTGGCCCGACTGGAGCAACGGGACCACAAGGTGAGCAGGGTATCCAGGGAGATCTAGGTCCAACTGGCCCGACTGGCGCAACTGGCCAGGGAATCGAGGTACTGGGCAGTTACCCAACACTAGAAGATTTACAAACCGCACATCCAACTGGAAATCCAGGTGATGCTTACCTAATTGCTGGATACCTATGCGTATGGGATGTCCACACTAACTCATGGCTTCTCATTGGCGAGATCCAAGGACCTACTGGAGCCACTGGACCAGCTGGTCCTCAGGGGTTGCAGGGTATTCAAGGCGACATTGGCCCTGCTGGGTTAGATGGAGCTACAGGTGCAACAGGTCCTCAGGGTGAGCAAGGAATTCAGGGTATTCAGGGTCTCACTGGACCAACTGGTGCTATTGGTGCAACTGGACCGCAAGGTGACTTAGGTCCAACAGGGCCAACTGGTGCACAAGGGATCCAAGGTGTCCAAGGTATTCAGGGTATTCAGGGTGAAGTTGGCCCTACTGGAGCTTCTGGCATTGACGGCGCTTCATTCCAAATTCTTGGCACCTTCTCGACCGAGGAAGAATTTAATTTAAGCATCCAGACTGGAGAAGCTGGAGTTGCCTACATAGTGGGTGGACATCTATTCTTCTGGAATGCAACCACCGAAGTATATGACGATTTAGGCTCTATTATTGGCCCAACTGGTGCTACTGGTGCTGCTGGTCCAACTGGTGCAACTGGTGCCGATGGTTTGCCTGGGGCTGATGGAGCAGCGGGAGCTACAGGCCCAACTGGTGCTACTGGTGATCAAGGTATTCAAGGTATTCAAGGTGTTCAAGGAGAGCAGGGGCTCCAAGGGCTTCCAGGACTCCAAGGTGATACTGGCCCGACAGGACCCGCTGGAGCAACTGGACCTACAGGAGCTGTTGGTCCAGCTGGGAGTGGTGTCGAAGAAGATCTATATCAAATTATTTCTGGAAGAAATACTATAGTAGGTCCCTTTGTAGCTGGAGATTATATTCTTGCATTTGAAGGAACTGGAGAAGTAACTCTTCACAGCTATAACGGGGATCTACCTAGCCTATATCCGCTAGTCGATATAGCAAATGTCACCGAATACTCTAGATACAGAATATCATTGACATCATCAGTAGACGGCTTTGTGTCGCTATCCACGTTCACTGGATATGTCTCTATCACAGCAGCCTCTGCTGACACGTCCACTGCACTAATAGGGTCTATCTCTGTTCCAGGTGGAGATTGGACCGCTCAACCTTCAAGAGTATTCCTTCCAGGCGCATCAGACGTCCAGCTGAGAGTACTGAGGCACTTTAGTCCGTTTGGATTCATCGGTATTAACTCTGGTCAGTTCAATGGCATATTCAAATCAGTTGATGGATACACGTGGACATATCAAGCTATCCCTGGAATGAGCGGATCACCCTCTGATATGGCATACGGACCTGGTAAGGGTGTAGTTGCAACTACTTATACTGGAGGCTTCGCATTCTCAGAAGATTCAGTATCATGGACAAAAATAGAGCATCCAGGTACTACTAATGATTACGTCGCTAGCGTAGCCTTTGCTCAAGGAGTATTTGTTGCAGTTGCTGGTAATGGTGTAGTTTTTAGATCTACTGATGGAATCAACTGGGCATCCAGCACTCCCCTAACTGCTGGTAGTTACAGATATAAAATCATCAGCAACGGTACCAGACTTGTTATTATCTCTTCTGGCAAGGTCGAGTACTCAGATGACGCTGGTATTAGTTGGGTAGATGTGTCTGTAGCCAATATAGATGCTAGCGCAAGCGGGGCATACCTGAATGGTATGTACGTGGCATTCGGTGGGTCATCTACTCCGACTAATATCTACCACACTTCCCCTAATGGTGTTGATTGGACTCAGCGGGCCATACCAGCTACGTCCACATGGTACAACGTAGCTTATGGGAACGGCCTCTACTCCGCGGTGAGCTACGACGGTTCCTACTCGTACACTTCTACTGACTTAATTTCTTGGACTCAGAGGACTGCGCCATCATCAGTTGGACTTACCACCATAGCAATGGGATATGCGTTTGGTGCAGGAAGATTTATAGCTGGTGGCTGGTGGTCACCTATGTGGGTCACATCTACCGATGCATCTTCTTGGTCTGTATTAGGTACAGTACCTGGGCAACTTAGATATTACGGACTTTCTACAGCTGGCTCTCGCTTATATCTATGTACGGACACTACGACGGCTTTCTACTCTGATGATGGTGGATCTACATGGATTACTATCACAATGCCAGCCGACGAACTTTACTACGTAGCATATAAATCAGGGCTTTACGTAGCTATCGGATATGGTAACTATGTCTACACTTCTACAACTGGAACTGGCAGCTGGACTCAGCGTAGCTTTGTTGGTCTACCTAATAATGGCACTTGGTATGCAAGCGGTCTAATCCATAACGGGACGACATTTGTAACCCACAGCTACTTTGGAAGTTACGTTTACTATTACACATCTACCGATGGCATCACTTGGACGCAACGGTCATGGCCGAGCATGCCTACAAACTCTGGTCCATATGACATGATCTGGGACGGCAGCAAGTTCCTTGCCCCTATGTGGTACGACGCGTCAATCTATACGTCGGCTGATGGAGTTAACTGGACTAGATATAACTTAAACAATACATACCTTACTATCGCATATGGTAATGGTAAATATGTTATGTCTGCCCCGAACGGCAAGATTGCGTACTCCACAAACGGAACATCTTGGACCGAGACTACTATATCTTGGCCTGACACTAATGGTATGACCGTATCATTCGGCGACGGCGTATTTGTGCTGACAAGCACAGAGACTGCCGCCGCTGCATACTCTAGTGACGGTATAACTTGGACGCAAACTACCTTACCAGGAATCGGAAGATTCTGGCACACACTGAAGAAATCTGCTGGAGATACTCCTCCGTCAGGTAAAATTTTAGTGGCTGGTTTTGGAAGCTTGATTATCGAGAGCTCTGATTCTGGAGTAACATGGTCCACTTTCCATGCGCCATCTACCTACAACGGTGGAAATATTACGTACTCAAATGGTGTCTTTATGGGAGCTCCTGGTACAGCGTCAGACTATATCTATATCTCCAATGACGGAATTAACTGGAGCAGACAGACACTCCCTGGGTCGCAGATCTGGGTGCCAGGCGCTTACAACTCCCTAACAAATAAATATGTGTTTGCAGCAAAGAATACGTCTACTATCGCATATAATTCTTCATCATCGACTACATGGTCTACTGCCACACTGCCTAGTGTTCAGGCTTGGTCAGAGGTGTCATATAGTAGCGAATTAGGAGTGTATCTTGTATCAGCTGTAGGATCTACAGCCGCTGCCATGTCCACTAACTTATCTACTTGGACATCTGTAACACTGCCAGTGGCCCCTAGCACACCAGTGTCTGCTGTCGACGGTAGATTCTACTTATTCGTAGACAATTCGACCACTGCTTACTACTCAATAAATGGATCTACATGGCTGCCAATGAGCATACCTTCGACCGTCACCTGGACCCAGGTATTTGGTGGTCAAAATAACACAAACTACGTAATTTTCAGTAGAACAAGTCTAACTTCAATGTACTCTACTGATGGAGTTACTTGGATAGAAGCACCAATAAAAACTAGATTCAGCGCAGTAACTAACCCTAACTGGGCCAAGGGAGCATACTTTGGCAATATCTATGTTGTAGTTGGTTACGGAACCTACTTAGGTCAGACATACAATATTGCAGCAATATCATACGACGGTATTGATTGGGAGTTTGTTCCTATGGGCCCAGCGAATGGTGGAACCTCTATAATTGTAGGTACAGATGGAGTTTCAAAACTATCAGCAGTAACAAACAGACCAGAAAGATCTTACACAGCAACTAGTGTCGGATCAGTTAATATAGTTTAGGATTAAACCATGAGATATGAAGTAGATCAAACCTCTAAAGAAGTTAGAGTTTTCGACGATAACGAGGTAGAAATCCTCTACCAACCTACATGGCCAGACGGCACCGAATGGGCTTCTGTCGAGATAGCCGAAACCTGGGTTATCCAGTACTTGTTAAGTAGATCAGATATTACGGCTGAGCTAGCTGGCCCAGGGCCAGATAAGCCTACAGTAGCCAGACCTCCAGTACTTCCGCTGCCAGTAGTTCCTGGAGTTGACCAGTAATTAGCTAGCCTTTTTACGTCTAATCGGCTTTCTAACTGGATCGATTAGTTCATCAGCAACTGGCGGGAAAAATACTTGCTGCGACGACATCGAGCTAGTTGCATTATGAAGCCCTAGAGTTAAGTCTTTAATAAACTCGATCTCTGTAGAAACTTTGACTACGTGCTTCTCGATGTTATTTACTCGATCAGCTAATGAGCTACCGCCATTTTCCCAGAGTTGGTGTTCTACTCGGTCCATTCGGTCAGATAGAGTTCTACCATGCTCGTCGACCCCGAGTGCTCCATCAATTCTTTTAGCAATTCGGTATACAGCGATAACTGCACCGATGAGAACGCCAAGTGCTGTGATCGTGGCAGCTACTGCCATAATTAGTTCGTTGGTCATGTATAATGATTCCTACAGGGTCTTGCAATTAGATTTGCCTTGATCCATTTTACCCTATTAGGGCCCCCTTGATTGGGAGAGGTTTAGCCGTTAAGTTGGTCACAACTCCAATCTTTTTAGCATCTTTCGCGTTTTAATTTGCAAACGCCCCCGAAAGGTGTATGCTGAAAGAAAATTTTCTATTGGAGAGAAAAAATGTTCATTTGGAGTGACTCTGTTACCGAGGCAGGTTTCTGTGGAAATTAATGCCTGGGACGCGGCTAACGGTCGCCTATTAAATGCTGCAAAATGGTATGCCCAGAATGGGTGGCACGTGTTGCCAGTGCACGGTATTCAGGGAGGCAAGTGCACCTGCGGTAAGTCGCACATGGATGCCAAGGAACGCGGAAAGCACCCAGCGTCGCCAAGCGGCCAAAAAGACGCCACTACTGATATCTCAAAGATTGATCAGTGGTGGTCAGAAAATCCAGAGTTTAACATTGGAATGTACGCCGCTCCGTCAGGCTTTTTTGTAATTGATATCGACCCGCGACACGGTGGAGACAAGTCATTCGAAAAGCTATCCGAACGAGCACTAGGCGAGCTACCTCCAACAGTTGAAGCAGTCACTGGAGTTTGGGGTGAGCAGGGTAAACGCGGGCGTCACTTAATCTACAAATGTGATCCTAATGAAAAATTTATAGGTAACTTCAACAAAGAAGGATTACCAGGAATTGATATAAAGCACAATGGGTATGTCCTAATTGCCCCGTCCCGCCACGCATCTGGTGTCTGCTACGAGTGGAAACCAGGTCACGCCCCCTGGGAGATGGAAGTTGCGGAAGCACCAGAAGAGCTTTTGGTTGCTATTAGAGCAAAAAGCCTAAGGAGCAAAACTGGAGGAACCTCTTATCAGACTGGCAGCTGGGATTTCCTATATGACCTAACTGTAAAGGGCGAAAAACTAGACATCGATGCCATGCTTGCAGATGGACTGCAAGAGGGCGAACGTGCTATTGGTCTATATAAGTTAGCCTGCGGTCTTGCAAATAAGTTTGGTACCGATGAAGCTGGCCGCCACGCAGTTGAATCGACAATGCTCAGATTCAATGCTGAAATGGTCAACCCACCTATGCACGTAGAGGGTCAGAATGGTGTACTCATGCACACCCGTCGAGCCCTCGATTGGGTTGCAAACAACCCTAAGTACGATCTTTTCTGGAACGACCTGAGCGACTGGGTTAAGACTCAGGGCATGTCCTGGGCAGGCGATGTGACAAAAGCATTCGCTGAGCCTACTACCTCTAAGACTGCATTTGACTACAGTACTAGCACTCTAGTTATTACGGACGATGACAGCGTAACTGCTCCAGTTGCTAATGCAGTTGGCGAACAGATGACATCTTTTGCAGCTCAAGGTAAGGGCCTCAAGGAGGTTGCTCTAGGTGGCAATTTAAATTTGCCTAAAGACGTTGACTCTCTATCAGAGGAAGCTGGTGGTCGCCCTGGATACCGAAGCTTAACCGATGTAGGTAATGGTCGAAGACTAGTTGACTCTTTCGGAGCTGGAATTCGCTATACCCCCAACGTAGGTTGGTTTGTCTGGGACGGTAACTACTGGAAGCCAGACATGCAGATGAAGTCAATTAAAGAAGTAACGAAGATGGTATCCACCGTAGTTGCTAGCGAAGTTGCACTTTATGCTGCAGACGACCCACGGGCAGCTGACCTTGTTAAGCACGCAAATAAGGCAAAGTCCAACTCAGCAATTGAAAACATGATTGCTCAGGCTTCGTCAGACGAGCGAGTTCAGGTAGCGGTAGAAGAGTGGGACAACAACCCATACCTCCTTGGTGTTAAGAATGGTGTTGTCGATCTCAGAACTGGAGAACTCAAAGCTGGTAGACCAGACTTGCACCTCACAAAACGCTCGCCTATTTCTTACACTCCTGGCCTACGAAACATTCGCTGGGAAGCATTCTTAAATGAAGCTACCAAGGGAGATGTGGAACTACAAGAGTGGCTTCAGAGAGCAGTTGGCTACACCTTGACTGGTTTGAATAGCCAGGACATTATGTTCATGATCTATGGCCCACCTGGATCTGGTAAGAACACATTTATTGAAACCGTATTTGAAGCTCTAGGTAAGTCAGAGTACGCATGGGCTTTGGATTCAAATATTCTTGCTCTGGGCGACCGAATTAGTTCCACAGATGAATACCACATGGCCGAGCTACGTGGTCGTCGTATGATCTGGGTTGACGAGTTGCCAGAGTCTGAGAGAATCAAAGAAAACCAGGTTAAGAAGCTGACTGGTTCTGGAACTATTCAAGGACGTTCACCTGGTGAGCGCCCTATTCAGTTCACATCTCAGGGTAAACTTTGGATTTCTACCAACCACCGACCTATCATCACTGATGATGCTATGTGGCGTCGTATGCGTCCAATCCCGCTTACAAATAAGCCAGAGAAGCCAGACACGACTCTTAAGCCGTATCTTGCTGATCCAGAGGGTGCTCTTCCAGCCGTATTGAGTTGGGCTATTGATGGTGCAGTGAAGTACCTATCCTCTAGCCAGCTTGACCCGCTAGGCTGGTGTGCGGTAGTTAAAGAAGCTCATGATGCTTACAAGAAGAATGAAGACCGAATTGGAGCATTCCTTGAAGAAGAAGCCCGTCAATCAGAAGACGGCAGCTTAAACGTTAGCGAGCTATATCGACTCTACAAACTATGGAGCGACTCTAGAGGAGAGCGTCCGCTTTCTCAGATTGGATTCACAAGAAAGTTTGCAGATAGAGGGCTAATCATTGAAGGCACTGGAACTAGAGCAATTCTTAAGGGCTACATCATGATGCCGCGAGAGGTCCCTCAAGCGCCCGTGGTAGACTTTAGTAGCCACGCTAAATACGCAGCAGCAACAGCACCAAAGATTTAGGGAGAAATATGAAAATTTTTATTGCCACACCTATGTATGGCGGTATTGCAAAGAATAACTACACAATTTCGTTGCAAAATTTGATTATTAAACTCTCTCAAGCTGGGCACAGTATTACCACCACTACAGTGGGCAACGAGAGTCTAATCACGCGTGCTAGAAACACCTTGGCGCACAAGTTTCTTATCTCTGATTCCGATGCCTTACTATTTATCGATGCTGATCATGGCTGGAACGCTGACGATGTTGTCAAGATGATTGAGTCAGGCAAGGACTTTATCGGTGCAATTTACCCGATGAAGGGCATCAACTGGGAGAATATTAAGCTAGCTGCTCAACTAAATAAGCCAAATCTAGAAGCGTACTCTGGACATTTTGCTATCAACTTCCTAGATGAAGAACAGAAGTTCCAAGCCGACGAGCCTTTTAAGGTAAAGGATATCGGTACTGGTATGCTATTCCTCACCAGAAAAGTTTTTGAAACATTAAAGCCTCATTGCAAGCAGTATAAGAATAACAATGTCGGAAACACTGGAATAGAATTCGGCGACATGGTTACAGAGTACTTCACAACTTTTATCGACGAAAACGAGATACTTCTCTCAGAGGACTACGCACTGTGCAGAATGTGGCAAGCTCAGGGTGGCGACGTTTGGGCAGCCCCTTGGGTTAGAATCACTCACTCTGGAGACTACACATTCTCTGGGCAGTTCATAAATCTAATTGAGATAAACCAAGAACGACGCCTTTTGTTGGAAAAAATTGCTGCAGACATGGGTCAGGCTCCAGCGGATCCAATAATTACGTACACAGAGCCAGAAAATACAGAACCTTCAGAGTAGTGAGAAAATAGTTACTAAGGGAAATCCCCTCAGATTGACCGAGGTAGCTAGATATTGGCCAACTTAAACGACTATAAATGTTCTGTCTGCGGGAAACATCATGTTGTCCCATCTCTAGCCAGAGAGTGCGAAAAAAAGCATTAAATATTTCTGAAAAGCTAGCTAATTGACTATATATGTAGTAGCATAGTCTCAACCCTTAGTTTAAGGAGAGGACTATGGCCCTAGCAGAACGTTTAAAGGTAGCGAACGAGACCTACCAAAATACTTTTCTATGCAAGCTAATGAAAATCACATTAGACGGTAAGCTAAGTGAAGCTGATGTTGATGCCTTGGTTAAAATTATTAATTCGCGACCATTTGACGAGGCCCATGTGCCGAATGTAAGACTCTCACAAGCCCTCCGCGAAGAGGGATATGATGTAAGTGCGAGTGCAGTAGATAGACATAGACGTGGCGACTGCTCGTGCTATAGGCTGAAATAGGGAGAACTGTGAGCCTTTCTGAGAAACTAGAAAAACTTCGTATGCCTGGACAAAGTGGTTCAGACGTTAGAGTGACTAAAACGCCAGAGGATTGGCGTCCAAGAATGGACATCGATACTGTCAAAGGCGGATTCGTAGTAGGCACTGGTCGCCCAGAAGGCGAAGTAGTAGACGCCAATACGATTCTCCGAGAATTCGATCTAAACCCTGAAGAGTGGCGCGTTACATCAATGCGCCGCGGTAAGTGGCAGAGATATGATGGTGACTATCTGCAGTCAGCCAGAGTGAACGTTGTTCCAGCACTCGGGACAACTGGTGACGCTCTTGATGTAGAGAAGTTGGCAGACCAAATTAAAAAGTGGCGTCCAGCTAAAAACATAAAGAAGTCGACTGGCGAAGGCGCGTACTTGATTGCAGGCGCTGACCAGCAAATCGGTAAAAAAGCAAACGGACTTGGCTCCGAGCACTCGGTGGACAGGATCCTTGGACTAACAGAGAGAGCGGTGCATAGATTTGAAACTTATAAAAAAGCTGGCATTGCTCCTGGAACTATATGCCTGGCGCTACTCGGCGATCACGTGGAAGGAAATGTCAGCCAAGGCGGACGACTCCAAGGACTAGCTGCGTCTGACCTAGGACTTACTGAGCAGACCCGAGTTGCTCGACGACTTCTTCTTGCTCAGATCAAGGCTCTTGCCCCTCTAGTAGATCGACTAATCGTACCAGTCATCAATGGAAACCACGATGAAGTGACTCGTCAGGTAGCCGCAGATCCTGCAGATGGTTGGAACGTAGAAATTGCTTCTGCAGTGCAGGATATCTGCGCAGAGAATCCAGAGCTAGCCCATGTCGAGTTCCGCTACCCAAGCTCTGGTCACCAGACGCTTACTGTAGACATTGAAGGAACAATGCTTGGCCTATTCCACGGTCACCAAGCAAACCAGAATAACGTCCTCAAGTATCTTTCTCAGCAAGCTGCTGGACAGACCGCACTTGGTGGCGCAGACGTTTGGATCTCTGGACACTTCCACAACTTCCGTACTATGGATATTGGCGACCGTCTGTGGCTACAGGCTCCGACAACTGACCCAGGCAGTGAGTGGTTCCGTGACCGTGCTGGCATGGAATCAAAGCCAGGAATGCTAACAATGATGATTGGCGGAAGCTATGAGCCGAGAGAATTTATTAGCGTATTGGCAGTGAAGTAGTGGAATACCCTAATTGGTTTAAAAATAGTGGTGCTGCCATATATTTTTCAAGAAACTTAATTCCGTATGCTGGACAACCAATTAAAGTACTTCAAATTGGAGCATACACGGGGGATGCTACTGAATGGCTGTTTCAAAACATATTAACCCACCCCGAGTCTTCTCTAATAGACGTAGACCCTTGGACTGGCTCAGATGAGCCAGCTCACCTAGCGCTCGACTGGAAATCTGTAGAAGACGTATACATGTCTAGACATAGTCATCTAATAGAGGCTGGCAGACTCACTGTATTTAAAGGTACAAGTGATGAATTTTTCAATACCACCGAGGGAGAGCAAGGATTCCACTTTATATATGTGGACGGCAACCACGAGGCAGCTCAGGTTCTTAAAGACGGAATAAATGCTGTACACAGGGTTGGCATCGGAGGTATAGTAGCGTTCGATGACTACTTATGGACTCTTGGTAAGGGATTGTGGGCAGACCCTAAAGCTGCGATTGACGCTATCAGTATTTGCTATAGCAACAAGTTTCAACTAATCGACCGAGGCACGCAAGTATGGTTAAAACGGGTAGCGCTATAAAGATAGGTATCTATACTATCGCACTAAACGAAGAACAGTTCGTCGAGCGTTGGTATAAAAGCGCAAAAGACGCTGATTATCTCTTAATTGCAGATACAGGCAGTACTGATGGTACCCGTGAAACTGCAATTAAGCTTGGAATCAATGTCATAGACATTTCTATCAAACCTTGGCGTTTTGATGACGCAAGAAATGCGTCACTAGCAGCTCTTCCAGCAGATATTGACATGTGTGTGCAGCTAGATATGGACGAGATCCTTCTGCCAGGATGGCGACAAGAAATTGAAAACGCCGTTACGCAAGGTGCAACTCGAATTAGATACAACTATACCTGGAACTGGAAAGACGCGGAGGAGACTATCCCCGCTACAACTTTTGGTGGAGATAAAATTCATGCTAGGCAC
>JACCEC012286698.1_pt1 | contig 29188 bp, 27 predicted proteins | sample 7450121 | NCBI WGS metagenome assembly JACCEC01 (sample SAMN15323455, study PRJNA562643) | freshwater metagenome | isolation source: river surface water | place: USA:Blue River Watershed | collected 2017-08-18 | reverse complement strand
GAAATCCACAGAAGATATTGGAATATCATGATTTTTTTCTGTCCAATAAATACCATCAACAGTTTCATAAATAGACTTTTTGCTAAGGATGTAATATTTATTCTTGAGGGTAAATAAAAAGTACGAGTCCTCTGGGAGTATAAAGGTTTTCTGTGCATTGCCATAAAAGCAAGCAAGCAAGCAGAACAATAGTAATATTGCCTTCTTCATAAGGTATTGGAAAAATACAAAATGGGTCTTTTTTTTGTGCAAAAATAGGGGAATATAGCAGATGCACCTAATTTTTTTGCTCAAATATGGGGAAAAACGTTGATTTGTACATCAAAAATTTTTAAACGGTCAATTTTAAACGTTTCTGCTATGAACCCTCATAAACTAATAACCTCAAACATTATTTCTTTCGTTGCGGACGACAACTATACTTCTATTTATTTAACAAGCGGAGGCAATTATATCTATGCCAAAACACTCAAAAAATTTGAAACCGAGCTGGCTTCAGAAAAGCAATTTATTCGTATCAGTAAGTCCGTTATTGTCAATTTAGGTTATGTCAATAAATTTGAAGATGATCATTTGATATTGACCAATAATAGTATGGTAAAAATTTCAAGAAGACGGAAAAAGGAACTTGTATCGAGAATTCAATCAAATCATCAATCCAAATCGTAGAAGAATATTTATTAGAAAAATGAAGAGAATCATAGAAAATCGACATCCCGGTTTATCAAAAACAACGGATAAAAGTGAAGCAATTTTCTGCCCGGGTTGCCGATAAAATTAGATTTTTCTTTTTAGCTCAAAATGTTGTCCAAGATATACTTTTCGTACCAACTCGTCATTAGATAATTCTTCGGAAGTACCTTGTCTCAGGATTTTTCCTTCAAAAAGAAGATAAGCTCTGTCCGTAATCGACAATGTTTCGTTTACGTTATGATCAGTGATGAGGATTCCGATATTTCTATCTTTCAATTTGGCAACAATCCCCTGAATTTCTTCTACCGCAATTGGGTCAACACCAGCAAAGGGTTCGTCTAAAAGTATAAATTTAGGATCAACTGCCAAGGCACGAGCTATTTCGGTACGTCTTCTTTCCCCGCCCGAGCAAACAATTCCTTTGTTTTTTCGGACGTGCGTTAAGCTAAATTCTTCCAGCAAAGCTTCGGTTTTCTCTTTTCGCTCTTGTTGTGTCATTTTAGGTTTTGCTAATTCCAAAATACCTAAGATATTTTCTTCAACTGTCAAATCTCTAAAAATAGACGCTTCTTGAGCTAAGTAACCAACGCCCAACTGAGCTCTCCGGTACATTGGCAAAGAGGTAATATCCAATTCGTCGAGCCATACTTTGCCACTGTTGGGCTTCACAAGCCCTGTTGCCATGTAGAAAGACGTGGTTTTTCCCGCACCATTCGGACCCAATAATCCTACAATTTCACCTTGGGCAACTTGGTAGCTTACTTGATTATTTACCAGCCTTTGACCGTATTTTTTTACTAAATTTTCTGTTCTCAGAATCATATTTTAAATATTATTTTGATAATGAAAAATCAAACTATTTGACTAAAATTTGATGTCTTTCAGCATCAATTGCAAGGAAGTTCGGTCTCTAAATGTATTTTGTTCAACTTGATAGGCAATGCTAAAATACTTATTATCTTGTAATTTTTCGAGAAAATCTTCCACCATTCCAAATCCAATAGCTACAAAAGAAATACCTGTATTTTCGTCTAAAACTTCTATCTTTAGATGAATATCTTTCATGATATTGATAGATTTTAACGTCAGATTTTCACTCACAAAAACTGGCTGCATATTTTGAGGACCAAAAGGAGCCATTCTATTAATTATTCTATAAAATCTGTCATTTATGGCATCTAAAGGGATTTTCATATCTACAATTATAGTCGGCACCCGCAATTCTTCTGGCATATTTTCAGATACAACCTTATCAAAAGCCAATCTGAAAGCATCAATATTTTCGATTGGGAGTGTCATCCCTGCTGCGTGCGTATGCCCACCAAACTGCTCCAAGAAATCCGAACATTGGTCAATTGCTTGATACAAATCAAATCCTGGAACAGAGCGTGCAGAACCCGCTGCTTTATCATGCGATTTGGTAAGAATTATCGTTGGTCGATGAAATTTTTCGATACATCTACTTGCGACAATACCAATCACTCCTTTATGCCAATCTTCCTTGTACAATACTGTTGATTTAGCAGTTTCTAGCATCCAATCATCAGATTGAATCATTTCTAAGGCTTCTTTTGTGATTTGCTTATCTAAACCACGGCGATAATTATTATGTTCGTGAATTTCTTTTGCAAAACTTTCTGCTTCGTAATAGTCGGTAGCCAAAAGCAATTGTACGGCAGCCTTAGCATGTTTGATACGACCAGCGGCATTTATTCGAGGCCCGATAACGAAAACTACATTTTCAATCGTCATATTCGAATGAAATCCAGCCACTGTTTTCAGGGCTTTCAAGCCAATAGAAGGTCGTTCGTTGATTTTTTTTAAGCCAAAATAGGCTAAAATCCTATTTTCTCCAGTAATAGGCACAATATCAGAAGCGATACTTACCATACATAAATCCAAAAACTCCTCCAAACCAGCCATTTCTCTACCAGTAACTTCACAAAAGGCTTGCAATAATTTGAATCCTACACCATTACCCGTCAATTCTTTATAAGGATAAAGACAATCTTTTCGTTTAGGATCAAGAACTGCAACCGCTTCAGGCAAAGTTGCGTCAGGCTCATGGTGATCACAAATAATAAAATCAATATTGTATTTTTCTTTGGCATAAACTACTTTTTCATGGGCTTTAATGCCACAATCAAGTGCAATCATGAGAGAAACACCTTGTGAAGCAGCCCAATCGATACCTTGGAAAGATACTCCATAGCCTTCTTCGTATCGGTCAGGGTTATAATATTCTAAATTTGGATAAAAACTCGACAAAAAACCATAAACCAACGCAACAGCCGTTGTCCCATCTACGTCATAATCGCCATAAATCAATATTTTTTCTCCATTTTCAATAGCATTTTGCAATCTCTCAACAGCTTTTGACATATCTGCCATCAAGAAAGGGTCGTGCAACGATGCTAAGTCGGGTACAAAAAACGCCTGGGCTGATTCATAATCAGATACACCTCTTTGCAACAATAATGCTGATAAAGTAGCATTGGTGCTGATTTCCTTAGATAATTTTTCTATGGATTCGGGAGAAGGCAATGGTTTGAAAGTCCAACGTTTTTCTGTCATTGTTACCAACTAATTTTGATAAATATGGATTTATTTTTTTTCTTTTTTACCGAATACAGAGAAATGTACATATCTTTTTGGATTTTCTTTCAAATCAGCCATAAGTTTGGCAATATTTGCGGCAGTTCTATCCAAATTCACATATAACGAATCATCTTTTGCTAATTTCCCAAGCGTACCTTTCCCCTGATTTACTTCTTTGAGAACACCTTGTAAACCAGCAATAGATTGGTTGAGTTTTACTACGGTTTCACCCAATTTCATAGCATTTAAAGAATCGGCAAAGGTATTCCCTTTTTTCAAAATCGGTTTCAATTGAGCATCTAGATTATTCGCCAGAGTATTTAGATTAGCTGTCAAAACAGCAGCATTAGCAGTAATAGCAGCCAAATTTTTTGAATTATTAGCCACTACAGCATTTACTCCGTTGGTAGTTTGATTCGCACTTTCAATCAATATTTTAAGAGAGGCGGCAGTCTGATCAAATTGTTGTACAATTCCACGTGTAGTAACGAGTAAAGAATCAACATTTTTTAAGGTAGGAGATATTTTCTCGTTAACCGAAGCCATTAAGCCCAATTCAACTTCACTAGCTAGCACCCCTTCATCTTCGAGAGGATTGCCTGGAGCAATAATTAATTTAACTACTTTGCCACCGAGAAGCCCATTATCTGCCAAAACAGCTTTGGTTTTATCGCTGATTTTAATAGTTCTTTTGATAGCGAGCATTACTTTTACTCGATTTTTTTCTTGGTCTGGTTCGACCAATACCACTCTTCCCACCGGAACACCATTGAAAGTAACCGGATTTGAACTCTGCAGTCCTTCGGCATTTTCATAGAAAGTATAGTATTCATTTTCTGTACTGAATACATCAAGACCTTTCAAAAAATTAAATCCGAGATACAAAATCACAAAAGATATTAATCCTAACAGACCAACTTTTACTTCTTTTTTCATATAATTAATTTAATAATTGTGATTGCCAGTCTGATTTAAAGCAATCAATCTACAAAAATACGTCCTTCTTTGCAAAAAAACCATTAATTACTATTATTCTTCAATTCCTTTTGCTTTTTATAGGTCTTAATTGCTTTGAATATTGCTTCTGCAATTTTGTCTTGTCCGGCATCAGTACTTAAGATTTTTTTGTCTTTACTATTAGTCAAATATCCCGTTTCGATATAAATTCCTGGCATAGAAGTCTGCCATAAAACTTGAAAACCCGCCTGTTTGACTCCCCTACTTCGATGCCCCGTCTTAGCGATTTGTTTTTCAACCAAGCTTGCTAATTCCAAACTTTCTTTCATGAAAGCATTTTGATAATTTGCCAACATTATATTTGCCATTGGCGAGCTTAAATCATAGCCTTTATAATTTTTCTTATAATTATCTTCCATTAAAATTACCTCATTTTCACGCATGGCAAGTTCTAAATTTTCTTGAGACTTATGCAATCCCATCACGTAAGTTTCAGAACCGCTTAATTTACTTGAAGATGGATTGGCATTTACGTGAATACAAACAAATAAATCAGCTTTATTTTTATTGGCAATTTCTGCTCGTTCATGTAAAGGGATAAATTTATCGGATTTTCTCGTGTAAATAACCTTGACATTTGGCAAGTTTTCTTCAATTTTTCGCCCAAGCTTTAAAGTAATATTTAGTGCAATTTTTTTTTCTTTCAATTCATCTTTGTGCGTGCCAGGGTCTTTGCCTCCGTGTCCTGCATCCAAGACAATCGTTCGGATTTTTCCAGTTTGAGCAATCGAAATTGGGAAAGAAAATATGATTAAAAAGATAATTTTCAGAAATTTTATCATGATTTTACACGCAAACGTTAATTCTCGAATATATAATAACTAATTTTGTACCGCTGACAAAATTTGTTTTGCATTCTTGGGGAAATTTTAGGAAGAAACAATAACTATCCAAGCTTCTCCATTATTTATTTAGAATGGTTAAATTATGTATTTATTTACAAATATAGAGTTTTTGACACAACACAAAAAATATTTTAAAGGCATCTGTCAATTGAACAACAGAATAAAAATGATTGTTTCTAAATTTAAAAATTATCTTTTTTGCAACGTTTTTTATCCACGAAATATTTTATGGATATTTGTCATTCTCTTTTTAGCACAAGGGCATTCGATGGCTCAATTTCCTGGAGCGGGAAGACTTCAAGGTTTGGGGGCAGGCAATAATACCAACAGACCAACGAGCAAAAGTCCAAAAATTAGCCCAAAACCTAAAAATACGTTATTTGAAGAAAAGAAAGATACTACTAAAATAATCATTGCTGACTCTTTGACAAGCCAACAAACAGGCTTACAGACGACCGTTAAGTATTTGGCTGAGGATTCGACAATTATGGATATTTCTGAAAAGTTGATTCACTTGTACGGAAAAGCCAAAATTGAATATGGTGAAATACAATTAGAGGCTGATTATATCAAGCTTGATTGGGGGAAAAGTGAAGTTTTTGCTCATGGTAGCCCAGATTCTACCAAAAAAGGAGAAAAAGTGAAGGGGAAACCTATCTTCTCTCAGGGAGGGGATAAATACAATACAGATACTATTCGGTATAATTTTAAGTCGAAAAAAGCAATTATTCGTGGCATCGTAACCCAACAAGGAGAAGGATATGTAACTGGGGGGAAAGTGAAAAAAGATGCCAATGATGATATGTATTTGGTAGGTGCCAGATATACTACTTGTAATTTGAGCGAACCACATTTCCATATTTCTGCCCGAAAAATTAAATTAGTCAATAAAAAACAAATTATTTCAGGACCTTTTAATTTTGTTCTGAATGGAATTCCACTACCTATCGGACTACCTTTTGGTTTTTTTCCTGTACCGAAAAATAAAGAAGCTGGTACATCCGGAATTATAATGGGATCTTATGGAGAAGATGCCAACGGGAGAGGTTTTTACTTTAAAGATTTCGGATATTACTTTGCCATTAACGAAAAAATTGGGGCAAGAGTAACCGCTCAAATTTATTCAAATGGAAGTTTAGGTGTTGGATTACAATCAAATTATGCCAAAAGATATAAATATTCTGGGGGATTTAGCTTTCAGTACAATTATAATAATAATACGCCTGAAGTTGTTTCGCCACTTGATAAATCTAATTATAAAACCAAAGATTTTAGTTTGTCATGGTCGCATTCTCCAGCAAATAAACGCCCCGACAGAAGTTTTTCTTCTTCGGTGAATTTGAGGAGCAATGGATTTAACAGGAATAACGTAAATACGGTAGATATAAAAAATTATTTAAGTAGCACTTCAAACTCGTCCATTCAAGTAGGGCGAACATTTAATCAAAAATTAGTTACCAATGCCGGAATAAATGTATCGCAGAACTTCACAACGGGGCAGATGGATGCTTCTGCCAATTATAGTTTGGGTTTGAACCAGTTTAATCCCTTTGTGCCTGAAAAAAAAATCAAAGGTAAGTGGTACGAATCATTTCGTGTCGGATTGAATTTAAGTGGTGGTTATCAGGCTAGTAATACCAGAGTAAATAGTTTTACGAGTTATTCGGATTATAAAGTAGTGAGAGAAACCTCAGAAGGTCAATATGAAACTTTAGAAGCGAGACCCTTGACGAATGAAGAAATTAAACTTCGAGATGCCAATCCAATTACATTATCACCCGAAGAGCGTTTGTTGCAAAAAGCATTATTGGCAAGATTGAGTAATATCATTAAATTAGATAGTAAAGAAGGTTGGAATAATCTATTGAATAATAGCCAATTCAGAACAAATTATACTTTACCCATCTCTTTGCCAAACTTTAAGATTGCCCGATATTTGAATTTCACACCAAGCATAGGTCTCAGTGGTGATATTTTCACAAAACAATTAAGTTATCAGTATATTCCGAGCCAAAATGCGGTGAAGATAGACACTGTTTCAGGCTTTTTCCCGACTTATCAAACCTCAATCTCTGGCGGATTAAATACCCGTGTGTATGGTACTTATCAATTTAAAGGAAAAGGTAGATTACAAGCGATTCGACATACCATGGCACCGTCTTTGAGCTTAAGCTACGCACCTGATTTCACCAATCGACTTTTTGAATATAAAACAATCAGAATTGATAAATTGGAGCGAGAGGGAATAACCACTTATGATACTTTGAGAAAATTACTTCCTAAATATCCAACACTAAATTCTCGTGCCGGGGCATCAGGGACAGTAAATTTCAATTTAACCAACCAATTGGAAGCAAAAGTTCGCTCAAAATCCGATACTGCAGCAAAAGCTTTTGAGAAGATTTCACTCTTAGATAATTTAAGTTTAAGCACAAGCTATAATTTATTGGCATTAGGAGATTCAATGAATCTATCCAATCTTAATTTGAATGCCAATACCAATTTTTTTAAAAATCTCATTAACCTGAATATGGGAGCAAGTTTCGACCCTTATTTCTATCAAGCCGAGGCTACCGAGGAATTACGTAAATTGAATCCAGCAGGTAGAGTACGGCGATTTTATAAGCTCGAAAAAGTATCTGGTTTTTCAGGTTTAGCAACATTGAGATCGGCAAATATTGCCATTACCACCCGACTCTCTCCAGATATACTTAATCCAAATGCTAATAAATCAAAGACAAACAATACAAATAATCCAGCAATGGATGCAATGAGAAAATTTGTAAGTGCAAATCCAGAAGCGTATGTTGATTTTTCTATACCTTGGACTGTAAGTATTAGTTATAATTTTAATTATGCCAAGCAAGGTTTGGCAGATGCTCAAATCACCCAAGCATTGACCCTCCAAGGCGACTTTAGCCTCACTCCTAAGTGGAAATTTAGTTATAATACAGGTTGGGATTTTCAGCTTAAATCCCCTACTTTAACCAATTTATCAGTACATAGAGACTTACATTGTTGGGATATGGCATTCAATTGGACACCTATTTCTGGGTATGCTGTAAGAACCAGCTATTCGTTCACACTTAATGTCCGAAGTGCCTTGTTACAAGAACTTAAAGTGAGTAGAAGGCGACAATTTTATGGAAGTGGAGGATTTTGATTAAATGCCCGATGAGAGAATATCGGGCATTTAATTTTGATTACAAATCGAAGAATGCAAGATCTTTAAATTGATTTACCCTTGTATTGATATCCTCTTGAGTTAAATTTAAAATTCTTTCTGTTCCAAATTTTTCCACACAATAAGAGGCCATTGCTGATCCGTGTACGATGGCACGCTTCATATTATCAAAAGAGATATCATCTGTTTTTGCTAAATACCCAATGAATCCACCCGCAAAAGTATCTCCAGCACCTGTCGGATCGAATACTTCTTCTAAAGGTAGGGCAGGACAATAAAATATTTGGTCGCCTTGAAACAATAAAGCTCCATGCTCACCTTTTTTAATAATCAAAGTTTTAGGGCCCATCGCCATAATGGATTTTGCAGCTCGTCGGAGAGAATAATCACCAGATAGCTGGCGAGCTTCCTCATCATTGATAGTCAAACAATCAACTTCTGCAATCACAGCTTTCAAATCAGGAAGTGCAATATCAATCCAAAGATTCATGGTATCCAACATTACAAATTTTGGACGGTTGGTCAATTGTTTCAATACACTATGCTGAAGAGCAGGCACCATATTTCCCAGCATAAGATATTGACAATCTTGATAATTATCAGGAATTTGTGGATTGAAATTTTCAAAAACATTCAGCTGAGTATCTAGGGTATCTCTGGTATTCATATCATTATGATATTTACCTGACCAAAAGAATGTTTTCCCATCTGCAATAATTTCTAAACCATCAGTATTGATACCCTTTTCCTGCATAGTTGCTATCATTTCCTGAGGGAAATCCCCTCCAACTACTGCAACGATATTATTTTTATTTGTAAAGTAAGAAGCCGAAATTGTGATATAAGTGGCGGCACCACCAACAATCTTATCGGTTTTTCCAAAAGGAGTTTCTAGTTTATCAAAGGCAACAGAGCCGACAGTAAGTAAAGACATGAGTGTTTTGTTGATAATTTATAGTTTAAGCACGCAATTTAATTATTTTTATACAAATCATAGGTAAAAATTTTGATTAATGCTTAATTATCTCAATTTACTGATTTCTTCAAATGTCAATCCTGTTAGCTTTTGAATTGTTTCAATATCTAAACCTATTTCAAAAGCTTTCGTAGCCAACTCTTTCTTACTTTCAATTATTCCCTCTTTTTTACCTTCTTTTATTCCATCTTTTTTACCCTCTATCAACCCCAATGCTTTCCCATCATCAAAAGCTGTATCAATCGTATTTTTGTAATCACGATAAATTTTTAGCCTATACATCTCTTCAGCCGACATCATACTTACTTGATTAAATTACTGATTTCTTCAAATGTCAATCCTGTTAGCTTTTGAATTGTTTCAATATCTAAACCCATTTCAAAAGCTTTCGTAGCCAACTCTTTCTTACTTTCAATTATTCCCTCTTTTTTACCTTCTTTTATTCCTTCTTTTTTACCTTCTTTTATTCCCTCTTTTTTACCCTCTATCAACCCCAATGCTTTCCCATCATCAAAAGCTGTATCAATTGTATTTTTGTAATCACGATAAATTTTCAAGCTTTCATGATATTCATCTCTTTCTAAACTTGAATAATTGGCAATTGCTGCTTTCTCAAATGCTCGTTCAAAAATTTCATCCCTAAAAATATCAGGGATACTCTGAAAATCTTCCAAATGCTTGATAAAATAAAGCCACTTGTCTAATCGAGAGTTTAACTCATTTTCTTTTTTATGAAAATGTGGCATTTCTAAATAAAGAAAAGTCAGCTTATCATAAAAAATTTGATTGTTTTGGTCTTTGAGTTTAACAGTATGAATTACTTCCCCTTGATCAAACTTATCTTCGTCAAACTTAAAATCAAGTATTCCAACACAATAGACAGATTTAAGACTATAATTCCAATCGCCTCTTTCTGCTTGTTCTTGAATAGGGAAAGAAGCATAATAAACAGTTCTGTCTTTAAAATAATTTTGTTTGGCTTTTTGAAGTTCAATGATAATTTTTTCTCCATAAATATTCTCACAATAAATATCAAAGATAGCTTTTCTATCATCTTTCCACTTTCCGAGCTGTTCTTTATCTTTGAAGCTTAACGAAGCTAAATTACTTTCGGGCAACAGACTTTTCAAAAAATCTAAGAGAAGTGGCTGACTTGCCTCTTCTCCAAAAATTTTTTTAAATCCAAAATCGGTAAATGGGTTTACATATTTTGCCTGCATAATTTTTTATTTTTAGTATTTTCAGCAAATTTCTATCCAAATATACTTAATTCTCGATTAAATAAATAGAATTTATAGCATTTTATTGTAATATCGGACAACGTTTAAATTCTTTATTTCTATCGAATAAATATCTGTAAGTGATGTATGTTTTGTATTTTTTTGCTCCGAGCATTTGTGTCACTTTCAACATTTTTGGATTAAAATCCGCAATCCAATTCAGCTCTAAGGTTTCATATTGATAATTTGGTCGCCAACATGCTCTTGAGAAAGATAAAGCAATAGCCGACTCAATTCCTCTACCTTGATATTCAGGAATAACTCCAAAAATAACTCCTCTCGCTTTCTTATTGGTTTTCATAAGGATATGAAACATCCATTTGAGCTTTCCTATCCAATTAAGTTTTCCATCGACATGCTTTATGATTTGATTCAATTCTGGAATCATGATAAAAAATGCAATTGGCTTATCCTGATGATACCCAAACCACATGAGTTCTTCTTCTAGAATTGGTTTCATTGTTTGCATAATGGCGTTGGCTCTTTCAGGAGTCATCTCGCCAGTTGCCATATTTTTTGCCCAAGCTTTGTTGTAAATGATTCTAAAATCTTCAGCAAATTTTGGCAATTCACTCTTTTTGACGTGTCTAAAATCATAACCAGGAGTATTATAAATACGATTGGCTATCTCAAATAAGGCAGGTCTAACTACTTTTTTTGCTTCTACTTCTGGAATTGGAAGTAAAAAAGTATATTGCTGAAAATAATCTTGAAAGCCATAGTTTTCAAAAAAAGTACGATAATATGGCAAATGATATTGCATCCCCCAAGTTGGTTCGGCATCATAAGGGTCTATCAACAATCCCCACCAATTATCTCGCTCTCCAAAATTAATCGGTCCATCCATCGCTTCCATACCTCTTTCCATCAACCATTCTTTACAACGGTCAAACATTGCAAATGCAACTTCCTGATTATCAATACATTCAAAAAAGCCCATCCCACCTGTAGGTTGCTCATTTCCGTGTGTTGCTGTATTGGCATTGACAAAAGCGGCTACTCTTGCTAATGTTTTTCCGTCAGCATCAATGGCTAAATATCGTACACAATCCCCTTTTTCAAATAAAGGATTTTTATCTCTGTCGAATATTTTTTCAATATCTTGGTCGAGTGGACGTATGTAATATCTATTTCCTGCGTAAATACTCGAAGGAAATTCTAAAAACTCTTTTTGTAGTTTTTTATTTTCTCCTACTTCTATGATTTTCATTCGGTCAATGTGATTTATTTTACAAAGATAATCAATTCTCTTATCTTTTGTTTTTGGCTTTTTGTCGAAATTTTAATATAATTCTCATTGATTATGTATATTTGTATTGACAGAATTACCAATACGTGCTTGATTCTTTTTTGTATTTTTAATTTTAACTATCAACCTTTATTTCACATGAAAAAATTATCTATTTTCATTATTTTAATGCTTTCTTTCAGTGTCTTATTTGCAAAAAAAATAGACAATCGCTACTATGAAATGCGAATTTATTATTGTGAGCCTGGAAAACTTCCCGATTTACTCAATCGTTTCCGTAACCATACTACTAAATTATTTGAGCGACATGGAATGACTAATATTGGTTATTGGACTCCAATTCAGAATGATAAAAATGCCCTTTATTATGTTTTGGCATATCCCAGCAAAGAGGCTCGAGATGCTTCATGGAAAGCATTTGGAGCGGATCCTGAATGGAAAACTGTGCGTGAAGAATCTGAAAAAAATGGTAAAATCGTAGCGAAAGTTGAGTCTATTTTCATGAATACTACTGATTTTTCACCCAAAGTGAAGGAAAATATCAAAAAATCAGAAAGGGTTTTTGAACTACGAATTTATACCGCCACACCGAATAATATCGATAATGTTTTAGCTAGATTCAGAAACCATACTTTGAAGCTTTTCAAAAGTCATGGTATTGAAAATATTGCCTATTGGAAAACTATCGAAAAAGATGGTCAAGCTAAATTATTATATATTATCGGACATCCAAGCGAAGCAGGTGCAAAAGCTGCTTTCGATGCATTCCGAGTTGACCCTAAATGGATAAAAGTGCGTGATGAATCAGAAAAAAATGGTAAAATTGTAGAAAAAGTAGAATCAATTTTTATGAATGCTACTGATTTCTCGACAATCCGATAATTAATAAAACTTATCAAGGCAAAAAAACACAAAATACGGGGAATTACTTGTATTTTGTGTTTTTTTGATAAATATGATTTTTTTCACAAAATTAACCGAATAAAGCACAAAAAACTTCAATTTCAGTAAATCTAGAACTTGTCTTTTGTTTCTCAATTTTTCAATAAATGTGGAAATTGGGCTTTCATTCGTTCGATTCTCGGAATGGATACATTTTGTACATAGGGATTTTCAGGATGATTTCTTTCATAATCCTGATGATATTCTTCTGCTTGCCAAAACTTCTCAAAGGGAACAATCTCTACAGCTATTGGTTTTTTATACTTCCCCGACTCGTTGAGTAATTTTTTGTAAGATTCGGCAGCAATTTTCTCACTTTCATTGCTATAAAAAATTATCGATCGATAAGAATCCCCGTGGTCAGGTCCTTGGCCTTTCACTTGTGTTGGGTCTTGGGAGGCAAAATAAACCTCTAACAAAGTTTGATAGGAAATCATCTGTGGATCATAATATACTTCTACCGACTCTGCATGCCCAGTGGTTTCTGTATTTACCTCTTCATAAGTTGGGTTTTGTGTATGTCCTCCCGAATATCCAGAAACAGCTTCCTTTACTCCTTTCAAGCTTTCAAATATAGCCTCTTCACACCAAAAACATCCTGCCGCAAAATATGCTTTTTCTAATTTCCCATAGACTGTTTTATCGACTTTCTTATGTTTTTTTTGCCCATTAGAATCACAAGATGCGATAAAAATTATCAAAAAAACTCCTAAAATTAATTGTAATTTATTCATCCTATTTTTTCGTTAATCAATTTCTAAAACTTTAAATTCTGTTCTACGATTTACTTGATGCTCGTCCTCTGTTTTTGCATTCTCAATAATCAACTCCGTTTCACCATACCCTTTTGCTGTCAATCTTTCTTTAGATATACCCTTGGAAACAATATAATTAATTGCTGACTCTGCTCGTTTTTGAGAAAGTCTGAGGTTATATATATCACTCCCTCTTGAATCTGTATGCGAGCCAAGCTCAATTTTAATTGTCGGGTTATCCGTTAAAATTTGTACCAGCTTATTTAGTTCTAAAGCAGCATCTGGACGAATATCCCATTTATCTAAATCATAATAAATGTTATCTATCCTAAATGTTTTACCGATATAAACTTGCTCCAGCATGATATTCGCATAAAAAGTTGTGTCAGTAATTGGTTTTTTGAGCAAAGACTGAGGAATTTCACGACCTAACATCGAAAATTCTTCACGTTTTGACAAATAATCTTTTTTCTCTGCCAAAATAACATACTGACCATCAGCTTTCAGAGGTATTGGTCCGAATTTTCCATCTTTTTTGGTGATAAGCTCCTGAATAATTTCATCATTTTCTGAATTAAATACCTTTACAGATACAGAATCTAAATCTTTTCTCTCACCCTGCGTATTTTTAGTCCAAATATTTCCTGCTAAATAATAATTAACAAGCTTTAAATCCTGTTCCTTCTCGGTGATATTTGTATTAGGTATTTTATTTGGATTTTCTGGAGTAAGTAATTCAGGTTTTTCTGGAACTTCATAAAAATATATATCATCATCGCCTATTCCCCCCGCCCGATTTGACGAAAAAAACATATTTCCCTTTTTATCGAACACCAAACCAAAATCATCCATATTAGAATTGAAAGGCAAGCCCATATTTTCGACTTTAATTTTGCCTGCCGAACGAATCGCCACAAAAATATCTAATTTCCCTAAACCTGCATGCCCATCAGAGGCAAAATACAATTTTCCATCTTCGGCTACATAAGGAAACATTTCATCTCCTGCTGTATTAATTTCCTTACCCATATTACTCGGTGTCCCGAATCTTCCAGAAGCATCCATATTCACTCGGTATAAGTCCATTCCTCCAAATCCTCCAGGTCTGTTTGAAGCGAAATAAATCGTTTTCCCATCTCTTGAAAAGGCAGGACTTCCATCCCAACTAGCAGAATCTGAAGCAGATACATATCTTGGTTCTGTCCAACCTGTTCCGTCCACATATCTTGATAAATACAAATCCATGTCAGGCGACAAATCTTTTCTTTTACCTGTATTTCCACGAGCATAAATGATTGTTTTTCCATCGGGAGAAAATGTTGGCGTGCCTTCATTTCTTTCTTCATCGAAAATACTTTCACTAAATTTTTCTATTTTTTTATCTTCTTTACTGAGATTATCCAACTTAATCTTGTACAATCCTAAATATGGTAAGCCATTGGAATACATTTTAGCCTTACGAGATGCCGTAAAAACCAGTTCATCATTCCAAATCATTGGCGAAAACTCCGAGCCTTTGGTATTTAGTTTTGATAAATTAGTAAATGATAGTTCTTGTTTTTTTTGTTGGACTTCATTGATTGTTTTAAGCGTATTTATTTCACGAAAAGCCTTCTCATTCAAAGGTTTATTAGGCGATTTTGCGTCCACAAACAATAGTAATTCTTGCAAAGCCAATTCATATTTGCCGATCGACTTCAAGGCGAAAGCATAGTGAAAGTGAGCCTCAGCATTAGTTAGTTTATACTCAAATGCCTTCTCATAATAAGGAACAGCCTCCTGCCAACGATTCGATAAACGATACGCCTCCGCAATCTTATGATATAAATTTGCTTTTTCGCTTTCAGCAATTGAACTCACTTTAGACAAATCTTTGATTGCCCATTCGTATTGCCCTTTTTCAAAATTAGACAAGCCTTTTTTGTATAGCTGAACTTGCCCGAAAGACAATGAAGCCAATAGAATCAAGAAGCCTGTTAAAATATTATTTTTCATTTTTAATCGATAAAAAATCCGAATTACGAGATTAAGGTTTATTTTTGTCTAAATTATCTCAACTACGAGTGAAATAATAAATATTGTCCGAATTTAAGGGATTCACCCAATATCTCAAACGTTTTTCTCGTAGAATTGTTGTATTTTTTCCGATTCCAATCATGGCTTACTTCGTTTCAGATATCATTATTTACCCTATTAAATCTCTTCCTGGTATTCACTTGACTCAAACGCAAGTAGAAAGACGGGGGCTTGCTCTTGATAGAAGATGGGTTTTGACAGATAATTCTTTTCTTTTTATCTCTCAACGAAAATACCCTCAATTGGCATTGTTGGGTATTGAAATGACAGAAAATTACCTATATATTTTCCAGAAAGATAATCCTAAATCATCAATAAAGATACCTTTTCAAGCAGAAACAGCTGATTTTCAAGAAATTACCATTTGGGATGACCAAGTAACTGGTGTACGAGTGAATGATAAAGTAGATCAATGGTTTTCGGATTTTTTGGGATTTCAATGTCATTTATTCTACCAACCAGACAATAGCATTCGTCCAATTGACCCTAAATATTCTATCACCGGCCAAGAACATACCAGTTTTTCGGATGGCTATCCTATTTTAATAATTGGCGAGGAAAGCTTAACAAAGCTTAATCAAAAACTAAGTCAGCCCATAACTATGAATCGTTTTCGCCCCAATATAATCTTCAGCGGTGGCATAGCACACGACGAAGACAATTGGAAATTATTTTCGATAAATAGTACCAAAATGGCAGCTGTAAAACTATGTGCTAGATGCAATATGATAAATATCAATCCAATAAATGCGGAAAGCGGAAAAGAACCACTCCAAACATTGAGTCATTACCGTAAAACAAATAACAAAGTACTATTTGGTAATAATGTAGTAGTTTTAGAGAACGGATTGATTCGCTTGGGCGATGAGATTATTTTAGGTTAAATTAAAAACTAAACAAATGACTGTTAAGAAGCTTTTCAAAATCTTCAACTTGTTAAGTTTAGATGTAGTGTTTGGGGCAATGATTTCTTCATGGATGTTTTGGTCTTTGCCCTATGAGCCAATCAAAATCAATTATTTGGCAATTGGTATTTTAGGCTGCAGTACTTGGTTATTTTATATATTAGACAGATTGGTAGATAATATCCACAAGGAAATAAAGGACGAACGCCACCAATTTCACCATACTTATCAATACAACTTACAAATTCTCGCCATCACCTTATTTTTTAGCAGTTTTGTTTTGGCTATTTTTTTACCAAAACCTATCATTATTATTGGAATTATACAAATTATTTTATTGATATTCTATTTGTGGTTAATCAGTAAATTTAAATCAAATAAAAAAGTCCAACAGATAAAAGAAATTATTACAGCGATTTTATACACTTTTTGTATTGTAGGAGGAGCCTACTCTATCAGAAAGAATTTATTTTGGGAAGACTATATTTTAGTGGTAAATTTTTTCTTATTAGTTCATCAAAGTATGCTGGTATTTTCCTACTTCGAATGGCATCAAGACCAGCAAAATGCTAATTTTTTTACTTTAATCGGTCGAAAGCTAAGTCATTGGGATATTTACGGCATTTTTATTCTTCAACTGATTCTTATTGGTTTTTATATAGAATCAAAAATATTCGAAATAGTACTAATACAAGCATTGATGGCGTTTTCAACGATGTTAATTTACCATTTCTCTGATTATCCGATTATCAAAGAAAAATATAGGATTCTCGGAGAAATGGTATTTTGCTTGCCAATTTTGCTTCAATTTTTTATTTTTTTTTGCTAATCTTCGTATTTTTTTGTCCTTCTGATTCTTTTTCTTTCATGATTCTCAAACCTCTTCGATAAGTGTAAAAGAAAAAACCTGCAATGGAGAACATCAAAAAGAAATAGCAATCTTTCAAGGCAACACCCTTATAAAGTGCTTGATCAACAAACATAATTAACAAGGCAAAGCTTGAAAAAAGCAAGATAGATTCGACTAATTTCATGTTTTTTTAGATGATGATTAATTGTTTTTTTCTACTATACCGACAATTTCAAATTTTTCAAATACTTTTTCACTGTGTGGAGCAAGGGCTAATTCGGAAGTCAAATCTTGCCCAGCCCAATGTTCATAATGTTTTCCGTTTTTCCATAATCGGGATTTACTTACATCATAAATAATACCATTAAAAGCGACCCAAATTTCTTCTTTATCCTGCCCATTACGCAATGCTAATTGGCTTAAAGTATATTTTTTCATGATTATACATTTAAAAAGCGATACAAAGCTACAATAAATTAGATAGTCAATCCAAAGTTTTGAATCAGAATTAATTTTTTTGAAATTTTATCACAAATAGAGATTTATTAGTATATTCGTAATTATTTATTTTCAGACACAAAATATGCGTAAAACCTTATATATTATCCGTCATGCGAGTGCAGAAGATGCCGGAAATTCTTCTATGTTTAGAGACTTTGACAGGGAATTAACCTCAACTGGTATCATCGAAGCTGCTCGTATGGGAAAGTATTTATCCCAAAAAGGCATTGACTTTGATTATGTTATTAGTAGCTCAGCTGAACGTGCGAAAGCTACTGCAAAAATATTTTGCGAACAACTAAATTTCGATGTTGAGCAGATTCATTTGGACGAAAAGCTTTACGGAGGTGGAGCAAGAAGTTACTTAGCAGCATTGAATGCCCTAGAAATAAAATGCGATAAATTAGCAGTATTCGGTCATAATCCTGATGTTTCGTTTTTAGCTGAGTACCTGACTAGAGCAGATATGGGAATTGGAAACGGTATGGAAAAAGCTGGAGTTATTATTCTTGAATTTGAAAACCTTCAATGGAGCGAAATTTCTAGCAAGGATGGAAAGTTTATTGCTTACCACTCCCCTATGTCGATTGTAAACGAATAAAATTTATATAAATATGTCGGATAATCAATCCAATCACGGAAACAGAAAATTATTCAGAATAATTTTCTTTATTTTCTTGGCAGTTGTTTTGTATTTCTTGTACGATTTATCGAGACAAACCACCGCTCCTTGGAACAAGAAAAAACAATTGGAGAGAGCTTTTTAAACCAAAAAAAGGGATGATTTTTTCATCCCTTTTTTTGTTATTTATTCCTTCAAGTAAATAGACAATTTTTCCTGAATATCTTGTGCTACACTTTCAATATCTTCCACCAGAGCCAAAGATAATGGCTGATTTTCCAACGAAAGCTGCTCATTTTTGAGAGATTTTATATCTGCTAATAAAGGGACGATGGTTCGCCTTTTCCTTTCTTGAATAATTAATTTGGCTACTTTATCCATAGATTTCTCCGCAGTAAAATAGTCTTTTCTATCTCCAGGGATAACTTGTCGATAGACTAAGCCCCATTCCATTAGACTGTGGATATTCATATTTACGTTTCCTCGGGAAATTTGCAAATCTTGCATGATGTCATCTGAATTGAGTGGTTTTTCGGCAGTCAATAGCAAAGCGTGAATCTGAGCCATTGTTCGATTTAGCCCCCATTGATTAGCAAAAGATACCCAAATTTGTACGAATTTGGCTTTGTAATTCATTTATTTCTTAGTTTTTGGCTTTTTGGAAATTACGGCAATTATAAATCACTCCAAAATTACGTTTATTTTATGATTTTTTTACACGTAATACGAAACAATTTTTATAATTATTTAATATTCAATAATTTGGAGCATAATTTTTCAACTATAATCGGTTTTTTAAAAAACATATATAAATTTTTATTTATTTCGTATTTTAAAACTGAACGCAACAAACTATGTTCTCAACTCAAATCTATATAGAACGCCGTAATGCCCTCAAAAAACTTGTGGGAAAAGGTGTCATTCTTATTCTCGGGAATAATGAAGCCTCGATGAATTATACCGAGAATACCTATCGATTTCGTCAAGATAGCAATTTTCTCTATTTTTTTGGTATTAGTCATCCAGGTTTAGCAGCTATCATTGATGTAGATTCTGGCGAAGAAATTATCTTCGGAAATGAATTTTCAATGGATGATATCATCTGGGTTGGACCTCAACCGACTATTGCAGAACAAGCACGCAAAGTAGGAGTTTATCGAACCGAATCAAGCAAACAACTTACTTCTTTCCTAAAAAACAAAGTATTAGTTCATTATACTCCTCCGTATAGACATGATAATATAATCATGTTAAGTGAATTATTGAATCTTACTATTGATAAAGTAAAATCCAATTTCTCTGAAATTTTGATAAAATCTATCGTTTCTCTCCGTGAAATTAAATCAAGCGAGGAAATTACTCAGATGGAAGAAGCAGTCAATATTACCAGAGAGATGCACTTGCAAGCAATAACTGCTACTCGTGCCGGACAAAAAGAGTATGAAATAGTAGCTAAAATTCATTCTAAAGCACTAGAGTTTGGAGGAGACTTAGCCTATCCCATCATTTTCTCTGTGAATGGACAAACCCTTCACAACCATTACCATGGTAACACCATGACAGACGGTCGATTGGTAATCAATGATTCAGGGGCAGAAAATGGAGCTTTTTATGCAGGAGATATTACCCGTACTTTTCCGGTTTCTAAACGCTTTAGCGAGAAACAAAAAGAAATATATAGTATTGTCTTGGAAATGGAAATGCAATCTATTGATGCCATTAAACCAGGTATTCTTTACAGAGATATACATTTAAAGGCGAATAAAATTTTACTAGAGGGCCTAAAAAATCTAGGTTTTTTGAAAGGAGACACTGATGAAATGCTCCATTTGGGAGTTCAAGGCTTATTCATGCCACATGGATTAGGTCACGCCATCGGTTTAGATGTACATGACATGGAAGATTTAGGTGAAAATTATGTTGGATATAGATTAGGATTGGAGCGAAGTACTCAACTAGGATTAAAATCTCTACGTATGGCAAAAGAACTGCAAGAAGGGTTTGTTATTACCGTTGAGCCAGGTATTTATTTTATTCCAGAATTAATCGATAAATGGAAAAGTGAGGGTAAATTCTCTGAATTTATTAATTATTCTTTATTAGAAACTTATAAAGATTTCGGAGGAATTAGAATTGAAGATAATTGTACAGTAACAAATTCAGGAAGTAAAATATTAGGAAAACATATTCCAAAAACAATCAATGCTATTGAAGATTTAAGAAATAATTTTTGATTGTATTGCCACTCCTTCACTAACACAGAAGAGTATTTGAATACTTTTCTGTGTTTTTATCTTTTTCAAAAAACACTAATTCTTAAACTAAATTAAGTTTTTTTCTTAATCTAGTTTATAGGTAAAACTATCTCCTTCACCCTAAATTTGCACGTGTTGATTGATACCAAATCGGGGGTCAATCTATAATCATATACTTTATTTTCTTATAAAATGAAAAAAAATATTTGTATCTTTTTTGTGTATTACCTACTCATCTTCGAAAGTTTTGGACAAAACTTACAATTTGGAAAACAAACATTCGAATTACACAATGTTAAAGGGGGAATTGTTAAGTTTCAAGGTAAAAAAGTCCTGAAAATTGAAAGAGATTTGAAAGCTCTACCTTTTGATGAAAAAAACTTAGAAGCAACCGTTGACGATCGTCATTACGCTCGGCTATTGGATGTTGATGACTTTGAAAATGGGATAATAGAAGTAAAAATGTATAGTCAATTACAAAATCCAGCACCGTATCCAGGTATAGCCGGATTCATTGGAGTCTATTTCAGAATTGCCTCTGATAATTCAGCATGGGAATCTATTTATGTCCGCCCAAAAGTAGGACGAATTGATAATCAATTATTTAGAAACCACACTGTTCAATATTTTTCTTATCCCACATTCAAATTCGATACACTACGAAAAATAGCACCTTTCAAATATGAAGGGTCAGCCCCTATATCACTAAACGAGTGGATTACGATGCGAATCGAAGTGAATGGAGAATCTGCCGAAATGTTTATCAACAACATGAAATATTCATCATTTGTAGTAGATAAAATGCTTGGTAAAAATAAGAAAGGATTTGTAGGATTATATGTAGATATTGGTACAATAGGGTATTTCAAAGATTTGAAAGTAACTAAAAAGGCTTTAAAAGTAAAAAAAGAAGCTGAAAAGGTAAAAGATATTTAATTTAAAAATACAACGTTACTATAATAAAATTAAATTTCGACTCAAAAACACAGGAAAGCCAAGTATCTTTTCTGTGTTTTTTGTTTTATAAATATCACAAATTGCAAAAATAAGTCTGATAAAAGTCCGTCTAAAATTCTTATTTTTGTAAATATTTCAGCAAACATATTTAGAATGAAAAAATATTTATTTATTTATGCATTTTTTGGCATAAAAAGTTTAATTTTTGCCCAATCTATTTCAGATAATCAAACATACTCTGTGAAATTCGCAGAAGAAAAAATTAAAATTGACGGTATATTGGATGAAAATATTTGGCAAAAAACCGAAGCCCTACCCGACTTTTGGCAATTTTTTCCAAAAGATTCTGTGAAAGCTAAATCTCAAACAGCCGTAAAATTAGCCTATGACGATAAATATGTTTACATAGCTGCCAAAATGCTCTCCAAAGGAAATCATTACATCACCCCTTCTTTTAGAAGAGATTTCCGTGCTGGAGGCAACGATAATGTCAGTTTTTTATTTGATACTTTCAACGATAAAACGAATAGCTTCTTATTTGGTATAAATCCTTATGGGGTCATGCGTGAGGCATTGCTATTTAACGGTGGTACTGCCAATGAATATTTTAATGTTTATTGGGATAATAAATGGCTGGGGGAATCTAAAATTTCGGATGGCTACTGGACTTGTGAAATTGCCGTTCCTTTAAGTACACTCCGCTTCAAAGAAGGAAGTACCCGATGGCATTTCAAAGCTTACAGATTTGATAGTCAATCGAATGAGCAATCAACTTTGGTTCGCATTCCACAAAATCAAATCATCATGAATTTGGGCTATTCTATGCCTATTCTCTTTGAAAAACCTCTAAAAAAATCAGGAGCTAATGTTTCATTAATTCCTTACACATCGGCAGGTATTACAAAAGACTTCGAACGAAATAATCCCGATGCAGGCAACAAAATAAATTTTGGTGGTGATGCGAAGATAGGTCTTACAGCTGGTCTGAATTTAGATTTGACTTTCAACCCAGATTTCTCGAACGTTGAAGCTGATAGACAAGTGATTAACTTAACCCGATTTGATGTTAATTTCCCTGAACAAAGGCAATTTTTCCTCGAAAACTCCGATTTATTCACTGGTTTTGGTAGCTACAATACCAATCCCTTTGTGCCTCCTTCAGGAACTTTAGGCTCTGGTGCTGCCGGAAATCAATTGGTAAGTCCATTCTTTTCTCGCCAAATTGGGATAAGTTTAGACACTTCAACCAACCTAAATGTACAGAATAGGATTCTGTACGGGGCAAGAGTGAGTGGAAAAATTGACGATAATTGGCGAATCGGTCTCTTGAATACACAAACTGCTGCCAATGAGTTCAAACATACGGGGGCAATGAATTATTCTGTTGCAGCTTTACAAAGACGTGTTTTTAGTCGCTCAAATATCGCTTTTATCTTTGTCAATAAACAAGTATTAGGCAATGAGCTTTATGGGCAAAATGCTTACAACCGAGTTGCCGGACTTGAATATAACTTAGCAAGTAAAGATAATCGTTGGAACGGAAAATTATTTTATCATCAAGTTTTTAGTCCAGTTAATAAACAAGAAAAATTTGCACATGGTTTGATGCTTAACTATAGTGTCAGAAAAATGATTGTCAAATGGTCGCACGATTGGGTTGGCTCAGGCTTCGATGCCGAAGTAGGATTTGTTCCTCGTAAAAACTTTTTTCATATCAATCCAACTATTGGTTTCAATCATTTCCTGAATGCTTCGGTACTGAATCGTGTCAGCTATGGTTTTGCTTACGACCAATTCAATCAACCGGGGTTGGGTTTGACAGATAGACAAGCTGGTCCCTTTCTCCTTCTTGGATTCCTAAATACTTCAAACGTACTCCTGATGTTCAATCAAAATTATACTTATTTATTCAATGATTTTGATGCATTGAGAAGTAATAAACGTTATCCATCTCTGAAAAAAGGAACAAGTTATCATTATTTTAATGTGTCGGCAAATTACGTTTCAGACCTCAGAAAAAAACTTTCTATTTCTTTCCAACCCATGGTTGGTCAGTATTTCGATGGAAATATTGTAAGTTTAGTAGGGAATGCTGCCTATCGATTCCAACCTTATGGGTTTTTATCCTTAAATTTCAGCTATAATAATATTCAACTATCAACCGGTAAAAATCAAGTATTTTTAATTGGACCTAAAATGGATTTAACTTTCACAAAAAGCTTATTCTGGACAACATACGTTCAGTATAACAGCCAATTCAAAAACTTAAATGTAAATTCACGATTACAATGGAGGTTTGCTCCGGTTTCAGACTTATTCTTGGTTTATACCGATAATTATAATTCAGAAACATGGATGCCAAAAAATCGTGCTATTTTGGCTAAAGTTACTTATTGGTTAAATTTATAAATTAATCAATATTCGAATATATATAGCTATTATTGACATGAAAAAAGAACATTTGAAAATACTCGGAGCATCTATTTCGTTCTGGATTATCTTGGATTTATTACTAGGAATTTATCAGACTCGTACTTTCACTTTTGTAGATGACCATACCCTTGTTTCTTATTTCGACGAACTCCAACAAAAAGGTTTTTGGAAACTCTTTAACGAAATTTTATTTCAAAATGACCGATTTAGACCATTACTAAACATTCATAAAATCATTTTTTTATCAATTTTTAGCTTAAATATTCATCTTTGGGAAATTTATTTTTTGATATTAGGTGGTATCACTTCGACTATTTTCATCATTTATTTTCAGAAAATCAATTTTAGCCTAGCCGAAAGTATTTTCACAAGTATTTTATTACTTTTCGGAATGCACGGAGTAATTTGGTGGGTATTCGATTCTTCCGAAAATATTGGTATGCTATTTTTAGGTATTAGCCTATTGGCATTGGAAAAGAGTAAAATTTCCCCAAATAATATCCTGAATAATAGCCTATTATACACAAGTATCCTTTTGATGTCTTTTTGTAAAGAGAGCTTTGTATTTGTACTACCTCTTTTGGCTTATTTATATCGAAGTAATCTACGTTTCAGTATTTTTGCAATAGGTTTGTTTTTAGTAGAATTAGTAATTATTAAGTTTTATATCCAAACGACATTTGGCGGGTACGCCGGAGTAGATGAAGCAACTTTCAGTTTGAAAAATATAATAAAAGTTGTGGTTCAATATTTGCTTCGAGGATATGGTTTTGTTTTACTATTTCTTTTGTTTTTCTGGTTGAAAGAGTCTGGTTTTGAATTAACTAAATTGAAATCGAAGATAAATTTAGGTATTATTTTTATATTAGGGGTATGCCCATTTATCCTAATTTATACAAAATCAGGCATTAATGTCGGGAGGTATGTGCTTCCGCTATTATTAGGACAACTAATAATTATGCGTGAAATATACCATGAATTATCTTTTGTTAGATACAAAAGAGTTGTATTAGTAATCACTTTAGTTTTCTTCGGCTACCATAGTTTTAAGTTTTGGGAAATACAGAATCATTTCAAAAATGAGAATATTGCTTGTGGCGATTTTTTTAGCAAAATTCAACAAAATATCCCTAAAAATGCCCAGATATTAATTATTGCTCATCCACAAGATGATTTGGAAGCGGGAGAAGCACTAAAAAAATACCTTAAATCTCCTCATTTTCTGAATAGAGCAAATACCAAATTATTGTATATTACGCCTCAGGATAATCATTTAGAAGCCGAATTAAAAGCATTTGGTACAACCGCTAAAAGCCCTAAATATTTGCTTACTTTGAACCCAGCTTTTGATATAAAAACTACCAAAGCTATTCATTCTGGGAAATATAGTATTTTGCCACAATAAAATAAAAACCGAAGCCTTTAATGCTTCGGTTTTTTGTTTAAGAGACCAATGAAGTTTGATAAATATCATACCAATCTTCACGGCTCAATTTTATTTCGGAGGCACTTGCCGCATTGCGTATTCTACTTTCAGACAGAGAACCAATAATAGGTAATGTCCCCAACTGGATTAGCCAAGCAACGGCAGTTTGCTCCACATTGGCATCATATTTTTTACCAATTGCTTCTAATTTACTTTTAAGAACGGCGGATTTACCCTCCTTTCCTTCCAAAATTTCACCACCAGCCAAAGGAGCCCAAGCCAAAGGTTTACTGAAGCTTTGCTTGATAAAATCTAAACGCCCATCTTGAACAGCCGATATATTCATCAAATTTAGTTCAATGTGATTTGTCACAATCGGAATCGTGAGATATGACGCTAACAACTGATGCTGAAATGCACTAAAATTAGCAACCCCAATATGATTTACTTTCCCAGAATTAACAATCTCTGCTAAAGCCATTGCTGTTTGTTCAGGGTCTGCTAAAAAATCACTTTGGTTTAATAGAAAAATATCTAAATAATCCGTTTTTAAATTTCTTAACGAATTATCAACACTTTCGAGGATATAATCCCTAGAATTATCAAAATATTGAACTTTTCCGTTAGGCGATTTTCTTACACCACATTTGCTAAATAAAACAATATCTTCTCTTCTGAAAGATTTTTTATTTATTACCCGACCAAACTGTTCTTCAATCGTAAAATCTCCATATATATCTGCGTGGTCGAAGGTATTTATGCCCAATTCTAGGCACAAATTGATTATTTGTTCCATTTTTGTTGGGGTATTTTCCATATTTTCCCAACGCCAAAAGCCATAAATTGCTTCCGAAACCTTCGGACCCGAATCACTCAAATAAACTTTTTTCATAATTGATTATTTTCTTTCACAAAGATACGAAAATTCCCATCAATGCCCTCCATAATTTTTCTCACCAGCAGTTACTCGAATTGATAAGTAATTTTGCTTAGGCGGCAACGGGCAAGTTGCATAAGGAGTAAAAGCACATGGCGGATTGAACGACTTATTGAAGTCTAATTCTACAAAACCATCTTTATCAGGCAACGAGGCATACAAAAATCTTCCAGCTCCATAGGTTTCCTGCTTATTGGTTTGGTCGGCAAAAATTATAAACAAGCTCTCTCCTTCCGACAGAGCATCTAAAGTAAAAGATTTTCCGTTTAATTCAAAAGCTAAACTCCCTGGCGACTGTTGTAAGCTTGTTTGACCAGTAATATCTAAAATAGGGATTTTTTTTCCTTCACTCGCAGTGAATTTGGCTTTTACTTTCCATTGTTCATCAATCGGAAACTGCTCAATCCCATGAAATTCCTTCAAAAATGGACTTTCTAAATCACGCAAACGTACCGCAAATTTTTCTCCTCTTTTGATAATAAACCATCGTAAATTCTGATGCTTCAAAATAATATTTTTTTCACTCGGATAGAGTTTAATCGGACTTGAAATAAGCTGGTTTTCTGAATAAATTTCAGAGTTTTTGTCAGGAATTAACGTTATTTCTGATTTACTAAGCACGAATTTTCCTAAAAAATGAGCTGATTTCCCCTCAGGAAATAGAATTATATTTCGACTATCCGCTCCAAATGTATTTTCTCCCTCTTTCAACCAAAATAATCCTGCCAAATTAAGCCATCCATTTTCTTTTTTTAGATTCATAATTCGCTCTTCATGCCAATTTGTTATTTCCTTGACATAACTTTCTTGAGCAGATATATTTAACCCAAACAATAAGAAAAAAACAAATGTGCTTCCTAAAAATATATTTTTCATAAAAATTCTAGTTAATATTATTATTCAAACAAATTTAAGAAATAATCCATCTATCAATATTAGTTGTTAGATTTTTTTCGAGATTAATTATTATCTGTCTAATCGAATACAAAAATATAAAACTATATTTAATCTACCAAATTAATAGACTAATAAATTTATAATTATCCATTTTTTATATAAAAATTATTTTTTTATTTTTTCCATTGAAGTGTTTCCATGATATGCTTTGAATCCTCTTTCATAAAATCAATAATCGGACGTAAAGAATCATTTTTCGTGGCTGTCATAAGATATACTGCACCTCTTAAATAATGTTGTGTGCTGTCTGTCAGAAAAAATTGATAAGGTGTTGGGACTTCCCCTTCTAATTCAAAAACAACTGCTTTTTTCCCGTTTTTGGTAAAATATAGTTTATCTGCAATCGATGAGGCTTTTTTATCATGATTAAAAGCCAATTTAGCAGCATCTATCATCAAATTTTGTAATTTTTTTTGATTGTTTTGAAGTGGTTTGTAGGTAAATTGGATTCGGGTATCAAGCTTTGGATAATAGACAATAATCCAATGAGGCTCTGCATTTTTAAATGTATCTAGCTGAATAATAGCGGATTTAGAATATTCAAACGTAAAAGGATGCCCACCTTCAAGTTTTTGATACGCATGTAAAGGTAAATCTATTCGATTATAACCTTTGGGTTTTGGAGAAAAATCTTGCGTGGTCGAATCTGTACATGCCATCAAGCAAATAACAATAGCGAAAAATCCTAATAGCGAAGCTCTATTCATTCAATTAAAAAATTATTAAATTTTCATTATACTACTCTCATATTAATCCGACTAAATAAAATCTTTTCAGTCAAAAAAAATATTTAGAATCATTTAGTACAAAAATACCCCTGCTGTGTCGCTATTATCTAAATTTACTTTGATATGTTCTGTCAAAGTCGTTGATAAAGAATAACCAACAAAATCTGCCGAAACAGGATATTGCGGATGATTTCTATCTACAATAACTGCAATTTGGAGCTTTTTGATAGGTACAGATAAAAATGGATGTAAACTAAACGCCAAGGTTTTTCCCGTATTCAATACATCATCACATAAAACGACATTTTTATACTGAAAATTATCAATATTCGAATGTATTTGAATATTTGGCTGAATTTGAGCTGATTTATCAAATTCTACAAGAGCCAGCTCGACTTCTATTTGAGAAATATTAGCAAGTTCTTCAGCAAGTATTTTGGCAAATGAATATCCCTCCCCTACAATTCCCGCAATCACAATAGATTTTTCATCAAAATTTTGCTCATACACTTGATAAGCTATTCTTTTGATTTTTTGTAAGGTTTGACTAAAATTTAATAATTGATTTGACATAAATTTATTGAAATTTTGGCTTCGAAACGAATCCCTAAAGAATCATTTTTATTATAATTCGATGATAATAAAAAAACATATCCGTAAAATCAGTTTTTTGGCATAATTTATGCACTGAATTTGGATAGTGGAGCAAATATAATGAAAACTTAATTATCTATGAAGTTCAATATACACTTAATAACTGCTATCTTTTGTCTATTATTGGGCAGTTATAAAGGTTTATCTGTTGAAGCAGTAGAAAGCACCCAAGAAGCCAAAGAATTAACAGAAAGTATTTTACAATCCTTTAAAAACGGAAATTCTAAATTATTGGCAAGCTGTTTTAACCAAAAAATAGAATTGGTGATTGATTCTGAAAAAATAGATTTTCAAAAAATAACCTCCGAACAGGCAGAACAGATATTAAAAACCTTTTTTCAGAAAAAT
>JACCEC013266068.1_pt1 | contig 29259 bp, 27 predicted proteins | sample 7450121 | NCBI WGS metagenome assembly JACCEC01 (sample SAMN15323455, study PRJNA562643) | freshwater metagenome | isolation source: river surface water | place: USA:Blue River Watershed | collected 2017-08-18 | reverse complement strand
TATTCTTTTCATATAGAAATTATAGTAGTGGCGTTTCGCATGTTGTGGGAGCAGGAATTGGCTATTTATACATTGTATTATTGAGAAAAGGCATTGATTTGGGCAGCCCGATTGAATCCTTCTTCAGCTTTATTGATAGCTTGGGCAAAAGTAACAAACCGAGTATCTCCAGAAAATTTAGCACAATGAAAGTTAGCCATAAAAAAATCAATCATTACCAAAATAATGAAAATGATTTCTATCCAGATCAAAGCCATGTGGATAGCATTCTAGATAAAATTAACAAATCTGGCTATGAGAGTTTGAGCAAAGAAGAAAAACAAATACTTTACAGAGCTAGTCAAAGGAAAGACTAATTCAAGCAATAAACATTTTAATTATTTCGATATTCGATATCTATTTTGCTTTCCAAATTATAAGACTTAAACAATTTATAGTCAATTTTGTTATTCATAAGATTGGCACATAAACGGGTAGCTATTTTTATCGCTCCGTTTATGAAATGATAAGACGATTTTACACCTTTAAAGGATTGAGTATATGCTTATTACACCTGGCGAAATACTGAAAGATATTGATTTACCTGAAGATTTAAGAAAATTAGATCGTAGCAAGCTTCCTCAAGTAGCAGATGAGCTTCGACAATATATTATCGATTTAGTATCTGTTTACGGAGGGCATTTTAGCTCAAGCTTAGGCGTGGTGGAACTGACAGTTGCCCTACACTATGTTTTTAATACTCCTGATGACCAATTAGTATGGGATGTGGGACATCAAGCCTATGGTCATAAAATTCTTACAGGTAGAAGTAAATCGTTCCATACCAACAGAGTCTATGGTGGTATTTCTGGTTTCCCGAAACGTAAAGAAAGCGAATATGACGCTTTTGGAGTAGGACATTCATCAACCTCAATCTCAGCTGCATTAGGGATGGCTGTCGCTTCTCAATTGAATGGCGAAAAAAACAGACAACATATCGCTGTCATAGGTGATGGCTCGATGACTGCCGGAATGGCATTTGAAGCCATGAATCATGCAGGTTCGCTCAAAGATGCCAATATCTTGATTATCTTAAACGATAACTGTATGGCTATTGATCCTAATGTAGGAGCATTAAAAGAATACCTGACTGATATTACAACTTCTCAAACCTATAATAATGTCAAAGAAGAGGTTTGGCAACTACTCGGTAAAATGAGTACTTTTGGTACAAGTGCCAGAAAAATCGTTGCTAAAGTAGAAAATGCACTCAAAGGGGCTTTATTGAGTCAAAGTAACTTTTTTGAAGCTTTGAATTTAAGATATTTCGGTCCAATAGATGGACATGATATTAATCATTTGGTAAGTGTTCTGGAGGACTTAAAAAAAATACCAGGTCCGAAAATTTTACATTGTCTGACTGTCAAGGGAAAAGGATTCGCCCCTGCCGAAAAAGACCAAACAAAATGGCACGCACCGGGATTATTCGATAAAGTAACTGGAGTTATCAAGAAAAAAGTATATGAGCAACCAATGCCACCCAAATATCAAGATGTATTTGGAAATACATTGGTAGAATTGGCAGAAAAAAATGATAAAATCATCGGTGTAACACCAGCCATGCCTTCTGGTTCATCTTTAAATATTATGATGAAAGCTATGCCTCACAGGGCTTTCGATGTAGGTATTGCAGAGCAACATGCTGTTACTTTTTCTGCGGGAATGGCAACTCAAAACAAAGTTGTCTATTGTAATATTTATTCAAGTTTTATGCAACGTGCTTATGACCAAGTGATTCATGATGTATGTTTGCAACAATTGCCTGTTATATTTTGTCTTGACCGAGCTGGTTTTGCAGGTGCCGACGGTCCTACGCATCATGGAGCTTATGATATCGCTTATATGCGATGTATCCCTAATTTGGTAGTTGCTTCGCCAATAAACGAAGAAGAATTACGCAACATGATGTACACTTTTCAGCTGGAGGAAACACAAAAGTTAAAAACAGCTTTCAGTATCCGATACCCAAGAGGAGAAGGTGTCATGCCCGATTGGAAAAGAAATTTCCAAAAAATAGAAATCGGTAAAGGTAAAAAAATCAAAGATGGTAGCGACTTGGCGATATTAACAATTGGACATATCGGAAACTATGCCATCAATGCTTGTGAAATACTCCAAGAAAGTGGTTTAGACGTAGCTCATTATGATTTAAGGTTTATTAAGCCTCTTGATGAGGCTTTGCTACATGAAGTATTTAGTAAATTTGATAAAATTATTACCGTTGAAGATGGTTGCATCCAAGGTGGAATGGGGAGTGCTGTTATCGAATTTATGTGCGACCACGGATATACTGCACAAGTAAAAAGATTAGGTATTCCAGATAGAATTGTCGAACACGGTGAACAATTGGAGCTTCAAAAAGAATGTGGTTTTGATACAGATGGAATCGTAAATGCAGTTCAGCAAATGATAAATAATAAAGTATATAGTTTTTAGAGTTTATTGTCAATATTTATTAAAAGAGCATGCCAATTGTGGCATGCTCTTTTTTTATATCCAAAACAAGTAAAATAGAATAATCAATTATTATGTTAAAAATCAAACAAATAAACAATTATTTTTAATATTTTTCCCTTTTTAACCTATAATTTTAAACTACTTTTTATAAAAAATAATAATTTTTAAAGAAAATTAATACAAATTTTAACATAAAAATTGTAAACATATTTGTTATAATAAACTTTAAAATCTACCTTTGTCCCAATATTATAATTTAATATCAAAATAATACAAAATTATTAATTATTTATGAACGAAATAGCAGAATTATCTAAAAATCAAGCTGAGATTATACATTCAATAGATACTGTTTGGGTGGCGATTTGTGCAGCAATGATTTTTCAAATGGAAGGAGGATTTGCTTTGCTTGAAGCAGGATTTATCAGACCCAAAAATGCAGTAAGTATTTTGGCAAAAGTAATCATTGATATTATCTTTGGGGGAATTGCATTTTATGCCGTAGGATTTGGTATTGCTTATGGTCAATCAAATGGATGGTGGGCTTTTGGAACAGGTATTTTAAATCAGGATTTAGGGTTAAACTTAAGTATTTCTAATACATTGTTTTGGTTTATTCAGATGGGATTCGCCATTGCCGCTATTTCGATTGTCTCTGGAGGAGTAGCCGAAAGAATGAAAATGTGGTCTTATGCACTTTTTGTCCTTATTTTTTGTGCCGTTTTATATCCTTTAGTTGCTAATTGGGTATGGAATCCCAACGGCTGGTTGGCAAAATTAGGATTTAATGATTTTGCTGGATCTTCGGCAGTACATGCGATGGGCGGCTTTGCAGCCTTTGCAGCTGCCATTGTATTAGGACCAAGAATCGGAAAATATAATGATGATGGCTCTATCAATCCTATTCCTGGCCATAATCTTCCTTTAGCTGCCGTAGGTGCATTCATTTTATGGTTTGGCTGGTTTGGATTTAATCCAGGCTCTACTTTAGCTGCCGTAGGAAAATGGGAACTAATTGGACATGTAGCAACTAATACATTTTTAGCCTCGGCAATGGGAGGAATTTCTACGATGGTTTACACCATGTGGCGATATAAAAAAGTAGATATTACTATGGTTATTAATGGTATTTTGGCTGGCTTGGTTGCTATCACGGCTGGTTGTAATGTAGTAGAACCTAATGCTGCTCTAATTATCGGCCTAATTGCTGGTATGCTAGTAGATATTGCCGTTGTATTAATAGATAAAATGAAAATAGATGACCCTGTCGGAGCTATTGCTGTTCATGGAATTAACGGCTTTTTTGGCACAATTGCAGTAGGTTTATTTGCAAGTAAAGGTGGACTATTGACAACTGGAGAGACACACTTATTAGGTATTCAGGCATTAGGTGTAAGTACTATTGCAGCCTTTTCGTTTGGAATTACTTTCCTAATTTTTCAAGTATTGAAACGTACTATTGGTATCAGAATCAAGCCAAACGAGGAGTTAGCCGGTTTAGATGCCGTAGAATTTGGAGTAGAAGCTTATACAACATTTGAATAAAAGCTAATTATTATATGAAAAAAGTAGAAGCAATTGTTAAACCTTCCAAGTTGAAGGCTATTCAGGCAGGATTGATTGAAGCAGATATTCCTTGTATGACGGTCGTTCCGGTAAAAGGGGCGGGCTTACAAAAAGGATTCTCAGAAATATACAGAGGTACAGAACGTTCTTTAATACTTTTATCCAAAGTGATGATTATCTGTGTAGTAAGCGACGAGAATTTAGAAAAGTGTATTGATGTTATTTTAGATAATGCTTCAGAGGGAAATGTTGGAGATGGCAAAATATTTGTATACGACGTAATTGATGCGGTACGTATCCGTAATCGAGTGCGTGGCATTGAGGCGATTCGATAATATTTTTGTAAATAAGGGAAGCTTTCGTACACTTCCCTTATTTAATTTCCATGAATTGACCTATCAAAACTCTTAGGACTCACGCTCTATTAGTTGATTAATCAACGTAATTAATGGTTTTTTTCGAGATAAAGGTGCATCTAACTTCTCCAAATCCGCTAAACCTTTATCAAAATATTCATTCATTTTAGCTTCGGCTTGCTCCCGAATCCCCAAAGAATCATAAATGTGACGAACAGCTTGTACTTTTTCATTTTTATCAAACTCTTTAACATTCAGCCATTTTTCTAAACTATCTACTTGCCCTTGTTGCTTGGCAAGTTCTAAAGCACGAATAAGAAGCCATGTTTTTTTATTTTCAATAATATCTCCGCCTACTTGTTTTCCAAACTTTTCAGGGTCGCCGTACACATCTAAAATATCATCTTTCAATTGAAATCCAATACCAACATTGACACCAATATTGTACAATAATTGTATAGATTCTTCTTGAGCTTGTCCAATCATTCCGCCTAATTCTAATGCAAAACCGAGCAATACAGATGTTTTCAGACGTATCATATTGATATAGTCATCTTCCTTTACTTCCATCATAGAAGCAAAATTCATATCAAATTGTTGTCCTTCACACACCTCCGCCGCTGTACGGTTGAATCTTTTTATAACCTGCTTAAAAATACCATCCTCTACGTGTGTCAGTAATTCATACGCACAAACCAGCATAACATCCCCCGAAAGAATCGCAATATTTTGATTCCATTTTTCATGAACCGTTGCTTTTCCTCGACGAAGTGGAGCGGCATCCATGATATCATCATGCATTAGTGTAAAATTATGAAAAACCTCTACCCCAAGGGCAGGTCTGACAGCCTTCTCCCAATCTTCAGAGAAAATACTTGTTGCCATAACAGTCAATAGTGGACGCATTTTTTTCCCGCCTAAAGACATTAAATAGCGAATAGGTTCATACAATTCTTCCGGTTTTTCGCCATAAATTGTTCTTGAACTCTCTTCTTGGATTGCCTGTAAAAATTTCTCTAAAGCCATAAGTAAAGAGGACGAATATATGATTGTTTTGTAGCTTAACGTTCCAAATGAAATAATTGTTTTGATTTTAAAAAATCTCTTTAAAATCAATTACTATTCAATAATTTTATAGATGATTTTAAAAACTAGACTCATCTAATTCAAAATTGAGTATAGAAAACACTATTTTCATGAAATAAATAGATTTAACAAAAGAGAGGCTGTCCTGAAATAGAACAGCCTCTTTTGTCAAGTGTTATTTATAAAAACTACACTTTGATTTCAACATCTACACCACTTGGTAATTCCAATTTCATCAATGCATCAACAGTTTTCGGGCTTGCCGAGTAAATGTCGATTAGACGTTTGTAAGTACACAATTGGAATTGCTCACGAGCTTTTTTGTTTACGTGAGGTGATTTCAAAACTGTGAAAATTTCTTTACGAGTAGGCAATGGAATTGGACCACTGATTACTGCACCGGTAGATTTTACCGCTTTCACAATTCTCTCAGCCGATTTGTCCACTAAATTATGGTCAAATGACTTTAATTTGATTCTGATTTTTTGTGACATTGTTGGTTCAAAAAATTAAAATTTGAAAAAATGCTTCATCGAAAGAACCATTTGCTTCGACATAGCCTCGATACATTTGTATCGGGACGCAAAATTACAAATTTATTTTTGATTTACAAAAGAGAATTTTCTGGCTTTCCACCTAATTTGTAAGGATAATCGGTTGTATAATGTAAGCCTCGACTTTCCTTTCTTTTCATAGCACATTTGATGACCAACTCCGCACATTGAATCAAATTTCTGAGCTCACATAACTTCATAGAGAGTTTTGTTTTTTTATAAAACTCTTCTGTCTCATGCTTGAGTAAATTTAAGCGACGCATCGCTCTTTCTAAACGAAAATCCGAACGTACAATTCCAACATAATCCGACATCATTCGCTGTAATTCTCTCAAATTATGCGTAACCAAAATTTCCTCATTCGATTGTTCCGTTCCGAACTCGTTCCAATCTGGAATATTTTCCTGAAAAGCAAGTGAATCAAACGATTCTAATGCCACTTGAGCAATTCTATTGCCGAATACAGCTGCTTCTAATAAAGAATTGGATGCCAAGCGATTTGCTCCATGTAAGCCAGTTGAAGAACATTCCCCACAAGCGAATAATTGATTGATGGTCGAACGCCCAAATTCGTCCACTAAAATACCTCCACACAAATAATGAGCTGCAGGGACTACTGGAATTTGGTCTTTGGTGATATCAATTCCGATACTCAAACATTTTTGATAAATATTAGGAAAATGTTGAAGAATCAATTCTTTAGGTTTGAATGAAATATCCAAAAAAACATGATCATCTCCCGTTTTTTTCATTTCTGCATCTATCGAGCGAGCCACAATATCTCTCGGTGCGAGAGAACCTCTTGGGTCGTAATGATGCATAAATTCTTCACCTTTTTTATTTTTCAAGACACCGCCTTCACCTCTTACAGCCTCTGTAATCAAAAAACTTGGATATTCTCCTGGGTTATATAAGGAAGTAGGGTGAAATTGTATCATTTCCATATCTCTTACCTTTCCTTTCGCACGATATACCATCGCAATTCCATCTCCAGTTGCAATAACGGGATTAGTTGTAGCAGCATAGATATTTCCCGCACCTCCTGAAGCCATCAAAGTCATTTTCGATAAAATTGTCTCTACAACACCTGTCTGAAGATTCAAAGCATATACACCATAGCAAGTTACATCATTTGTTGCCCGGTTTACTTCTATTCCCAAGTGATGTTGGGTGATAATTTCCACGGCGTAATAATGCGTTAGAATTTCGATATTCGGATTATTATTGACTTGTTCTAATAATGCACGTTCAATTTCTTTACCCGTAACATCTTTATAATGAAGAATTCTTTTTGCCGAATGCCCACCCTCTCTTGTCAAGTCATATTCTCCGTCATGCTTATCAAAATTCGTTCCATACTCAATAAGTTCTTCAATTCTGGCAGGACCTTCTTTTACAACAATTTCTACAATTTTTCTATCGCATAGCCCATCCCCTGCGATTAAAGTATCATTGATGTGTTTTTCGAAAGAATCTGAATTCATATCAAATACAGCCGCAATTCCGCCTTGAGCATATTTGGTATTTGTTTCATCTGCATCAACTTTAGTCAACACCAATACCTTACCTTTCTCGGCAGCTTTCAAGGCAAAACTCAAACCTGCAATTCCAGAACCAATTACTAAAAAATCAACTTTTTGCATAAAAATCTAATCATAAATATTTCCCAAACATCCATTGAAAATCATTTTATTTCAATGAAATATTAGTGGAGATTAATTTTTTTCCCAATTTAACGAACGCTTAATTGCTTTTTTCCAGCCTAAATATAGTTTTTTTCTTTCAGCAAGTTTCATTTTAGGTTTCCAAATTTTATCAATACCCCAATTTGATAGTAAATCCTCCGTATTAGCCCAATAGCCTACTGCTAATCCTGCCGCATAAGCAGCCCCCAATGCTGTGGTTTCAATCATTTTTGGTCGAATTACTGGTACTTTAAGCATATCTGATTGAAACTGCATCAACAACTCATTAACAACCATTCCACCATCTACTCTCAAAGAAGAAACGGCAATATTGGCATCTTTTTCCATTGCCTCCAAAACATCTCGAGTCTGATAAGCAGTAGCTTCCAAAACAGCCCTTGCAATATGCCCTTTATTGACATACCTTGTCAATCCGGCAATTACTCCACGAGCAGTAGCCTCCCAATACGGAGCATATAATCCTGAAAATGCTGGCACAAAATAAGCTCCTCCGTTATCCTCTACTGTTTTTGCCAAAGGTTCTATATCAGAACTTTTTTCAATCATTCCCATATTATCTCTCATCCATTGCACCAATGCCCCTGCCATTGCAACTGAACCCTCCAAAGCATAATGCACCTCCTGATTATCAAATTGATAAGCAACTGTTGTTAGCAAACCATGTTTTGAAGGCACTAATTCTGTACCAGTATTCATGAGCATAAAACAACCCGTTCCATAAGTGTTTTTTGCTTCGCCTGGGCTAAAGCAAGTTTGCCCCACCAAGGCAGCTTGTTGATCTCCCAAGACTCCTGCTAAAGGGACTCCTTGTAGCGGTTCTGACGAAATTTTACCATAAACTTTGCTACTCGGCTCAATAGTAGGTAGCATTTGTATTGGTATGTTCATTATTTCAGCTAATTCCGAATCCCATTGAACCGTTTGTAGATTCATTAGCTGTGTTCGGCTTGCATTAGTAACATCAGTGATATGTAAACCTCCATTTACGCCACCAGTCAAATGCCAAATCAAGAAAGTATCCATGTTTCCAAATAAAGCAACCCCTTTTTCAGCGTCTTCTCTTGCACCCTCCACATGATCCAATATCCATTTAATTTTCAACCCACTGAAGTAAGTAGCTAAAGGTAGGCCTGTTCTATCTTGAAAAAATTGCGAACCATGACTTTTAGTAAGCAGATTTACATCTTCACCTACCCGTGTATCTTGCCAAACAATGGCATTGTAATATGGCTTTCCAGTTAGTTTATTCCAAACAAGCGTTGTTTCTCTCTGATTAGTGATTCCACACGCTGCAATTTGACTGATTTCTATACTTTTCTCAATTCTTGCCAAAGCAATTACTTCCAGCGTATTTTTCCAAATTTCTTCCGAATTATGTTCTACCCAGCCCGGTTTAGGATAAATTTGCTCATGTTCTTTCTGCGAAACGGCAATCATTTTTCCTTTTTTATCAAAAATAATACAACGGGTACTAGTTGTTCCTTGGTCAATGGATGCAATATATTTCATCTGATTTTAATGATTTATAAGATAAAGGTTGAATTTTTATCAAATATAGGAATAAAAATGATTGACCAAAGTGCAAAAGTCTATTTGTTGAATATTTTCGATAGAAAATAATAAGCAATCTATCAAGTGCAGATAAGCTTAAAACCTTCACCGTGCATATTCATGATTTGAATCGATGGGTCTTCTTTGAGATGTTTTCTTAATTTTGTTACATAAACATCCATACTTCTCGCATTAAAGTAGGAATCATCTCCCCAAATCAACTTCAATGCAAAGCTCCTATTTACGGATTGATTTTTATTCTGGCATAACAATTTCAACAATTCGGCTTCTTTGGTAGTAAGTTTTGTAGTTTGTGTTTCTAGCTGTAGAGTATGTTGTTGCGAATTAAATTGATATTTACCTATCTGATACAGTAACACCTGATTTTCGGTCTCTTGTTTATTAGTCCGTCGCAGAATTGCTTTCATCCTCAACAATAATTCTTCCATACTAAAAGGTTTAGTGATATAATCATCCGCCCCCGCTTTAAAACCTTGAATTGTATCTTCCTGCATAGACTTCGCAGTGAGAAAAATAATCGGAATTTGACTATCTTTTAGTCGGATTTCTTTGGCTAAAGAAAATCCATCCTTTTTGGGCATCATCACATCCAAAATACATAAATCATAATTTTTATATTCAATAAAAAAACGTAGGCCTTCATCCCCATTTTTTGCCAAATCTGTAGAATATCCTTTGGCTTCGAGATATTCTTGTAATAAAAGCCCTAAATTAGGATCATCTTCCGTTAATAAAATTTTTGTCATTTTTATATTATCTTCATTTTATTAAACTTCAAAAAACACTTCAAACGTAGTTCCTACTCCTGGCTTACTTTGTACAGCCACTTGTCCACCATGTAATTCAACCATCTTCTTTACATAGCTCAGGCCTAAGCCAAATCCTTTTACATCATGTACATTTCCTGTTGGTACACGATAAAATTTTTCAAAAATTCGGGCTAATTGGTCATTCGTCATGCCTATACCTTTGTCCGAAATACGAATCGTGAGCATATTATCATTAGTTTCGGTACTAATATTAATAGCGAGATTTTCTGGAGAGTATTTGATGGCATTGTCCAATAAATTAAAAATAATATTGGTCAAATGTACTTCGTCTGCATACATTTCAGGCTGTTTGGCATTTAACTCAAGATGTACAATACCTGATTTTGATTCGATTTGTACTGCCAAATTAGTCAAAACTTGCTCAATCACCTCGTGTATATTGATTTTTTCTAATCGTAGTTTTACTTCTCCTTTATCTAACAATGCCATTTGGAGTACTTTTTCAACCTGCATACCCAATCGGCTATTTTCATCTTGAATAATGGTCAAATATCTATTCAATTTTGAAGAATCCTGCCCCATTTCTTTATCTTTCATCACTTCTACCGCCAAAGATATAGTTGAAATGGGTGTTTTAAATTCATGGGTCATATTATTGATAAAATCATTTTTAATATCTGCCAATTCTTTTTGTTTATACATAGTCTGAATCGAGCCATAAAACACTCCACCCACCATTAAAATCAGCAATAAAGAACTTAAAAAAATCAACCAAAGGTTTTTCAAAATAAAGCCTTTGGTATCAGGAAACATCACATATAAAAAATGACTTTGAGGTTGTATATCATTCGGAAATAATAGTACTTTATAAGCATTATTAAGTAACTCTGGCGATATATTATTAGAAAATGAAGAAAATAACATATTGGATTGGGATTTTACTCCGTATTCATACGGAATTGTAATACCCCTATTCTGAAATTCTTTTTTCAATAAAGTATCTAGCATTGCTCTATTTAAGCGTTCGCCTATTGCTCTTTTTACTTGGATAGCGTTCGTCAAGACATCTTTTACCAATGCCGCCTTATTTTGGGTTCTTTCCAAGCTTGAGTGAAAAGGTTTACCGGTATTTTTTTTAGGTATTTCTATCGACCGATCTATTTGGCTGAATCTGCTTTCCCCCTCCCATATAACGGAGTCTTCAGATGGGTTTTGTTTGATATTTATGTACAAATATTGGTCATCTTTGGAATGTTCCGATAAAATATTACCATTCATCCAAAGCCATTTTTTATCGCTTATATGTTTTTTAGATACTTTATTAAAAGATTCATTTGGTGAAATTCTGCGACGACGCTTTTCCCAACCTTCCAATTCACGGTCAATCATCTCCGAAACTGCTTGGATATTTTTCTGATGAACCTCTAAAGCAGATACATTCGGATGAGGAAACTCCCATGCTGGCATCTCTTCTTCAATTTTCATTAATGGCTGTGGCGGTAATTCCATTTCAATTTGCCCCTCTACCAAATAATCTGCCGGAGGGGTAGTAGGTTTTTTATCTACCAATATTTGTAAGACAGTCTTATGCGATTGAAATGGTATAGTATCTTTAGTTTTTCGAGATGTTTTAGCAATATTTTTTGCCAATAATTCTTTTTCTTTCTGAATTTTAAGCTGTTTTTGTGTCAAAAAAATAACTTCTTGTTTTTCAATTTGCCGAATCGCTGCTTGCATCGATTCATATACATCTCTATCAAATTGCTCTTTTTTGACATCTATTGCATTTTTAATCCAATACCATTGAAAAGCTATCAAACCTACAAGAGCCAATAGCATCGGAATAATTATATTTCTGAAATTCATTTTTCAAAAAAATTAACATTACATTTTACTGAAAACGAAATTAATTTTTAATTGTTGAATTATGATGAAATTAACAATTTTTAACATCCCCTCGCTACTGTCCTGTTGTAATTTCATGTACCTTCCAATAAATTTTGTACATTTACCATAGAATATACTTCATTCAACCAAAATTATAATTTATGAAACAAGTTTGTATCATTGGAGCAGGGGCATCCGGATTAACCGCTGCAAAAACACTCAAGCAAGCGGGTATCTCATTCGATTGTTTCGAGAAAGGCTCTAAAATCGGAGGGGTTTGGCGTTACAACAATGATAATGGACTATCCTCTGCCTATCGAAGCTTACATATCAATACAAATAAAAAAGTAATGGCTTTCTCGGATTTCCCGATGCCAAAAGATTATCCAATGTTTCCGCATCATAGCCAAATTATTGAGTATTTTGAGAATTACGCCCAACACTTTGATGTGCTACCTTCTATTCAATTTAACTCAACCGTAGTAGAGGTAAATCAAAATGACGATGGAACGTACAAAGTCGTACTCGACAACCGTCAATCTTTTGACTATCAATTTGTTATTGTTGCGAATGGGCATCATTGGAATCCAAGATATCCAGAACTGAAAGGTCAGTTCAATGGAGAAATTATTCATTCTCATGATTATAAAGAACCAAATATTCTCCAAAACAAAGATGTCTTGGTAATTGGTATTGGAAACTCTGCTGTTGATATTGCTTGTGAGGCAGCTCGACTACATACTGGAAAAGTAACTATATCTACCCGAAGTAGGGCATATATTACGCCAAATTGGATTTTAGGCATACCTTTCGATAATTTGGCCAATCGATTTACAGCAAAGCTTCCCTTGTCACTGCAAAGAATATTACTAAAAATGAGCCTGTGGTTGGCTCGAGGCAATCAAGAAGACTATGGAGTTCCGGTTCCTGACCGACCAATTTTAAGCGAACATCCCACGGTATCCCAAGAGTTACTATCTATCGCAGGGAGAGGCTTAATTTCATTCAAGCCAAATGTTAAATATTTAAACGAAAATACCGTTACGTTCGAAGATGGTAGCCAACAAGATTTCGATATGATTATTTGTGCAACAGGCTATAAAATTACGTTTCCTTTCTTAAAACATTACCCTGATTTTGATGTTGAAAATCAAAACGACATCAGATTATACAAAAAAATCTTACACCCGGATTATCCGCACTTGTTTTTTGTTGGACTGATTCAGCCACTTGGAGCCATTATGCCATTATCTGAAGCACAAGCCAAATGGATTACTCAAGTTATTCAGAAAAAAATCAAATTACCCTCTACACAAGAGATGTTTGTTGATATCAAAAAAGATATTACAACCTTACAGAAACGCTATCTTGCCTCTCCTCGACATACTATCCAAGTAGATTTTTATCAATATAAATCATCCATAGAATCGGAATTGAAATAAACCTATGACGCCTCTATTTATCAATCAAGTATTTTCAAATAAAATCAAGATACATGATAAAAATTTTGATTTTTTCAGTGGAACGTCTTATTTAGGCTTGAATACAGACACCACATTTCAATCACTTTTGACAGAAGGCTTCAAAAAATATGGAACAAGTTTTGGAAGTTCCAGAAATGGGAATTTTCAATTGGAGATTTATGAACAAGCAGAAGCTTTTCTTGCCAATAAAATAGGAGCGGAAAGTGCAATTACTGTTTCATCAGGAATGTTAGCGGGGCAATTATTGGTTAATCATTTTTATACCCAGTCACCTCATTATATTTATGCACCACAAACGCATGCTGCCAATTTTCATAAGCCAGATATTGCTACACCAAAAATAAGTTTTTCTGAATGGGCCGCAACAATCAATCAGCAAATTGAACAGCAAAATAATTCAAATATCATCATTGTATGTAATTCTTGTGATGCCTTAAAAGTAAGTCAGTATGATTTTTCGTGGACTAAAAATCTGCCTACGGAGAAGAACCTAACATTAATTATTGATGACTCACACGGAATTGGGGTAATCAGTGAAGATGGTTCAGGGATTTTTAAGCAAATTCAAGTTTCAGAAAATGTAGAACTAATTATCATTGCCTCGCTCCATAAAGGATTTGGGATACCAGGAGGGGTTATTTTAGGACAAAAGAGACGTATAAATGAGCTTAAATATCATAACGCTTTTTTTACCTCTTGTTCCCCTATCACGCCTGCCTATTTATATGCTTTATGCCATGCAGGTGATTTGTATAAACAACAACTTGAGCGTCTTCGATTGAATATAAAAACATTTATTTCTCAAATCCAAAAGATTGATTTTTTATCCTATCAAGATGATTATCCAGTCTTTTATACTCCCAAAAGTGAACTATATGAGTATTTGTTTCAACACGAAATTTTTATTTACCATTTTGCCTATCCCATACAGGCAGGCATTCCTAATACACGCATCGTACTGAATGCGAGTCACGGTATTGAACAAATTCAGAAATTGGCAGATAAACTCAACAATTTTTCAATCATTTAGCCAAATTCTATCTTCTTCAAAACCTTGCTCTTTCCACTCGACTAATACCCGTTGAGACTCTAAAGTATTGACTTTCATACCCGTATAATCGGGTTGAATGGGCAAATCACGTTCGTATCTTCGGTTGATTAAGCATAAAAGCTCGATTTTTTCAGGGCGACCAAAAGCTTGCATGGCATCAATGGCAGCACGCACCATCCGACCAGTTGCCAAAACATCGTCAATCAAAATAACTTTTTTACCCTCAATCACAAAAGGAACTTTTGTTTCATTTGGTTTTAGGGGAGTTTCTCTACGTCGAAAATCATCTCTAAAAAACGTAGCATCTAAATACCCTAATTTTACTTGTGACGAAACTTCCTCACGAAGCTTATTGGTAATTCTTTCCGCCAAAAAAACACCTCTGGGTTGCAAACCTAAAATGACAGTATTTTCAAAATCTCCGTGATTTTCAATCAGTTGTTGACAAAGACGATTAATCGTTATATCTAATAATGGATTGCTCAAAATAAGCCTTTTCATACACCAAATTCAAATTTATATTCGGCAAAATGCCTTTTTTATTTTCCAACGTAAATCTAATCAATTAGTATTAATCACACATAAAAAAAGTCAATTAAATCATCTTGTTTGATAATATTTGAAAAATATTAGGAACTTTGTAGGATTATTCATCAAAAACAATTCATTAAAATGAAATATCTTATTGTGGGATTAGGCAATATTGGACCTGAATATGCCCTAACTCGGCATAATGTCGGATTTATGGCGTTAGATAGATTGGCATCGAAGCAAGAATTTAATTTTAAGATGGATAGGCTTGCCTATATCGCTGATTTTAAACACAAGGGTAAACACATCTATTGCATCAAGCCAACCACTTATATGAACTTAAGTGGAAACGCCGTTAATTATTGGCTACAAAACCTTAAAATTCCGATAGAAAATCTATTGGTTATTTGTGATGATTTGGCTCTACCTTTCGGAAAAACCAGATTAAAACCCAAAGGCTCGCATGGCGGACAGAACGGTTTAAGAAATATTGAGGAAAAATTAGGTACACAAAACTACAATAGATTGCGTGTCGGTATTGGTAATAATTTCCCTAAAGGAAGGCAGGTTGATTACGTCTTAAAACCCTTTGATGAAGATGAAATGATTCAGTTGGTCGATAAATTAGACAAAATAGGCGAAATAATTTTGAATTTTTGTGTAATTGGTGTAGAGAGAACAATGAATTTTTACAACGAATGATTGTACTTTTTAAAGAATTTTCACTTTTTTATAAATTGAAACAAAATACAAGTTGTACTATTTTAATACAAATAATATTTTAAAATTTACCTATTTTTTTTATTATTATTCTTTAATTATTTGAAAAATCCAAATATTTTAAGAATAATATTTGGCTGTTTAGGCTATATGAAATTTGGACTGTATTAATTTTCGTTGTAATTTTGCACCATCATCAAACAAAAAAATAGAATAAAACGATGAAAAATTCATTTAAATCCATTATATTTGCAGTGTCGTTAGGGTCATTATTAACTATTGCAAATGGTGCGAACGCAAATGACCGTTATTCAGCAACGAATGAAGTGATTTTGGTAAGAGGTGCTGAAGTTAATTTCTCAGACTTTATGTCGAAGAAAGCGAAGAAAATTGTAAAATCAGATAATTGGAATATTTTCACGGAAGTTGTTACTTTATACAACATATCACCGTCTAAATTCTTGACAGTAAGTTCAGATAAAAAACAAGCTTTCAATGAATCGGTAGAACAAATCCAATTAAGTCTTGATAGAAAACCAGGAAAAAATGCTAAAGTTTGGAAAGCTAAAGTAGAACGTACTGCCGCAGTCATCAATGCTCTGTGGAATTATCAAGTAAAGTCTGAAGAAGTTGAAATCGAGCAAGTTGAAGCTCCGGCATTAATCGAAGCACTTGGTCTTTAATACAACTTCATTGAATGTGAATATTAAGTTTTCATAGTTTAATAGGTTAGGGTTGAATAGATGGACACTTACCCCACTGCCTCTGGCGGTGGGGTTAAGTTTTTTTTAGGTATCTTGTAGAACGATTTATGCCCAATTATGTGTTATAAAAATATATTATTCATAATTTTCTATTCATGCGAATAAAACTACTGCTTTTTACAATTATTCTAACTGCGTGTACGCAAGAAAAAAAAACTTCAAATACTACCATGTACTTTGACTTGCTATCGCCGTTGAATAAGCAAATTGATTTATTAAATCAACACAAACCAAAATTTATCAAAACCTACCAGATTGATAATCAAAAAGAAACAATAACAACTCGAGAAATAAACTGGAGTAAAGAATTAGAACTATTCTTACAAGCTGACTTAAACAAGCAATCTTATCAAAATAGCTATCAAATTATTAATTATAATAGCCAAGAAGTTGTTTATTCTTTAAAAAAGGAGGAACATTTGCCCGTAAAATGGCTTAGAATCAAAACAAACCCGAAAGGAATAGATGTTGTGGCTGAGATATTTGTGGATAATTATCTATATACTTCAACCAAGCAAATTTCATTACAAATAATTGATAACAAACTTCAGCAATACGAAATTAAAGGCTGGCAAAAGCTATTGATAGGCAATAAAAAAACGTATGCAATAAAAGGAAAACTCGTCCAAGAATAGGACGAGTTTTAAATAATAAAATTAATAATCGCCACTTGCACCACCACCACCGAAACTTCCACCACCAAAACTACTGCTACTTCCGCTATCACTACTACTCGAAGACCAACTTCCAGAAGAGCTTCCCCAACTTGTGTAAGTAGTCGACTGATAACCACCTCCACCACCACCTTTACTTTTAGAAAGAACAAATATAATAATAAAAATCACTAATAAAATCATAAAAATATCTGCCCATGATGCATCTTCTGTACTTGGATCCGCATCAAATTGCCCAGCTAAATATTGAAAAATTTTAGATGTAGCCGCATCTAAACCCTCATAATATGTCCCAGCTTTGAAATTTGGCTTTAAAATTTGTTCGATAATACGTTTACTTAAAGCATCAGTAAGATTTGCTTCTACACCATATCCGGTAGAAATATTTATTTTTCTATCATCTGTTGCCCAAAGAACTACTACACCATTGTCTTTCTTTTCTTGTCCGACTCCCCAAGCACGTCCTAATTTTACGGCGTATTCACTAATTTCGTAGGGCTGAATAGTTTTTACAACTACCACAACTACCTGCGTAGAAGTAGTATCATAATAGTTTTTGAGTTTAGTTTCTAATAAAGCTGCCTGTTCAGAGGAAATTAATCCACTGCCAGAAAAATCATTAAAATAACGGGCAGGCTCTGGTTTTGTAGGAATTTCTTGAGCAAATACAATAGATTGGCACAAAAAAAATAAAATTAGGATTTGTCTAAGCATGGCTTCAAAAAATTATGGTATCAAGTCGGTTGAAATATCATCCGAAATTTCATTTACATCATCCGAATGATAAGGGAAATATTTCTTCAGTTGATACCCCGCTTCACGGATACCGAGCTGTAACCCTTCGCTAAAATTACCCTGCGAGAAACTCAAACGAAGCATATCCCTTGTGCTTTCCCAAAAACCTTCAGGAACAACTTTATCAATTCCCTCATCTCCTAAAATCGCAAATTTCTTATCTTCATAAGCTAAATAAAACAAGACACCATTTTTTTGAGCGGTTTGGTGCAGGCATAAGTGAGCAAACACCTTTTTAGCACGTTCCAATGGATTCTCTACCGGGCATTTTTTCTCGATATGCACCTTGATTTCTCCTGAAGTATTAGTTTCTGCATGCTTAATAGCTTCTACTATTTTTTCATTATCATTTTGCGAAAAAATCATAAGATTGAATATTTAGGATGAAAATTCGGGCAAAATTGCCCGAATCAATTAAAATTTCACAGTAGGAGCCGACTGAGCTGCAGCTGATGCCTCAAAAAATCCTTTTTTCTCAAAACCTAATAATCTCGCAAAAATTACCGTCGGAAATTTCGATGAAGCAACATTATAAAGCTGTACAGCCTCATTGAAATCATTTCTGCTTACATTGATTCTGTTTTCTGTTCCTTCGATTTGCGATTGTAATTCCAAGAAGTTTTGGTTGGCTTTTAAATCTGGATATTGCTCTACCGAAACCAACAATCTACTCAAAGAACCTTTAAGCTCTTCTTGAGCAGCTTGGAATTTTTTAATATTTTCAGGACTTAAATCATCGGCTTTTAAAGTAATAGCAGTAGCATTTGCACGTGCCTGAATAACTTCAGTAAGTGTACTTTTTTCAAAATTAGCAGCACCTTGTACTGTATTTACCAAGTTAGGAATCAAATCCGAACGACGTTGGTAGGCACTTTGTACATTTGCCCATTTTCCATTTACCTCTTGTTCTTTCTCTACAAGCCCATTATAACTGCTACATCCATACATTCCAAAGATTAGCAGAATACCAATAATAACTAAAGTACTTTTGTTCATAGCATTAATTTTTTAAATGATAAATATTAAATCAAATGTAACTACTTGCATACACATTTCAAATCGTTTTAATACGATTTTTTCAACCAAGAATAGACAAGCATTTATTTTTTATTCTGAAAATTCAAATTCAACCATCGATTCAGGATAATCTTTACCTAAAAAACAATGGTATTTTTCTTGTTCTGCGATATTGAGTGATAAATTTTGATGAATCAATTCAGCTGGAATATTTACCAACTCTGGCAGCCACTTTTTGATGTAGATAGCTTCTTTGTCGTATGTTTTAGCTTGTTTCAAAATATTGAAACGTCTATTTTCTCGAGGGTCATTACCTACACCCGCCACATAATTCCAATTTCCCCAATTAAGACAAGCGTCATAATCTATCAATTTACTTTCAAAATAAGCCGCCCCCCATGTCCAATCTATTCCCAATTCTTTTGAAAGAAAACTGGCTACATTTTGTCTTCCTCGGTTCGACATATAGCCAGAAACGTTTAGCTCTCTCATATTGGCATCAACAAAAGGAACTCCAGTTTCACCTTTTGCCCATTTATCAAAAACTTCTTTATCAGCCGACCATTCCCGATATAAATCGTTTTTAACCCCACTTCTTTTGAAGATACGACTACCGTATTTCAGGGCAATCAAATAAAAGTAATCTCTCCACAATAATTCAAAAATTAACCAATAAGTTGACTCATTCGCCACTACTGTTGATTCATATTTTTTCACTTCTTCATAAATAATTTTGGAAGAAATACACCCAACGCTCAACCAAGCAGACAATTTAGAAGAGAAATCAGGGCCTACAAGACCATTACGGGTTTCTTTGTATGTTTTTAAAGATTGTGTTTCCCAAATATATGAATTCAGTCTTTTCAAAGCTTCATCCTCCCCTCCTCTAAATTCAAAAGCCGCTCTTTCATCAAAAACATACTCACCATAACCCAATTCTTCTAAAGTAGGCACTTCGCCAATTTCTATATTATTGGGAAAAGCACTTAAATTTGCAGGCTCGGCTATACTTTTTCTAACAGAAGAGGATGTCTCGATTTTTTTTCTAAAATCAGTAAAATTATCAGGCAAATAATTAATCTGAAAAGGCAAATCTCTTGGATGATATAAAGTAGATGTCCATATAAGCTCTATATCTACATTAATAGGTTTTATTTTCTTCGCTAAATTCGCTTCAATTGTGGTTTCATCTTGTGTCACCTCTTTGCTGGCATATACCGCCTGCACCTTTAAGGTCTCGGACAATTTAAAAATAATTTCTTCGGGTTTACCATAGCGAATAATCAAATCTGAACCCTTTTTCCTTAAATTCTCTTTTAAGTTACGGACACATTCTATCAAAAATTTAGCACGGTGAATACTCGTTCTGGGGTCTCCAAACAAATTAGATTGAAATAGTCGCTCATCAAAAATATAAATAGGAATTACCTTTCCGTGTTGAGCAGCCTCCCAGAACGCCTCATTATCCCGAAGCCTCAAATCGTTTCTAAACCAATAAATAATATTTTGCATGATATTTTAGATTATTTGGTTGCAAAATTAACAGATTTAGTATGAAATCGAGCATTTTTTAGTAAGTTAAATGATTTTGATTAAGACATATTTTTTCTTAAGTTTGAAAAACAATGTTCTATTTCACAAACCCTTGACTATGCTTTTTTTTGTTGTATTTCTTGCTATAGCATTCATTATCATTGCTTCTTCTTACTGGAAGCTACACCCTTTGGCGAGTTTGTTGCTTTCGGCAATCTTCGTCGGAATAATGTCAGGCTTACCTATTGAAAAAATAGCCGATATTATAGGGAAGGGTTTTGGAGATTTGATGACAAAAATAGGACTGATGGTAATTTTAGGCTGTATCATTGGTGCCATTTTAGACAAATCTGGAGCTGCAATTCGGGTAGCAGATATTATCTTGCAAATATTTGGCAAGAAGTATCCAATTTTTGCAATGTCTTGTATTGGGGCATTAGTAGGGATTCCTGTATTTTGTGATTCTGGATTTATCATATTATCAAAATTAAACAAAATTGTTGCCCAAAAAACCAAAATTCCTTTGGCAAGTATTGCAATTGCTTTATCTGGAGGTTTATTTGCTACCCATACTTTAGTTCCACCTACACCAGGACCACTATCGGCGGCGGCTAATTTCAATCTAGATGCCATTGGTTTATTAATTTTAGTCGGAATAATTGTTTCTATACCGAGTCTTTTTCTTTCTACTTGGTTTGCCATGAACTTCACAAAGCATATAGAGACCGAATCAGACGAGTTAACACAAGACGTCGAGAGTAATTACCATGACGAAAAAATATCAGGCTGGAAAGCATTTATGCCCATATTGCTTCCCATTGTTTTGATTACGAATGCCTCGTTTGTGAAAGTATTCAATCTTTTCAATGAAGATATCAGGCATATTTTTACATTTTTGGGTAGCCCGCTCATCTCCTTTTTACTTTCAATTACTTATTCATACTTTTTATTTAGAGAGAAAAGAGGCATCAAAATGTTCGAGTGCTTTAAGAATGGCATAGAGCATAGTGGAACAACTTTGGTTCTGGTTGGGGCAGGCGGAGCATTCGGAGCAATTCTCAAAGAAACCACACTAAAAGAAAGCATTTCCGAGTGGTTAATCACCCACCCAACATCTGGAATTTCGTTTCTTGTAATGGCATTTTTAGTCGCAGCATTTTTCAAAACAGCCCAAGGTTCGACTACGACCTCTATGGTATTAACATCGGCTATTTTATTTCCACTTTTAGAAAGTGTAGGATTTACGAGCAACTATGAGTTAGTATTGGCTGTAATGGCCATTGGAAGCGGAGCAATGGCTGTTTCCCATGCCAATGATGCTTGGTTTTGGGTTGTATCCAGATTTTCTGGTATCAGCCCTCGTGATGCCTATCGAAGCCATACATTATTGACAGGCTTGCAGGGGCTTATAAGTTTACTAACAACTTGCTTACTATGGCTATTAAAATAAAGAAAGATTGCCTTTTGGCAATCTTTCCACGTATTCAAACACGAACAATGATTAGAATCTAAAGTGCGAGAACGCCTTGTTAGCTTCAGCCATTCTGTGAGTATCATCTTTCTTCTTAACCGCTGCACCTTCGCCTTTAGCTGCTGCGATGATTTCGCCTGCTAAACGCTCAGTCATGGTTTTTTCGCCACGTTTACGAGCATATCCGATTAACCATTTCATACCTACTGATTGTTTACGATCAGCACGTACTTCCATTGGAACTTGGAAAGTAGCTCCACCTACACGACGGCTTTTCACCTCTACGCTAGGCATTACATTGGCTAATGCTTTTTTCCAAAGCTCAAGACCATTTTCTTTGGTACGAGCTTCAACTAATTCTAAAGCACCATAAAAAATACTGTATGAAAGGCTTTTTTTACCATCATACATCAAATTATTTACGAATTTTGTTACAGTTACATCTCTGAACTTTGGATCAGGTAAAACGTAACGCTTTTTTGGTTTTGACTTTCTCATTTTTTAAGATAAGGTTTCGTTCTGAAAACTAATTCACCTCTTCGTCTAAAATTCTCAGATTCGAGATTACTTCCCCGTTGTTAAGTTAAAATTATTGAAAAACGCAAGTTTATCATTAACGGAAAACTTTCAACTGGAAATTACTTGCTTGAAATTATTTTTTCTTTCCTTTTACTGGAGCAGCTACCTGACCCGGCTTAGGACGTTTTGCACCGTATTTCGAACGGCTTTGTTTACGATTGTTCACACCCGCAGTATCTAATGCACCACGAACGATGTGATAACGTACACCCGGAAGGTCTTTTACACGACCACCTCTGATTAATACAATCGAGTGTTCTTGTAAGTTGTGTCCTTCACCTGGAATGTAGGCATTGACTTCTTTTTGATTGGTTAAGCGAACACGAGCAACTTTACGAAGTGCTGAGTTAGGCTTTTTTGGAGTGGTAGTATAAACACGAGTACAAACACCACGACGTTGTGGACATGAATCCAACGCCGGTGATTTAGACTTCCAAGTCATTTGTTCTCTGCCGTTTCTTACTAACTGCTGTATAGTAGGCATTTTGTTAATAAATTGTTTTTCGTTAAGACACTAATTTCCAATTAGGGTCGCAAAATTACGACACATTCTTCAAAATTAAAAAGATTTTGCCAATAAAATTATTAATTTTCTGCCATTTCGATTAATTGGCGGACATTTAGAATAATTTCTACGTTTTCGGGGGTATTAATTCCTTGCCCAACCACTTGGTATCCTGTCAATAAAATCTTAGAATCGGGAATTTCTGAGGCTAATTTGTCCACATAATGTTGAATTTCGTCTTGCCCAGGGGTTGAGGTAATAACCGAAAACAAGTAATGAGGACGGTGCATTTGATAAATTAATTTCAACTCGGAGAGTGGCATGCTTTGCCCCAAATAAATTACTTTATTATTCCTAGCTCTCAATAAATAATTGGTAAAAAGCAAAGGAATTTCATGTAATTCACCTTCTGGCGTAAATAAAATATATGTTTTTAAATCAGGTTTAGGCTCAATAATTTGTCCATCGATAGCAACGATAAGCTTTTGGCGAATCAAGTTCGTGATAAAATGCTCTTGAGCCGGTCCAATAGACCCCGTTACCCAAAGCACTCCAATTCTACTTAAAAAAGGGTAAATAATATTCAACATGGTATTTTCAAAACCAAATTGAAGAATATTAGTGGACATGATTTTTTCAAACCTCTCTTCATTCAAATCAATCATAGCTATCGTTAAGGCATGAATTTGGTCAGGATAATTCAGTTGTTTTTCTGAAATTTCCAAGACTTTTTCGGATAATTCGCTAGCACTTAACTTTGCAATTTCTGAAATTTTGAAGTCATAATCTTTCAGCAAAGCTATGTTCAACAATAATTTTAAATCTTTGTCATCATAGGTACGAATATTCGTGTCTGTCCTATTTGGTTTAATAATCCCATACCTTTGCTCCCAAATTCTCAAAGTATGAGCTTTTATACCGGACAATTGCTCCAAATCTTTAATAGAATAGCTACCCATCTCTCCTGATATGTTTTTAATGAATGAAGAAAACAATCGGTCAGTGCCAATTGAATCATTAACTTTTTGTTTGTATTTATGTTTAAAATTATGTAAAAAAATTATTACAAAAAAAGCCGGTCTTTATCTAAAAAAACCGGCTCAACGAATATTTAATGAATTACTCTCTTAAAAAAGGATAATCTGTATCTGCATAAACATCCTCGAAAGCCTCCTCTGGTTGAGGGAATGGTGACTCTTCTGCGAATTTAACCGATGCCTCTACTATCTCTTTTATTTTGGCATCAATCACATCCAACTCTTCTTCGGATGCAATACCGTTTGTTAAGATTCTATGACGTACCATTTCGATAGGGTCTCTCATCTTCCATTGCTCTACTTCTTCTTTGGTACGATATTTTTGAGGGTCAGACATTGAGTGTCCTCTAAAACGGTAGGTTTTAAACTCCAAAAAAGTAGGTCCTTCACCTGCTCTCGCACGGTCTGCTGCTCTTTTAACAGCTTCGTGTACCATTTCTACATCCATTGCATCAACTGGCTCCGACGGCATGTCATAAGCTTCGCCAATAGTGTATAATTCACGAACATTCGAGGTTCTCTCTACGGAAGTACCCATTGCATAGCCGTTATTTTCAACTACAAAAATAACAGGCAATTTCCAATTCATCGCCATATTAAAAGCCTCATGCAAAGCACCTTGACGAACCGCTCCATCTCCGAAATAACACATACAAACATTGGTAGTGCCTTTGTATTTTTCGGCAAATGCAAGCCCTGCTCCTAAAGGAATTTGAGCTCCTACAATTCCATGCCCTCCGACAAAGTTTACTTCTTTGTCGAAAATGTGCATCGAACCGCCTTTTCCCTTTGTTGTTCCAGTTACTTTTCCGTACAATTCAGCCATGATTTTATTTGGGTCTGTGCCTAAAGCAAGCGGATGACCATGGTCACGATAAGCCGTAATCCATTTATCGTCTTTTGTCAAAGCACTAACTGCACCGGAAGAGCAAGCCTCTTGCCCAATATATAAGTGGCAAAAACCACGAATTTTTTGCTGACCGTATAATTGCCCCGCTTTTTCCTCAAATTTTCTCTGTAAATACATTGATTCGTACCAATACATGTAAGTATCCTTACTGTATTTGAGTTTCGAGCCTTTTTCTTTTGTAGATGCCATATTGACTACCTTAATCTTTTATGGTGAATATAAAATGCTTAGAATGAATGCAAATTTAGGAATTTAATTATTATCTAAGAAAAAAGCTTTCATGTTTATTTAAGTATTAGCTTTTCTTAATAAAAATCTACTATTATTTTTTCTCGATAATTTCATCAATTACGAAAAATGGTCTTTTCTTAACCTCAATATAAATTCTACTGATGTATTCTCCAATGATACCTAGCATGGTCAGCATGACGCCTCCTAAAAAAAACATACCAACAGCCAAGGATGCCAAACCAGGCGTTTCCTCTGCTGTATGCCCGAATATTTTAAAGCCAAATACCCGTTGGATTAGGAAAAACATACCGATAATCAGGGAAGAAATAGCAATGCTAACTCCCAAATAAGTTGAAAGCCTTAGCGGAAAACTCGAGAAACCAAAAAGTCCGTCCAATGCCAATTGAACTAATTTTTTAAAAGTATATTTCACTTCTCCGGCAGCTCGTTCGGCTCTCTCATAAGTGACTCCTATTTGCTTGAAGCCAGCATAAGCCCTCATTCCTCTGATAAATCTGATTTGTTCAGGCATATCATGTACCAAAACATTGACAACCTTTCTATCCATGACACAAAAATCTCCAGAATCTAGTGGAATGGTGATGTCTGAAATAGCAGCCATCAAGCGATAAAAAGCCGAATATGCAAATCTTTTCAGAAAACCCTCTTTTCTTTTTGTACGAATGGCATATACCACTTCATACCCTTCTCTCCATTTATCCAGAAATCGATGCAATTCTTCGGGTGGATCTTGTAAGTCTCCATCCATAATTATAATGGCATCTCCTTTGGCTGTTTGAATACCCGCAGAAATAGCGGGTTGATGACCAAAATTTCTCGATAACTTCACAATACGTACCCGAGCATCTTTCTCTGCCATCACACGCATCATTGTCAATGAACTATCTCTTGAACCATCATCTATTAAAACAATTTCGTAATCTTCTTTCCAAGATGGAGCAGCTTTGGTCAATCTAGAATAAAGATTTTCTAAATTTTCTTCTTCGTTATAAATCGGTATTACGATTGAAATCATTGGATGAAATGCGTTTGATGAGAACTTTTAGTTTAATTTACACTCGCAAAGATACCAATTCGACCATAATTAATGGATTGTTTTATAGAATTATTTTAGCTTTCAAACTCTTTAGTCAGTCCATTTGTTTCATAATTTACCAAAATAAGACATTTTGGCAGTAAAAATAATTTACCCAAACCCAAAATAAGACATTTTGACGCTATTTTGGAAATGGTATGAGAATTGTAGAATATTTTTTCGTAAATGAATTAAGATTATTACAAAACACTCATAAACTTTAAAACAGATAAAAAAATGGCAACTTTAGTAAGAAACTTCGCACCTTCATTCCCAGTATTGTTCAATAATATTTTGAACGATTTTGACAGAGTCGCTCCGTCACACCAAAATTCTTTTCCTTCTGTGAACGTAATAGAATCTGAAAATGAATTTAAAATTGAATTGGCAGCACCTGGTCTTAGCAAGGACTCTTTCAAAATCAATGTTCATGAAAATACGCTTTCCATTTCATCAGAAAAGAAAGAAATTAATGAAGAAAACACACCAAATTATACCCGTAAAGAATTCGATTTCAGTTCGTTTAAAAGAACATTTACTTTACCAAAAACGATTGATGTTGATAAAATTGCAGCCGCTTACGAGCATGGTATTTTGCAATTGAGTCTTCCTAAAAAAGACGAAGCAAAACCTAAAGAACCTCGTCAGATAACAATCGCATAAACCATTGCCAATTCGAGGCATACAACAGCAAGGCTTTGTCTTGCTGTTGCCTTTTTATAAAGCCCTAAAATTTCAGTTAAAATTTGTTAAAATTCAGTTTTTCTTGAATTTTAGAATATAAATTTACGTTAGAATTGAAAAGTATAAAAAGATAGACAATTAGCTAATTTTTAGAGACACAAATCATTTAACTATTTTAACGGTACAAACATGAACAACACAGTAAAAACCGTAGGTATTGCTGTATTTTGCAGCATCGCCACTCTTGCAACATACAGAATGCTCGGATTTGAAGGAAGAGATGTTATATTTAGTGAATCTGCTGGTTCATCTATCAACCGTTTGGCAAACTTCAACGGGCCAGCGGGAGCTCCAGGAGATTTTACTTATGCCGCCGAAATTTCTACTCCTTCGGTCGTTCATATTAAAGCGAAAGCCGTAAGGGCAATGGCACAGCAAAGGTCTATTTTTGATGACTTTTTTGGAGAAATGAACCCCTTTGGTCAGCCAAGAAGTCAAGCACAGGAATCATCTGGCTCTGGCGTAATCATCACTAACGATGGATTCATTGCAACCAACAATCACGTTGTTGAGGGTGCTACCGAGCTTGAAGTAGTAACCTCAGACCATAAATCTTATGCTGCTAAAATTATTGGTACAGACCCCTCGACTGATATTGCAGTGATTAAGATTGAGGGAGCGAAACATCCTGCCATGACATTTGCAAACTCCGACAATGTCAGAATAGGCGAGTGGGTTTTGGCAGTGGGTAATCCTTTCAATTTGGAATCGACCGTAACTGCCGGTATTGTGAGTGCAAAAGGTAGAAGTATTGGGATTCTATCAGAAAAACAACAAAATTATCGTCAATATAATAATGATGGGCGACAAGCCAGAGTAAGCGATGCTATTGAATCTTTTATTCAAACAGATGCTGCTGTCAATCCAGGAAACAGCGGTGGTGCATTGGTAAATCTGAAGGGTGAACTGATCGGAATCAATACTGCCATTGCAAGCCCTAATGGAGCTTATGCTGGATATGCCTTTGCCGTTCCATCGGAAATTGTAAAAAAAGTAACGGCAGATATTATTAAGTACGGAAACGTTCAGAGAGGTTATTTAGGTATCAACTTGGTTGAATTGGACGATAAAAAAGCTGAAGAATTAAAAACCAAAACAGATGCTGGTATTTACGTGGCGGATGTCATCGAAAGTGGAGCAGCAAAAGCTGCTGGAATCAAAAAAGGCGATGTAATCATCAAAGTCGATGGAATGGAAACTAAGAGTGGCCCAAAATTGCAAGAAATGATTGGACGTAAACGTCCGGGCGAATCTACTCGAGTGACTGTCAATAGAGATGGTTCTATCAAAGAATTTGACGTAACGCTTAGAAATCGTGATGGAGGCAAAGATATTGTAAAAAACAGTGTTGTCACAGAGAATAAGGTATTCGACCAATTAGGAGTTGAATTAGCAGAATTGAGTGCCAGTGAAAAACAAAAAATGGGAATTCAAAATGGAGTGATGGTAAAGAAAATTTTAGATGGTGACATTGCAGATTATACACAAATGAGAGAAGGTTTTGTGATAATGAAAGTGGGTGACAAGCGTATCAGTACTATCAATGATTTCAAAGCCGCTTTAAAAGAATCGAAAGAAAATGGCGAAGAGGGTGTGATGATTTGCGGAACATATCAGAGTTCTTACCGTACTACTTGCTATGGATTGAGCTTAGAATAATCCCGAAAATTGAAAACGTATAAACGAAACTATCTCAATGGTTTCAATGAGCTTTGGAGCTAATCCCGAAGCTCATTTTTTTTAAATTTTATTTGTTTGAGATGGTGCTAAAATCCCTGCAAGAGTGGCATAATCATAGTCAGGCAATATCAATTTGATAGAGATAAATTATATCACCCCTTCGGGGTTTATGGTTTATTTTTGATTTTTTTCTATAATTATTACATCCCTTCGGGATTGAAAATTGACAATATGGGTTGCGAATTGCAAGATTGTTTGTGACTTTGCAAGATGAGCTGGTCCTAAAAAAATTACACTTTTTTGCATAAAAAAAAGGAAATGGAAACAATAGAAAGACCGAGAGAGTGTAGAAGGTTTTCCACAAACACTGTAAATACTTTATTTGACTGAATACGTCTAATATCGCACATACGTATTTTCTTGCTATCAATGAAATAATTTCCC
>JACCEC012628843.1_pt1 | contig 29286 bp, 40 predicted proteins | sample 7450121 | NCBI WGS metagenome assembly JACCEC01 (sample SAMN15323455, study PRJNA562643) | freshwater metagenome | isolation source: river surface water | place: USA:Blue River Watershed | collected 2017-08-18 | reverse complement strand
TGTAGTTGTTACAATTCCTGGTTTGAATTCTTCAAATTGTTTAAATTATGTTTTTGGTTATTCTTCAAGAATCTAGTCCATTCTTGAGATTATTTGAACTTTGTGTGGTCCTCACAGTTTTTAAAGACTAAAAAGAATGAGCCACTTTTAAATCTTTGTGAGGATAAACTTTTGGCTTTTGCTTAAATTAATCTGAGCAGCTTGATTGTTATTCTACCTATTTTAGCAGTCTAATAAAATATTATTTATAGGACTTTAACTTGTTCTTTTTTTTTAGGAAAAAAATCCGTTAATAAAAATACATAAACAAATATTGGTCCGAGGATGTAATTTAGTAGGTAAAATGTTAGCTTGTCACGCTAAATATCGCGGGTTCAACTCCCGCCATTCTCGAAAGTAAAACTTAATAATTTTTGGCGACTTAGTTCAGTAGGTTAGAACAACGGAATCATAATCCGTATGTCGTGAGTTCAATTCTCACTATCGCTAATTTTTTGTAAATTACTTAAACTTAAACTCAATTTATATGACATTATTTTTATCTCAATATTTTTCAATTTTTGTACATTTAATAGTCTGCTCTCTTTTGTCAATTGTTTTTTTTGTGTTTTCTTATATTTTAACTTCCCAAAAAGGTGATAGTGAAAAACTATCCGCTTATGAATGTGGTTTTGATCCATTTGACGACGCTCGAAATACATTTGATGTGAGATTTTACCTTGTAGCTATATTATTCATAATTTTTGATCTAGAAATTAGCTTTCTTTTCCCTTGGTGTATTGTCTTAGGTTCTTTACCTCTTTTTGCTTATTGGTCTATGTTCTTCTTTCTTTTTATTTTGACCGTTGGTTTTGTCTATGAATGGAAGAAGGGTGCTCTAGAATGGGAATAACTAAGAATAAAAAGATTGTAAATAAAGAAAATCAAATTTCTGACTTTTTATTTTCTCAATCTTGTTGGGGTCATAAAAAACAATATTTGAAGCATTCTTTAAATAAACATATTTTAGGTCTGAAAAACGAATTTGTTGTGTTTAATCATGAATATTTCTTAGAATACTCAAATAGATGTGGCCTCTTTTGTTTTAATACTATAAACCTTGGTGGAAACATACTTTTTGTAAGTTCAGATGACAATTATAAAAGATTAACTCTATTTTTTACTTTGCGTTCTTTTCAACGTTTTTATGTAGATAAATGGTATGGAGGCTTGATAACAAACAACTTATTAGATGGTAAAGCTCCCGATGTTTTTATTGTGTCAAATTTAAAATATGACACTTACGTACTAAAAGAAGCGTCAGCGAAAATAATCCCTGTAATATGTATAGAAGATAGCGACCATCCTCTTCACAAAAGTTTTTACTCTGCTTTCGCAAACGATGATAAGAAAGACTCTATTTTTCTTTTTTATAATCTTTTAACTAACTCAATAATTAAGTCTCTATTGTTTAGATATTCAAATAATCTATATAAATAAACTACCATTACAACTTCTTACCCATTTGAAATTTATTTAGATAATTTACTTTTAATATGAAGAATTATATACAAACTATTTTTTTGACTGAATTGTGTAGGGGCTTATGGATGACTATGCAATATTTCTTTAGACGTAAAGTTACCCTAAATTACCCTTTTGAGAAAGGTGCTTTAAGTCCTAGGTTTAGAGGTGAACATGCTTTGAGAAGATATATTACAGGAGAAGAAAGATGTATTGCTTGTAAATTGTGCGAAGCTATTTGTCCAGCACAGGCTATAACAATCGAATCTGAAACTAGATATGACGGTAGCAGAAGAACTACTAGATATGATATTGATATGACTAAGTGTATTTTTTGTGGCTTTTGCCAAGAAGCTTGCCCTGTAGATGCGATTGTGGAAGGGCCTAACTTTGAGTATGCTACTGAAACAAGAGAAGAGCTTTTATATAATAAAGAAAAATTATTAAGAAATGGTGATCGTTGGGAAATTGAAATTGATGAGAACTTGTTTACTGAGTCATTGTATAGATAAATAAATTATTTAAATTTATGTTTGTAGAAAATATATTTTTCTTCTTCTTTTCATTTTTATCAATAATATTTTCATTCTTTGTAATAATATCTAAAAATCCAGTCCACTCTATATTAAGTTTAATTTTAGTTTTTTTTAATGCTGCAAGTCTATTAATTGTGCTAGGTGCTGAATTTTTAGCTATGTTGTTTATAATTGTTTATGTAGGAGCAGTTGCTGTATTATTCCTTTTTGTTATTATGATGTTAAACGTTAAGGTTACTAATCTAACCGCTTCTATTTACCGTTATTTGCCAATCTCTTGTATCTTTGGCTCTATTTTTTTCTTTGAATTTTTAATGCTTTTTTATCTTGACCTTGTTTCTGTAGATGTTAATTATTTGTATTTACTAAATAATAATTTTATAAATGAATGGGCTGTTTCAATAGTTCCTTTAAGTAATATCGCTGCTCTAGGTCAGCTTCTTTATACTTACTACTCTTATTTGTTTATTCTTTCAGGTATTATATTACTAGTTTCTATGCTTGGCGCAATATCCTTAACTTTACATAGACGTAATGATATTAAAAAACAGTTTATTCATAAACAAATTGAAAGAGATTTTGGTTCTTCTATTGTCTGGAAACATTAATATTCTATGATATACTATTTAATTCTGGTTTTAAATATTGTTTTAAAATCCCTTGCTCTTATAGTCCCATTACTTATAGGTGTTGCTTATTTAACGTTGTTAGAAAGAAAAGTTATGGCTAGTATGCAGCAACGAAGAGGTCCTAACGTGGTTGGTCTTTTTGGTATGCTCCAAGCTTTTGCCGATGGTTTGAAATTATTTGTAAAAGAAACTATTTTACCAAGTAGTGCGAATACTTTAATTTTTATACTAGCTCCTATAATCACATTCTTAGTCAGTCTTTTTGTTTGGGCAGTTGTACCTTTTAATTATAATTCTGTTTTTGTTGATATCAATGTCGGTGTTTTGTTTATATTAGCTATCTCCTCTTTAGGTGTTTATGGTATAATAACTTCAGGTTGGTCAAGTAATTCTAAATGGTCTTTTTTGGGTTCTCTTCGTTCAGCAGCCCAAATGATATCATATGAAGTTTCTATAGGTATTATCATTTTGTGCGTGTTATTATGTTCTGGATCTTTAAATCTATCGGATGTTGTTGAATCTCAACGAAAGGTATGGTACATATTACCTCTTTTCCCATTGTTTGTAATGTTTTTTATCTCTGGTTTAGCGGAAACTAATAGATCGCCATTCGATTTACCAGAGGCTGAAGCAGAACTTGTTTCAGGTTATAGTACAGAATATTCTGCTATGGGTTTTGCTTTATTCTTTTTAGGTGAATATGCAAACATGATTTTAATGTCAACAACAGTAACTATATATTTTCTTGGTGGTTGGTTATCGCCTATATATGCTATACCTTTTAGTTTCATTCCAGGTTTTTTTTGGTTTGGGATAAAAACAACCGCAATACTTTTTTTATTTATCTGGGTAAGAGCAGCTTTCCCAAGGTATAGATATGACCAGTTGATGAGATTAGGTTGGAAAGTTTTTTTGCCCTTTTCGCTGGGATGGCTTTTATTTATATCTGGTATTTTATTAGGGTTTGATTGGCTAATATGATTAAATTGTATTTGAAATTTATTCTGTGTACGACGCTTTTAATCTTTTGAATAATTTTAGATTGAAAAGTTTTCTTATTCCTATATGTTTAATTTATTTCACACATTCTCAGTTCTTAATTAACTAATATAATTAAATTATGAATATATACAAAGAAAATCGTTCTTTATCACCACATCTTCGCTCTTACAAACCTCAGATCACTTCAGTTATTTCGATCTTTCATAGGATAACTGGTTCTGTTCTTGCTTTATTGCTACTATGTAGCCCAATTTGTATTAACCTTGTAGGTTCTTTCCTGTCTTTTAGAGTTGTCTATGTTCTGTTTACTTATTTGTTTTTAATAGTAAAGTTAATCTTTTACGTATTACTTGCTACTGTTTTTTTCCATTCTATGAATGGCTTACGCCATATAATGTGGGACTTTTGTATTGGATTAGAAATGAGTAATGTCTTTATTTCTGGATGTCTTGTTGTTTTTTTAAGCCTATCTCTAAGTTGCCTTACGATCCTACTTTAAAAATAAATTATACAATATATGGTACATATCTTAAATAAATTTTTTGTAAGCATCCACTCTCTGGATGGATTGATCCATTGGCTAGTTCAACGTTTTACAGCTATAAGTATACTTGTGTGTTCATGTTTTGTCTTTAACTTTGATAGTCTTTCTATTTTTTGTGTTTTAGGGTTGTTGTTGATATTCCATATTTTAGCTGGAATACAAACATTAGTTGATGATTATATACATGATCATATACTTTTTATATTAAGTGTCACTTATTTAAGGATTACAGCCCTTTTTTTGTTTAAAACATTATTTTTAATTTTTATATGTTAATAGACTTGTGCAAGTTTTTACTTGTAGCTATTTCATTATTTTTTATAGGTTTGTGTGGTATTATGTTGAATAGAAAAAATATAATTTTAATGTTGATGTCGATTGAGTTAATGCTCTTGGCTGTTAATTTTAATTTTATTATTTTTTCTGTTTTTTTAGATGATATTGTAGGTCAAATCTTTGCTCTTTTTGTTCTCACTGTTGCTGCTGCTGAATCAGCTATCGGTTTAGCTATTTTAGTTGTTTATTATAGAATTAGAGGTACTGTATCTATAGAATATATTAATTTGTTGAAAAATTAAAAAAGATAAAAAAAATGTATTTACTTTTAATCTTCTTACCTTTATTAGGATTTATTACCTCAATATTTTTTGGAAGATATTTATCTCCAAAAGGCACAGCCCTCACAACCTGTGGTTTTATGCTAATCTCTTTCTTTTTGTCAATTGTGTCTTTTTTTGAAGTTGGTCTGTGTAGATGTCCTGTCTATATAAGACTTGCACCTTGGATTGACTGTGAAATGTTTGACGCTTCTTGGGGTTTTATGTTTGATAGCTTGACTGTAACTATGTGTTTTGTTGTTACTTCTATATCTGCTCTTGTTCATATTTACTCTACAGGGTATATGAGCCATGATCCTCACCAACCTAGGTTTATGTCTTATTTATCTCTATTTACATTTTTTATGCTAATGCTTATAACATCTGATAATTTTTTGCAATTATTTTTTGGGTGGGAGGGAGTAGGTCTGTGTTCTTATCTGTTAATTAATTTTTGGTTTACAAGGCTACAAGCCAATAAATCAGCAATAAAAGCTATGATTGTTAACAGAGTTGGCGATTTTGGACTAGCCATTGCTATCTTCTGTATTTTCTTAGTTTTTAAAACTGTTGATTTTTGTGCTGTTTTTAGTCTTGTACCTTACTTTGTTACACATAAGGTATTCTTCTTAGGTTACTATATAAATTCAATTACCTTAATTGGTTTATTATTGTTTATTGGTGCTGTTGGTAAATCAGCCCAGTTAATTTTACATACATGGTTACCTGATGCTATGGAAGGTCCAACCCCTGTGTCAGCACTTATCCATGCAGCTACTATGGTTACTGCTGGTGTATTTTTAATAATACGATGTTCTCCGATTTACGAATATTCTCCAGGTGTTTTATTTTTTATTACCATTATTGGGGCTACTACTGCATTTTTTTCAGCTAGTGTCGGTGTATTTCAAAACGATTTGAAAAAAATTATAGCCTATTCTACATGTAGTCAATTAGGGTATATGGTTTTTGCCTGTGGGTTGTCTAACTACTCAGTTAGTATATTTCACGTTTTTAACCATGCTTATTTTAAAGCACTCTTGTTTTTAAGTGCTGGTTCTGTAATTCATGCTCTATCTGATGAACAAGACATGAGAAGAATGGGTGGTCTGATACACGTTCTTCCATTCACTTATGCTATGATGCTTATTGGATCTCTAGCTTTGATGGGTTTTCCGTTTTTAACAGGTTTTTATTCTAAAGATGTTATTTTAGAAATTGCCTATTCTAAATATAATTTTTTAGGTACTTTTTCACATTGGTTAGGTAGTCTTTCTGCGAGTATCACAGCGTTCTACTCATTTAAATTAATATATATGACTTTTTTGGCTAAGCCAAATGGTTTTAAAAATTCAATTCAAGGAGCTCATGATGCTCCGTTTCCAATGGCTTTCCCTTTGATTATGTTAGGTTTATCGAGTATCTTTATCGGCTATCTGACTAAAGACATGTTTATAGGTTTAGGTAGCCCTTTTTGGAACAACGCTATTTTTATACTTCCTGAAAATTTAAATATAATTGATGCTGAATTTATACCTGTTCATGTTAAATGGATTCCCTTTTTTGCTAGTATTTTCGGTAGTTTTTTATCTGTCTTTTTGTATCATTTCTTCTCAAGACCTCTTTTTAAACTCTATACTGAATCAAATTTTTTTAGTTCTTTATATGTTTTCTTAAATAAGAAATGGTTTTTTGACAGACTTCAAAATGAACTATTAGTATCATCTTTACTAAAAATAGGTTATAATACTACTTATAAATTAGTAGATAAAGGTTTGATTGAGATTCTTGGCCCTTCTGGGTTGAGCAAATCTGTTTTAAAATTAAGTAAGCAGGTTAGTTTACTGCAGTCGGGTAAAATTAACCAATATGCTTTTTTAATGTTTACTTTACTCATTATATTTATAAGTATAACTCTAATTTTTTCCCCTTTTAGTAGCTTTATAATCCCAGATTTTGTGTTTATTATAATTCTGTGTATGTTTTTTAATGGTACTTTTAAGAAATAATAAATACTATCAAATTTAGTTTTAAATTATTATACTATAATCTAATTATAATTAATTAATATGCTTTCGTTGCTAATAATCTTGCCTTTAATAGGTATATTTTGCCTACTTTTTGTTCCTGAAGAAAAAGACACCATAATAAAACAAATCGCTTTTCTGTTTTCTTCTTTAACGTTTTTACTGTCTTTGTTTCTTTGGGTATTGTTCGATTGCTCTACTTCAAAGTTCCAGTTTATAGAGCATTTTAGTTGGGTCTCTTTATTTAATATTCACTTTTTTTTAGGTGTTGATGGTATATCTCTATTTTTTGTTATTTTAAGCACTTTTCTCGTATTTATATGTATCTTAAGTAGTTGGTTTAGTGTAAAAAAACATTTAAAACAATATTATATATGTTTTTTACTTATGGAATCTTTTTTGATTATTGTATTCTCTGTATTAGATATTGTAATTTTTTATATTTTTTTTGAGAGTATTTTAATACCTATGTTTTTAATTATAGGAATTTGGGGTTCTAGAACTCGTAAATTAAAAGCAGCTTATCAATTCTTTTTATATACGCTTATAGGATCTCTTTTTATGCTTCTTGCTATTTTTTTAATCTTTTTTGAAACAGGAACCACTGATTTTCAAATATTAAACAATATAGTTTTTACTAAAGAAAAAGAAATATTTCTATGGTTGGCTTTTTTCTTGTCTTTTTCTGTTAAAGTTCCTATGGTTCCTGTTCATATATGGTTGCCGGAAGCCCATGTAGAAGCACCTACAGCAGGTTCTGTTATTTTAGCTGGTATTTTGTTAAAAATGGGTACTTATGGACTACTACGTTATTCTATTTGTTTATTTCCTTATGCAAGTATATACTTTACACCTTTAATATATGCTATGAGCGTTGTTGCTGTAATTTATACATCTTTGACAACACTACGGCAAATAGATTTAAAAAAGATAATTGCCTATTCATCTGTTGCTCATATGGCGTTTGTTACAATAGGAATTTTTACTTTTAATATATATGGGGTTGAAGGTAGTATGATTATAATGCTAAGTCATGGTTTTGTTTCAAGTGCTTTATTTTTATGTATAGGTGTTTTATATGATAGACATCATACCAGACTTATAAAATATTATTCAGGTTTAGCACAGGTTATGCCAATGTATTCATTCTTTTTTGTTTTTTTTTCAATGGCCAATTTAGGTTTTCCAGGAAGTAGTAGTTTTGTAGGGGAGTTCTTAACACTTGTAGGTTCTTTTCAAAGTAACACTACAGTTACATTTTTAGCCTCTACAGGTATGGTCACAGGTGCAGGCTATTCTTTATGGCTTTGTAATAGGGTTCTCTTTGGTTCTCTTTCTACTCAATATATTGTTCAGTTTAAAGATATTAACCGTAGAGAATTTGCGGTCCTCTTCCCATTATTAATATGTACTTTGCTTATGGGTATATATCCTGAATTATTTTTAGAGCCTATGCATTTAAGCATATCTAATTTATTACAAAAAACTTAGTTATATGAACTTCTTATCTTTTAACAATGAATGGCTAGCTATCCTTCCAGAGATCTTCTTACTTGTTTCTATAAACCTGATTCTTTTGTATGCTGTTATTTACTCTACATCACCTTTTTTTGACTTCCCCTTGTTGATAAATAATATCTCTTGGTTAAGTGTATTACTGTTAATCATAGTATTCTATTTGACAATAAATAATCATTTTTTGAATATAGTTATTTTTAATAATTTGCTTATAATTGACCTTTTTGGAAATTTTATAAAGAGTTTTATTTTGCTTAGCACTGTGTGTGTTTTGATAATGTCACTATCATATAATAAAATTGAACAGGTAAATAGTTTTGAGTTTCCTATACTTATTATGCTAACTATCCTAGGAACTTTGCTTCTTATATCATCTTACGATTTGATATCTATGTATTTAGCTATAGAGCTTCAAAGTTTTTGTTCGTACATTTTAAGTAGTTTTAAAAGAAACTCAGAATTTTCAGCTGAATCTGGTTTAAAATATTTTATTTTAGGAGCTTTTTCATCTGGTTTTCTTCTTTTTGGCTGCTCATTGGTTTACGGTTTTACGGGTGTAACAAATTATGAATTAATTTCTTTGTTGCTTGTTAACGCTGATTGCAATTCTCTCCATAATAGCGGAATTATTATGGGTATCGTCTTTATTCTTGTTTCTTTTCTTTTTAAATTGTCCGCAGCTCCTTTTCATTTATGGTCTCCTGATGTTTATGAAGGTTCACCAACAAGCGTAACAGCCTTTTTTGCTATTGTACCTAAGTTAGGTCTCCTTGTTTTTTTCTTAAGACTTTTCTTTGATTCTTTCTATGTGTTTTTGCCCTCTCTACAATATCTTTTGATAGTATCATCTATAAGCTCTATGTTAATAGGTAGTTTTGGTGCTATATGGCAAATTAAAATTAAAAGGTTATTGGCTTTTAGTGCTATAAGCCATGTAGGCTATATGCTTATAGGCTTATGCTGCTGTTCACTGGAAAGTATCTACTCTGTGATCTTTTACGCTATTATTTATGTGTTTATGTCTATTTCAAGTTTTTGCCTGCTATTGACTATACGTAAGAATAACAACTTAAAGAAGATCAAGTATATTGAAGATGTTACTATTATTTCTAAGGTTAACCCTTTTATTGGCATTTGTTTTGCTATTACGTTTTTTTCTATTGCAGGTGTCCCTCCTTTTGCAGGTTTTTTTAGTAAGATGTTCCTCTTTTTTAGTGCGATAAGCCAATCGCTGTATTTGCTAACTGTTGTTGGAGTTCTAACAAGTGTTGTATCTTGTTTCTACTACTTGAGAATCATTCAAATAACTTACTTTGAGCAAACTAACGTTTGGATTAGTTTAAAAAAAATAACTAAAGAAGTCTCTCTTTTAGTCGGATTTAGTCTTCTTCTGTTAAGTTTGTTCTTTATTCACCCAACATTACTAATTATTTTAATTCATAATTCTATTCTTAGTTTATGCATGTAAACTTTTTTGTCTAGATAGCTCAGAGGTTAGAGCGAAAAATTGAAAATTTTTAGGTCAATGGTTCAAATCCATTTCTGGACACTTTTTGCAAAAATAAAAATCTTTTTATTTTTATAAAAACAACTTAATTAAATTAAAAATATCTTATATGGCTTTACATGCTTCAGAATTATCTAATATCCTTGAACAAAGTATATCAAAATATTATGCTAACTTAAATGTTGATGAAATTGGTACTGTTTTAACTATTGGCGATGGTATTGCAAGAGTTTATGGTTTGGGCTCTATACAAGCCGGCGAGATGTGTGAATTTAGCGCTTCTGGTATTAAAGGAATGGCTTTAAACCTAGAGACTGATAACGTTGGTATTGTTATTTTCGGTAATGATAAATTTATAAAAGAAGGAGATATTGTTAAACGTACAAGTTTTATTGTTGACGTTCCTGTAGGAAAAGAATTATTGGGTCGTGTTGTGGATGCTTTAGGTCTTCCCATTGATGGGAAAGGTGTTATACCATCTAAATTGCGGAGAAGAGTTGAAATAAAAGCTCCAGGTATTATTCCAAGAAAATCTGTTCATGAGCCTATGCAAACAGGTCTTAAGGTGGTTGATTCATTAGTTCCCATAGGTAGAGGTCAAAGAGAACTCATTATTGGTGATAGACAAACAGGAAAAACAGCTGTTGCTATTGATGCTATTATAAATCAAAAAGTAATACATGAAGGTAATGATGAAAGTAATAAGCTATATTGTATATATGTTGCTATAGGTCAAAAACGTTCAACTGTTGCTCAAGTTACTAAAATACTAGAATCTGCTGGTGCTTTAAAATACTCTATCATAGTAGCAGCTACTGCATCAGATGCAGCACCTTTGCAATTTTTAGCTCCTTACACTGGTTGTACTATCGGTGAATTCTTTAGAGATAATGGTATGCATGCTTTAGTTATATACGACGATTTAAGTAAACAAGCCGTTGCTTATCGTCAAATGTCTCTACTTTTAAGAAGACCACCAGGTAGAGAAGCTTTCCCGGGCGACGTCTTTTATCTTCATTCTAGACTTTTAGAAAGAGCGGCTAAAATGGGTGTTGCTGCTGGTTTAGGTTCTTTAACAGCTTTACCCGTTATAGAAACTCAGGCTGGTGACGTATCAGCTTATATCCCTACAAATGTGATTTCTATTACAGATGGTCAAATATTCTTAGAGACTGAACTTTTTTATAAAGGAATTAGACCCGCTTTAAATGTAGGTCTTTCTGTAAGTCGTGTTGGTTCTGCTGCTCAGATTAAAGCATTAAAACAAGTTGCCGGTACATTGAAATTAGAATTAGCTCAGTACCGTGAAGTAGCCGCATTTGCGCAATTTGGTTCAGATTTGGACGCAGCTACTCAACATTTGCTAAATAGAGGTTCTAAGTTGACAGAGCTTTTAAAACAGAGTCAATTCTCACCATTAACAATTGAACAACAGGTTTTTGTTTTATTTGCAGGAGTAAAAGGTTACCTTGATAAAATAGATATTAAAAGAATAAATTCTTTCGAACGTGCCTTACTAACAGACATGTCTCAAAATCAGTTGGAAATGTTGAATACTATAAAAACAAAAAAAGCTATAAGTCCTGAATTTGAAAAAGATATGCATAAATACATGTCTCAATTTACTTCATCTTTTAAATAATTGATGTGAGTTTCATATAAATTGTACGGAATGTAGCGTAGTTTGGTTATCGTATCTGTTTTGGGTATAGAAAATCGTAGGTTCAAATCCTACCATTCCGAATAATTTACTAATAACTTGTACAAAAATGAGTCTAAAAAACTATAATAACAATTATAAATCAAAAAATTTTTATAGAGATGCACTTATTGAATTTAAGACTAAATTAAATTGTTTTGCTTTGTTTAATAATCGAATAATTGAAGGTAAAGTTTATTATCTTAAAACCTTCTTTATCATTGATATTGGTTTTAAATATTTGACGACAACAGAACAGGCTTTAATAGCTAATACTGTAAGCTTAAAAGTTATTAAATTAGAAACTATCCTTAATGATCTTCATTCTGATTATAATAGATTTAAAAATGAGTTAGCATTTAAACTAAATTGGTCTTTAATAAAAAAAGCATTTATAAATAGATGTCTTGTAAGAGGAAGAGTATTAAATTCTATTTATAATGGTCTTTCTATAGGTGTTTGGGGTTTTGTAGGCTTCTTACCTCAAAAATATTCTATTACTAATAAGTGTAATATAAGATCTGTTTTTGTAATTATGAGTATTGACTACTTAAAGAATACCTTTGTTTTATCACAAAGTAAGATAGATAAAACTAGCCCAAGAATTTTATTCAGATTATCCTCACAACTGGCTTATATCTCTAAAAATTAGTTTTATTCTAAGTAACTAAAATATCTCTATCTTTTGGCGGGTATATCTTAGTCGGCTAGAGAGTTAGATTGTGATTCTAAAAGTCATGAGTTCAAATCTCATTGCTCGCCCATTTGAATTATCACCTAAAACTTTTATTCTATGCTAATTAAAAAATACAAAACACTTAAATCTATATCAACGCTGTCAAATTTAGATATCATCATTAAAAATTCTTCTTTTTTTTGTATTGTTCAAGTAAAACATTTGAATCATAATGAATGGTTTGAATTGAAAAAAATAATCTATCCTCTTGGTCTAAATATTTTTGTTTGCAAGAATACCTTCTTAAAGTCAAAAAACGCCATACTTAATTTGCCTAAACACCTTATGAATAACCTAAGTCATGGTAAATCAGCTATATTATATTCTACTCGTAACCTATTCTCCCCTTTAACTAATAGTTTTTTTGCTACAGATTTGTTCTTAAGAAAAGTAAAAATGTCCCCATTAATCTTTTACTTCTTAGGTAGATTTTTACTTCCTAAAGACTTTTTTAATGTTTATAAAACTTCTAAACATGACGCTTTTTGTAATTTAATATCTATATTGCAGTATCATAGTTATGATATTCCAAACAAATTAACTTCGGCTAACAAGCTTTTGTTAATTAATCTAAATCATAAACGACTGTAATCTTATTTTATGAATAACTCTAAACATTTAAAGAAAAATAAGGTCTTGATACAATTTAGCGATGGTTCTAGTACTTATTTATTTTGCTCAATTAAGAAGAAAGAATTACTTACGGAAGTAGACATAAAATCCAATATCTTTTGGAATAATGACACCAATATTAATGAGACTATTGATAATAAAGATAAAACTTTGAATAACTTCAAAAAGCTTTTTTTAAAATCAAAATAATTTGTGAGTCAATAATTTAAAGGTAGAATTTTTCACTCATAATGAAATTGTTGTAGGTTCAAGTCCTGCTTGACTCATTCACTTTATGCTTAATAATTAATGTCAAATGTCTAACAAATTATTGTTAAATTTATCAAATAGTTTTAAAACTAGTAAACAGAACAAGCTTCCTACATTAGATGTCAAGTTCTCTAAAAAAATTCTTAGTATTATTTGTGTCCTATTAAAAGAAGGTCTAATTAGAGGATATTTCCTAAAAAATAAGTATGTCATTTGTGTCTTATTAAAGTATGTTGATGATGAAAATATAGTAAATTTTAGAAATATCTCTTTAGTAAATCAGAGAGTCTATTGTGGTAGCAATTCTATTAAGAATAGTTATACGAGTTTTAATTGTTCTATCATCTCTACTCGAAAAGGTGTCTTATCCCATAGACAAGCCTTAAACCATAATTTAGGAGGATTCCTCTTATTAAATTTCTCCTAAACATGTCAATTATTCATTTACATAAATCGACTGTTTTTTCATATAAAAACGTATTATTCTTTGTTGGAAAAGTAGGTGTTGTCAAAGTCAAATTGCCTACCAATCTAGCAAATATTTTCTTTTATATAGGTGAATCTCACATAAAAATAGTGGCATCTAAATTAAACCAAAATAACGCTGATTTAGTTAAAGATATTTTAAATAAAATAAAGAAAATTTTAGCTAAAAATGATATCGGCTTTACTAATAAAATTATGCTTTTAGGTATTGGGTTTAGATCTTGGACCTATAAAGTTAGTAGTGATATTGAATATCTCATATTAAAAATTGGCTTCTCTAGAGATTTATCTATAAGAATACCTTCTATAATTAAGATTATTATTTTAAAACCAACTCTCATTCTATTTAAAAGTCTTGATAAAAATGCTTTAAATCAATTTGTAGCGTCTTTACGCTCATTAAAAACTCCAGATTCTTATAAAGGTAAAGGTTTACGATATGTGGAAGAAAAAATTACACTAAAAGTAGGAAAAACTTAAAAATATTATATGGTTTATATATTAAATGTAAATTTAAAAAACTCAGCTAAAGTTCTACACTCATTAACTAAACTATATGGGTTTGGTTTCCATTTAGCTAATCTTATGTTAAATGATTTGAATATAGGTCATGATTGCAGAATAAAAGATTTAAATCAAAGTACTATTATAAAAATAATAAAATGGGTTGAAAAAAATAAAATAATGATAGAAAGTGCTTTAAAGCAAAAGATTATATTAGATATAAATAAATTAAAGTATATTAAAACCTATAGAGGTTTACGACATATCTACGGATTACCAGTAAGGGGTCAACGCACAAAAACAAATGCTTCGTCTGTAAAAAGAAAAAACAGTTTAAATGTTAATAAAATCAAAAGCATATAGAAAGAAGGTCTTAATTGCTATAGTTAATGTATTTTCTACTTCAAATAATACTATCATAAATATTTCTGATATCTACAGTAAGACACTATTTTTTGGTTCTGGTGGTTTATTAGGAATTAAAGGATCTCGTAGATCAACTTCATATGCTGGTCAAGCAATTGCAAGTGTATTAGGAAAAAAACTTCTAAGTTTAGGCACTAAATACATATATATTAAACTTAAAGGCTTTGGTAAAGGTAGGTATCCCAGTATAAAAGGTTTTTCGATCTTAGGTTTTAATATATTAAATATTTCAGATGTTACCTCTTTGGCTTTTAATGGGTGTAAACCTCCAAAAAAGCGAAGAATTTAACTTTTTAAGGCTAAGTAGCATAAAGGTAATGTACAGAATTGCAAATTCTTTGATAACGATTCAACTTCGTTCTTAGCTTAATTTTTAATTCTAAAGATGTCTTTATTTTATCCTTCTCCATTAGAACAATTTGAAATTGTACCACTCTTGTTTGTGTTCCTTGGTAATAAATTTGTTTTCACAAATGCTAGTTACTTTCTTATGATTGCTGTTGTTATAACTCTACTTTTTTTTTACCTAACTAATCTAAACAGTACTCTAATACCTAATAGATGGCAGTCTATTGCTGAAATGGTTTTTGAATTCGTTCAAAATATGGCCTTTGAAGCTTTAGGTAACAAAGGTTCAAAGTTTTTTCCTTTGTTATTTGCAACTTTTACCTTTGTTTTTGGCTGTAATATACTAGGTATGGTTCCTTATACTTTTACAGTTACTAGTCATATAATTTTTACTTTTAGCTTAGGGATGACTACTTTTCTAGGTTTGAATATCATAGGTTTTAGACAACATGGTCTCCACTTCTTTAGTCTTTTTCTGCCACCAGGAGCACCTTTAGCTTTAGCTCCTTTGCTTGTTCCAATAGAGTTAATATCATATGTTTTTAGAGTTGTAGCACTGTCTGTACGTTTATTCGCAAATATGATGGCTGGTCACACATTATTAAAAATTTTAGCTACTTTTGCTTGGAAAATGTTATCTATAGGTGGTATCTTCTTAATTATACAGCTATTTCCATTAGCTGTAATAATAGCTATTACAGGTCTAGAATTAGCTATAGCTTTTTTACAAGCTTATGTTTGGACTACTCTTACTTGCTTATATTTAAGTGATGCTTTAAATTTACATTAAAGAGAACTTTCTTTAATTTTTGTAGAACTATAGCTCAGTGGTTTAGAGCATGTGCCTGATAAGCGCAAGGTCGTTAGTTCAAAACTAACTAGTTCTAGGATTTTGGGATATAGCCAAAAGGTAAGGCTTTGGTTTTTGATATCAACATTTGAAGGTTCAAGTCCTTCTATCCCAGATTTTAGCGGTTGTGGCGAAATTGGTATACGCTTTATCTTGAGGTGATAATATATTAATATATGTAAGGGTTCAATTCCCTTCAATCGTAAAATGTCTATAGCTTAAAAGGATAAAGCATTAAATTGCGAATTTAAAGTTTGAAAGTTCAAATCTTTCTAGACATGGTATGTTCTCTTCGTCTAACGGTTAGGACAATACCTTTTCAAGGTGCTAATGTGAGTTCAAATCTCATAGAGAATAATATAATAATTGCAAGGGTAATTTTCGTGCTTCAAATCCTCGCCCTTTGAAACGAAATATAATTAAAAACTGTTACAAGAAATGAATAAAAAAGCTATTCCGACTCACCCTAATTATGCAAGTTCTAAATGTTGGCATGTAATATTGATTTATCGTAATGTGGAATGGAAACCTAATGTTCTTAGCTCTTATATTGCTTCTATTTCAAATATGTTTGCCTTGGAAACATATTATTCAACTTTTATAGTTGAGTCTAATGGTTTTGGTTGCATTACTGTGTTTATTAGTTTAAAGAATAGAGTTATTGTAAATCGTTTTGCAGGAAACTTTGTTCTTGATAACATTAGTCCTAGTATTTTTGGGATTGCTAAAAGAAGGCGGCCTTCTTTAAATTTCTTAGTGGGTAATTTTAAGGATACTGATGTCGATAAGAAAAAATATTTTCTTACAAATTCAGATATGTTTCTAGCGGAATTTCTTAAAATTAACTAAAAAGTTAGACTGTTTTATATTATACACAAAAGTTTAAATCTTTTTTTAAAATAATATAATAAATAGAGGGGGTAATTTAACGGTAAAATAGTGATCTCCAAAGTCATTTTTCGTGGTTCAAATCCTCGCCCCCTTGAAATGAAATACAATTAAAATAATGTCAACAAATATTGAGTATGTTGTTTCGAAATTAGATGATTTAATAAATTGGGCTAGAAGAGGCTCTTTGTGGCCTATGACTTTTGGATTAGCTTGTTGTGCTGTTGAAATGATGCATGCTGGTGCAAGCAGATATGATTTTGACCGTTTTGGTATAATTTTTAGAGCAAGTCCTAGACAATCTGATATAATGATTGTAGCTGGCACCCTTACTAATAAGATGGCACCAGCTTTAAGAAAAGTTTATGATCAAATGGCTGAACCTAGATGGGTTATTTCAATGGGTAGTTGTGCAAATGGTGGCGGTTATTATCATTATTCTTATTCAGTTGTGAGAGGTTGCGATAGAATAGTTCCTGTCGATATATATGTTCCGGGTTGCCCACCAACAGCCGAAGCTCTTCTATACGGTATTTTACAGTTACAAAAAAAAATTAAAAGACAACAAACTATACTAACTTGGTATAATAAATAAATAGACTAATATGAGCAATAATTTTATAAATAACCTAAATCAAATTTTTGAAAGCCATGAAGTATCTGTATTAAGTAATAAAAATGACCTTATTTTAGAAACTACTTCAGATAATCTTGAAAAAATACTCTTTTTCCTTAGAGACCATGAAGGGTGCTTGTTTAAGATGCTAATTGATATCCTTGTTGTTGACTACCCTGGAAAAGAGAAAAGGTTTTCACTAATTTACTGTTTACTTAGTTTGAAGTACAATGTTCGAATAAAGGTAAAAGTTTCTATAGATGAGTTAACCCCTGTTAACTCAATTACAAATATTTATAAATCTTCATGTTGGATGGAAAGAGAGGTATGGGATATGAACGGTATATTCTTTGAAAATCACCCTGATTTGCGACGTATATTGACTGATTATGGTTTTGAGGGTTATCCTTTAAGGAAAGATTTTCCTCTTTCAGGTTACACAGAAGTAAGGTATGATGATAGCCAAAAAAGAGTTATATCAGAAAGTTTAGAGATGTCGCAAGAGTATAGAGTTTTTAATTTTAATAGTTCTTGGGAGTAATGAAATTAAAGAATAAATTATTAAAAGATATCTGTCTTCGTGTAAGATCTAAGAATATAGAATCACGTAAGCGGTCCTTAAAAGTTTTGATTAGACTAAAATTAGTTAATTATTTGAGTATTTTGAACAATTTGTCTAAGTTGAATAAAGATTCAAATTTTGGCAGAGAAAAAAATAGATGTTTTATCACTTCTAGACCGTCAGGAAATTTTAGTAAAATTTCCTTATCAAGAATTAAGATTAGAGAATTAGCTAGTAGTGGTTTAATTTTAGGTTTTAGTAAAGCTAGTTGGTAAAGATACGTCTTTAAAATAACAAAAAACTATTTTAATGCGCTCTTTTTTAGCCTTTTTAGTTTAATGGTATAACTATTGTTTTGTAAACAATAAATTTTGGTTCAATTCCAAAAAAAGGCTGTATACTTCATTAATGTCAAAAATAGGTCTCATAAAACATGATATTTAATCTATTATGCATTTGAAACCCTTGAGGATAGGGTGATGAGCTTCGAACTCATATATAGCAGGTTCAACTCCTGTCAAATGTTAATTTTGAGGGATCTTAGCTTAGTGGTAGAGTATTAGTTTTGCAAACTAAAGGTCAAGAGTTCAAATCTCTTAGGTTCCAACATATATCTTTGCTTATAATATCTATTGTTTGGCTATTTGTATTTTGCTAAAGCGCCTAAAGGGCATTTTAGTAAAAATAGATTTACTAAATTAATATTGAGTTAACAAGATAAGTAAACCTGTATAGAATAGAAAATTATATTTTTTATTCTTATTATTAACATTTATATTTATAGTGCCACTTATGTCTTTAGGAAATCTATCATAAAATGGGCTTAATTGTGGAAAAGCAAACAAGCTTTTAATTCCAATAGATAAGCAACCTGTATTATTTACATTATAAAATCTAAACTCTTTATGGCTAGGTAAGACTATAAAAACAAATAAATCTAAAAAATTAAAAGCAACATTCTTTCTTAAAGTAACTTTAGTACCTGTAAGCATACCCTTTCTTAATTTAAGTAGGGCTATAGATTTTCTAGCTTTACAAACTGCAGGAGTCTGATTAGTTATTAATTTCGTAGCCATAAATGGATATAGAATCGTTTTAGGTTCGTCAATAATAGATTTAAAACACATATTAATTGTTATTTTATCTATTTTGATACTTTGTTGACTATTATTAATGTTTGTCTTATAAATTGAGTCAATTCTTAAAACTGATTTAGACCAAAAATTTATCATAGTTTAGTTTAGTTTATTATATTATACTAGAGGCTAGTGAAAGTAGTTTTACATGACGTCTTTTTCTTAGTTCAAAGGGTAATGGACCGAAAATCCTTGTACCTATAATATCGTATTTTGAATCAATTAAAACAATGTCATTAGAATCAAAAGAGATAAAGTTACCTGTATTGCGGCTAAGCATTTTTTTATTTCTAACTATAATACCTTTAACAATATCGCCTTTTTTATATTTATTTTTATTTTTACTATCTTTTATACTAACATACACCAAAGAACCTATTGTACCTGATAGTGTCTTATAGACCTTAAAGCATCTTACATGCTTAACACCTGAATTATCACAAACTTTTAGTTTTGTTAATGTTAAAATCATAAAAATTTTATTAACTTTGTTTTTAATGGTAATTTGCTATTAATAAGTTTATTTATTTCTAGAGCTAATGTTATAGAAACACCTTGAAACTCAAATAGTAATCTACCTGCTTTTACAGGAAAACACCAATATTTCAACGAACCTTTTCCCTTTCCCATTCTTACTTCAATAGGCTTAGAGGTCACAGGGAGAAAAGGGAAAATTCTTAATCTTATTGAACCCGACTTATACATTTTACGAGAAATTAGCTTCCTAGCACATTCAATATGCTGAGAACTCAGCCTTCCTGAGGTTAAAGACTTTATTCCATATAATCCTAGTCTAGGATTGTTTACTCTTGTTTCAATACCATGAATTCTACCTTTATGAACCTTTCGAAATTTTATTTTTTTAGGAAATAGCATAATTAATATTACTTACAAATCCAAACTTTAATACTTTGTAGACCTTTAAAGGTATTTGCTATAACTAAACCATAACTAATAGACAAATTTAAGGATTGTAGCGCGAGCGATCCTAAGTACAATTTATCAACTTTAGCCATATCTACATTATTAATCCTACCTTTACATTGGACATAGATACCTTTAGAACTTTTCTTTATCTTTTTTAACAATGTTTTTATAAGTTTGCTTCTAAACTTAATTCGCCTCTCGATCAGTTTTGATATTTTTAAAGCAATATTAAAACCATTATTCAACAAATCCAAAAATGAGGGTTTATAAATTGCCAGACAAACATCTCTTTGAAAAAATTTAGCTAAATGCGCTAAGAAAGATGTTAATATAAGTAATACTTTTTTATTTAGAAATTTAATGCTGCTAATGCCAATATCTATAAGAAGAAGCTTATTAATTCTATAAAATCGCAAATTTACGATGTTTATTTTTTCAAGATTTTTAAGTTCTGATCTAAAATATGATTGAAGTACTATATCTTCTTGGAACAAGACACGATATTCTTCTTGGACATAGGAAGACCATGAGTTATTCCAGTTTTTGTTCTTACCGATGTTTAGAAAGAGGGTATTTTTTTTGCGACTCATGAAAGAATTTATTTTTTCTTATGTATAGGTTTTTTACGAGTAGGGACAAACTCTCCAATCTTAAAACCAACCATTTCCTCGGATATTTTTACATTAACAAACTTTCTACCATTATAAATAGACAACACTTTACCTATAAATAAAGGAAAGATTACAGAATTTCTACTCCATATTTTAACAGGTTTTTCAGAATTATGATTTAAGTAGATGCTTTTAAAAATTTGGCTTTGAGAAAAGGGATTTTTCCAAGTAGAACGTGTCATGTTTATACATATATATATAATTAATTTCTAAATTGCATATAGATTTTATTAGATTCAGCTATTTTATGAAAATCGTCACACATTTTTATTGTCTTACTCGTTAAATTATACGTATCAATAAACTCTTTAGCTAATGATTGTGATAATGGTATGTCAAGTTTTTTAGATGAATTTGATATAATCCATTTTAATGCTAATATTTTCTGTCTACCAGATTTAATTTCAATAGGCACTTTATAATTAGTACCTGAAATTCTTATTGATTTGACCTCACAAAAAGGCTTAGATTTATTTATAACTTCTTTAAAAAACACTAAAGGTTCTTTTTTAGACTTTTTCTTTAAAATAGACAACATGCTTTTAAATATTAATTCTGATGACTCTTTAGAGCCATTTTTCTGAAGGGTTCTAACAAAAGAAACCATAATATACTTAAAATTAAAAAAATTATACATTTCTATTGTTTTTTCTTTGTTCCATACTTTGATCTACTTTTTTTTCTTGACGCAATACCCTGTAGATCATAAACCCCTCTAATTAAATGATATCTAACCCCCGGTAGATCTTTAACTCGTCCACCACGAACTAGAACAACAGAATGCTCTTGCAAGTTATGCCCTTCTCCAGGTATATAGGCAATAACATCTATACCGTTTGTTAAACGAACTCTAGCTATTTTTCGTATAGCAGAATTGGGTTTTTTAGGAGTTCTAGTATATACTTTAAGACAAACCCCTTTTTTTTGTGGACTCATTTTCAACGCAGGTGATTTACTCTTTAATTTATTACTCTTAAAATCATTTTTTATAGATTGCATTAATCTACTCATAGTATAGGTTAAATATTATTTATAATTAAAAACTTATTAAAATTTATATCAGAACACTTTTTTATAATATATCTAGATATAAAGATCTGTTTAAAGACCTCCCCACCAATAAATAGAAACGAATAAAAATAACCAAACAACATCTACAAAATGCCAATACCAAGCGGCGGCTTCAAATCCGAAGTGATGTTGTACAGTAAAATGGTGATTAAAAAGACGAACAAGGCAAACGAGTAAAAACGTTGATCCTATAAGAACATGGAAACCATGAAAGCCTGTAGCTAAAAAGAATACAGAACCGTAGATACCATCAGACATTGAGAAATTAGCTTCAAAATACTCTACACCCTGCAGACAAGTAAATACAATGCCTAAAAAGACAGTGAGGCCTAAACTTATGAGGCTAGAATTTCTATCTCCTAAAACTATAGCATTATGAGCCCAAGTACAAGTAGCTCCTGAAAGTAATAAGATAACAGTATTTAACAGTGGTACTTCCCATGGGTTTAAAACATCTATACCCGGTGGAGGCCATATACCACCTATATCTAAAGATGGGGATAGACTAGAGGCAAAAAAAGCCCAGAAAAAGGCAAAAAAAAACATAGCTTCTGACAATATAAATAGAAGCATACCCCAGCGCAGTCCAGATTGAACCGCCTTTGTATGGTGACCTTGAAAAGTTCCCTCTCGAACAACATCTCTCCACCAGAAAAAAGAAACATTAACTAAAGATACAAAACCTACAAAACCTAAGTAAAAACCGCCTAGATAGCAATGCATATACATAACAAAACCTGTAGTAGTTGTTAAAGCAGAAACAGCTGCTAAAAATGGCCAAGGACTTGGGTCGACTAAATGAAAAGGATGACGTTGAATTATAGAAGACATAAATAAATATTTATTATTATTTAAAAATTTTTAAATTTATCTAAGAAGGCTCTTAGATTAGAGACTACGTTAGAAACATTACCGAAAAGTAAAAAACATACCAAAATGATTAATATAATTTGGCCAATACCTATATTCATAAAGAAGATTTAATTTGCTCAAGTGTTTGTTTTTCTTTAAAGTTTAAATCCATACCGACTGAAGCAATCTTTAACGATTTAGATTCAAGAGCGGCGTTATATCTTTTTGTTAGCCAACTTGTTGATTCAGTCTGGCTAGCAACCCAAGAAACATACTCTTCATAAGATATTGCTTCTATCACTATTGGCATAAAACCATGTTGAACGCCGCAGAGTTCACTACACTGACCAAAAAAAGTTCCTTTACGCTTGATGAAGATAGAAACTTGGTTTAATCTTCCAGGACATGCATCCATTTTTACGCCTAGGGAAGGAATAGCCCATGAGTGCAAAACATCAGCAGAAGTAATTAGAGCTCTTATATGTGTTTTAACTGGGAGGATAACACGGTTATCAACCTCTAACAAACGTATTTGGCCTTTTTCCAAATCATCATCAGAAATCATATAGCTATCAAAACTAATACTTTCTTGATTTTCATTAGAATAATCACCATACTCATAAGACCAATACCATTGATGGCCTATGGCTTTTAAAGTAACACTAGGATCTATTACCTCATCTATAGAGTAAAGTAGTGCAAATGAAGGAACAGCTATAACCATTAATATTATACTAGGAGTAATAGTCCAAATAACTTCTATAGTAGTGCCGTGTGTTATATTAGATGGAATAGGGTTATTCTTATAATAGAACATATATGTGGTTCTTAACAACAGCCACGTAACTGCAGTACCTATAATAGATAAAACAAACATTAAATCGTGATGCAATGCAATTATTCCCTCCATAACAGGACTTGCAGGGTCCTGAAAAGATATTTGCCAAGGATGAGCGTAGTCTAATAAACCAGGGTTCAATTGAATAGTGTAAACATAGAAATAAACTGATACAAAAAAAGAATTAAGAAAATTAAATTTGCGCATAAAAAATATTAATCATTAATCAAACCTAAATAGGAGCATAATCCTATAACTTTTTATTGTAATAAATTGTTTTAATTAAACTATTAGGTTAAAAACAATTTAGTTAGTTATATATAGTTAATTGTTGTGATGTTTATCTATCTATTTCACCAAAAACTATGTCTAGAGTACCAATAATAGTAACAATATCAGCTAATAAATGACCTTTTGAAAGAAAATCTATTGCTTGTAAATGGGCAAAACCTGGTGCTTTTATTTTACATCTATAAGGTTTGTTCGAGTTATCAGAAGCTAAAAAAACGCCAAACTCTCCTTTTGGGTGTTCCACAGCACAGTAAACCTCACCCTCAGGAACGTTAAAACCTTCAGAAAAGAGTTTAAAGTGATGGATTAGTGATTCCATTGAGGATTTAATTTCTAATCGTGATGGAGGTGACAATTTTTTATCATCTACTTTTACATTGCCTTTAGGCATCTCATTAATACACTGCATAATTATTCGTAAGCTTTGTCGCATTTCTTCAATTCTAATACAATATCTATCATAGCAATCACCTCTTGTTCCTATTGGTACGTCAAAATCCATTCTATCATATACTTCATACGGTTGAGATTTACGTAAATCCCAACTATAACCCGTACTCCTAAGAAGAGGACCTGTTAAACCCCAATCTAAAGCTTGTTCTAAGCTAATAACACCTACATCTACGAGCCTTTGTTTCCAGATTCTATTTTCAGTAAGTAGTTCTTCAAGCTCGTCTATTCGTGAACTAAATTGAATAGCAAAGTTATATATATCATCACACAAACCTAGTGGTATGTCAAAAGAAACTCCACCTGGTCTTATATAAGCCGCATGCATTCGAGCGCCTGAGACTCTTTCATAAAATTCCATAAGTTTTTCACGTTCCTCAAATCCCCATAAAATAGGTGTTAGAGCACCTACATCCATAGCGTGGCAACATATAGCTAATAAATGGTTCAAGATTCTTGTGATCTCAGAAAACAAAACTCTAATATATTGTGCACGAATTGGAACATGGCAACCCAAAAGCTTTTCAATAGCTAGGCAATAAGCATGCTCGTTAACCATCATAGAAACATAGTCTAATCTATCAAAATAAGGTAATCCTTGAACATAGGTTTTATATTCTATAAGTTTTTCAGTACCTCTATGTAAGAGACCTATATGAGGTATTGATCTTTCTACTACTTCACCATTCAATTCCAGAATTAAGCGTAAAACCCCATGAGCTGCTGGATGTTGAGGACCAAAGTTAACTGTAAAATTTTTAATAGTTTTAGAATTAAGTAATTCATTATTCAATGTCATAAAATGATTTATTATTGCTTTAAAGAGAGTACAGGAGTTGAACCTGCTCCATCATAATCATAATGGGCCTAAGTTTAGCAAACTCGCCTTTTACCGTTCAAGCAACTCTCTAGAATAAAGGAGTTTATATCTTTATAGTTACGTTTTAAAATTATGAGAAATATAAAAATTTCGAAAAATAATAAAAAAGGAGTACTAATAATCAAGAGGCTTGATAGATCTGGAGAGGAAAACAAACAACCAACTATCAAAGAAGATAGAATTAAGAACCTTCTATTATTAATCATATATTGAAACGTTGGTTGTTTAAAATAGACGAGAATATAAAATAAAAGAGGAATTTGGAAAATAAAGAAACAGTAAAAGAAAAGAGATTTGCACAAAAAGATAACATAATCGTATATTTTTGTTTCCATTTTTACAAACACAAAATTTGTGTCTGTAATTAAATCTAAATTTAATAGAAAGAAAAGGAGAAAAGGAAAAATTATATAATAAGTAAAAAGAGAAGATAAAAAGACTGAACAAATGAAAAATTTTAGAAAGAAGAACAATATTTTTTTTTCGTACTTGAACAGACCAGATTTAACAAAATTAAGAATAGAATACAAACCAAAAGGGATATTAAGAAAACAACAAGAATATAGTGCTAGTTCATAATAGGTAGTAAAAACCTCAAAAATACTAGTGAAAATAAAATCAGAATCATCAGTCTGCACAAATTTTAGAAAAGGGCAAGAAAGTATATTAATTAAGTTAGGTGCAAAAAAGTATGATGTACAAAAACTAATTAAAAGACTTAAACAGTAATAATAAATTTTTAATTTCAATTCATAAAAGTGAGCACTAAAATTTAGCATAAGACAATAGATGCTAATAAGGATAAAGTGAGATTCGAACTCACGCTATTATAAATAGAATAGTTTTCAAGACTAACACCTTTAGCCACTCAGTCATTTATCCATTTTTTTTTTAGCGGAAGCAAGATTTGAACTTACAATAGATAGGTTATGAGCCTATAGAGTTAACCTAATTACTCTATTCCGCAAATAATTTTACGAGTAAGTGGACTTGAACCACTAAGGAAGTATATCCACTAGATTCTAAGTCTAACATGTCTACCATTTCATCATACTCGTAACTTTTCTTTGAAAAGAGTAGGATTTGAACCTACGAAGAATTTATTCAATAGATTTACAGTCTACCGCCTTTGACCACTAAGCTACCTTTTCTTAATATAAAATAATAAATTATTTTATATTTAATTATAAACTACCCAAATAAAATTAAAAAAGCCATCATTAATGCGAAAAGTCCTATAGCTTCTGTTAAAGCGAACCCTAAAATAGTAAAACCAAAAAGTTGTTGTCTTAATGATGGGTTACGAGCAAAAGAATTAACTAATGCAGCAAAAACAATTCCTATACCTGCACCAACACCAGCTAATCCTATTGTAGCTAAGCCTGCTCCTATTTGTTTTGCACTTTGTAACATAGTTTGATTCATAAAGAAGAATTAAATTTAAGTGGAGTAAAATTAGTACTGTTTACAGTAAAATCATTTATAGTATCTTGTAATATTGGAGTAATTCATTCTTAAAGGATAGTACGTGTTCTTAAAGTTAGTGTCCCACAAGAAAACAATACTAAAATTTTTTAAATCTAATTCTAAATAATTAGGTATAGAACGAGTAGTTAGTATATTTAAAAAGGTGTTTTTAGATACACAACAATTATTAATTTTAATTACGTCCCCCTTATTTATTTTTTTGTTTGTAGATGTAATACATACACCATTGACACTTACAAAACTGTGATTTATGAGTTGTCTAGCTTGTTGGAAAGATACAACAAAACAACTACGAAATATAACTGAATCAAGCCTGCTTTCTATAACACTTGTTAGTTTATCTAAAGTTTTTGAAGGAGATCGCAAAGATAGTTTAATATTACGCTTAAAAATACTCTCATTTAAATTTGAATAGAATAGTTTAAAAGATTGTTTAATGTCAAGTAATTTACCAAATGGCGTAGATCTTTTTCTTTTCTTACTTAAAACTGAACGACAAGAGTCTTTTTTCTTTAGTCCCCACAGATTTTTATAAGGATTTTTTAATTTTTTACACAAACTATATTTAGATAAGAGTCTTTTTGTCATAAGTAATGTTTTATAATTGCTTGTTATTGGACTTGAACCAATAAATCATAAGAAAAAAGATTTTAAGTCTTTCGTGTTTACCATTTCACCAAACAAGCTTTGGAATGCAAATGATGAGACTTGAACTCATATAAACTGCTTGGAAGGCGGTTAATTTACCATTAATTTACATTTGCTTTGCTCTTAACGTTGAACAGGAGTTGAACCTGTAATTATTTGCTTAGAAAACAAAAGTTTTATCCATTAAACTATCAACGCTAGATTTAAAGCGAAAAAAGGGATTTGAACCCTTAATCTTAACTTTGGCAAAGTTATGCTTAACCAATTAAGCTATTTTCGCGTTGTTTTGCTCTCTAAATAGGAATTGAACCTATAATAATTTGATTAACAGTCAAAGGCTTTACCATTAAGCTATTAGAGAATATGAGTGTGATAGGATTTGAACCTACGACTATCTAGGTGAAAGTAGTATAAAATATAACTCTTCACAAACTTTACATGTATATTATTAAACATAAGGCTTTAAAATCCATGGATTTTGCAAATCATGCTCAATAGACTGTTTAGATCTATAATATTAATTATTTATAACTATAAATTATAGTAAAATTTATTTTTTAGATATTTGTATTATAATACATCTTTTAACAATATGTATTAAAAAAGATAGAAAATAATTTTATATAAATTACCAATAGCATGCTTTTTTTCTTTTATAATAATTTATATAAGTATTTAATATTAGAAATTAGTATCAAAAAATAGCTATAAATATGAATACGCTCTTAAAAGCCAGATGCTCTTCCAACTGAGCTACACACTCAAAAAATAGAGAATTATTTTACCTTAGACAAGAAGTTTATAGAATTTACTAACAACATAGCTGAGGCTTTTTTATCATTACTTTTACTATATTTAAATATTAAAAAAGAATACAACTCAGAGCTTATTTTTTCCTGAAGTAGAGAATTAAATTTAATTTCTATAGATACAATTTTCTTTAACTTATCATCTATGCCGTTTATTAAAAATTTCACGAACATTTGTGAATAATTTGAGATAACAACTTTTATGTCATTTTTTGTTATGAGGTAAATAGATTTAACCTCTTCTGATAATAAAATTTGTTTTTTGTGATAAGAAACCAGATGGCTTAATGTTTTTTGCTGCATCTGCTTATAAAAACTAAACTCTTCTTCTATTTTAACACTACGAGCGTCTAATTCTAATGATATTAAGCTTCCAGCAAAGTTATAGACTAAAAATATAAAAATTCCAAATGCAAAAAGGACAAGAATTTCTTCATTAAAAACCAAGATCTCTTTAGACAAAACAATTAGTATTGAAAGTAATAGAAATAGAGAGTATTTAAAATTCATAATCCTTTATTATTTCCATAATTTAGTCCAATTCTTATCAGAAATTGAAGCTTTTAAACTTGATTCTAAAACTACAAAGTTTAAACTTCTGATAACTATAGTTTTAATGTAAAAGGTGTTTGGCTGTAGAAAGTGGACCGAGTTTACCTCAGAGGCCGTTTTTTGGATCCAAGAATTACCATAATTTACAGTTTTTGCCATATAAAGACGAGAAAAGTTTAATGTTTTTAATAAAACATTGTCATAAGTAGTTAATAAACTCAAAGCCCCTTCTTTTTTTTTATTTATATCGTTTGCTAGAATATCTAGTCTCTTTTTCCTAAACTTCAAATTTAAAGAAACAATAGGCATTACATAATGAAGGATAGAAATATAAAAAATAGTAAAGCCTATACTAAACCAAAAAAATTGAGTAAAAAAAGTCATTAGATCTAACTGTGGCATTGTGTTTAAATTAATAAATGTAACAAATTTACTTTAATATAAAGATTTAGTATAACTTAGCTTGTAATGTGTTACCACAGCCAACAAGTTACCTATCACGTAATAGACTTTTACGATTAAAAAATAATTTGATTAAAAGTCTTCTTCCTGCATTGATGCTTTCAGCAGTTATAAAAAAATAACGTAACTAATCAACGTGCTTTTGGTAAAACAATTGATAAATCATAGGTTATCCTGTTTTGGTCCTCTCGTACTAAAAACAAATCTTTAAAATTATTATACAATGATAGCAGATAGGGACCAAACTGTTTTACAACGTTCTAAACCCAACTCACGTTCCATTTTAATTGGCGAACAGCCAAACCATTGAGACCTTTTTCAGCCTCAGGATATGAAGAGTCGACATCGAGGT
>JACCEC011439399.1_pt1 | contig 29300 bp, 19 predicted proteins | sample 7450121 | NCBI WGS metagenome assembly JACCEC01 (sample SAMN15323455, study PRJNA562643) | freshwater metagenome | isolation source: river surface water | place: USA:Blue River Watershed | collected 2017-08-18 | reverse complement strand
TGCCCCACCGATCCCCGCTTCCTGGCCGCTCGCCTCCGCCTGCTGCTGCTCGCCGTCGTCCTCGCGCCGCTGGCCGCCTTCGCCGCCGCTCCCGCCCGGCCGAACTTCCTCTTCATCTACACCGACGACCAGCGCTGGGATGCGATGAGCGTCGTCCAACGCGAGCAGGGTGAGCGGGGACGTTACCCGTTTCTGCAGACGCCGCACATGGACCGCCTTGCCGCCGAGGGCGTCCGTTTCCGCAACGCCTTCGTGACCCTCTCGCTCTGCGCGCCGAGCCGCGCCGCGTTTCTCACCGGTCGCTACAACCACGCCAACGGCGTCGCCAACAACCGCACGCCCTTCCCCGAGGCCAGCGTCACCCACGCCTCGCTCATGCGCGCCGCCGGCTACACCACCGCCTACATCGGCAAATGGCACATGGGGACCCAGAGCGGCAAACGCCCCGGCTTCGACTACTCCGCCAGCTTCATCGGCCAGGGCCGCTACGTCGACTGCCCCGTGGAAATCGACGGCGTCCCGACTCCGACCAAGGGATGGATCGACGACGTGAGCACCGATTTTACGATCGAGTTCCTGAAGAAACAGGCCGCCGCCGCCAAGCCCTTCTCCGTCGTCCTCGGCTACAAGGCCACGCACGGCCCCTTCGATCCCCCCGAACGTGCCAAGGACCGTTTGGCCGGCGCGCAGATGCGCCCCGTCCCCAGTCTCGGCCTGCGCGCCGTGTATCGGCAGGGCGAGGACGCCCCGGTCGCCAAGGCCAACCCGACCGCGATCAACCTCGGCTACTTCCGCTGCATCTCCGCCATCGACGAAAACCTCGGCCGCCTGCTCGCCGCGCTCGACGAGCTCGGCCTCGCGCGGGACACCGTCGTCGTCTTCACCTCCGACAACGGCTACTACCACGGCGAGCACAGCCTCGGCGACAAACGCTCCGCCTACGACGAATCGCTGCGCATCCCCTTCCTCGTGCGCTACCCGCGCCAGTTCGCCGCCGGCCGGCTCGTCGACGAGATGGTGCTGAACGTCGACCTCGCGCCCACCTGGCTCGACCTCGCCGGCGTCGCCGCGCCCTCCGGGCTGCACGGCCGCAGCTGGCGTCCGCTCGCCGCGGGTGAGCGCGTGCCGTGGCGCGACGCGTTCCTCGCCGAGTATTTTCTCGAGGGTCAATATCCCACCACCCCCACGCTCGTCGCCGTCCGCACCGCCGACGCCAAGCTCGTGAAATACCCCGGTCACGACGACTGGACGGAGCTCTTCGACCTGCGCGCCGATCCCTACGAAACCAAAAACCTTGTCCGCGATCCGGCGGCCGCCGCGTTGCTCGCCCGCATGCACGCGACTTTCGACCGCGAGGCCAAAGCCGTCGAATTCCGCATTCCCGACTACGCCGACAAACCGGGCGAGGCCCCGGCCGCCAAGAAGAGCGGCAAGAAAAAGAAGCAATAGCCGGCCCGCCGGACGGGCGGTCGCCGCCCGTCCGGGCTCACGCCGCCGGCAGCTCCCAGCCGGCGCGATAGGACCCGCGGATGATTTCGTCCGCCGCGCGGTTGCCCGGAACCGCCATCGCGGCGCCGTCCCACACGATCGGTTTCTTCAGGCGCAACGCCAGCGTGCCGAGGTGCGTGATCTCGGTCAGGTGCGCACCGTAGCCGAAGTGGCTCGACGCCTGCGGGCCGCCCTTGCACGCCGCGATCCAATCCGCGTGGTGCCCCTGCGAGCGCGGGATCGTCGCCGCCGGCTTCGGGTTCGCCCGCAGGCTTTCCGGGAAAAGCCGCGGCGCGCCGCCCGCTCCGTCGCACTGGATCACGCCTTTCTCGCCGATGAAGAGCACGCCGCGCGACGGCAGCGGAAATGCGCCCATCACTTCCGGCGCGCGCGGCCGGATGCCGCCGTCATACCAGGTGAGCCGCACCGGCGGCAGGCTGCCGCGCGCGGGAAAATCGTAGAAGATCGTCGAGCCGTGCGGCGCAATCTCCGCATCCATCGGTCCCACCGCCAGCGCCTCGACCCGCGTCGGCAACGGGAGCTCGCAGGCCCACGTCGCGGCGTCGAGATCGTGGCAGCCGAAGTCGCCCATCGACGATCCGCCGAAGGCCCAGAAATCGCGCCACGCCACCGGATGATACGCGGCATGGAAATCGCGGCGCTGCCGCGGCCCGAGCCACAGGTCCCAGTTCATGCCGGCGGGCACGGCCTGCGCCTCCGCCGGTTTCGTCACCAGCGCCGGATTCCACCGCTTGGTGCCGACCCACGCGTGGATCTCGCGCACCGCGCCGATCGAGCCGGCCCGGATGTGCTCCACCGTCTCCCGCATCCCGACGGTGCTGTGGCCCTGGTTGCCGAGCTGCGTCGCGACGCCCGTCGCCTCGGCCACCTGGGCGACCAACCGCGCCTCGGCGATATTGTGCGTGAGCGGCTTCTCGCAGTAGGCGTGCTTGCCCGCTTTCATCGCCAGCACGCACACGTAGGCATGGAGATGGTCGGGCGTCGCGCAGAGCACGGCATCGATGCCCTTCTCCTTTTCGAGCATCACGCGGAAATCCTCGTAGGCCGCGCACCGCGACGTCCGCTTCGCCTTCGCCGCATGCTCGTCGACCGCGGCCACCGCGACGTCGCGTCCGCCGGTCCCCTTGTAGTAGAAGTTTTCCAGGCTGAATTTCGCCGCCGGGTCGGCCACCGCCACGACTTGCGCGTCGGGCAGCGCCAGCACCGCCCGCAGGTTCTGCAGCCCGCGGCCGCCGACGCCCACGACCGCGACGTTGACCTGCTCGCTGGGCGGGACGAAGCGCGCGCCGCCCAGCAGGTGCCGCGGCAGCACGGCGATCGTGCCGAGGGCGGCGGCGGAGGTCTTGAGGAAACGGCGGCGGGTGCTCGGGGTGATTTTCATGCGGGGGACGGGCGTCGCGCCGTTTGTCGGCGGATTCCGGCTCCGGCGCAAGCCGCGGCCGGCGCCGGCTTCGTGCTCGCCAGCCGGCCCGCGCCCGCTTCCCTCCGCCCATGGCAAACGCGACCGCCCACCTGCTTCCTCCGCAATCCGGCCAGCCCTGCTCCTGCGGCAGCGGCCGCACGTTCGACGCCTGCTGCAGCCCGCGGCTGGACGGCTCGCAGCCGGCCACGACCGCCGAGGAGCTGATGCGCTCGCGCTTCACCGCGCACGTCGTCCGCGACTACCGTTACCTCCATCATACCCACCGTCCGACCGCCGCCAAACCCTACGTGGAATCGCCGGAGGATCACGTCGAGTCGATGAACTGGTCGCGCCTCGTCGTGCACGCCCACGAGACGACGCCCAACCCCGATCTCTCCTTCGTCGAGTTCAGCGCCTACTTCGTGGACGACCGCGGCGAGCACGCCGTGCACGAGCGCTCGGAGTTCCTCCGCGTCGGCGGCAAATGGCTCTACACCCGCGCCGTGCGCAGCGGTCCCGCGCCGAAACGCTCCACCGCGCCCAAGGCCGGCCGCAACGACCCGTGCCCCTGCGGCAGCGGGAAGAAATACAAGCACTGCTGCCTGGTCTGAGCTCCGCGCGGGCGGCGCGCCGCGGCACCGCGCCCGCCCGGCCGCCCCTCACGGCAGTTCGTAGGCCTCGATCAGGCCGACGCCGGTGGTGCCGCCCAACCCGGCCAGCTGCACCGTGTAGGCGCCGGGCGTCAGGGTGAGCAACAACGCCGCGTCGAGGCTGGTGTTCGAAAGCGCAAACCCGCCCGCGATCTGCGTCGCCGACACGATCTCCGCGGTGTTGCTCTGCGTGCCCCAGTCGTCGTTGATCGCCACGGTGGTGCTGCCGCGCAGCACGGTGAGCACCGGATCCGCCACCGTCCCGGCCACGCCGAAGGCGCCCAGAGTCGGACCGATGCCGCGGATCAGCACCCGTTTGTTTTCGGTGCCGTTGACCACGAGACCGGCGATCATGATGTCGCCGCCGGTGCCGATCTGGCCGCGGGTCGACAGGTTGATCAGACGGCGCCCGGTCGCCTCGGCGTCGGCGGAGACATCGACGTCGTAAACCTCGACCAGCGCCACGCCGGCGCTCGACGTGCCGGCGGCGGCGGTGATCTGCGCCGTGTAGCTGCCCGGGGAGAGCGTGGTGAGAATCACCGCGTCCTTCGCGCCTGCGCCCAGGGCAAACGCGCCGGCCTGCGTCGATTTGTCGACGACGAGCGCGCGGCTCGCGTTGTCCTCCCAGTTGTCGTTGCTCGCGATCGCCGCGGCGCCGCGGAAGAGCGTCAACACGGGATCGGTGATCGCGTTGCCCACGCCGAAGCCGCGCAGGGTCGGGCCGACCGCGCGGATCATGACGGATTTCGCCGACGAGCCCGTGATGCTGAAACCCGCGATCATCGTCGAACTGCCGCTGCCGGCGAGGCCGCGCGTCGCGACATTGATCAGGCGCGCGCGCGCCGGCGTCACCGGGCCGCCCGACGAGAACGTGATGTAGAGGAGGGCGTTGCCGGCCGCCCGGTTGTAGCCGTCCACGGCGATGTGATACGCCGTGCCGGACCGCACGGAGACGGTCACGCGGCTCGTGCCGCCGTCGCCGCTGTCGTCGTCCGCCCCCGCCAGGCTCAGCGCGGCGAAGGTGGAGCCGGTGTAGACGGCGAGCACCGTGTCGAAATTGCTGCCTTCCGTGCTGAGGGTGAGCGTCCCGTCCGACGGCGCCGTCCACGACCACCAGACCGACGAACCGCCGACGGAGCCGGCGTGATTGGGCTCGCCCGTTTCCTTGGTCGCTCCGGCCGTGGTCGTCGTGAGGGAGAACGGCGGGTTGCCGCCGAGCACCGTGCGCGACGCGAAGTTGTCGTTGCCCGGCCGGGCGCCGGCGGCGAGGAAGCTGAGGGCGAGCACGATCCGGCCGTTGGCGCCGCCGTAGCCGTCCACCGCGATCTGGTAGGCCGTGCCGCGCACCACCGGCGTCGAGATGGAAGAGGTGTAGTCCGGCCCGCCGTCGTCGTCGGTCGCGACGCGCGTCAGCGCCCCGACCGCCGTGCCGGTGTAGATCCCGAGGAGCGTGTCGAAGGTGGAACCGGCGGTGCTGAGATTGAGCGTGCCGCTTTCGGGCGCGGTCCAGGTCCACCAGAGCGAACGCTCGCCCGCGGAGGCATGGGTCGGCTCGCCGGTTTCGCGCGTGGCGACGATGTTGCTGGCCGCGACGGTGACGCTGCTGCCGGTGAGCGTGCTGCGGGAAGCGAAGTTGTTGTTCGCCGAGGCAGCCGAGGAATGCAGGTAGGTCAGCGCGACGTCGCCGGACTCGCCGCCGTAGCCGTCGACCGCGATCCAGTAGGTGACGCCGGCGGCGGTGTTGAAGCGCACGTAGCTGGCGAACGAATCCTCGTCGTCGTCGTTGGAGGCCACGGTCGTGAGCGAGCCGAGGGCGGATCCCGAGTAGACGCCGAGCAGCGTGTCGAAGGAGGAACCGCGCGTGGCGATCACCGCCGTCCCGGCGCCCGGAGACCAGCGCCACCAGAGCGACTTGCCGCCGGTGTTGCCGGCGTGGGCCGATTCGCCCGCTTCCTTCGTCGCCCGGGTCGACGGCACCGTGACCGTGCCGGTGACGGCGGACAGCGCCGTGGCCCCCGCGAAACTGTCGTTGCTGGCCGACTCGGCGGCGGCGATGCGCACGCGGCGGTCGACGCTGGCCGTGGCGCCGCGGTTGTCGGTCGCGATTGCCCGGAGCGTGACGTCGCCCGGCGCGGTGAACGTGACGCCGCGCAGCGTGATGAAGGTCCCGCCGGTGGGCGTGGCGCGGCCGAGGCTGCGCGACGGGGACCCGAGCTGCACGAACTCCACGCTCGCGACCGCGCCGTCGCTGTCGCTCGCCGCGACGCTCAGGTCGACGGCGTTGTTGGCGAGGATCTGGACGTTGTCGTATTGCGGGGACGACCAGCCGACGGTCGGAGGGGCGTTCACGGCGGGGACCGACACGCTGACTTCGCTCTGGAAGCCGCGGTTGAGCGAGTCGACGCCGCTGACCATCAGGCGGTAGGTGCCGGCGGTCGTCGGGGTCCACGTCGTCGAATATGTCCGGCTCGTGGCGGTCGGCGCCGGGCTGCTGTCGGGCGTCGTCACGGTGCGGAGAATGGTCTCGCCCACCCGGAAGCTCACGCTGCTGACGGTGACGTTGGAGGCGGTGGAGACTCGGGCGATGTAGCTCGCCGTGGTCCCGAGGTTGACCGTGGAATTGTTGGTGGGCGCGGCGATCACGACCGTGGTGACGGTCGCCGGCGGCGGCGTCGGCGCCGCCGGCGGGATGACTTTGATCATGCTCTGCGCCGTCGAGAAATCGACGTAGGGCTCGTCGAGGTTCTGCCAGGGATTGGTGAAACTGCCCTTCCAGTTGTCGTGGACAATCGCCCAGGTGGAGCTGGTGACGGTGCCGACGCGCCCCGAGTAGTAGCCGACCCCGCAGATGGCGTGGCCGCCGGTGGTGCCCTGATAGTTGGTCACGTTGAGCTGCACCGGGCGGCCGGCGTCGATCTCCGAGGTATACTGGCTGAACGCCATGTTGGTCGACGTCACGCCGCGGTAATTGCCGCGGGCATGATAGGCGAAATTGAAACCGCTCACGTTGCGCTCCAGCACATAGGCCCGCGCTCCGGACATCTGCTTGTCGCCGTAGGTGCCGTTGGTGGTCCACTCCATCAGGGTGCGCAGCCGCAGGCGCATGCCGGTGAGGTCCGACTCGTTGACGAGGCTGGGAAAGCCGTTGGCATCGTAGTAGAGCAGAATGTCCATCATGCTCACCACGCCGCAGTCCGGGGAGTTGGTCTGGTTGAGGTAGGGCACGCGCGGGATGTAGCGCGTGTAACCGCTCTGCGGCGTGGCCGCGACCGGACGATCGTGCTCCTGGACGCGGACTCCGCCGCGATCGACGTCGGACCACGCCGCGGCGATGTAGGCGGCGGCGTCGGCGGCGACCGGCGGGCGCCGGACGGAAAGCGAAACGACGTCCGCCCGCGTCAACTCCGCCCGGTCGCGGATCGAGGCGAAGGTCTGCTCGTCGGTGCCGTCGGTGCGCGGCACCCACAGGTCGAAGGGACCTTCCCAGCGCAGGTCCGACCAGTCGGCTTTGGCGTCGGCCCGCCGGTAGTCGGCCATGCTCTCGCGCGCCCGGGCCAGAAACTCGGGATCGCTGTGCCACGGCAGCCCGCGCCAGTGCATCACGAGCGGCGGCAGGGAGCGCGTCGCCGCCGCGACGACCGTGTGGGGCGTGTCGCTCGCGTCGGAGCGGTATTCGAGCACCCAGACGACGGGCGCGTCGTCAAGATTCCGATACAGCTTCACCGTGGCGAGATACGGGGACGGCAATCGCTCCGCGACGAGGGCGGCGGCGAGCGCCTTGGCCGTGCCGAGCGGCACCTCGGGTTTGCCCGGGGTCACGGCGGCGACCCGGACGGCCAGCAGGGCGAGAAGCAGGCGAAGCAGGTGTAGCATGGTTTTCATCGGCGGTGGGATTCCGAGGTGGACTAGCGGGCGAGAAGCCAGGGTTGCGGCGAAATCGCGGCGGCAGCGGGGGCGCCCAGCGGAATCGCGACGCCGGGCGTCCGCTCGTCGTAGGCCTCGATCCAGCGCCGGCCGCTATCGAGCCGGGCCAGGAAAAGATGCCTTCCGTCCGCACTCCACTCGGCCGCCGCTACCCCAAATACCACCGTCGGCAGTCCGGGCCACGGGGACCCGATCCAGCGGAACGCCGCCTCGCCCCGCCGCAGCGCGGCTGCATCCGCCCCGCTGACCAGTCCCACGTGCCGGCCGTCACCCGAAACGCGCAGCGTTTTCGGCAGGAAAAACCCCTCCGCCAACACCCGCGGCGGTTCGCCCGGGCCGCCGATCCGAAGCAACCGCCCCGGGAGATCACCGTCGCGCGTTTCGATCACCAGCAGGTCGTCCGTCCCGGGCAGCGCCGTCGCATCCGCAAGCTCCGCCCCGGCCGGAGCCCGGTAACGGGTGCTCAGCGCCCCGCCCGCCAAGGCAAGCACGGCGAGTTCGCGCGCGTCGCCGCGCTGCAGCACGAGGGCGATGCGCCCGGCCCCGATCCAGCGGGGCTCGGCCGGAGTGACGCCGGCCGGAAGCACCGGCAGCGTCGGCGTCCATCCGGGGGCCTGCGCCACCGCCAGGCGCCGCTCGGGCGCGCCCGCCACCCACGCGATCGCGGAACCATCGCGAGCCAGCGAAAAATCCCACGCCCACTCCCCGGCGAGCCGTCGGCCCGCCGCAGGCGCCTCGGCGCCGAGTTTCCACAACCGCAATTCCGCGGATCCGCCGGCCTCGGCCCCGAGCGTAGCGGCCGCCAGCCCCGCACCGGGGGCGGTCTGGAGATTGCCGAGCGACCCCGGCAAACCGAGGGACCGCGGCGCCGCCCCGGCGAGCAGCGGCTGGACCATCCAGGTCCGCGCCTCCGCACCGGCGTCGGCGTAGACCACCGCCGCATCGGCGCGGGGTGCCTCGACGGCGGATTGGCATCCGGAGATCAATAAGCTCGCCACAAGGACGAGGGGAGCGGCGGAGGTGGGATCGCGCATAACGATGGACCTGAAGCGAGGTGGGATCGCGGGCGAGATGATAACAATCCGTCGCCCCTCGCCGCAAAGGAAGAAACGTGCCAAGGCCGGGAAATAGTCCCGCCGGTGTTCGCCCTACCGCGCGCCAACACCCACGCCACCGGCGGACAACACCGCGCGCGATTCGCAGCGCAGCGGGATTCATGCGGCCGAATCCTCCCGGCTCACCGGCCTCCGGCTCGACGCGAGCGCGGCGTCGACGACCACGGGTTACACCCGCCGAACATTCCTCGCCCGGGGACTCCCGGTCCGGCCCGCGGCCGACCCGGTCCATGCCGCCGCGGACGGCGCTCCCTCGTGCGCGACCGAGCCGCGCCGAGTTGCTTTTTTTCGGACCAGATCTCGGGCCGCGGCGGTTTTCGGGATCGCTCCGTCGGAAGGTCCGCGCCACGTTTTGCGCACCCCTTCCCCACCCCGCTCCGCCATGATGAAACTGCTGCTTTCCTGCCTGCTGCTTCTGTCCGTCGCCGCCGGACTCCGCGCCGCCGAGGCCGGTGTCCGTATCCGATTCGGCCTGACCGACCAGTCCAACACCACCTGGGACGGCACCGTCTCCGTCTCCCCCGGCCGGGTCGAAAGCATCTCCGGCTGGCGCTTTCAGCAGGGCGACAAAGTCGACGGCACCGCCGGCTGGAAAGCCGAGACCCGCCCCCTTACCGTGCGCCGCACCAACGCCGCGAAACAGAAGCAGAAGGCCGCCGGCGGAAAAAAGAAGGGCAAGGCCGCCGCCGACAGCCCGATGGCCGACAACGGCGTCGTGCTCCATCTGGTCGACGTCACCGATCAATCCGTCGTCAGCGTCGCGACCGCGCGCGGAAAATTCATCTTCAAGCTCGCCGACCTGCCCTACGGTCGCGTGCTCGAGCAGCTGGGCGGCGCCGTCGACGTCGAACGCACCGCGGCCACCCGGCCGCTCGCCGCCGCCCGCACCGACGACGACTTCCCGGCCGTCGCCGTCGCGCCGGACGGCACCACCTACGTGGCGCAGATCAGTTTCACGCCCGGCATCGATCGCGACGAACGCGCGCGCGTCTGGACCAAGGCACCCGACGATTTCTCGTTTCTCGCCACGCCGCCCGGCGGCGACCGGCTCTGGCTCCGCGTGGTGAAGGACGGCCGCTCCGCCGAACCGATCGCCGTCACCGCCGGCCAAGGCGACCTCTACAAGACCGCCCTCGCCCTCGACGGCAGCGGCGCGCTCTGGATCGTCTGGAGCGAAAACCGCGCGTGGAACAACCCCGCCGCCCCCGCCGACTTCGAGATCTGGGCCCGCTCCTACCGCGCCGGCACCCTCTCCGAGCCGGTCAACCTCTCGCGCAACGCCGGCTCCGACATCAATCCCGTCGCCGCGACCGACGCCGCCGGCCGCGTCTGGATCGCCTGGCAGGGTGCCCGTGACGGCGTCTTCCGCATCCTCAGCCGCCGCCAGACCGCCGCCGGTTGGACGGACGAGAGCCGCGTCTCCACCCAGTCCGGCACCTGCTGGACGCCCGCGATCGCCACGGCCCGCGACGGTCGCGTTGCCATCGCCTGGGACACGTATGAGAAAGGCGACTACGACGTGTGGCTGCGCGAGTTCGCCGCCGACGGCCGCGCCGGCGCGGCCATACCCGCCACCAGCACGCCGCAATACGAAGCGCGCCCGTCTCTCGCCTACGATCTCCAGAACCGTCTCTGGGTGGCCTGGGAGCAAAGCGGCCCGACCTGGGGCAAGGATGGGGGTGCCCTCGTCCGCGACGAGGGCATCGGCCTCTACCGCGACCGCCAGATCGGCCTGCGCGTGCTCGAGGGCGGACAGTGGCTCGCGCCCGAGGCCGCCGTCGCGACCGCGCTCCCCGGGGCCCGCATGCGCCGCGGCCCGCGCGCCCTCCCGGTGCGGCGCCCGGAAAGCGAACCCGTCGCGCGCCAGGCCGGCGAGGAAACCGAAGAGGAAGGTGCCGGCACCTACAACAACCTCGGCCGCATCGTCTGCGACCGCGACGGCCGCATCTGGCTGCTCGCCCGCTCGCGCGAGGGCAATTTCCACACCCCGCTCGGCACCGTCTGGATGAACTACGCCGCCTACTACGACGGCCGCCAGTGGACCGGACCGGTGCTCCTGCCGCATTCGGACAACCTGCTCTACAACCTGCCTGCCGTCGCCGCCCACCCCGCCGGCGGACTCGTCGTCGCCCACTCGAGCGACCACCGGCAAAGCCGCCACCAGCCCGCCCTCCGCTCCGGCGCCAACGCGTCCCTCGACGGCGCGCGCGACCTGTTCGACAACGACGTCTTCCTCTCGCGCCTCGAATCCCCGGCCGGGGTCGCCCTCGCGCCCGCCGTCAAAGCCGCCCGCCTCACCCCGAACGCCGCCGCCGCGGCCCGCGTGGCGCCGCCGGTCGAGAAGGAACGCCGCGACGTCGCCGCCATCCGCGATTACCGCCTGAACCACGAGGGCCGCGAGCTCCGCCTCGTCCGCGGCGAGTTCCACCGCCACACCGAGATCTCCGGCGACGGCGGCAACGACGGACCGCTCGAGGACATGTGGCGCTACGCACTCGACGTCGCCGCGATGGATTGGCTCGGCAACGGCGACCACGACAACGGCAACGGCCGGGAATACACCTGGTGGCTCACCCAAAAGACGACCGATGCCCACCGCATCGCCGGCGTCTTCGAGCCGCCGTTCACCTACGAGCGCAGCGTCCGCTACCCCGAGGGCCACCGCAACGTGGTGTTCGCCCAGCGCGGCGTCCGCACCCTGCCGCGCCTGCCGATCTCCGAGCGCAACGTCTCCGCCCCCGCCCCCGACACCCAGATGCTCTACAAGTATCTCCGCCACTTCGACGGCGTCTGCGCTTCGCACACCTCCGCCACCAGCATGGGCACCGACTGGCGCGACTGGGATCCCAAGGTCGAGCCGATGGTCGAGATCTACCAGGGCGCCCGCCAGAACTACGAGCGGCCCGGCGCCCCGCGCAGCCCCACCGCCAACGACGCCATCGGCGGCTGGGAGCCGCTCGGCTTCATCAACCTCGCCTTCAAGAAGGGCCACCGCTTCTCCTTCCAGGCGAGCAGCGACCACGGCTCCACGCACATCAGTTACGCCGTCGTGCTCGCCGAAGACACCTCCCGCGCCGCTTTGCTCAAGGCCATGCGCCAGCGCCACACCTACGGCGCGACCGACAACATCATCGCGGAGTTCACCTCCGCCGCCAACGGCCGCACCTACCTGATGGGCGACGAATTCACGACCGCCGCGGCGCCCTCCTTCCGCGTGAAGTTCCTCGGCACCGCCCCGTTTGCCAAGGTCACGCTGGTCAAGGACGACGTCGAATACGTCCTCGGCACGCCGGGCAAGGCCGACGTCGAGTTCGTCTGGACCGACCCCGCGCCGGTCGCCGGAAAAACGAGCTACTACTACGTCCGCGGCGAACAGCAGCCCGGCCCGGGCGAGACCGTCGGCGAACTCGTCTGGGCGTCCCCGATGTGGGTGACCTACGCGCCCAAACGGTGAACGGCCGCCCGTTTCCGCGCGCGCGCCCCGCTTCGCCCCACCGCGCCGCGACCGTCCCCGTTCGTCCGCCCGCTCCGACCGCGTCGCCCGCCCGGCGGCGACGGGCCTCCCTTGCTGCCGTCCTCGCGCTGGTATGCGCGTGGTTCGGGTGTCCGGCCCTCCGCGCCCACAACCCCGACACGAGCTATGCCCGCGTCGGGATCGGCGAGCGCGAAGTCGCGTTTCGCGTCACCTACGATCTCTTCACGCTGAACCGCATCGCGCCGCTCGATACCGACGGCGACCGCCGCATCGCGCGCGGCGAGCTGCAGGCCGCCCTGCCCGCCCTCCACGCTTTTTTCCGCCGCCATCTCCTGGTCGAGATCGACGGCGCGGCCGCCGACCTCGGCACGCCGGCCGGCTTCGTCTGGCCGCCCGACCAGGGCGATGCCATCGCGGAAGCGAACTACCACACGGCGGAGGGCCTCATCCATTTCGACTTCCGCCGGTCGGTCGACCAGACGCCGGAGAACGTCGCGCTCACGTTCCGCTGGTTCTTCCCGCTCAGCGACCGTCACACGGTGCTCGGCCGGTTCGACTACGGCGGCGCCGCGCACGAGGTCACGTTTACCCGGTTCGAGCCGGACTACGACTACGTCACGGGCTACGAACCGCCGCTGTGGCGGCGCCTCGCGCAGTTTTTCCGGCTCGGCGTCGCGCACATTTTCCTCGGCTACGACCACATCTGTTTCCTGCTGGCGCTCCTGCTCGTCGGCCGCGGCCGCGACCTCGTGAAGATCGTCACGTCGTTCACCGTCGCCCACAGCTTCACGCTCATCCTTGCCGCGCTCGAAATCGTGCGCCTGCCCACCCGCCTCGTGGAAGCCGGCATCGCCGCCTCGATCGTCTGGGTCGCGGTGGAAAACCTCCGCGCGGTCCGCCCGGACCACCGGTGGCTGCTCACGTTCGGCTTCGGCCTCGTGCACGGTTTCGGCTTCGCCAACGTGCTCGGCGAAATGGACCTGCCGGCCGCCGGCCTCGTGCGCTGCCTGCTCGCCTTCAACGTCGGCGTCGAGGTCGGCCAGCTCGCGCTGGTGGCGGCCGCCCTGCCGCTGGTGCTGTGGCTGCGCCGGACCCCGCACGAGCGCCGCGTCGTGGCCGCGCTTTCCGGCGTGCTCGCCGTCTGCGGGGCCGCCTGGTTCGTCGACCGCGCCTTCGCCCTCGGCCGGATGCCGTTCTGAGGCCGGGGATCCGGGCGGCGCGCGGGCGCCGTCGGCTCATCCCAGCCGCCGCGCCAGCTCCGCCCAGATCTCCGTGCCCTGCCGCTCCCAGCCCGGCCACCAGCGTGCCTCCGGCCAGGCCGCCCGCGCCCGCGCGACGTCGCCGGTGACCTGATACAGCAGGCCCCGCAGCAGCGCGGCGCACTCCGCGGGCAGGTCGTCGGTCGCGTCGAGCACCGCGCGCGCCTCCTCCCAGGCGCACCGGTTGCACTGCCGCAGCACGGCCTCCAGTCCCGTCGGCCGCGCCCGCGCCGCGGCCTCCCGCCGCACCAGACGCGCCACGCGGCGTCTCAGGTCCTCGGGCACAAGGGGTTTGGCCAGCAGGTCCCAGAGCCCGAGCCGCAACGCCGCCAACGCCGCGGCGCCGTCGCCGTGGGCGCTCGCCAGCAATATCGGCGGCCGGCCGTGCGGCGGCAACGCCGCGGCCAAAGCCAGCCCGTCCAGGTCCGGCATCGCGTAATCGAGCACCACGGCATCGTAAACCGGCGGACCCTCCGTCAGCCGCCCGAGCGCACTGCGCGCCGATCCCTCGCCGTCGGCCCGCCAGCCCGCCGAACGCAGCGCCAGCACGCAGCCGAGCCGGATCGACGCCTCGTCGTCGACCACCAGCACGCGCGCCACGCGGGCGGCGCTGGCCTGCTCAACCGGCGGCATGGCCGGCCGCCGCGGCGGCGATACGCAGGTCGAGGTAGAAATCCACCTGGCCGCCGTCGCAGAACACGCCGACGCGGCCGCCGTGCGCCAACGCGATCTCGCGGCAAATGGTGAGCCCGAGGCCCGCGCCCTCGCGCTGTTCCTCGGGGCGGCGGTAAAAAGGATCGAAGATCTTCATTTGCTCCGCCTCGGACAGCGGACGCGCCGTCCGGTTGCGCACGCTCAGGCGCACAAAGCCGTCCGCCCGCCGCTCCGCGCGCAACGTGACCGGTGTGTCCGGCACGCGATACTTGATGGCGTTGGACACGAAGTTGCCCAGCACGCGCACGACGTGCAGCGGGTCCGCCAGCACCGGCGGCAGCGCCGCGACCTCGCCCTCGGTCATGACCGTCGCCTCGCTCCCGCGCACGTAGCTGCCGTGCATCGCCTCCGCCTGGGCCAGCAGCTCGGCCGGCGGCGTCGGCACCGGTTTCATCGGCACCCGCCCGCTCTCGAAACGCGCGAGCTCGAGCAGCGCCTGGAGCACCGTGAGCAGCCGCTCGCAATCGTCCCGCCCGGCGGCCACCAGCTCGCGCTGGTCGGCGGTGAGCGGGCCGATCTTTTCCTCCAGCAACAGGTGCAGCGTCATGCGGATGCTGGTGACGGGGGTCTTCACCTCGTGGCCGAGCGTGGAGATGGCCTTGGTCTTGGCCTGGTCGAATTGGCGCAGCTGCGTGACATCGACCAGCAGCACCGCCCAACCCGCCGGTGCACCCGGCGCGGGCGCCATGCGGAACACCTGCGGCAGATAGGTCGGCACCGGCGCGCCCGCCTCGCCGCTCTCCGGCAGCTCCACCGCGCGGCGCAGGTCGTCGCCGACCAGCTCGCAACCGAGCGCCGCCGCATCGTCGATGCACTTGCGCACCGCGCCCGGCAGGGCGCCGGGAATCTGCAGCGCCGCCGAAAGGCGTTCCGCGCGGGGATTCATCAGCTGCACCGCGTAGTCCGCATCGGCGATGTAGACCGGATAGGGCAGCGCCTCGAGGATCGCACGGCTCGTCCGGCTCGCCTCCGTCGCCCGCTGGTCGCTCTCCGCCACGTAGGCCCGCAGTTCGCCCGCCATCCGGTTGAACGCGCCGGCGATCTGCGCCAGCTCCTCGCCGCCCTCCACCGGCGCCACCGCGTCGAACCGCCGCTCGCGCAGCTGCTGGATCGAATCGCGCAGCCGCCGCAGCGGCGCGAAGACCCCGCGCGTCAGCCGCACCGAAGTATAGAGGTAGACGACGAGGGAGAACCCCGCGATCCCCAGCGCGAGCCAGCCGAAGCGGCGGCCGCGCGCCGCCGCCGCGTCGCGGCGCGCGAAGATCGCGCGCTCGTTCAGTTCCACCAGCTCCTGGGTCAATTGCGTGATATCCTCGGTGCCCCGGGCGATCGCATCGCTCAGCGTGGTGAAGCGGGCCGCGTCGCGCGGTCCCACGAAGAACAGCTGCCGGTAATGCCGCACGTAGTCGTCGGCCAGCGTTTCGACCCGGTCGACCAGCTCGACCTCCCCCGGCAGCGCGCTCGCCCGGCGCATCGCGTCGATGCGGGCGCGGATCCCCGCGCTCTCGACGTCGAAGGTCCCCTGACCCGCCGGCAACTGCCCGGTGGACTTGCCGTGCAGGTAGCGGGTGTTGATCCGCATCAGGCCGGCCCGCAATTCGCGCACGTGCCGGATGGCGTCGTAGTTGCCCGCGATGATCCGCTCGACATCCGTCGTCAGGTCGCGCGTCACGATCACCCCGAAGCCGCCCATCGCCAGCAACAGGAGCAGCGTCACCGTCAGCCCGCCGATGAAACTCCAGCGCTTCATGGCGTCGGACCCGGCGCGGGCCCGCCGGCACCGTCGTCGGCGGCCCAGCGCTTGCGTTTGCGGTAGAGCGTCGCGGCGTCGATCCCGAGCACCTGCGCCGCCTCCTCCAGCGTGACGGTCCGTGCCACCACGCGCCGCACGTGCTCCCGTTCGAGCCGGTCGATCGCCACAAGGCCGCCCAGTTCCACGGCCGCCTCCGCCCGGGCGGCGCCGGCGACCTCGACGGGCAGGTCGTCGGGCTCGATCGCGTCCCCGCGGGCAAGGATCACCGCCCGTTCGACGGCGTTGCGCAGCTCGCGCAGGTTGCCGGGCCAGGCATGGCCGCGCAGCGCCGTCACCGCGGCCGGGGCCAAGCGCAGCCCGGGTCGCCCCGCCTCGGCGGCGAAAAATTCCACAAAGCCGTGCGCGAGCCGCAGCAGGTCCGCCGGGCGCTCGCGCAGCGGCGGGACCGTCACCGTGATCACGTTCAGCCGGTAATACAGGTCCTCCCGGAAGGTCCCCGCCTTCACGGCGGCGGCCAGGTCGCGGTTGGTCGCGGCCACGACGCGAACATCGGCCGCGCGGGTCTTCGTCTCGCCCACGCGCTCGTAGGCCCGCTCCTGCAGGAGACGCAGCAGCTTCGGCTGCAGCTCGGCCGGCAATTCGCCGATCTCGTCGAGAAACAGCGTGCCGCCGCGCGCGGCCTCGACCTTGCCCCACTTGTCCTTCACGGCGCCGGTAAACGCGCCCTGCACGTGGCCGAACAGGTCGCTCTCCAGCAGTTCGCGCGACAGGCTCGGGCAGCTCACCGTCACGAACGGGCCTTCCGCCGCCGCGCTGCGCTCGTGCACGAAGCGCGCGAGCTGCGTCTTGCCGGTGCCGTTTTCGCCGAGCAGGAGCACCGTCGCGCGGGTCGCCGCCGCCCGCGCCACGACGTCGATCACGCGCCGCATCGCCGGCTCCTCCGCCGCAAAATCCGCCGGCGGCGCCGCGTGCGCCACCCGGTCCGCGAGCCCTTCGGCCCGCTGGCTCAGCCGCCGCAGGCGCTCGACGCGGGCCAGCACCGTCCGCAGCTGTTCGGGTGTGAACGGCTTCTCCAGGTAGTCGATCGCGCCGCGGCGCATCGCCTCGACCGCCGTTTCCACGCTCGCCTGCGCCGTGCAAATCACGACCGGCAGGCCGGGAAACGATTTCTGCAGTTTCGCCAGGTGATCGAGGCCGTCCGCCTCGCCGTCGAGGTGCAGGTCGAGCACCACCAGATCGAACTGCTCCTCCTGCAGCTTGAGCAGCGCCACCCGCCCGCTGTCCGCGGCGTCGGCCTCGTGGCCGTCCGCTTTCACCGCCTGCGCCATGGTCAGACGGACCGTGCGTTGGTCGTCGACGATCAGAATGCGCATGGCGGCGGCGCGGCGTTGGGACGTTCCATGCCGTAGCTTGCTCCGGCCGGTCGCGCGGGCGCAAAGGCCAAAACGCCGCGCCCCGCCGGGCCGGCGCCGCTCAGGCCGTCGCGAAATCGAGGCCGAACGCGCCGCGCTGCGGCTCGAACCAGTCCGACGGTTCCGCCTCGGCGGAAAACTCCGGGCACTCGGCCGCGAGCAGGCGCCGCAGGTGGCCGCGCGCCCGCGCGATGCGGCTTTTCACCGTGCCGACCGAGATGCCGAGCGTCGCCGCGATCTCGTCGTAGGACCGGTTCAGCACCGTCCGCAGGGTCAGGATCTCGCGGTGCGGCGCATCCAGTTTTTCGAGACACTCCGCCACCAGCTCGGAAAACTCGCCCGTCACCGCCGCGCGGTCCGGGCTCGGCGCCGTCGCCGCGAACAGATCGGAAAACGTCGCCGCCGAATCGTCGCTCAGCGGCACGTCGAGCGAAAGCGTGTCCTGCCGGCGCCGGCGGAAGAAATACCAGTAGCGGTTGTGCGAAAGATTCAGCGCGATCCGGTGCAGCCAGGTCGCGAGCGACGAGTCGCCGCGGAAGTCCGCGAGCGCCCGGTGCGCCCGCACGAACGTGTCCTGGGCGATCTCCTCCGCGTCGGCGCGATTGCGCAGCATGCGGAGCGCGATGAAGAACACTTTTTCCCGGTAGCGGCGCATGATCTCGACGAACGCCGTGTCGTCGCCGGACTTGAAACGCCGGACGAGCGTCGCGTCGACTTCGGCTTCCGACGCGGCGGCGGGACCGGCCGGGTAACGACGCGCGGAATCTGCCGGGACCTCCACCGGAGACGCGGGGACAGGGGAACGGGGCACGGACGGGGACGAGGTGGGTTGAAGTCGGGCCATGCCTCCGGTCTTACCTCGGCGCGTGCCACGCCAAGCATGTCCGTTTCCATCGTGCTGAAATAACGATTCTTAAATAATTCGACGCGCCGCCGAGCTCGCCTGCACGGCCGGCTCTCCCCGGCAAAACGCCTGCCCGCCCCCGGCCCGATCCTGCAAATTGCACGCCGATCTGCCCGCCGGCCTCCCCCCGGCGGGCGGACCGCGGTGGACGGGTCGGCCGGTCCGCCCGGTCCGATTACCGCTGCGGCGCTCCGGACGTCACGACACGCGCCGCGGCGCGCCGCCGGGCGTCGGAAGGCATGAGACCCGGCCTCAGCCGTTCTTGTCCGTCAACTCGTCGTAGGCGGTCGAAAGATTGCTGCCGAGCCGGTTGGGCAAGGGCTGGTGATAATCCGGAAACCCCGGCAAGTTCTCGAGCGCGGCGATCTTTTCCTTCGGTTCGCCCGCTTTGATCTTCTTCGCGGTGTAGTCGAGCAGGCCGCTCAGGTAATCGCGGAATACCAACAGGTCCGCGCTCGTGCCCGTGACACCGAACTTCGCGTTGCCGTGGCCGAAGATGTAGATCGCGTCCTTCGGATAGGTTTTCTCGACCTGCTCGAGCACGCTGATCCAGCCCTTGAAGCGGCCGCCGCTCGCGCGGTCCGCGACCGGATACATGCGGTTGAACATGAGGTCGCCCATGTGGATCACGTTCGCCTTTTCGAAGTAGGTCACGATGTCCCCGCTCGTGTGCGCCGCGCCGAAATACCGCGCGCTGATCGTCTCGCTGCCGAGGTCCTGCTTCCACGTCGCGGGGAAGGTGGTGTCCGCGTAGACCTGCCCGGCGCTGCCGCTCTTGCCGCGTTCCGCGGCGGCCTTCTGCAGGGCGGGCACATTGGCATGCGCGACGATCTTCTTGGTCTCGGGCTTGAAGACGCCGTTGCCGCCGGTGTGGTCGCCGTGGTGGTGCGAGTTGACCAAAACGTCGAGCTTGCGCCCGCCGCGGCCGGGCAGACCGTCGAGAAACAGCTTCGCCGTGTCCGGGAACTGGGTGTCGACGGCCGCCAGCGCGTCCTTGCCGGCCAGGTAGCCGATGCTGCCGCCGCGGGCGGAAAAGACACCGACGTCGCGACGCAGGAGCTTGAATTCGGGGGTGACGGGAGGACCGCCGGCCTTGGGGGCTTGGGCGACGGCGAGCGAGCGGGTCATCAGTCCCGCGGCGGTGAACAACGAGGAGCGAACGAGGAAAGCACGACGGTTCATGGGCCCGACCAATAACGACGATCGCGCCTGATTGAAGGGGAATCGCAAAATTCTCCGCCCCGGCCCGGACCCTGCCGGTCCGCCCGTTTCGTCGGCGCCGCCCCACCTCCGGCCGTTTCCCCCTCGCGTCGCCCGCGGCCGCTTCCCCGCCCGCGCCGCACCGGTCCGGACCAAAAAAAATCCGGTAACCATTCGCCTTCGCGCCGGTTTCCCCCGGCAACACCACTCCATGTCCCGCCGCCGCCGTGATCGCCACGCTAGACGAAATTCATGTTCCTCCGCGCTCCACTCTGGTTAATCGCTCGCGCGCTTTGCCCACCGTGGACACCGCCTCCGCCACCGAACCACGCTCCGACCACGCCCTGATGCTGGCCGTCCGGGACGGCGAGCTCGACGCGCTCGGGGAGCTCTTCGAGCGCCACCACGGCCCCTTGTTCGGCTTCCTCGTCAAACTCACCGGCCAGCGGCCCGCCGCCGAGGACCTCGCGCAGACCGTTTTCCAGCGGATGCTCAAATACCGGCATACCTACCGGGACGACGGGAGCTTCACCGCCTGGATGTATCACCTCGCCCGCCGATGTGCCGCCGATCACTTCCGCCGGGCCGGGTCCGCTCCCCACGCCACCGATCCGTCCGACCTCCACGAACACGCCGACGACGCGCCGCATGCCGCCCACCACGCGGCCGCACGCGACGACCACGCCCTGCTGCACACCGCCCTCGCCCAGCTCGACCGCGACGACCGCGAGGTCCTCCTCCTCGCCCGTTTCCAGGAACTCTCCTTCGCCGAGATCGCCGGCATCCTCGAATGCTCCGTCGGCGCCGCCAAGGTCCGCGCGCACCGCGCCCTCGGCACCCTCCGCGAGATCTACGTCCGTCTCCAACACCAGCGCACCGCCTGAGCCCGGCCCGGCTCCCCGCTTCCGTCGCGCCCATCCTCTTTACCCTTTTCCGTCCGATGAACTGCACCACCGCCCGCGCCGCTTTCGCCGAACTCCTCGACCACCGCACGCCGCCCACGGCGCAGCTCGAGGCCCGCGCGCATCTCGCCGGCTGCCCGGACTGCCAGCGCGAGTTCGCCTCGCTCAGCCAGGTCGCCGCCACCCTCGACACCCTGCGCGTGCCCGCGCCGTCGCCGCGCCTGCGCCGGAGCTTTTACGCGATGCTGGAGGAGGAGAAGCACTCCGCCACGAGCGTGCTCGCCGCCGAGGCGCGCCGGCGCGAGCGCGCCCGCACCACCGGTCTCGGCCTGCTCCGCCGCTTCTTCGCCCCGCTGGCCGGCCTGGCCGCGCTCGCGCTCGCCTTCGTCGCCGGCACCCGCCTCGCGCCGCCGCCCGCCGCCGCGCCGGCCGACGACGCCACCAAACAGGAACTCGCCGCCGTCCGGGGCGAACTGAAGAAGATGACGCAGCTCGTCGGCTACACCCTGCTCCAGCAACAGCAGGGCCCCGCCAACGACCGCCTCCGCGGCGTGCTGGCGTCCGCCCGCGACGAGACCCCGTCGGACAAAGTCCTCGACGATCTCATCAGCGCCCTCGCCTTCGACCCCAGCGCCAACATCCGCCTCCGCGCCCTCGAGGCGCTCTATCCCCACGCCGAGCGCCCGCTCGTCCGCGACGGCGTGCTCGCCGCCCTGCCCCGCGAGCAAAACCCGCTCGTGCAGCTCGAGCTCATCGACTTCGTCGCCGCGGCCCGCGACCGCGAGGCCGCCCCCGTCCTGGAGAAGATCTCCCAGAACGAACTCGCCGACCGCACCGTGCGCGAAGCCGCCACGCGCGCCCTCGCGCAGCTCTGACGCCCCCTTTCCACAACCGACCCGACTGATCCCGACCGACGAGAACCCCCGTCCGAATCCATCCACCGTTCCCTCCCGACTCACCGTCATGTTCTTCCATTCCCGTTTCCCTTCCCTCGCGCTCGCCGGCGCCCTGGGCGTCGTCGCGACGTCGCCCGTCCGCGCCGACGACAACACCACCACCGTCAAGTTCTCCGATCCCGCCAAGCCCGGCATCGTGAAGGTCATCCTCGGCCGCGGCGACCTGCGTGTCCAAGGCGCCGATACGGCCGATGTCACGGTCAAATCCGAAGCGCGCGCCCAGTCCCGGACCACCCGCAAGGACGGTCTCCGCGTCATCAGCTCCGCCGCCAGCTTCGCCCTCTCCGAAAAGGACAATGTCGTCACCCTCGATGCCACGGGCGACTTCGCCAAGGGCGGCGCCGAATTCCGCCTCACGGTCCCCAAGTCCACCTCGCTCGTCGTGCAGAGCGCCTGGGGCGGCGATATCCGCTGCGCCCAGCTCGACGGCGACATCGAGGTGAAAAGCACCAACGGCGAAATCAAACTCGAGGACGTCGGTGGCGCCGCCCTCGTCGAGACCATGAACGGCGAGATCACCGCCAGCCTGCGCGAACTGCGCGAAGGCAAGCCACTCTCCTTCACCACCATGAACGGCGCCGTCGTGATCCGCGTGCCCGGCGATGCGAAAGCCAACGTCCGGTTCCGCACCCAGAACGGCTCCGTGCTCACCGATTTCGAGGAAACCACCCTCCAGACCAAAACCGAGAGCGCCCCCCGCCTCGCCCCGACCCGCCGCAGCATGAGTTTCTCCTTCTCCGGCAAAGACGTGATCCCGCCCGAAGCGCAGGCGGCCATCCGCGAAGCCGCCCGGGTAAGCAAACAAGCCGTGCATGAAGCGACCGCCGCGGTCCAGGCCGGCCTCGAGGCCGCCCGCGTCGAAATCGAGGCCCACCAGGCCCACAGCGAGGCCGACCGCGCCCGGGTCGAAGCCGAGCGCGCCAAACTCGAGGCGGCGCGTGCCCGCGTGGCCGCCAGCCGTGCCCGGGTCGAACGGGAAACCCGGGGCGAAAACGATCCGGTCGCCCCGGCCCCGCCCGCCCCGCCGGCCATGGCCGGCAAACCCGCACCGGCTGTCGCGCCCAAACCTCCCGTCCCGGCCGTCCCCGTTGTGCCCACCATCACCGGCGGCAAACTCGTCACCGGCACGCTCAACGGCGGCGGCCCCGAGATCAGCGTCTCGACCATGAACGGCGACATCACGTTTCGCCAGGTCGCGAAGAAATAACCCCGCGACAGCCCGCTGTTTGGGCGTGCCGCCGGTCAGCCTGCCACTCCGCCCCGGTTCATCCGGGGCGTTTTCGTTTTCCTGCCCAAAGGTCCGCACCGGATCGCAGGAACCGCGCCCTGCGCCAGCCCGCGAAACGCCGGGTCCGACACCGTATGACGCCCCGGCGTCAACTTATTAGCCACAGCGACCGGCACAGCGCTCCATCTGATATACGCATCTCGGCGTATTCCCAAAATAGCTGAAACCACCTATGCTGGTTCGTTTCCCACCTTCCGCATGCTCGCCGCCGTCATCGTCATCGCCCTCCTTTGCGCGCTCGTTGCCACCGAGCCGTCGTCTCCCGGCGGGGAGGATCGTTGAGCATGTGCGATCGCCTCTGAGCCAGTCCGGGCTCCGACCCGCGGGCCGTCCAATCCTTCGGAGCCGCCGTAGGCGCACCCTCCGCGAAGCGGCTCCTTGTCCGCGGCCGCGCTCATCCCGCGGCCAAACCCGGCCCGGCGATCCCCGCGCCGCGCCCTCGGCGGCCCCACTCGGGGCCGCGGGGTCATGCGCCGTGCCCAAAAAATACAGGGGCGCCCCCGCGAACGGGAGCGCCCCTGGTTGTTTGCTTACGATATCAACGGTCGCCGGTGGCCGGCGCCGAGGTTACTGGAAGAAGCTGTAGCCCGACTCAAACAGCGGGTCCACGACCTTGACCGGGAGCAACACCTTGGTTGCCACCGGCACGCCGTTGGATTCCGCCGGCTGGAAGCGCCACCGCTTCACCGCTTCGACGACCGCCTTGGCCAACACCTCGTCCGGAGCGGATTTGATGCTGAACTCGGCGGTTTTGCCCTGCACGTCCACCGTGAATTCGAGCTGCACCGTGGTGCCGGCGTATTCGGGGCCGACCAGCGGTGAGGTCACCGCGATCGGCACCGGCACGCCGGGGTCCTTTCGGCACGACTCGAGGTAGGCGTATTCGTTGGGCGACGCGGAAGCCGCGACGACCGACCACACGCCCACGATCAGGAGGACGACGAGTTTATTGACTGCTTTCATGGTATTAAACTCCGCGGGTAAGGCGGAGAGTTTGGTTTTCTCTATCGGTTTGAAACACCCGCCGCGCCGCCCGGCGTGGACGCCGGACAACCCTGCGGATGGTTGGGATTGGTCGCGGACACCCGTAAAGATGCCTCGCGACCAAAGGGTCCGTTTTGGGGAAACCATTGCCCGCACGTAACTCGCACGCTTTGGGCTCAGCCTCCCGCCCGGGCCGCACCCGCGGCCCCGTCTGGGCGGGATAATTCAAAGAACTCCGGCATTCTGGGGGAGGTCTTCGAAAGCACCTTGCTTTAAGCAGGGCCCGTGCCGACCGCCCAAGCGATTTCCCCTCCCGTCACGCACTTGTTACCCACCCGCCGCCGGGGACTCCGGAGCGGGCAAAATCCGCGGAATAATTCTGGAAACACGGCTTGCGCGTGCCGAAGGGAGACCGTTCCCTCCCCGCCGTCCGAAATCATGTCTGAATCCGTCGCTCCCGCCTCCTCGACTCCGCTTCGTCGCGCCGCCTCCGCCCTCGTGCAGTGGTTTGATGCCGATTACACACCCGATGGCGCCGCCAACATGCGCGCCGAACCCGATCGGGTCGATTGGATGCGCTGCATTCCGTTCATCATTTTGCACGCCGGCTGTTTGGGCGTTATTTGGGTCGGGGCCGGCAGTTTCGCGGTCTGGACCGCGGTCGTCCTCTACTTCGTGCGCATGTTTGCCGTCACGGGCATCTACCACCGTTATTTCTCCCACAAGACCTACAGCACGTCGCGCTTCGGCCAGTTCCTCCTCGCGCTTTGGGGCGCGACGACCGTGCAGCGCGGCGCCCTCTGGTGGGCCTACCATCATCGCCATCATCACCAGCACAGCGACGACCCCGAGGATGCCCACAGCCCGCACGTCCACGGCTTCCTCTGGTCGCATATCGGCTGGATCACCAGCCGGAAGAATTTCCCCACGGACTACTCCACCATCAAGGATCTCGCGAAGTTCCCCGAGCTCGTCTGGCTCAACCGCTTCGACACCGTGATCCCGATCCTCTTCGCGATCTTCCTGTTCGGCCTCGGCGTCGCGCTCGAAGCCTTCGCGCCGGGACTCGGCACCAATGGTCCGCAACTCCTCGTCTGGGGCTTCTTCATCAGCACCACCTTCCTCTTCCACGGGACCGCCTGCATCAACTCGATGGCCCACCTGATGGGCAAACGCCGCTTCAACACGAGCGACGACTCGCGCAACAGCTTTATTCTCGCCCTGATCTGCCTCGGCGAGGGCTGGCACAACAACCATCACCGCTACCAATCCTCCACCCGCAACGGGTTTTATTGGTGGGAAATCGACATCACCTACTACGGCCTCAAGGCCCTCAGCTGGACCGGCCTCATCTGGGGTCTCAAGCCCGTGCCGAAATCGATCATGGAGGAGGCCGCGCGCGCGGACCATGCCGCCTCTGTTGCCGCCGCCCAGAAGGCCGCCCACCTTCACCCCGAATATTCCTCCCTCAAGAAGGTCGTGCCGGCCGCCGCCGCGATCGCGGTCGCCACGGCCGCTTCGTCCCAGGCGATCGTAGCCAAGAAGGCCGAGGGTCCGGCGATCCATAAGGACGTCACCGAGCAACTCGGTGAAACCCAGTCCAAGCCCACGCCGCCTCCGGCCGGGCTCGGCTGAGCCTCGCTGGCCGATCCTCCCCGCTCCGGCGCCGCGTCCATGCGGCGCCTTTTTTGTGCCCGCCCGCCGCGTCCGGTGGCACCCGCGGCCCGTATCATTCTTCCAACGTCACGCTCCCGCACCGTTGTCGCCTCGCGTCCGCGAGATCGACTGCGCGGCCCGCAACGGGGTCTACGCTCCATCCGCTCCTCCCTTTCATGCCTTCCCTCGCCATCATCGGCACCGGTATCGCCGGACTCGGCTGTGCCCACTTCCTCCGCCACGAACACGATTTCACGTTCTTCGAGCAGCACGACTACATCGGGGGCCACACCCACACGGTCGACGTCCCGGAGCCGACCCGTCCGGGCGATCCGACGGCAGCGCGCACCGTCGCGTTCGACACCGGGTTCATGGTGTTCAATCACGTCACCTACCCGCACCTCACGCGCCTCTTCCGGACGCTCGAGGTGCCCACGAAGAAGACCTCGATGTCCTTCAGCGTGCGCCACGCCGACAGCGGCCTCGAGTTCGCCGGCTCGTCGCTCAATCACCTTTTCGCGCAGCGGCGCAATCTCCTCCGCCCCCGGTTTTACCGCCTGCTCGCCGCCATCAACCGGTTCAATGCCGAGGCCGTCGCGGCGCTGGAGGATCCCGCGACGCGCGACGAAACGCTCGGCGACTATGTCCGCCGGCGCGGCTACGGCTCCGATTTCTTCGACCTCTATCTCGTGCCCATGAGTTCCGCCGTGTGGAGCACGCCGCCGGAGCTGATGCTGGCCTTTCCCGCCACCTCCCTCCTCCGCTTTTTCCATAACCACGGCTTTCTTGGCCTGAGCACCCAGCACCAATGGTGGACCGTGGAAGGCGGCGCCCGCACCTACGTGCAGAAACTCACCGCCGGCTGGCTCGACCGCATCCACCTGCGTCGCGCCGCCACCCGGGTCGTCCGCACGCCGCGCGGCGTCACCGTGATGACCGCCGCCGGGGAGGCGCGAACCTTCGACCGCGTCATCCTCGCCTGCCACGCCGACCAGGCGCTGCGCCTCCTCGCCAATCCCACTCCCGACGAGACCCGCCTGCTCGGGGAGTTTCGCTACCAGCCGAATGTCGCCACGGTCCATACCGATGCCGCCGTCATGCCTCGCACCCGACTCGCATGGTCCAGCTGGAACTATGAAATCGCGCGCAACGCCGACGGGCGCCCGTCGACGGCAACCCACTATTGGATGAATTCCCTTCAGGGTGTCTCGGAGCGGGAAAACTATTTCGTTTCCATCAACCGCCCCGAAGCCGTCGCGCCCGCCAAGGTCATTCGCCGTATCAACTACGAACACCCGCTCTTCAGCCTCGGCGCCGTCCGGGCCCAGGAGGAAATCCCCGCGCTGAACGCCGCGGCACGGGGCACGACCGAGACTTACTTCGCCGGTGCGTGGCAACGCTACGGCTTTCACGAGGACGGCCTGCTCAGCGCCGTGCGCCTCTGCGAGCTCCTCCTCGGCCGCGATCCTTGGTCGACCTGAGGACCTGACCGGCGACACTTCTTGGGCCAACGCTCCCGGCAGCGCCAACCTGCGGCAATACCGGGCCTACCCGGCGTTCACCCAGAGGTTGTGCCTCGGCCGCCGACTCGATTCACTGCCGCCGCCCGATTCCCCCCGCGCATCCGCTGCCGGGATCCGCCCGTAAGACCTGTTGCGATCCGGAAATGAACTCCTGCCTCTACGAGTGCCACGTGATGCACGCCCGCTTTGCCCCGCGGGCGCACCGTTTCCTCTATCGGATCTTTCTCTTCGCCATCGACCTCGACGAGCTCCCCGCGCTCGCTGCCCGCCTCCGGCCTTTTTCCCTCGAGCGGTTCAACGCCTACTCCTTCCGCGACGCCGATTTCTTCCCGACCACCGGGACTGTCCACCGGGCGAGCGGCCCCGCCAACCCGCCGTCCGCACCGCTTTCCCCCGCCGCATCCCCTGCGGTGCGCCCCACCCTGAAGGAACGCGTCGCCGCCTACGCCGCATCGCACGGAGTCGATCTTTCCGGCGGCCGGATCGTCCTCGTCACCCTTCCCCGCGTCTTCGGGTATCTCTTCAATCCGGTATCGTTTTATTTCTGCTTCGACCGCGCCGGCGCTCCCGCCGCCGCCATCGCCGAGGTCACCAACACCTTTCGTGAGGTAAAACCCTTCTGGCTCGGCCCCGCCTCGTTCGGCGAAACCGCCGCGAAGAACTCCCACTCGGATCGCGCCCCCGCAGCCTTTCGCCTCCGCGTGCCGAAGCATTTCTATGTTTCGCCGTATTCCGACGTCGACGTCGCCTTCGATTTCACCCTGCGCCTCCCCCGGCAGGAACTCTCGATCCAAATCGACGATTATGCGGGTGACCGACGCACCCTCACGAGCACGTTGGCCGGCCCCCGCCGCGACCTGACGTCCGCCCGCCTCCTGTGGTTCACGCTGAAATACCCGCTCATCACGGTCCGCGTGATCACGCTCATCCACTGGCACGCCTTGAAACTTTGGTTCAAGCGGGTGCCTTGGTTCGCCAAGTCCGCCCGCGCGGCCGATCAACGCGATCTCTACCGTCCCCATCACTCCCTCTCGCCCGCCGCCGTATCCGCTCCTTCCGAAGCCGCATGAGTCACCCGACCTCCGCCACCTCGTCCCCTTCCCTCGGCGCCGCCTTCGCGCGCGATGCCCGGCCCGGCCTGTATCGCCGCGCCGTCGTCGAGGCCTTCGCCGCCATGACGCGCGGCCACCTCCGCCTCGAATTCGCCGACGGCACCGCCCACGACATCGGATCCGGGTCTCCGTTCGCGCTCATGCGGATCCACCGCGACGCATTCTTCAAAAAATGCTTCTGGTCCGGCGACATCGGCTTTGCCGAGTCCTACATCGACGGCGACTGGGATACCCCCGACCTCACCGCGGTCATCGCCCATTTCATCCGCAATGTCGACCGCGCTCCCACCCTCAGCGGCTCGCAGCGCGCCCAAAGCGCGACGTTGAATCTGCTGCGGTTTGCGAACCGCCTCGGACATCTCGTCCGCCCCAACACGCGCGCCACCGCCCGGCGCAACATCAGCGAGCACTACGACCTGTCCAACGACTTTTTCGCACTCTGGCTCGACCCCTCGATGATGTATTCGGCCGCCAAGTGGCCCGCGGGCGGGCAATCGTTTTCACTCGAGGAGGCCCAGCGCGAAAAGAACGACGCTCTCTGCCGGCAGCTCCGGCTTCGCGCCTCGGACCACGTGCTCGAAATCGGCACCGGCTGGGGCGGCTGGTCGCTCCACGCCGCCCGCACCTACGGCTGCCGCGTCACCACCGTCACCATCTCGCGGGAGCAATTCGAACTCGCGTCCCGCCGCGTCACCGAGGCGGGACTGTCCGGCCTCGTCGACGTGCAGCTGCGCGACTTCCGCGACATCTCGGGCCAATTCGACAAGATCGTCTCCATCGAAATGCTCGAGGCGGTCGGACACCGCTTCCAGGAAACCTTCGCGCGGGTCGTCTCCCGCCTGCTCAAACCCGAAGGCTTGATGGCCCTGCAATTCATCACCTGCCCGGACTCGCGCTACGAGCAGTTCCGGCGCGGGGTCGACTTCATCCAGAAACACATTTTCCCCGGCTCGCTGCTGCTTTCGCTCAACCGCGTGAACACCCTCCTTTCGCGACATGGCGGATTCGTGCTTCACGCGATGGACGACTTCGGCCCCGACTACGCCCGGACGCTCGCTCTTTGGCGCGAACGTTTTCACGCCCGACTCGACGAGGTGCGTGCCCTCCATTTCGACGACCGGTTTATCCGCAAATGGACCTACTACCTCTGCTACTGCGAAGCCGCCTTTGCGCTGCGCAACATCTCCGTCATCCACACGCTGCACACCCGTGCCAATAATCCGACGCTCTGACCGCGGCCAACCTCGCTCCGACACGCCCCGATCCTCCGCGTCGTCAATGGCCGCGAGCGTGATCCGGCGGATCCCCGATCTGCTGATGCCGGAAGTTTCCCCTCCATGATCATCTTCCTCCGTGGCCTTTTTCTGGTAGTGCTCGCTTCGATGATTTGGGTCACGAGCTGGGCGAGCCTGCATCAGGCGCTCGGTGACTTTGCCCGCGGTCCGGTCATCCGGGATCCATGGGTGATCGCGACGCTGCTGGATGCCTACTGGGCCTTCATTGCGTTCTATGTCTGGGTCGCTTGGAAGGAGCGGCATCTCGCCGCCCGCGTCCTTTGGCTC
>JACCEC012586240.1_pt1 | contig 29363 bp, 28 predicted proteins | sample 7450121 | NCBI WGS metagenome assembly JACCEC01 (sample SAMN15323455, study PRJNA562643) | freshwater metagenome | isolation source: river surface water | place: USA:Blue River Watershed | collected 2017-08-18 | reverse complement strand
TACTTAATACATATAACCGCACACATATGATATGGTTAACAAATCATTTTTTTATCATTAACTATAAAAAATAGAAATATTATCTACAAAATAGAATTTTCCTTTATATCAAAAAAATAAGAATATTATATAAAGAAGATATAGAAGAAATATGCCTGAAGTGATCGAGGTTCGCCAATATCGTGATTTTATACATCGTAAAATCAAAAAATCCATTTTACAATCGATTCACATTTTGGGTGGTCGATATAAGAAGCATCAGCCATTTTCCAAGTATGCGTCTTTTCGATCCAAACTCCCGCTGCGCGTCAAAGATGTAGACTCGAAAGGTAAATTCATGTACATCTCGTTCGAGAATAATATGTTTCTCGGTTTCACGCTCGGTTTAACCGGTGGTTGGTTCTTCCGTCCTACCAACTCCACGGATTACATTCACGGTTTAGATGGTAAACGATATATGAAAGATAGCAAATATCAAAGCTACCAAACCCGTTCATTGCGCCATTTGAACATTGAATTCCGCTTTTCACACGGTAGTCTCTACTTTTATGATCAACTCAGTTTTGGGACAGTCTCGGTCTTCACTTCCCGTGCGGAGCTTGACCATAAATTGAATAAACTTGGTATCGACATGTTAGATCCATCAACCACCTATTCGCTCTTTTATGAAGCGCTTTCTCATACATCGGAAAAACCGATTGGAAATGCGTTGATGAATCAAACCTATATTTCCGGTATTGGGAATTATTTACGCGCCGATGCCCTTTGGTTAGCCAAAGTAGATCCTTTCACCAAAGTGGCCGATTTAACACCGGCTCAATGTAAACGCATTTATCACGCTCTTCGCATCCTCATTTGGGGACAGTATGATCGAAAACGCGGGATTAAACTCGGCATTATCAAAAAGTCGGATAAGTTTCCCATTGATTATGGGCGAAACTTCTTTGTTTATCAAGAAGAGAAAGATGTATATGGAAAACCTGTTCAGAAAGAGCTCTTGTATGAAGGATCCCAAAAACGATATATCTTTTATGTTAAATCGAAAAAATAAAAACACAAAATAGAATATATGATCATCATGTTGATTTGATTACTTTTTTCGAAAGAGAGATTAATATACCTCTTTTAAATATATACTCACTCGTCTTTTTCGCCATGCAAACCTTTTATGATCGTAAGAATAAGTATATGGAGAAGAATCTTCAAAATGATGATCCATATGCGCTTTTGCTTCAAGCATCGAAAGGCGCACAGCAGCCTTTGAATGCCGCTCTTCTCAACCGCGCATATCAAACCTATATCACGGAAAGTGCGAAGAGTAAGAGCAACGTGGATTTCCAGATGATCTTCTTCATCCGTCTCTTATATCTCTTGAAATCCTGCGTCCATCCTCAATATGACGAAGTATTTCGTGCCGTTTCGGATCTTTTTAAAGACGCGCAATTTTGGCTAACCCGTGGTGAGACATCTCAGTGTTATTGGAGTGAGAATCACATGATCTGTTATTTATCTTCTTGGTATTTATGGGATCAGTTGAATGGTCGCCAAAATGCGCAATGTGTCAAATTACTTACGGCATTTTTAGAGACGAAATCGAAGTACTTCTTTTATGAATCCTTTTCGCAAGTGTATAACGCATACACATTGAGCGCCCTTCTCAATCTATATGATTTCGCACCTACACTTGCCTCCACAAGTCATGATTGTATCGATCTATGTGTGTCTCAATTTATGGAGGTTCATGCGCTTGATGGAAGTACATTTTGCGCATCAACACGCACCTATGATCGTTATAAAACCTCTTCTGTCAATAATAATTTCAATAAGATGATGTATCTCTTTGTGGGTTATAACAAGGAGAGTGGCCTTTCGCCGCTTGGTGCTTTTATAAGTACTTCTTCATATATCCCGGTTAATATAGATACGCTCATTACGAAAGGCGTTGGATATGAGAAGACTTATACTCTCTCGAATGTGAAATTCGATAAGATTTACAAAGGGTTGAATCGTGATGAGAAGACGCTCTTTCAATGGAGTGCGGGGAATTATTTCAATGCGTATGTGGATGACACACTCGATTTGATGGAGAAGTTTGATTTATCTCAACATAGTCATTTTAAATTGGAGCCGTATGATACGATTTTGCGCCTTTTCCCGACGAAAGCGCTCAAATCATCGGTGGAGCGATTGCGCGCTTTTACGGATGCTTCTGATCTAACAAATATACAATATCATTTGTACAATCGCGGGAATTATACCCTCACTGCTCTTGAAAATTACAATCGAGGAAAGATGGGTGCGCAGCAGTTGCCATGGATCGCGAATGTGTCAGGAGCGCCAGTATTTACACAAGCGGGAAAGATCACGTCGCTGGGTGAATTGAATGAAGCGATTGGTAATTCGCACATGCCGGCCATTCGTCAAACGGCAAATGTGATGTTGATGATGTATCAGCCGTATGATTTGATTAAGAGTAATGCGCAACTTGCGAATTTGGATCTGGTGGTATATTTGTATATGAATCGTGGGGAGTTTCATCAGGTGATTCAGAATAAAAATTGGATCTTTGGGCGAAAGGATGATGCGTATATTGCGGTGTATGCTTCGGCGGTGTTGAAGATGGATAAAAATCAGAATTATTATCATGAGAATACAACGCGACAAGGGTGGGTAGTGATTGTCGGAAATATGGAGGAGTATGGAACCTTCCAAAACTTCCAAAATGATATACTTCAAAATACGGTGATTCAATTCCGCATGATCGACCCCAGCGCAACGTTGGCACAGAAGTTGAACCAAAATGATGATTACTACTATGGCTCGGTAAAGTATAAGAAGATCAATATGGAGGTCAAATGGTGAAAGAAACCGCTTCGGTTTCTTTCGAACTTCCCGCTATAAATAAAAGTATTTATAAATACTTTTGTTTATAAATAATTTATTTATAAATACTTTTATTTATAAATAAATTATTTTTTTATATATAACAATCATATTGATCCCCAGACAATGTTTTCTGAAATAAATGAGAAAGATATATATCAATTCTTGATTGAATGTTTTCTCTTCTTTTTTCAGAAGAAAATGTTCGGGGAATTTTGATATTTATGATTTGGACATAAAGGAAATTCTGATTTATGATTTGGATATAGAGGGGTTGTTAGGGGAGAATCCCTCTAACACGTTAAACGAGGAGGTGGAACTTAGAGAACTTTTGCGTAATATATAAATATACATATTTTTCAAATCACGCCCACGAAAGATGATCTACTTTGTGATCACGACGAGTGTTGTGAATAAGTATTTAAAAGAGGAGCAGAAGCAAGCGGAGCGTAGTGATGAGCTTCGTAAAGAGCGATACATGAGTGCGATTATGCGCAATTTGAGCATCCTTGCTGCCTATCCGCAAATCAAAGTGATCATTGTGGAGAATAATGGTTCCGGAAATACATATTTGAATGTATTCCAAGAGAAGTATAATGTGTCCATCCTTTATACAAATTACAATCAACACAATTACTATCATAAAGGATATGCGGAGATGTATGATATTAAAGCGGTGATAAAGGCCTTTGATATCCAAGATGATGATATGATTATCAAGATGACAGGGCGCTATCATTGCGTATCGAATCATCTGATCGATATGGTGGTGAAGAATGAGAGCACATGTGATGCTTTCTTTAAGTTCTACAATGTGTGTTTGAAGCGTTATATGAAGAATGATTGTGTGTTGGGTGCGTTTGCGCTGCGTGCGAAGTATTTGAAGGAGTTTGAGTATAAGGATATTTATTTGAGCCCGGAGGCGGAAATGGCGAAGTATGTGAAGATGCGAGAAGGCTTACGCATTTGCGAAATGGAAGATTTGCTTGTCAAGTGCGTCTTTGCCGAAAATAGCGAAAATATCATTGTGTAATCATTTCAACACTCTTACGATTGGTTTATTCTTAAATAATAATAATATTTAAGAATATTTTACATAATAATTTATTTTTTAGTAAGTGTTTTTTTAGTAAGTGTTTTTTTAGTAAGTGATTTTTTAGTAAGTGATTTTTTAGTAGATGACTTTTTAGTAAGTGATTTTTTAGTAGATGATTTTTTAGTAGATGACTTTTTAGTAGATGATTTTTTAGTAGATGACTTTTTAGTAAGTGATTTTTTAGTAGATGATTTACTACTTCCGATCATATTTATTGGAATTAATCCTTTATTCATATCTTCTTTTATTTTATTTATATTTATAAAACATTGTCTTAGTATTATATAATTTTTACGACGAAAACTACCACTATTCATATATATTGTATAATCTATCTGACTAAGAACATTATTTAAATCTGTAGTATATACTTCATATTGACCATTAAAGCTATCTGGAATTTTAAGATATATATTTTTAAAAGTATTAATACTCATATTCATAGAATAATTGTTATCATAATAAACACCATGCTCTCTATATCCTCCTATAAATCCTATAAAATTTAAAAAATAATTATAATTTGTATCCATTAAATCATTAAACATGATTAAATTATTATATTTAAATAATATTATTAATATGCCACTATTTTTATAAGTTATTCTTTGTTCATTATTAAGAACACTCCAATCATATGATTCTTTAAATAAAAAAATATTAAATCCAGATATATTACCTGATTCAATTAAACCTTCTTTAGATTCTTTTTCTACTACTTTTTGTAATAATGAAAAGGTAATAAAAGGAGTAATACTAATTACATGAAATAAATAATTAACATTAATTCTAACAATTCTACTTTTTGCTATTCTTTCTTTATTTTCGTCTGATAGTCGTGATAATAAAGAAGATAGGCGATTTTCTAATGTTGTATTATTCGTAGAATAAAATATAAAAGTATTATCTTTTTTTTCAATAATAAGTGTAGGTTTTCTTCTTATAATACCTTTTTCACATGATCCTCCATATAAATAATACCGAAACGCAAATTCCATTTTTGATCGATTATTTTCATCTGAATCACATAATTCAACAAATTTACGAATATCATAAAATGTGCTATTACAATCAATTTGAATATGTGTTGGAATATTTGAAGAGGAAAAAAATCGGGTGATACGAGTAGCCATTTATTATAATAGATTATAATCTATTATAATAAAATATTTATTTTTCATTTCATATCATTTTAATATAAATATCAGAAAGTTTTACTTTGATATCCCAAAAGGCCATATCATTCTATGAATGAGCTGGAACTTCGTTCTCCTACTGGGTATAACTTGCGACCGTCGTATTTATAAAATTCTCTAAATCACTTTCGGACACGGTATATGTTTGGATGGTGGTATAGCGGCTATTTTTGGTGGCGGGTAGCATTTTGAGTTCGACGCTATATGAATTTCCGTATTTTTTAAATAAGAAGACATATCGTCCATTCATACGACATATGGAAAAACCGCACTCAGGTTGAGACATATTTGATAATTGATAATATATAGATTTCACTATATTATCTTAATAAAAAAGATCGCTATTCGACATCTTTACTTCTTCGAAACCTTCTTTGACTTAGAGCTCTTCTTTGACTTTGACTTTGACTTGGACTTCTTTTTAAGATCGCTCTTCTTCTTGGAAACGCTGCGCTTCACCTTGCGCTTCTTGGCGCCACCGCTGGCACTACCCGAAACGGTCTTCTTCAGCTTCTCCATCAGAGTAATCGCCTCATCAAAACCCTTGATGTGCGAGTTGAGAACTTTGTATTGACCAATCGCGAAGTTCTTCATCACAGCGCTCATGGCACTGCTCAGCGCATTCTTCACTTCGCCATAATCATTCATGTAAGCGGATACTTTGCCAAGTTCGGTATGGCGAGTCGCCTCGTTGGTGGTCATGGGCTTCTTGCCGAAGATGCTGGCGGCGAATGTCTTACCTTTGGCCTTCTTGTTGAGGGTTTCGAAGTCGCTCTTGATCGACTTGAATGTCTTCATGAGGGTCTCTTCGTTGCGCTTGAATTTGCGCTCGGAGAGTTCATACCCTTCATATTTGAAATTGAACTTTTCGGAATTAAACATTTTGATTTCTTCTATCTTATATTATGATTTTTTTTGGATGATCCTTTCAAAAAAAATCAAACGCACTTTCAACCTTATCCTTCATATTTGAGAATTTTAGGAAGTACATTCTTCTCCACATATAAAACTTGAATTCGCTCTTTCGGACTCTTTCGCAATCCAAACGCTTCCGACATACCCGTATCCACATTCCAAACCGATCCATTATATCTTCCTATAATTCCGTTGCTCTGAATTGTATGCCCAACAACCATGTGTTTCGCATTTAAATGGCGTAATGTTTCTTCTACTTTATGCCGATTCTGGGATTGAGATGCCGGATTGGTAGAGTAGTCTCGATTCCATAGAACACTTTGATTTCCTAAAAAGAGATGCTTAAAGTAATCGCGCTTCTCATGCTCTCGATTTCCGTATAAATAATCGCGCATGATCAGGTTCACATCTTCGATCTTATATTTTGCGGATACTTTGGGTGAAATACCTCCATGACAAAATACCCAATCTCCAATCTTTACAATCGGGTTCCATGTACATGCCATATACTTGGCAAATTTGGATCCCGGTTTTAAGTATTCACTTCGGGACATTTGATTTCGGATAAAGTGGTTCATTCCTTCATGTGAAACATAATCATGAATACCCATTACATTCATCAATTCATGATTTCCTAAAATACAATGAAAACCACCTCCTGCTTTGTAGGATTGGTATTGTAATTTGAGGATGAGTGCGCATATTTTGAATTCACTATCTTCATCATTATACACATCACCACGTGGCTTGCGATCAAAAATATCGCCAATTTGGACTACATGGGCGTTTCCACCTGTCCAATTTAGGCCTTTATCGATCACGTTTGCTAAACGCAGTGAGTAGATGAATGCTTTTAGATCTCCGTGAATATCACCAATTACATATAAACGATTACATTTAGAATAGATTCCTTTTTGATAATATTTGGTAAACCCATCTAAATCCATCTTTCTTTCGAATAATAAAATAGAATATCTTCTATTGTATAGATTATATAAAAAAGATCTTCAATCCTTTACTTGTTGAGTACGGGGACACCCACTTGTGCTTCGGGGATCATATTCACAAATTCACCGCTCTTCGCCTTTGATGCGGACTTAGATTTCGACTTCGACTTCGGCTTCGATGCCGACGCAGACTTATTCTTTCCACCCTTGGTCATCGAGATATACTCAGCCTCGGTGAGCGCCTTCACATCGGGCTGCACATGAGTAGTGATCGTCTTATTCTTGCCAGTAGTAATGTTATGACCGACGAATTTGGTGAGTGGTTTGGTCAGCTTGTTGTTGCCAACGTAGTAGAAGCGATCGATTTCGACGCCGCGATTTCCCAATTCGAGGAGGCAGAAGACGACGCGTTGATTCACTTTGGAAATTGGCTTTCCCGACTTCTCCGCTTCGAGTTGAAGCGAACGGGCAATACGGCGATAGCACTTACGAGCCGCACTCAGTGGGATGCTATCGCTATACATGCCATGGGGGTTTTTGGCAGCAATCACTTGACCCTTCGACTCCTTAAATTTGATGAGGGGTTCCGATAATTTGAAACGGCGCTCCTCCTTTTTGGGTGAAGCGTTCATTTTCTTATTTTCACCTTCCATTTTTTGAATGATCTATATCTTATCATTCGATTTTTTATTTTTACTAAATCTATATTTCGATATCTATCTTTCGATATCTATCTTTCGAACCATGTGTTGTCTTCATACTCGGATTCTTTAACTTTATATGGATCGCACCATTCGATCCGGAAAGTTCCGATAAATCCATTTGTTCCTTCATAAACGCGCTCTTTATAAATACGTGCGTCAATATACGCACATACATCTTTCAAAAATTGAACAGATGTTTCCAATTCTTCACGCGTGATCCCTTCCACATCTCCGCGATCCGATACACCGATGATATAAATCGCCTTTCCATTTCCTTGATAAAGTCGATACTTCATTTGACTCGCACTTTTAGTGAGTTTCCGTTGCCGCACTTCTTCAATTTCAAAGATCAATTTAAGCTTATATTCACAACATCCATCACTCTTTTCGGGAGGGATATAAAGGATCTTCTTGTTCATTTTTGAACGTACTTATATTCATGTATTCATTCTATCTTTTGATATCATACTCTTTATATTTCATTTTTGATTTTTGATTTTGATTTTGACTTGAATATAAAAACAAAGTACGAAAAAAAGATATAGAGTAGAGAGAAGATAATGATGGCACTAACGCGTCAACCAACGATCACCTCTTATTTATCGGGAACACCATCTCGTTTTGAAAATATTACGGAGGATATATGGGATAAGTATTTGACAACGGAAGAGCGAGTTCTTATTTACAAAACGCTTGCTTATAATTTCTTTGATGATCAAACGTTTGTGTTGGTGTACTATACAAAGATGCGTCGTATTCCGCCATTTGAGCAAGTGTGTGCGCAATTTGGGTTTATGAATTGCGCCAATGCGGAAGAGCGATTACATCTCTTAATGATCTATAAAACGTGTTTTGAAAATTGCTATCCGGATCTCTTTGTTTTTAAACCGTTGGCGATTTTATATGATTACTTTAAGGAAGACCGCATTGCCGATTTCATCTTATACTCCTATGGACGGATTCACCATACGGATTCTCACTTTTATTGGTTCTTAAATAGACAAGATATTGTAAAACATAATCAAAATTATCAAGAGATCATGGAGAAGAAGGCGAATCTCTTCAAATCATCCAAACAAATGTGTCTTTGTTAATTCCATTTTTATTTTCTTTTTATTTTCTTTCTATTTTCTTTTTTTTTTACAAAATAGAAAAAGTGATTTCTAAACCTGAATCTTTTATGATCCAAAGAGAGCACATATCAAAACCATAGAATGAGTGATTATTATATGAGTGATGACGAACAAGATCAAGTTCGCATTCCTGACGAAGTACAGAATGAACGATTAATTGATATTCCTTATGAAGAGCATGATCCTGAATTGGAACGCGCGGTTAAAGAGAGTATTGAAGCGTTTCATATGGAAGAAGATGCGATGATGGAAGAGATTCTTCATCTTTCGATTTTGGAAGAACTTCGGGCAAAGCGTCGTGAAAAGCTTGCGCTATTGCGTTCACGACTTGTATATATCATTTTGGATGTAAATCGTAGAAATACGATATCTTCGATATTGGAGGAGTATGTACATTGTGAAAAGGAACATATCTACATAAGTGCGGATCAATATGCGATCTTCTATGATTTTTTACATGAAGTGTATGTGCCACATAAGCGTTCGCTAATTACGAAAGATGTATATGATGAATTGTTATCATCAATTTTATGTAAAGAGTAATACATAAAATAAAATTCAATGTATAAGATAGAGCAGATTTCATTTAATTCACTTCTAAAAATGATGATAATCGAGAAGAATAAAGTATATATTTTTGCGATCATCCTCTTTTTACTTATTCTTTTTGCGCATTATCATAATTATTGTACAGGAAATAAATTGCGTCATTCCATCTTTGAATTCTTTGAGTATATGAATATCTTTTCAAAAGATCAATGTTTCGCGATCTTCCGAAAGGAAGAATAATATATTTCATCATTGATCTTCCGAAAGGAAGAATAATATATTTCATCATTGATCTTCCGAAAGGAAGAATAATATATTTCATCATTGTAGAAGTTGCGTTTTTGATCAAAATAAAAATGAAAATAAATAAATTCACAAAAATAACAAAAATAATAAAAACGCATCTATATTTCCTTCTTTCACTTCTCGTTCTTCTTCTTCTTGTTCTTATGTTTATGAAAAGAACGAATATAGAAAGATTTGAAGAGAAGCCCAAAATATGGTGTTATTGGGAAACACTTCCGGGGAAGAAGAAGCCCGGATATATTGATCTATGTTATGATTCGATCGTCCATAATTGTGGAAAGTGTTTCGATATCATTCAATTAAATGAATCAACCATAAAACGCTACTTGCCCGATATAGATATGGAAAAAATCGCACACCTTTCGATTCCGCATAAGACGGATTATTACCGCTATGCGCTATTGGAGAAGTATGGAGGTGTTTGGGTAGATGCCGATATTATCATCACACGTTGTTTATGTCCACTTTATCAAAAATTGATGAAGAGTGATAAGGATTATATGGGTTTTGGTTGTGGACGAAGCAGACAATCGTGTCATGCGAATCCGAATGGAAAGTATGATCCGACGAATTGGTTGATGATGAGTAAACCGAAAACGCGTTTTATGAAGTGTGTGAAGGATCACGCGTCGGAAGTGATTAATCGCAAAACAGAGTTTGAATATCATGAGATTGGAAAAGTGGGTCTCAAAAAGTGTATATCACAAATGGGTAAAGATTGGGATTATTTACATTTACCTTCCACATGTCAAGAGTATGATCACGAAGGGAATAAATTAAATAATATTATGAAACCATATGATGTGAAGAAGTGTAGTAAAGAGCGATACTTCTTTCCGTTATATAATACGGCACCTGGATATCCCGATTGGTTCAAAGAGTTGTCCAAAGAAGAACTTCTTTCAAACAGTCATGAAGGAAAGTACTATTTGAAAGATATATTACAAGAAGCATTCTCAAAGAAGAGATCATGTTAGAATTTCTTTTCGTTCTCCTACTCTACCTCCGCGTTTAACGTGTTAGGGGAGAATCCCTAACAACCCCAAATATATCAATTTCCTCTATATCCAAATAAAACGTATATTATAGGAGGGGATTTGCCCCGAACATATTCTTCTGAAAAAAGAAGAGAGAATAGATGTTTTCAATTCTTGGTAAAATGATCTCTCATCTATTTCAGAATACATTGTCAGGGGAACAATTGAAATTTTATATATAAATAAATGATTTTATATATAAAAGGGAGGGTTGAAGGGAACCGTAGGGCTCATTCATAGAATGAGCTGGAACTTCGTTCTCCATTCGCTGGGGAAGTTCATAAGAGAACGAAGTTCCAGCTCATTCTACGAATGAGCCCCAAAGAGGGGTTTCTTATGCTTTGGCGAATACAACCGATATTGTACAACCAAGTGAGAATCCGCGATTTACTTGAACGGTGATCAGATCACCTGCAACCACTGGAACACTTCCAGTAGCAACACCATTGCTTTGGCCAACTGGTATAGATGCGATGAAAGACGTATTTGTGCCATTTCGATTGAGAGTCGCCGTTACGACAACAGTGTCTGTTTGACCACGTGTGCTAAAATACATCGTTGTGATCGTTCCATTTTGTGGAATCACCAATTGAGAACGTTGAACAGTATTGGAACCTGCTCCTTGGCCTATATAATCACCATTCGATGTCGAGTTTTGAGATGAGAATACGATGAATGCTTGATCACCCGTTCCACCCGCTCCGGGACCAGTAGGTCCCGTATAGCCCGTCGCACCTGTGAAACCAGTGAAACCTGTGAAACCTGTATACCCAGTGTAGCCAGTATAACCCGTATATCCAGTATAGCCTGTATAACCCGTATAACCCGTTGTACCAGTGAAACCGGTATAACCCGTATACCCAGTAGCACCAGTATAACCAGTATATCCTGTGAAACCTGTAAATCCAGTAAAACCAGTATATCCCGTATATCCAGTATAACCAGTATATCCCGTCTCTCCTATGGGACCAGTCGTTCCCGTATCACCTTTTAATGTTCCGCGAAGAGTCCATGATGATCCATCCCATACATAATAATCATTTGTGCTATAATCGAGATATGTATCACCCAAACCATTGCCAGGAGAAGAGGGCGCTCCGACACTACCTGTCCATCCAGCACCCGTATAACCGGTGTATCCGGTATCACCAATCAGATTGGAAGCGAGTGTTGTGGTAATGTAAGAGAGTGTATTATCGCGCATTTGAATACATAATTCATTATTTGTTCCCAAGAAGACGCCATATACATCAATTTGAATGCGCTTCGTAATATCTGGAAGGACAGTTTGAGGGACAAATAGATTATAGGTATATGTATCCGGTGTCGTGAATACAAAATCACCACTTCCCGGATTGGAGAGTGAAATCGCCGTTTTATTGCTGACACCATCCGCATCCACATAGTAGAGGTTAAAGTAGAATTTGACCTGAGTATTGCTATTCGAATATCCGTGAATGGTTAGACTCCATATACCATTGGTAATATTTGTATTTGTAAGTGAAACCGCTTCTGATGTATATGTACCCATCAAGAGGGTGGTGCTACTTTGCGGCCCCGAGCAAACAACGGTTTGTGTCCCTGTATTGGGAACAAGGAGTAAGCTATTATTTGTGGAAGGTGCTGTTCCATCCAAGCCATCCAAGTAGAAGATCAAGCCAGATGATATACCTGGAACGCCTTGGGGTCCCGTATAGCCCGTGTACCCGGTGTATCCAGTATAGCCAGTCGCACCTTGTAGGTTGCCGCGCTCCGTCCAAATGGCACCATTCCAAACATAATACGTGTTCGTGATTGTATCCAAATAAATATCTCCTAAATTATTTCCCTCAAAATCAGGTGCCCCTTCACCCAATGCCCAGCCGGCACCTGTATATCCCGTATAACCGGTTTCACCTGTATAGCCCGTATAGCCAGTATAACCGGTATCACCTGTATAGCCCGTATAGCCAGTATAACCGGTATCACCTGTATATCCCGTGTATCCGGTGGCGCCGGTTTCAAAAGCTTCACCGGGAATACCTTGTTCACCGGTGTAGCCGGTATACCCTGTTTCACCTTGTTCACCTGTATCACCGGTGCGCCCGTCATAACCGGTGTACCCAGTGGGTCCTCGATAGCCCGTGGGCCCCGTATAACCGGTGTATCCGATATACTCGCGAGTAAGAATATACTTTTTGCGCAAACAGCAACAGTGGCAGTAGCAGTTGGAGCAATCGTGGCAATAAGAGGAGCAGCGAACACATGATGTGCGACTGAAATGTTTTACACTTCCGCTATTGACGAGATCATTGGTGAAACAACCATGGTGATCATATTCATGGTCAGAGGAGGAAGAAGAAGAGGATGAGGAGGTGGAAGAGGAGCGTTTGCGAGAGTGGCTCTTTTTGCTCTTCTTCTTTGATTTATGATCTTTCTCCTTTCCCATATTTTATTTTTACAACGCTATTCTAATAAAGCGTAAGAGAAATATTTTATATACGCATCTTTTATCTTTTATCTTTTATCTTTTATCTTATCCTCTTTCACAAAACAGAAAAATACAAAAGAGAGAAGTTGACGAGCCAACAGAGTAGAAAATAATAAAGATATAAAGTAGATGCTATTTTTGATTTGATTTGATTTGATTTCATTTTTATATGATGAAGAGTCGATTTTTACATAAACCCAATTTGATCTTGATTTTCACTTCTTTTCTGCTTCTTCTTCTCATTTACTTTTTCTATAAATCAAGAAGAGAAACATATTGTAATAAAATCCCATCTACCAACGCATTTGGTGCCGAAAATACAACCGCCGTTGATCTGACATATCCTCCACAAGATGGTGTATCGAATAATAATTGCGACAAGTATTGGAAAGAGTTCCCCAATGAACAGAATACCGATTTCTTGGAAGATATCCCATTAGATCGAAATATGGCCTACAACAAAGCCCCTTTCACCGCGGAAAAGAGCACCCGTGGGTTGATCGATTATAGCCAACTCATCTCATTAATCAATGATTCCAACGCTCCATTTCCCGAAGAGATCGAATCAGAGTACGACGAATCCCTCAAAGATCCGTTGAACGGATCACCGATCGATTATGAGTTTGAGTTGAAGTATGATCTTAGTGCGTTGAATAAGCGCACGTGGATTCATCGTGCCAAAGAGTTCAATCCCACACAAAAGAATAAACTTCCTTATGATAAGATATCAAGTCCGATTGAAGATGTAAATCGATTGAATGAAATATTGATCAAACGTATTAATGAGAAACAAACACAACTCCTTTCACCCATTGATCTCATCACTTTTGGAAAAACAAACTTTTATATTTATAAGTATATGATTCAATCGATCCGCTATCACAAGCGCGATCCTTCCCGAAAAGTATATACGATCAAAGTGGTAATATTCCGCGAAAATGACGTATTCACGCCCACCATCTTCTATCAAGGATATGTGTATAAGAACGAATATCGCATTTACAATGCGACGTATATTGGGGCAAATGAGAGTTCACAATATTTGATGAATGAATCGGCGGGATTACGGGCTTCGTCGCAAAAGTACTATATGTTAAATGATAATTATCGACATGATGATCCGGAGTATGCCCGAAGTGTAGATAAGGAAGTAGCTCAGCGAAAGGAGTATATGAAACAATTTGATCTGAAAGAGGCGTATGCGTGTTTCAATACGGATTTCAATGTATATTTGAATCCAACGACAAAGAGTAATATCATCTTACCCTACTTGTCGCGCCAACAGTGTGAAGCACCCTTTGACTTCTATGGTCGCGTCAAACCGAAAGGGATCTTCGATAAACCGTGTAAAAGCGACAGTGAGTGTCCATATTTTGGTAAAAATAAGAATTATCCGAATAAGCGTGGAAAGTGTTTGGCAAATGGACAATGTGAGCTTCCGGTAAATATGATACCGATTGGATATCACTATTATGTACCGCATCCTGAATATAAACCGATGTGTTATAATTGTGGAAATAGTAGTGGGTGGAGGGCATCGACGAAGTTGGATACATGTTGTGATGATCAAAAAGATCCCGATTATGCGTTTGAAGGTGATATTGAAGAGCGAGCGAATCATGAGAATCAACTTCACACACGGGTTTATCCGAATCAACAAAATAAGATAAAAGTGATCAAAAAGTAAAGATCGAATCGATATATCATAATTATCTTTTATGATAATAGAAAAGAAGAAGCAACAAAACAAAAAGATGATGATGAATCACTCGATGAGTTCAAATGAGAGTATGATTGTGATGGCATTATGTATGATTTTGGCGGGATTCTTTTCGGGAATGAATGCGTTTGTGGACAATATTTCGGATGTACGTTTTAACTTAAATGACTTTTACATGAGTGTGATGATGATCGGTGGCATGTTCTTCTTTATGAGTATTTATTACAAAAGTATTAAACTCGCATTGGTTGGAATCGGAGTGATGTTGATCGCACTTTTACTTATTCGAAAACAACTATTTATCAATACGGAACGATTTATCCAATCGATGATTCCGCATCATTCGATGGCGATTATGATGAGTAAGCGATTTTTAGAGAAAAAGACAAGTAGCGAAATCGGCGATCTTGCGCAAAATATTATTTCGACCCAAAAGGATGAAATTCAATTTATGAAAGAGTTTGGTAAAAATATAACATAGAAGAGTAGAAGAATGGGAAATATATTTGGTTCATCCAAAGAGATCAAAAACAAACAGAAAGCAAAATTAATCTTTTCAGATTTCTATCTTTTTGATAAGAAGGATCTAAATCGTAAAAAGAGAAATAACGTTTCGAGCAAAGAGATTGATGCTGCGATTTCGAAAAGTAAAAAATATATTGAAAATTATGCTAATTTAGAACATATTGTTCCACATGGTGTAAAAATAAAAGTGCTCAAGATAACATATAATAAAAGTACACACGAGTGTGTTGCGCATATTATCTTTAATATAAAAAAGAGTATATCAATTACAGAGTATGAGTATCAAAAATACATTGAAGATCAATCAAATGGCCCATTTGAATCCGTTTGGGATGATGCTCCGGCAAACATTTCCACACCAACCATTCAATATTTAATATTTAATATTCAATATTAAATATTAAATATTAAATATTAAATATTAAATATTAAATATTAAATATTTATTTTATTCCAGATCTTGAATATATTTAACAAATAGATCTATATTTTTATGATGATCTTTGTATAAGACCCAAATATGCGACTCGACGATATTATGTTTTCGCATTTTCTCCATTAAATCAAATAGATCATTTGGATATTTCGATACGATTTCATGAAAGACGGATATGGCACCTGGATTTCCTCCACTCATTTCAAATAGAAGAGATTGAATGATTTGAATCATAAGTTCACTTTCCAAATTCAAATCACTCATTTTTACAATTATATATATCTACTATTGTAAAATATCATTTTCCTTTCAATGAAACCGGAAGATCGCATCCAGCTCTTTTCCATTTTCCGTAAATCCGTGCTTCTCTAAGCTCGCAAAATTACATGCTTCTACGCCCACCAAATATTTACACGATTCATTCGATTCCATGGTAATATATCCTTTTTCGACAAAAAAGCGTTTTGCGCCATTATTGATGGGAATGGCGTTTTGTGGTCCCGCATTCAGTTGTGTTTTGTATAATGGTGTTTTATGAAAAACGGGTAATTGATTAAAGAGTCCAATATTTTCATAAAAGGTTCGCAATATTTGATATACCATATCATCACTTACGCGATCATGACATATCAATGTGTTATAATAGGATACAATTGGAATTTGTGCGGAAAAGCGTGTATATGTCTTTCCGCCGTACTTTTTGGGCAAATAGGAGGGGCAAATATCATTTAGATCATAAATATCGCGAACATAATAGAAATTTTTTGTGAAGAATACATTTGTTTTCGTTTCATTCTCCAATTCAAAAGGTAAGAAGAAGATATTTCCAATACAACAGCGCTTCTCGAACTCTTTGGGGTGAAATGGGAGTGAAATGATCGCCATCTTATACGCATTTGCCGGTGTTTCAAAAAAGTCGCCGCCAAAGCGTATGCTGTAATCACCGCGATCTTCCGAATACCCAAGTGTTGTCATCAAGTCTTTACAGAAGAGATGTGCTACGCTATTTGGATAATCGATGGAGATTACACAATTGCGCCCCACGTGTTTTGCTAAATCGCGAAGTGATTCGATCTCTTTGGAAAGTATATATAAATACATCTTATTTGTATTACATATAAATCGCAAATTCGTCAAACCGTAGGTGGAGGATATGAGTGGATTTGCGCAATTGACAATATCGACTTTCCGATTATTACATTGAAACATAAGATCATATTCTGTTTTGGCAAGCATATAGATCACATTTTGAATGAAACTCTTTGCCACGAGCATGGAACCGAGTTGTTTGATAAAGGCATCGGTGCCGCTCTTCTCATCGATACCGATGGAGAGTGGTTGTGTGATGAAGCTCTTTTTGGTTTGATTATATTGATCGCGATTCATTTTATAGAAGTCGTAGGCATCATTACTCTCTTGATTGTAATAGGGCAAAAAATAATTGATATAATCTTCTCGATCACTCTTTTTATATAAAATATAGAGAAGAATGATCATCAAGAACATGAATGAAATGAAACACATCGAGATCTTGTTTATTTTGGGGAATTTTTTATTGAAGAGCATATTTTGTCAATTGTGAATAAAGCGTATCTAATATATATGATTATTTTTAGATAAAAAAATAAAAAGATATATTAGAATGGAAGATGGAACTCGAATTTAAACATTTGGTGCTCCTTTATGCGCTTTTGATCTTCCTCTTATTCTTCTTTAAACCCCATTTGTTTCAAATGGGAGATGATGGAAAAGAGCGCCAACGGAAATTTATCATGCTTGCTGCTCTCTTTATCATTATTGCGATCATCACCTATTATATCAAAATATATATGGAGTATTATACTTCATAAATTCGTTTTATCTACATAATTTTTTTATATAATTATATAAACAATGATTCAGATACATCGTGAAAAGATTGAGTGGGATGATGATACCGAAGTGGATGAAATATATAATTCCACAAATGAAGAGAGTATATATAAACCTGTAAATGAAGAGAGTATATATAATTCCACAAATGAAGAGAGTATATATAAACCTGTAAATAAAGAGAGTATATATAAACCTGTAAATAAAGAGAGTATATATAAACCTGTAAATGAAGAGATTATATATAAACCTGTAAATGAAGAGATTATATATAAACCTGTAAATGAAGAGATTATATATGAGTGTGGATCTATTTATCAAAAAATAAAAAGGATGATCTCTTCAAAGATTGAGAATATCTTCTATTATGTTTTGGCAAGTATTCTTCTCATTTTCATTCTACTCCTACTCTTCTTCCGTTTCAAATATCGATTGAATATAAAGAACTTTCAACAATAAGAGATAGATACAAGAAACGAATATAAAATGTCGTCAGATTCGCACAATGATGAGGAGGTGAAGTCGCTCTCGGAGCGTTCGTCGCAATCGGGTTCAGGAGGTTCGGAGGGATCGTCGAGTGAAGGGGAGGATGATGATGAGGACGGTTCGGAGGTGAACATTGACCTTTCGAATAACGAGTTCTACAAGGGTATGTGTACGCTTCTGGAAGATGAGAATGGAAATAACATTGTCCAATATATTGATCTCCTTTGCGACAATACGGCGGCCATTTCGGAGAATACGAAGCATCTGGAACATATCAAGAATGACATTCACCGTATTGCGAAGTGTTTCGAACGGATGGTATCTCTTCAAGAGCATATGATGGGTGGGATGCCTCCTGTGCCTCCCAAACGCGAGAATGCGAATGATGATGCGACGGTGAAGAGTTCCAAGAAGAGCAGCTCTTCTCATGCTCAGACGGATGATGCCACCGTGCGCACTTCGAAGAGTCATAAGAGCTTAAAGCATTAAATATTAGAATCATCCATAAAAAAATAAAAATATATGATTTATCAAATAATGATTTGATAAAAAGAGTATAAAAAGTGAATGTAGAGTGGTAGAAGAAGCTCATTCAAATAAAGAGATATTATATGAAAGAGATATTAAATTAAAGGGAAGTTCTTTATAATGGAGTTAAATACAAAGATTGCGGGTGTTCTTCTGTGTGATAGTAAGACGAAGTATGGTATATACAAGGATAAGATCATCTATCTTTGTAAGCCGTATGATCCGTCGTATCCGGATTTCTATGTTCCATCGAAGTATGAGAATGAAGTACACAAAAAGTATGTATATATTCAATATGTGGGTGAGTTTGCTGAGAAACCAATGGGTCAGGTGATTGAGTATATTGGAAATGTGGGAAATAAGGATGCGGAGTATTTATATTTGCGCTATGTGTGTAATATCCATCATATCAAAGAGTTGAAAGTCGAGAAGGAGAAGTTGGCACGTGATGAGAAGCTCCATGCTTCGATTCAAAAGGCGCCAGGTAAATATCAGATATTCACAATTGATCCCATTGGATGTGAGGATATTGACGATGGATTTCACTTTCGCATGTGTGAAGATGGATCCTATGAGGTGGGTGTACATATATCGTATGTATGGAAGTATTTTGAGAAAGATGCGACCTATTATGAGAAGTTTATGGAGCGTGTTTCGACGCTTTATATGGAAAAGAAGAATATTGATATGATTCCGAAAGAGTACTCTCGGAATTTGGGATCATTGCGTGAAAAGCAGAATAAGTATGTGCTCTCTATCATCTATACAATTCATCCAGATGGACACGTATTGGATCAGAAGATTGGTGTGGAGATTGTGTATGTGATGAAGAATTATGATTATGATTCGGTGGATGCGATTTTGGGGAAAGAGCCTACAAGTAAGAAGGAGGAGATGCTTCATCGATTCTTTGATCTTTCACGATCGTTCTTTAAAAAGAGTACTATTTCCAATAGTCATGAATGGGTGGAGCAATGGATGATCTTCGCGAATTCTACGATGGCACGTGCGTGCGTTGAACAATTTGGAAATCGTGTGATCTTGCGAGTACAGCCACGGCCACAACCCGAATCACAGAAACCGCTTACTGAGATGGATGTAAGAGTGGCGAAGTTTATGAGTGTGTATGAGTCGAGTGCAGCGCTATATCAGTTTTATAATCCGGTGGATTCGATGGCAAATGAGCACGCATCTTTAAGGGTGGATTGTTATACCCATTACACATCCCCGATTCGCCGCTTTTGTGATATGTATATTCATGGGCTATATACGGGTACATTGCCGCATGATGTGCCACTTCCAAAGATAGATTGGATGAATGAGATGAATCGACGATTTCGCAAGTATCAGAATCGATCGAAGGTGATCGATTTGGTCTTTCAGCATGTGGATAAGGAAGAGTACGAGATTACGACAAGTGGATATATTATTGATCGATCGAATTGTATGGTTAAAGTGTACTTTCCAGATTATGGGTTTGTGTTAAAGAAAGTTTGCCAAGAAGAAGAGGAGAATACGCTTTATGAGAAGCGCGATTGTACGCTCTATCTCTTTCCGAAGAAGTATATGCTTCATGAACGGATCCGAATGAAGATCATTTAATTTGTTTTTATTTTTGAATCATAAATTATTCGATGATTCGTTTCTTTCATATAAAAAAAAAGATTCTTATATTCAGAGAATTTATGTAAGATGGGAAATGTATCATCCGATTATGAAGATGAGCAAGAGAAACCATCTACCCGGACACAAAAGAAGGTAGCCGGAAGTCGTCATCAACCTCAACCACAATATACTCAACAAAAGAAACCACATATTCAATCACAACAAGTACAAAAACCATATGTTCAACAACAAGTACAAAAACCATATGTTCAACAACAAGTACAAAATCCATATATTCAACAACAACAAAATCCATATGTTCAACAACAACAAAATCCATATGTTCAACAACAACAAAAACCATATGTTCAACAAGTACCATATGTTCAACAACAAGTACCATATATTCAACAACAACAAAATCCATATGTTCAACCACCGCATGTTCAACCACAAGCGCAATATGTAAATCGTCCGCCACCGCATGCGTTTCCGCAATTTCCGAATCGTATTCACAGACCGACGGAGGAGATGGTTCAACAATTCCAGAACCAGCATCATCAGCAACCTCAACATAACCAAATCATGGCATACCCGACATCTTCTGCTTCATATATGTATGATGATCGTACATTGGATACGTTGATAGAGCGTCCATTGCCAAATATTGAATTACAGAAGCATAATTTTCACGATCGTATTGAGGAGTATCGCCAAAATTATCAGAAGGAAGAGGAGGATTTTGAGAAGCATGAGAAGGATCGTCGATCAAAATTCAAGAGTTATATGGAAAGGAAGCGTGAAAAATTACAACAAGAGATCCGTAAATTTGAAGAGAATTACAATCCATATGAGATTCTGGGTTTAGAGCAAGGCGATTTGGAAATATCAAATATCCGAAAAGCATATAAAAAGATGGCATTGAAGTATCACCCAGACAAAGCCGGGAAAGAACATGCGGAGCACTTTGAAGTAATCACTCAATCATATATTTATTTATTAAAACGTGCTGAAGATTACGCACAATCTAAGAAGAATCATGTGAACGATAATGATGATGTGGATGATGAAGCATCATTCGTGATGGTAAAGAACGATCCCAAATATGATTTAGGGAATAAGATTGCGGAACGGTTTCAAAAGAAGAGTGCGCCTCGTAAACCAAAGCATTATAAAGAGACAAACATTCGCGATTATATGGGCACAGAGGACGATGGAAAAGGTGATATTATGGATGTGAATCAGAATCATTTTGATATAAAGAAATTTAATTCTTTATTTGAGAAGTATAAGGTGGAAGAGGAGCATGAGAAGAGTGGATATGGGGATATATTAAAGAGTGGTTTGGGGGATGATGGAGAAGGCGAAGATGAGAAGAAGATATTTAATGCAAATATGAATAAGGAGATCTTTAATGCGCACTTTGATGAAATCAAGAGGAAGAAGGGAGGTGGTGGAAACAAAGATCCTATTTTACCGGATGCGTATGATAGTTCGAGTCGTGTTTCGTGTGCGCAAATCGGCAAAACATCGAATTTTAGTGCGCATGGTAAGTATACGGATATCAAACAAGCGTATTTTGAGGATAATGTGTTGATTGATCCGGCTAAGGTACAGTCGCGAAAGGATTATCGGAATCTTCAAGAGTTAGAGAATGAGCGATCCCGTGTTTCTTATATGATGGATCCAGAGAGTGAGCGTATATATCGAGCGTATGAGGAGAATCAGAAGCGTGAAGAGGAGGAGCGGAATGCGTATTTGCGAAATCGGGATGATCAACTTCGTGCGCATCACAATTATACATCGAGAAAGTTGCTTGTAAATGGAAAGAAGGTTCAATAGAGGATCTTCTTATAAATGGATTGAAGTTCTTTTTGAAGTGTATTTTCATCATGTGTGAGGAGGTTTAACTTTTTGAAGTTTTTATGAATTACTTTGTCGACCTCTTCTTTCTCCTTTCCAATCATGCGCAAAACTTCTTTATACTCTTCCTTCTCTTTTATTAAATGAGATATATGAGGCATCATTATATGCGAATATTCAATGATAAATTGTGGAAATTCATAATGATCTTCTAAGTTAAAATCTCGTTTTATGAAATGGCACAATTCGGCACAATCTTCGATATATATAATCTCAACCTTCTTAGTTCCTCGAACAGGAACAGAAATCTGCTGCGACATGAGCAGGGAGTCGTCATTTTCACTCTTACTTTCACTTTCACGTTCTTCTTGAAATATTTGATAATGAATAAATACATCTTCAATCATAATATTATAAATAGGTGCGATCACTTTCACTCTTTTGCGATCTTCATAACATAATGATACAATCGCATACTTCTTGGAAAGATCGAAACTTGATGAGTTTATATCACGTTTTATGCGAAATGTATTTGATCCATATTTGTATCCAAATACATTCACTACATAAAGCGGGCTTGATGATGCGACGGACATTGTATGATTGGTATAAGGATACGGATCTTTCATATTCTAATATATGATAAAGATAAAAATATATAACACGTAATTCTTATCTCTTTCTTTGTTTATATATAAAGATTATATATAAAGATAAAGTAGATGATCAAATGTTTTATACACTTATCTTTGCGCTCTTTTTGATGATTCAGGCTTATCATACATGTAAAGCCTATTTCGAAGAGTTCATTTCATACGTTTCGCTATGTGCTCTTGACTTCATGGGATTTAAAATCAATCATGATTCAATCAAACATATACCAAATAAATGTGTGGTGGTGATGAGTCATACGTCGATTTATGATTTTGTCATATGTTCGATGATCTATCACGCATACTTTAAAAAACGGCATCCTATTTACTTTATGATGAAAGAGGAGTTCGGCGCACCGGCAAACGAGGTTTGCGCTCATCTCTTCCCATATACACATATCATACCTGTGGGCGGCCAATCTGTTCATGGGCAAAATGTGGTTGATCGTGTGGTTCATGAATTAAAGGATAAAGATAATTATATGTTATGTATTGCGCCGGAAGGAACGCGTCGTCGAGTGGAAAATATACGATCTGGTTTTTATCATATATCGCGAAGGTTAAATATTCCGGTCATATATTGTGGCATCCACTTTGGAACAAAAGTCGTTTATTTTGAGAAAGGGCGAAAGATGGGATCCGAGTATGAACGCGAAAAAGATTGGTTCATCTCCATGTGCCGCAAATATGTGCCATTATATCCAGAGAATTGTTATTATACCACAGATTATTATCAGAGTATGAATTCACATGGATATGATGAATTTGATCACCGCCAAGAAACATCCTCCTTTTTCGAAGGACATAATGATATGATTCCTCCTTCGCTCAATAACAGTGAGCAAGATGTTCACCCACATAATGTGAATACAGATCCAGAGGAAAGTTCGTATCTATCCAACGCAGAATCTTATAAATCAAAATAGATAAACACATAAACAGATATTTCTTTAAAAAATAAAAAAATAACAAATTATTACAATGTATATATGGTAATAATGATATAAAATAATCTTAAATATGTAATTATATGGTAATATTTATCTTTTTTCTCCCAAATTGGAATTTTCCATGGAATTTTCCATGGAATTTTCCTATGCACTTTTTATTTTTTATAAAAATTCCTATGTCATTTTTATAAATAAAATAATTAAAACATTACGATAAGTGGTATATATAAAATAGAATAATATTATAATTTTATATTTATGGTATATTCTTATAATTCTCCTCTTTTTCTTCTTTATCCCGAATTGGAAGATTAGAGAATTCAGAAAAATAAGTCCGAAAATATTTTTGTTCCTCAACGAAATGGAAATCCCAAACATTTTTGCCAATATATTTTTCTGAATTCTCTAATCTTCCAATTCGGGATAAAGAAGAAAAAGAAGAAAAAGAAGAGAAGATATATTTGATCTTTTAAATTATGGTAATAGAGTATATATTTATTTTTATTTAGTTATTACTGACATTGGTTTGACTTTTTAATTAAAAATAACATAGGAAAATTCCATGGAAAATTCCATGGAATTTTCCATATGAAAAATATTTATTTTTAATAAAAAAAGGCAAATTCCATGGAAAATTCCAATTCGGGAGAAAAAAGATAAAAATATATAGGAATTATTTCTTTTATTTTCTTTATTTTTTACTTTTTATTTGTTTTTATTTGTTTTTATTTGTTTTTATTTGTTTTTATTTGTTTTTATTTTTACGTTTATTATAAAGAATATTTGTATATTGTTCATATAGAGTATATTGTTCATATAGAGTATATTTTAAAAAATGTATATATGTTATCATTGTATTGATTACACTACCGAGTCATTAAGTGATTTAATACGTCATTTTAAGAGAACTCGTAAATGTAATTCATCAACCATGTATAATTATGAAGATTGTAAAAAGTTGAGTCGGCGTCAATATATATTTACATTTGATATATCAAACTTATCAAAACAAGATTATATATATATTATCACGCATTATTGTGAAAAGAAGAATATGATTCATTCAAATTTTCGCAATTCAACAAATCTGCGCGAACCTTCAGAAAACGACTCTTCTGGGGTACATTATGGATCTCTTCAAGATCAAACGAGCGAATCTCTGTTATATGACATACATGAGGGAAGATCAAATGAAATAACGTCTCCGCTAATATCATGTTCATTTGGGACGAATAATGAACCAATGAGAACGTTTAAAGCGATCAATCCGCATGAAGTGTCATCTCCACTGGGACTCGAAGAGTCCGTGGAGAAGCAGCGCAAGTCGTCAGGATTGAGTAGTATAAATACAGATAATCTATCAAAAAGTAAAATAGAGAATATTTCGGATTTAATTTTGAATAATGATCGATTAAAAGATATATTTACATCTTCGTATTTAGATATAATGTCAAAATATAAATCAAATATGAATAGTACAGTGGATCATTTTAAAAAAGTCGAAGAAGATCCAAATAAAAATGAGAATGAGAGTGAAATGAGTAATATATACTATTGTTATAAATGTGATGAATCTTTTAGCAATAAAGGCAACTTGAAACGCCATTTACAAAATAGCAAAGCATGTGTTCGAAAGCAGAAAGAGAAAGAGATTTTTGAGAAGAATAAGAATGAGAATAAAATGATTCAACAAAGAGAGTCGATTAATCAGAACATTATGAATACATATGTAGATAATAGTAATAAAGTAAATATACAAAATAATAATAACAACAATAATACAAATGTGTATAATTTTCAAATAAAAGATTTCATTCATGATCGTTATGATATAAGCCACATAAAAAACAATTTTTATGAGAAGAAAGACTTCTTTATATATCATAACTTTTTACGTGTAATTATGGAGAATAAGAAGAATCAAAATATCTTTTTTATCAATAATGAAGCGATCGTCTATACAGATAATGAATTATGTAAAATGACGTCGGATAAAGCTGGTTATTTGATACTCGATAAATTAAACCAATCATTTCAACAATTGATAAACAAACAAGATGATGAAGCAAAAAAGTATTATGATTATATATCCAATTATTATCGCATACTTTTAGGTCATTACAAACATGATACAATACATAAAGAGTATAATGTGGATGAGCGCCGATTTGTGTATACGGCAAATAGTAGTATGTTTCGAAGTAGAGATAAGTATTTAACAAAAATCATTTCGACACTTGATAAATACAAAAATGATGCGCGTGAAAATATGTTTATTGGATTGAATGAAATAAAAGATATACCGATGATGAATCCAAATATCGAAGATTTCGCATCCATCAAAATGCGATATCGCGATTTACGTGATAAAAATTAAATATCAAAATCAAAATTATTTTTATTATTTTTTTTATTATTTTTTTATTATTTTTTTATTATTTTTTTATAAATCCATTGATTTGTAAAAATCGTGATCTTCGATTTAGATTTAGAAGAAATCATCGCTATTGATGATATTCATTTGTGTTTCGATCAATTCATTCCATGAATCGATAGTTGATTTGTCGAATAGATGGAATCCGTCTGTATATTCAACAAATGATTTGAGGAGTTTTTCGGCATCTGGAATATCGAGAATAATATCGCTCATATTCATTATGATCTTCTGAATAGCCGATTTAATGATCGATGAAGAGTGTATATCGAAAATATCATTCATACACACTTCGTACGCCTCATCCTTCATATTCGATTCGCAATAACGATAGATCATCTCATACAGTATATCTTCACGTATGCTATCACTCTTTGCGTTCTTATAATATGCCTTTAATTCACCCTTCCCTTTTGCGGCGATCATCGCCTCATATACAGAAACAGGTGTTTCCTCTTCCACCTTCTCGACACTGGTTTCAAGTGTTCCCAAAGACGGAGTAGAAGCGATTCGTCGTCCTTTGAGAATATCTTTACAATCGCACAAGAAGTATTTGGTGCGCATATTGAAGGATGCCAGTTGTTCGATTTGAGTGATATAGTTGAAATATTCGTCAAAAATGGGAAGTTTGAAATAATCCGTAATTTGATATCGCTCTTTATATTTATTCATCAATTTGAAGATTTGTAATATACCATCAATTTCGATCGATTGAATATCCATATTCATATCATTCATATGAAAGAGCTTCATAATCACAATATGAAGAATATCCACGGGCATAAATCGTTCCATATACATAATACGTAAGATCTCAATGATCACCATGAATTGGCGTTTGTGTAAGAAGAATTCGTCATCATTCTCAATATGTGAGAAGTTTACATTCTTGTGAAGAAAGAGATCTTGAAGATAATTCATGAAGTATTTCTTGAAGTTCAGTTCATAAAAGATATTCATCTTCGCATCCATTTCCGTGGCAAATGGACCATATACTCTCTTGTCATCAATCTCATACTTATGCGTCCATGTATACTTCTTATCACTCTCATGAATGGTCGCCAAATTATAATGAATTTGCCGATTTGTCCATATTTTATTACACAATTGAATATAGAGGTGTTGGTATTTATTATCCATCACACACTTATCGATGATCTTTTTGGTGATAATATCGAAGTAAAATAGATCTTGTACTTTGATAAGTTCATTCATGAATTCGATACTAATCTTCTTATAGGATTCATCACTGATCTTATTTAAATATGAGTCAATGAGTGTATGTAATTTCTGATCTGTGCTACTCGGGATATGTGAATTCCACACCTTTTGCTTTCGCTCCCGATCCTTATCCTTCGATGCGGTTTGATTCACAAAATTTGAAACATGGTATGAGTATCCCGATTGATTTAATCCACCTCCTTGCTTCTTTATTTTATGATGATTCAAAAAGGGGGTTTGTTTCTTCAAATCCTCCTCTTCGATCTTCTTATATAAATGAAGAAAGTTGTAAAAATTATCGATCTTATCGTCGAATTTCGCATCTTCTATATCATTGATCCGATTTTTATGATCGAAGTAGATTTTATCATCGAAGTTTGAGATATGATAATCATACTCATTGTACTTTATGGACGTCGCATATGCTGCCATTTTCGATTTGGAGAAGATGAAGATCAAGATCAAAATCTAAATCAAGATCAAAATGAAAAAGGTATTTTATATTATAAATATAAAAAAAATATTACTTTTTTCCTAATGGTTTATGTCGAAATCTCTTTATATAGAAGAGGAAAATAAAAAAGATGGATAAAATAAAAAAAGTGAAAGTTTGGAATGTTGAAACAAGTGGATATAAAAAATAATATAATAGAATATAATATAGAATATATAATTCAATATTATATAGACTCGTTTTTAAAATGGAGGTAGAATCAGCATCAGCACCGGCAACCGCATTATCAAATATTGAGAATATTTACTTTGAAACCCTAATTGTCAAGAAAGTGATTGTGGAGCCGAAGCATCTTACTACCCGAATCGACGAGTATATATTGAAATATTTAAAGAATGAGTATGAAGGCAAGTGTGTCCATGAAGGATATATTCAACAAAATAGCATCGAGATTGTGAAGAAGAGTGCTGGTCTTCTTTATGGATCGCACTTTACGGGTGAGATTACATACAACGTTTTATTCAAGGCACAAGTATGTAATCCGGTGGCTGGAAATGAGATTGAATTTGTCATCGCTTCCTATAATGCGATGTGTGTGAGCGGTACACTGGGTCCTATGCAAATCATTGTTCCCAAGGAGATCCATACAGATTCTGATGATTTGGCGAAACTCAATAAGATGAAGCAAGGTGATAAGATCCGCATCGAAGTGTTGAAATCGCGCTTCTATCCTTATAGCAAAGAGATCCGCGTTATCGGAAAGATGATCTCTTCCGGAAATAAGAGTGTCGAAGAGAAGAAGAGTTCTGCTTTCATTACCACACTTGATGATGAAGAGGGTGGTGGTGCGGGCGAGATTCGTGTTCCACGCTCATCGGGTGAGATGAGTGATGAAGAGAGTGAAGAAGAAGAAGAGGAGGAAGAAGAAGAGGAGAAGGAGGTGTCCGATGAGGAGGAGATCGAATTATCAGATACGGATAGTGAGATATCGCAAGCAAATGAAGAGTTTAATATGAAGGATCCCAACGAGAAGGATGGTGAAGAGAGTAGTGAAGAAGAGGAGGATTTCGAAGATGATGTCTCTATGCCACCGGATGAGGAGGATGAAGCGAGCGACAACGAATAAGAACCAGTAGGAACCTAAGGTTCCTACTCTACCTCCTCGAAAGGAACCTACGGGCTCATTCTACGAATGAGCTGGAACTTCGTTCTCCCTTCACCCTCCCTTTATATATAAGTTCTCTATATCCAATCCATTATATAAAGTTCTCTATATCCAATCCATTATATAAAGTTCTCTATATCCAATCCATTATATAAAGTTCTCTATATCCAATCCATTATATAAAGTTCTCTATATCCAATCCATTATATAAAGTT
>JACCEC011312815.1_pt1 | contig 29383 bp, 23 predicted proteins | sample 7450121 | NCBI WGS metagenome assembly JACCEC01 (sample SAMN15323455, study PRJNA562643) | freshwater metagenome | isolation source: river surface water | place: USA:Blue River Watershed | collected 2017-08-18 | reverse complement strand
GGAAGGAGGGGGGGGGGGGGGGGGGGGGGGGGGAGATCAGGTGCGGCCGGCGCGGAGGGTGGCGGCGGCGGCTTCGAAGACGTCGTATTGGTCGAGGCGGCGGACGCAGTAGCTGCGGTAGGAGTCGTCGCGGACGCAGGGCGTGGGCGCGTCGGGGCCGATGCAGGGACAGGGGAGCGAGGTCTGGAGAATTTTGTGTTTCTCGCCGAGGGGGCGCCAGATCGTGGCGTTCTGCGAACCGAAGAGAGCGACGACGGGGGTGCCGACGGCGGCAGCGATGTGCATGGGGCCGCTGTCGTGGCAGAGGAAGAGATCGAACTGCTGGATCAGCGCGGCGAGGCCGCCGACGGTTTTGGGGGCGTCGGCGAGGATGAGGTGGGTGTTGGCGTAGCGGCGGATGTCCTCGAGGTGTTTCTTCTCGCGCGGTCCGGCGGTGAGAAAGATTTGGGCTTCGAGTTCGTTCTGCAGCTGGTCCGCGACGGCGGCGAAACGCTCGGGGGGCCAGATGCGGTGTTCGCTGCGGCTGCCGGGGTGGATGAGGACTTTCTGGCTGCCGGGGTAGATGAAGCGCTGGGCTTCGGTGATGTCCTCGGGGTGCGGCACGAGCCGGACCTCGCGCGAGACGATGGGCACGCCGATGGCGGCGGGCAGGGCGAGGTAGGTGTCGGTGATGTGGTGCGCGTCGTAGAACGCGTTGGTGACTTTGGCGGTGTGCGTGTAGCAACCGCGGTGGCGAAACGGAATCAGCTCGCGGTCGTAGGTGACGCGGACGGGGGCGCCGGTGACGCGGGTGACGAGAGCGGTCTTGTCGGTGTTGTCGAAGTCGAGGACGTGCGTGAAGCGGGCGCGGCGGAGGGCGCGGAGGAAGCCGAACCACTGGCCGAGTTTGCGCGGGAAAGTGAGGGCGCCGTGGACGTCGGGATTGAGCGGGAGGACGCCGGCGTAGGCGTGTTCGGTGAGGACCGTGAGGTGGGCGGTGGGCCAGTGGAGGCGGAGGTTGCGCAGGACGCTCCCGAGCAGCACGAGATCGCCGAGGTAGCGGCGGCGGATGAGGAGGATGCGGGGGCGCACGGGCGGAAGGCGGAAGGCGGAAGGCGAAAGGCGGAAAAGTGGAAAATTGGGAAAGCGGAAAAGGGGGAAGGCGGGACGCTCGATGGGTGACGTTGGGCGCTCAACGCTCAAGTGGGACGCGGGGGCGAGCGGCGGACCGGTTGCAGGCGGGGCAGGCGCTGGACTGTGGGCTCTCGTCTCCCGATGGCGCGGGGCGCTCAGCCGGATTGGCGGTCGAAGAGGGACTTGTAGAGCGGATTGGAGGTGTAGAGCTCGGCGTGCGTGCCGGTGGCGACGATGCGGCCGGCGTCGAAGACGAGGATCTTGGAGGCGTCGCGGATGGTGGAGAACCGGTGCGCGATGATCAGGACGGTCTTGCCGGCCATGAGTTTCTTGAGCGCGAGCTGGACGGCGGCCTCGCTGTCGCTGTCGAGGGCGCTGGTGGCCTCGTCGAGGATGAGAATGGGGGCGTCGCGCAGGAAGGCGCGGGCGAGGGCGATGCGCTGGCGCTGGCCGCCGGAGAGGGCGGCGCCGCGTTCGCCGACGACGGTGTCGTATCCATTCGGCAGCGACAGGATGAAGTCGTGGGCGAAGGCGTCGCGGGCGGCCTGCTCGATCTCGGCGCGGGAGGCGGCGGGGCGGCCGAGCTGGATGTTGCCGAGGATGGTGTCGTTGAAGAGGACGGCTTCCTGGGAGACGAGGGCGATGTTGCGGCGGAGGTCGGCGAGGCGGAGGGAGCGGACATCGAGGGCGTCGAGCGTGAGCCGGCCGGCGCTGACCTCGTAGAAGCGGGGGACGAGGTTGGCGAAGGTGGACTTGCCGGCGCCGCTGGGGCCGACGAGGGCGCAGACGGTGCCGGCGGGGAGGGTGACGGTGACGTCGCGGAGGACGGGGGCGTCGGACTTGTAGCCGAAGGAGACGTGGTCGAAGGCGATGTCGCCGCGGAGGCGGGAGATTTCGGCCGGCTGGGCGGGGTCGGCGATCTCGGTGGGCGCGAGGAGGATGAGTTCGAGGCGATCGAGGGCGGCGGTGCCGCGTTTGAGCTCGTTGTTGAGGGCGCCGAGTTTTTTGATCGGTTCGTAGCTGCTGTAGGGTGGGGTGATGAGGGAGACGAACGTCTCGAGCTGGAGGCCGGAGCGGTAGGCGAAGACGAGGGTGACGGCGATGCCGACGGCGGAGATGACCTCGATGGCGGGGGTGAGGGCCTGGGCGTATTTGACGATCTTCATCTGCGAGCCGATGAGGTCGCGGCAGGCGGCGGCGAAGCGGGAGGTCTCGCGTTCCTCGAGGCTGAAGGCGCGGACCTCGCGGGCGGCGGCGAGATTCTCGGCGAAGTGGCTGGAGACGCTGCCGAGCTGGGCCTGCATCTGGGCGGCGCGCTTGATGACCTTGCGGCCGACGTAGCGGATGGGGAAGACGGTGAGCGGGACGGCGGCGAGGCAGACGAGGGCGAGGCCGACGCCTTCGGAGGTGAACGCGAGCCAGCCGATGTAGCCGAGGGCGCTGGCGAGGGTGACGGGCTGCTTGATGCCGTCGTTGGCGAGGAGCGTGAGGGTGAACTGGAGTTGCTGGGTGTCGGAGAGGCCGCGCGACATGAGGTCGCCGGTCTGCCGGCCCTGCACGAACGAGAGGGGGAGCGCCTGGAGTTTCCGGAAGTAATCGAGGCGGATGGACTCGAGGATGCGGACGCCGGCGAGCTGGGTGAAGTAGCCGTTGAGGTAGCCGCTGGCGGCGCGGATGGCGAAGATGAGCGGGATGTAGGCGGCGACGAGGGCGACCTGGTAGAAAGGCGTGGGTCCGGCGGCGGGATCGGGCGAGAAGATCTGCGGGAAGACGACCTTGATGAGCAGCGGGAGGCCGGCGCCGCTGGCGACGCCGTAGAGAATGCCGCAGGCGATCGCGATGGCGATCGGGCCGCGCACGGCGCGGAGGTAGGCGAAGTAAGGGCGGAAGCGGCGCATCAAGGAGGACGGAAGAGCGGCGGTCGCGGCGCGGGCCGGACGGCGGCGGGCGAACGCTCAACGTTTAGCGTTTAACGCTCAACGCTCAATTCGGGCGGGGGCGGGCGCGCCGACGAGCGGCGGGCCTACCGGACGGAGGGCGGACGAGGGCGGAATTCCGCGGGGTGGGGGCACTCCGCCTACCGGTGGACGGAGGCGGGGGCGGTCAGTCCTTGGAGGAGCGGACGTCGAGGGCGTCGCGCAGGCCGTCGCCGAGGAAATTGAGGGAGAAGAGCGTGAGGGAGAAGAGCGTGCCGGGGAAGACGAGCAGCCAGGGGAACTCTTCCATCTTCTCGGCGCCGTCCTTGATGAGCACGCCCCACGAACTCATGGGCGGCTGCACGCCGAGGCCGAGGAAGCTGAGAAACGCCTCCAGGAGCATGACGGCGGGGATCGTGAGCGTGGTGTAGACGATGATCGGGCCGAGGATGTTGGGGATGATGTGGCGGAAGATGATCCGGCGGCGGCCGAAGCCGAGGGAGCGGGCGGCCTCGATGAACTCCATTTTCTTCACGGCCATGACCTGGCTGCGGACGATGCGGGCCATGGTGAGCCACTCGACGGCGCCGATGGCGACGAAGAGCAGGATGATGTTCCGGCCGAAGAACACCATGAGCAGAATGACGAAGATCGGAAACGGGAGGGAATACATGATGTCGACGGTGCGCATCATGAACGCGTCGCGTTTGCCGCCGGTCCAACCGGCGACGGCGCCGTAGACGACGCCGATCGTGAGGGCGACGAAGGTGGCGGCGAGGCCGACGCCGAGGGAGACGCGGCCGCCGAAGAGCATGCGGACGAGGAGGTCGCGGCCGAGGGTGTCGGTGCCGAGCCAGTGTTTCGCGCTCGGGGCGGAGGCGCCGAGGTCGAGGTTCTGTTCCTCGTAGCCGTAGGGGGAGAGCCAGGGGCCCGCGACGCACGCGACGGTGATCACGGCGAGGGCGACCATGCCGAAGACGGCGAGTTTGTTTTTGCGGAGGCGGAGCCAGGCGTCGTGCCAGAGGGAGGAGCCGCTCTCGATCGGCTCCGCGTTGGGCGGAACGGGCGAGGCGAGGGGCGAGGGGGCGGAGGAGGCGGAACTCATCGGCGGGGCGGGCTCAGGCTTCGAGGCGGACCTTGGGGTTGAGCCAGGCTTGGACGACGTCGACGACGAGATTCAAGGCCATGATGAGGACGGCGTAGAGGATGACGGTGCCGAGGACCAAGGTGTAGTCGCGGTTGAAGGCGCTGTTGACGAATTCGCGGCCGATGCCGGGGATCTGGAAGATGGTCTCGATCACGAACGAGCCGGTGAGAATGCCGGCGACGGCGGGGCCGAGGTAGGAGACGACGGGAAGCAGGCCGCCGCGGAGGGCGTGGCGGGTGACGACGCGGAACTCGGAGGCGCCCTTGGCGCGCGCGGTGCGGATGAAGTCCTGGTTGAGAATCTCGAGCATGCCGCCGCGGGTGAGCCGGGAGATGGGGGCGGCGTAGGCGAGGCCGAGGACGAGGGCGGGGAGGACACGGTCGGCGGGGGAATACCAGCCGGAGGCGTTGAACCAGCCGAGGTGGATCGCGGCGCCGAGCACGAGGAGCGGGCCGACGACGAAGGTCGGGATCGAGATGCCGGCCATGCCGAAGGTGGAGGCGACGTAGTCGATCCAGGTGTTGCGGCGGATGGCGGCGAGGGTGCCGAGGGTGATGCCGAGAATCAGGGCGACGCCGAGGGCGAGGGCGCCGAGTTCGGCGGAGACGGGGAGCTTGTCGGCGATGATCTCGTTGACCGTGCGGTTGGGATATTTGAACGACGGGCCGAGGTTTCCCTGGGCGAGGCTGCCGAGGTAATCGAGGTATTGCTGCCAGAGCGGCTTATCGAGGCCGTAGTGGGCCTCGAGGTTGCGCAGGATTTCGGGCGTGACGGCCTTCTCCGCGGTGAACGGACCACCGGGGACGAAGCGGACCATGAAGAACGTCGCGGAGATGACGAGGAACAGCGCGAGGAGCGATTGCAGCAGGCGCGACGTGATGAAGCGGAACATCGCTGGAGAAAGGGGGAAGGCGGAAGGGGGAAGGCGAAAGGCGGAAGGGGGAAGGCGAAAGGCGGAAGCCGGAAGGGGAAAGGTGGAAGGGGAAAGAAGGAAGAAGAAACGGTGGGGGGCGGAGACCGGAAACCGGAGACCGGAGATCGGAAAGCGGGAGGCGGGCGAGGAGAGCGGAACCTGAAAGCTGGGGGGCGGCCGTCGGCGAGCGACGGCCCTACGGGAGAGGGCTGCGGTGAGAGGCGGCCCTGCGTGGGAGGTGCGAGGGGAGGATTACTTCTCGAGGTGGATGTATTTGTAGGGGTGGTTGTCGAGGAGCGTGGGGTAGAGGCCTTTCACCTTGGGGCTCATGGCGACGACGCGGGTGTAGTAGTAGATGGGAAGGACGGGCACTTCCTCGACGAGGATGGCGTCCATCTGCTGGTAGATCGCGTAGCGTTCCTCCTGGGTTTTCGCGCGGAGGGCCTGGTCGTGGAGCCGGTCGTAGTCGGGGTGGCCCCAGCCGGTGTCGTTGTTGAGGTTCTTCGAGGTCCAGATCTCGAGGAACACGTGGGGGTCGACGTAGTCGGCGATCCAGCCGCCGCGCTGGAGGTCGAAGTTGCGGTTGTCCTGGGAATCCAGATACACCTTCCACTCCTCGTTGCGGAGGGTGATGTCGATGCCGAGGGTGCGGCGCCACATCTGCTGGATGGCCTCGGCGATGACGCGGTGATTCTGGCTGGTGTTGTAGAGCAGCTCGAGTTTCGGGAAGCCGCGGCCTTCGGGGAAGCCGGCCTCGGCGAGGAGTTTCCTGGCGTCCTCGATCGTGCCGGTGAGGCGGGCCTGCGCGGTGTAGCCGGCGGTGCCGGGGTAGCTGAGGTTGAAGGCGGGGGCCTGACCGCCGCGGACGACGTTTTTCGTGATGCTCTCGCGGTCGACGGCGAGGGCGAGGGCGCGGCGGACGCGTTTGTCCTTCAGGGGGCCGCGCTCGACGTTGAAGCGGTAGAAGTAGACGCCCATGTAGGGATCGATGCGGAGCGCTTCGGGGAACTCGCGGCGGTAGACGTCGATTTTGGCGAGCGGCAGCTCGTAGGTCATGTCGAGCTGGCCGGTGCGGAACATGCGCTCTTCGGTGTCCTGATTCTCGACGGGGTGGAAACGGATCTCGTCGAGTTTGACGCGCTCGCGGTCCCAGTAGCGGGGGTTGCGGGTGACGGAGATGAGCTGCTGCTGGCGCCACTCCTTGAGGACGAAGGGGCCGTTGCCGACGATGTTCTCGGGGCGGGTCCACGCGGTGCCCTTGCGGGTGAGGCCGCCGTGTTTTTCGATCACGTGGATCGGCACGGGATACCACGAGTAGTGGCTGGCGATGATCTTGAGGAGGAAGGGCGTGGGCGAGGCGACGGTGACCTGGAGGGTGCGGTCATCGACGGCCTTGAAGCCGACCTGGGAAAAGTCGGTGAGTTTGCCCTCGTTGAAGGCCTTGGCGTTTTTGACGAAGTGAAGGAGGTAGGAGTATTCGGCGCCGAGGGCGGGGGTGAGCATGCGCTGGTAGGAGCGCACGAACGTGGTGGCGTTGATCGGCGTGCCGTCGGACCATTGGACGCCGGCGCGGAGGTGGAAGGTGTAGACGAGGCCGTCGGGGGAGAGCTCCCATTTCTCGGCGACGCCGGGCTCGGGGCTGAGGTCTTTGGGGTTCTCGGTGACGAGGCCCTCGAAGAGGGCCATGAGGACCTTGTGCTCGGGGACGCCGGTGACGATGTGCGGGTCGAGGTCCTGGGGCTCGGTGCCGTTGCCGATGCGCCAGACCATGCCGGAGGCCGGGGTCGCGGCGGCGGCACTGGAGGCGGACGCGGCGGCGGAGCCGGCGGGGGCGGAGTCCTTACGGCCGCAGCCGGCGAGGAACGGGAGGAGGAGGGTGCCGACGGTGAGGGTCAGGTGGGTCCGGCGGAAAAGGTGAAGCATGGGGAAAACAGAGCACGAGCCGAGCCGGGCGCAAGTGGCGGAGTGGCTACGGGGTTGCGGTTGGGTGGCGGGGGCTGAAGCGGGCGGAAGAGGGGACCACGGATGGATTTCGCCGATGGGGCGAAATCTTGGGGAGCGGGCTGCGGCTGGATGGCCGCAGCAGGGAGTCGGAGGCGCCGCTGATGCGGCGGGGTGGCGGGCAAGGAAGAAGCGGGGGCGAGGCGGAAAGAGGAAACCCGTCTGGCGCTGGAGTCCGGGCTCTTGGCTCCGGGCGACGTTCCCCCGCGGGGCGGCGCGTCAGCGTTTCAGCATGGCGTCGCGTTTGGCTTTGAACTCGGTGCCGGGTTTCCAGGTGGGCCAGGTGGCGCCGTTGGCGATCTCGGTGCCGATGTCGATGAGCAGTTGGGTGTCCTCGGCGGTGCCGTCGTAGTTCCACCACGGTTTCACTTCGTCGGTGACCTTGTGGTAGTCGTTGGCGCGATACTCATCCTCGCGTTGTTTGCCGTAGCCGGCGGGCTGGCCGATGACGTCCTTGCCGGCCTTGGGGTAGAAGGCGGGCACGCCTTCCTTGGCGAATTCGAAGTGGTCGCTGCGGTAGAAATAACCTTTTTCGGGTTCGGTGTCGGGGACGAGGACGCGGTTGGATTTCCCGAGCAACGCGGTGGCGATCTCGTCGATGGTGGAGTTGCCGTAGCCGATGACCTCAAGGTCGCGGGTGCGGCCGCTGCGCTGGCCGCCGTCGACGTTGAGATTGGCGACGGTCTTGTGGAGCGGGTAGAGCGGGTGCGTCGCGTAGTAGCGGGCGCCGAGCAGGCCCTTCTCTTCGGCGGTGACGAGGAGGAAGAGCAGGCTGCGCTTGGGGCGGCGGGCGGCGGGGAGGGCGGCGAAGACTTCGGCGGCCTCGAGGATCATGGCGGTGCCGGAGGCGTTGTCGTAGGCGCCGTTGAAGATCTGGTCGCCTTTGGCGGCGGGATCGCGGCCGAGGTGATCCCAGTGTGCGGTGTAGACGATGTATTCGTCACGCAGGCGCGGGTCGGAGCCCTCGAGTTTGGCGATGACGTTTTTCGAGGCGATCTCGCGGGTGGAGTTCCGGGCGGCGAGGGAGGCTTTGGCCTGCAGCGGGAGCGGGCGGAAGTCGCGGCGGGCGGCGGCGGTTTTGAGGGCGGCGTAGTCGGGGGCGCCGGCGGCCTTGAGCAGGCGTTCGACGGCGGTGTGGGTGACCCAGCCTTCGAAGGCGACGCGGCTCTCGTTGCGGTCGGCGCGGACGAGGTCGAGCGCTTCGCGGCCGTGGCCGAGGCCGAGGACGGCGAAGGGATAGCCGGCGGGGCCGGTGTCGTGGATGATGATGCAGGCGGCGGCGCCCTTCGCGGAGGCGATCTCGTATTTGTAGGTCCAGCGGCCGTAGTAGGTCATCGCCGAGCCGCGGAACATCGTGTCGTCGAGCTTGCCGTCGGCGCGGGTGACGGGCGGATCGTTGATGAGCATGACGACGGTTTTGCCGCGGACATCGAGGCCCTTGTAGTCGTCCCAGCCGTATTCGGGGGCGACGACGCCGTAGCCGACGAAGACGACGTCGGTGTCGTTGACGGCGACCTGGGGTTGGAGGCGGCGGGACTGGGCGGTGAACTCGGTGACGGGTTGAAACGCGATCTGCTGGCCGCCGGCGGCGAAGGTCAGGGTGGCCGGGGAGGTGATGCCGACCATGGGGACATTCTGGATGAAGGTGCCGTCGGGGTTGCCGGGCTTGAGGCCCATGCGGCGGAATTCGGCCTCGAGGTAGGCGACGGTCCTGGTTTCGCCGGGCGTGGCGGGGGCGCGGCCCTCGAATTCGTCGGAGGCGAGAGTCGTCACGTGTTTCCGGATACGCTCGGGCGAAGGCGCGGCGGCGGAGGCGTAAGGGACGGTGACGGTGGCGGAGGCGGCGAAGAGGAGCAGGGCGAGGCGGGACGGGAGTGGCATGGTTGCGGCGGAAGACGGAGGGACGGAGAGAGGGGGAGAGGGAGGCGGGTGTTTACTGGAGGGAGACGCGGGTGAAGGTGGGGCGGTCGAGGGGGTTGAGGTGCCAGTCGCGGACGGTGGGGGCGAGGAGGATGCGGGCGCGGGGCACGGTGAGGGGGATGATCGGCAGGGCGGCGAGGAGGTGGGCTTCGGCGCGCTGGAGCAGGGCGAGGCGTTTGGCGGGATCGAGTTCGCCGGACGAGGAGCGCATGAGGGCGTCGAAGGCGGGGTCGCCCCAGTGGGTGAAGTTCCAGCCGCCGCCGGTGAGGAAGAGGTCGAGGAAGGTGGAGGGGTCGGCGTAGTCGGCGTTCCAGCCGGCGATGGCGAGGTCGTAGTTCTTCAGCTGGAGGTTGCTCCAGTGGGTGCGCGATTCGCTCTCGAGGATGCGGATATCGAGGCCGAGTTTGGCGCGCCACGACTGCTGGATGGCTTCGGCGAGGTCGCGGGCGCCGCCGGATTCGCGGGCGAGAGTGAGCGCGGGGAAGCCGCGGCCCTCGGGGAAGCCGGCGGCGGCGAGGAGGGCGCGGGCCTCGGCGATGTTTTCCTCGAGTTTGGCCGTCGAAGTGTAGCCGGGCATGCCGGGCGGGATGAGCGCGTAGGCGGGGCCTTCGGCGGATTGGAGGACGCGTTCGGCGTAGACGGTGCGTTCGAGGGCGAGGGAGAGGGCGCGGCGCACGCGCGCGTCGGCGAGTGCGGGGCGCGACGTGTTCACGTTGATGAAGCGGACGGTGAGGACGGGCGTGGTGCGGAGGGGCGAGGACTTCTCGGCGCGGTAGTTGGCGAGGCGGGCGACGGGCACGGAGTTGGTGATGTGCAGCTGGCCGGCGCGGAAGGCGCGCTCCTCGGCGTCGCCGTTGTCGATGGGGTGGAAGTGGACGGCGCGGAGCGGGACGCGGGCGGCGTCCCAGTAGGTCGGAGATTTCTCCGCGGCGATGACCTGGTTGGGGCGCCATTCCTTGAGGGTGAAGGGGCCGTTGCCGACGAAGCGGCCGGGGCGGGTCCAGCCGGTGCCGCGCTGGTCGAGGGCGCCGAATTTCTCGACGGTGGCGGGGTGGACCGGAAACCAGATGGGGTTGCCGGTGACGAGGGTGAGAAAATACGGCGTGGGCTGGGCGAGGGTGATTACGAGCGTGTGCGGATCGAGCGCTGTGCAGCCGACCTGGGAGAAGTCCTTGAGTTTGCCGGCGGCGAAGGCCTCGGCGCCGCGGACGGGATTGAAGAGGAGCGTGTATTGCGAGCCGAGGGCGGGGGAGAGGGCGCGGCGGAAAGAGGCGAGGAAATCGGCGGAGGTGAGGGCGTCGCCGTTGGACCAGCGGGCGTCGCGGCGCAGGTGGAAAGTCCACGTGAGGCCGTCGGGCGAGGTCGTCCAGCGTTCGGCGACGGCGGGGCGGGGCTCGCTGGTGACGGGGTCGTTCATCGTGAGGCCCTCGAAGAACGCGGAGATCAGGCGGTAGTCGGGCGGGGCGTTGATGACGTGCGGGTCGAGTTCGCTGGGTTCGCCGCCGATGCCGACGTGGAGGGTGCCGGTGCGGCCGGCGTCGTCGACCGTGGTGCTGCGGCGGCCGCAGCCGGTGGCGAACAGGAGGGCGAAGGCGAGCGAGCAGGCGGTGAGGAGAGGAAACGCGGGGAGAGCGCGGGCGCGATGAGGTGTCCCGCGGGCGCTCGTCGCGGCGGGTTGGGCGGGGTTATTTTTCATCGAGCGAGAGGGTGTGCCAGGTGCGGGACCAGAGGCCGTCCTCCTGCCAGCCGCGGACGCGCGGGGACATGAGCCAGACCTTGGTGTTGAAATAAATCGGGGCGAGGGCGCCGGTCGCGAGCAGGTGCCGCTCGGCGGCGGCGAGGGCGGCTGTGCGCGCGGCGGGATCGGCGACGGCGAGGGCGGCGGCGAAGGCGGTGTCGAAGGCGGCGTCGCGGAGCTGCGGGTAATTTTCCGGGGCGCCGGTGACGAAGTCGGCGAGGAGGTTGGCGGCGTCGGCGACGTCGGGAATCGCGGTGATGAAGCCGATGTCGTAGTTGCCGGTGGCGAGGGCATCGAGGTGGACCTTGGCGTCGCGGATGGCGATGGCGGTCTCGAGGCCGAGGGTCTCGCGCCACATGGCCTGGATGGCTTCGAGCACGGGGACCTGCGACGGCGACCACGCGGTGAGTTCGAGGCGCGGGAGGGCGGCGCGTGTCAGGCCGCTGGCGTCGAACGCGGCCCGGGCAGCGGCGGGATCGAAGCGGTGAAACGAGTCGGTCGCCGAGGTCGTCCGGGGCGGAGACAACGCCGGCGGGACGAGGGTGGCGGCGACGGGTTGGCCGCCGCGGGTGACGCGATCGACGATGCGCTGGCGGTCGAGGGCGAGGCTGAGGGCGCGCCGGAATGCGGGGTGATCGAGGGGCGGGCGGCGGGTGTTGAAGGAGAGGTAGCGCGTCTCGAGCATCTCCGCGCGCCGGAGATCGGCGGGGCGTTCGCGGGCGTAGACGTCGATCTTGGTCTGGGGGACGCCCATGGTGACGTCGATCTGGCCGGCGCGGAAGGCGCGCTCCTCGGTGTCGCCGCTGTCGAGACGGACGACGTGGATCTCGGCGAGGCGGACGGAGGCGGTGGAGTGCCAGCGGGGATTGCGGCGGAGGACGAGGCGCTGCTGGGCGCGCCACTCGGCGAGGGTGAAGGGGCCGTTGCCGACGAAGTTTTCCGGGGCGGTCCACTTGCGGCCGTGTTTCTCCACCGTGGGGAGGTGGACGGGGAGCCACGGGCCGCTGGCGACGTAGTGGGGGAAGCGGGGATTGGGCTGGTCGAGGGTGACGACGAGCGTGTGCGTATCCGCGCTCCGGATGCCGACGGCGGCGAAGTCGGCGAGCTGGCCGGTGGCGAAGGCGCGGGCGTTGGTCACGCCGAAGAAGACATTGGCCTTGGGTGCGGCGGTGGCGGGGGTGAGGACGCGGCGGAAGGAAGCGACGAAATCGGCGGCGGTGAGCGGGGAGCCGTCGGACCAGCGGGCTGCGGGGCGGAGATGGAAGGTGTAGACGAGGCCGTCGGCGGAGACCTCGTAGCGTGCGGCGGCGCCGGGCAGCGGGTCGGCGCCGGGCGTGGGGCCGGGGATGAGCAGGCCCTCGAGGAGGGCGCGGAGGATGGCGAATTCGTCGGGCAGCGTGACGCGGGCGGGATCGAGGTCGGCGGGTTCGTTGCGCTGGCCGACGCGGAGGATCTGCGGGGTGGCGGGAGCGGCGGCGGCGGTGGAAGAGGAAGCGGGAGTTTGTTTGGAGCAGGCGGGGCCGAGCAGGGTGGCCGCAAAGAGGCACAGGAGGCGCAAAACCGGAGAGGAGCAGGAAGCCAGGAAACCCGGAAGAAAGGCCGGATGGGGGCGGTTTGGTTCCTGGTTTCCGGGCTTCCTGCTTCCTTTTCGGGAGGAAAGAAAGAATTCGGAAGCCATGAAGGCGGGAGCAGGGGGAGAAACCGGAAAGCGGAGACCGGAGACCGGAGAGCGGGGAGCGGAAAGGTCCGGGCGGACGGACGGCGCCGGAGGCGGGTTCGGGGCCGAGGGATGGGGCTGGTATCCGGTTTCCGGATTCCGGTTTCCGGTCTTATGCCCGGGGCTCATTGCTCGAGCCAGACGTGTTTGTAGGGGTGGTGGTCGAGGAGCGTGGGGTTCCAGCCCCGGACGGTCGGGTGTTTCAGGAAGGTGTGGGTGAAGTAATAGATCGGGGCGATGGGGGACTCCTGGATGAGGAGGGCCTCGGCCTTCTGGAAGAGTTCGCGGCGGGTGGCGGGATCGGCGGTGCGGGCGGCGGCGAAGAGGGCGGCGTCGTAGTCGCGGTTGGCCCAGCCGGTGTAGTTGTTGCCGCTGTCGCTGCGGAAGATGTCGAGAAACGTGAGCGGGTCGAGGTAGTCGCCGACCCAGTTGGAGCGGAGGATCCAGTAATCGCCGGCGCGGCGGTTCGCGAGGACGACCTTGTTTTCCTGGTTGGCGAGTTTGACGTCGATGCCGAGTTCGCGGCGCCACATCTGCTGCACGGCTTCGGCGACGAGGCGGTGATTTTCCGAGGTGTTGAACAGCAGTTCGACGGTGGGGAAGCCCTGGCCGTTTTCGAAGCCGGCCTGTTTGAGGAGGGCGCGGGCTTCGTCGCGGGCGGCCTGGCCGGAGGCGAGGTTGGGGGCGAAGGTGTAGCCGTGGCGGTCGGGCGGGGTGAGGCCGAGCGCGGGTTGTTCGCCGCCCTTGAGGATCTTGTGGGCGATGGCGTCGCGGTCGATGGCGAGGGAGAGGGCGCGCCGGACGCGGACGTCGTTGAACGGCGGCTTGCGGGTGTTGAAGCGGTAGAAGTAGCTCGCGAAATACGGGTCGGAGCGGATGAGGTGCGGGGAGTCGCGGCGGTAGGCCTCGATCTTGGCGATCGGCACGGTCTCGGTGATGTGGAGTTGGCCGGCGCGGAACATGCGCTCCTCGGCGTCGACGGATTCGACGGGGTAGAAGCACACGCCGTTGAGGCGGACCTTGGCGGCGTCCCAGTAGTGCGGGGATTTCGCGGTCTCGATGACCTGATTCTGGACCCACTTTTTGAGGACGAAGGGGCCGTTGGTCACGATGTGCTCGGGGCGTGTCCAGGCATTGCCGCGGCGGTCGACGGGGCCGTGTTTCGCGATGGTCGGGAGGTGGACGGGGAGCCAGGGCGGGTTGGGCAGGAGCGTGAGGAAGTAGGCGGCGGGGTGCTCGAGCGTGAGGCGGAGGGTGCGGTCGTCGACGGCCTTCACGCCGACGGTGGTGAAGTCCTTGGTCGTGCCCTTGTGATACGCCTCGGCGCCCTGGAGGATGTAGAGCATGTTGGCGTATTCGGCGCCGAGGGTGGGCGTGAGGATGCGTTGGTAGGAGGCGACGAAATCGCGGGCGGTGAGGGTGGAGCCGTCGGACCATTTCGCGCTGGCGCGGAGGTGAAACGTGTAGGTGGAGCCGTCGGGGGAGATCTCCCAACGCTCGGCGACGGCGGGCACGGGATGGAGGTCGACGGGGTCGCCGGCGACGAGGCCTTCGAAGAGGGCGCGGAGGACCTCGCCTTCGCCGATGCCGGTGACGAGGTGCGGATCGAGCTCGCTCACCTCATAGCCGATGCCGCGGTGGAAGATCTGGTCGCGGAGACCGCGGTCGACGTTGGTCTCGCGTTTGCCGCACGCGGAGAGGAGGCAGAGGGTGGCCGCGGCGAGGCAGAGGGAACGCAGGAAAGAGCGACGCATGAAGGAGAGGGGCGGCGGAGTGGCGGGCGGGCGCGGTCAGGCTTTGACGATGAGACAGACGGCGTGGGCGGCGATGGCGAGGCCGCGGCCGATCTCGTCGATGCCCTCGTTGGTCGTGGCCTTGAGGCCGATGCTGGCGACGGGCACGTGGGTGGACTTGGAGAGGCGGGCCTTCATCTCGGCGAGGTGCGGGTATATCTTGGGTTTCTCGGCGAGGATGGAGGCATCGATGTTGGAGATGGCGAAGCCGCGTTTGCCGAGCTCGCTCACGACGCGCGTGAGGAGGATCTGGGAGTCGATGCCCTTGTAGGCCGGGTCGGTGTTGGGGAAGAAGTGGCCGATGTCGGGAAGGGCGGCGGCGCCGAGGAGGGCGTCGCAGATGGCGTGGGTGACGACATCGGCATCGCTGTGGCCATCGAGGCCGTAGTCGGTGTCGAACTTGACGCCGGCGAGCACGAGTGGGCGGCCGGGGACGATGCGGTGGATGTCGTAGCCGTGGCCGATGCGGAAGTTCATCTGGGAAGGGGGGCGCGGAAAGAGATGGGTCGGACGCGGAAGCGCAAGGAGCCGGCGCGCGCGGAACGGCTAGCGGGAGAGGAGAAACTCGAGGTAGGGCAGGTCGGCGGGCGTGGTGAGCTTGGGGTTGGGCGACGTGTTTTCGAGTAAAGCGATGGGGTGGCCGAGGAGTTCGACGGCCTGGGCGTCGTCGGTGATGGCGAGTCCCTTGGCGGCGACGCGGGCGTAGGCGCGGACGACGAGTTCGCGGGAGAAGACCTGCGGGGTCTCCATGGCCCAGAGGCGGGAGCGGTCGAGGGTGCGGAGGCGGGCATCGTCGCGGTGTTCCTTGATGGTATCGGTCACGCGGTGGGCGAGCACGACGGCGTGTTCGCGGCGGACGATCTTGTGGAGGGCGACGAGTTGTTCGGGGCGGACGAGCGGGCGGGCGCAGTCGTGGATGAAGACGTGCTCGATGTCGGCGGGGAGGGCGGCGAGCGCGGCGGCGACGGAGTCCTGACGTTCGCGGCCGCCGTGCACGAGGAGGGACGGTGTGGGGGTGTAGGCGGCGAGTTCGAGCATCTGCCGCTGGTCGCGATAGACGACGACGTAGAGGTCGGCGATCGCGCTCTGCATGAAGGCGCCGGCGGAGTGGGAGAAGACGGGGCGGCCGCCGAGGAGGGCGAGGACCTTGTCGTTGACGGAGCCCTGCATGCGGGAGCCGCTACCGGCGGCGAGGAGGATGACGGCGGTGCGGGACATGCGGCGGGTGGGAGTTGAGCGGTGGAGGACGAGGTGCGAAAGAGCGGGAGGCGGGGCGGGAACGGGAGCAAAACGCGGGGGCTAGCCCCGCGGGGTGGCGATCTCGGCGAGGATCGCCTTGGCGGCGGCGACGGGATCGGGGGCCTTGAAGATGGGGCGGCCGACGACGAGGTAATTTGCGCCGGCGCGGACGGCGTCGGCGGGAGTCATGACACGCGTCTGGTCATCGGCCTTGGCGTCGCGCGGGCGGATGCCGGGCGTGACGAGTTGGACCTCGGCGGGGAGGACGCCGCGGAGCGGGACGATTTCGAGCGGGGAGCAGACGAGGCCGCGGAGGCCGGATTCGGCGGCGAGGCGGCCGAGGCGGAGGACCTGTTGCTCGGGGGCGTCGACGGGGCCGGTCTCGGCGAGGCCGGCGGCGCTCATCGAGGTGAGGACGGTGACGCCGAGGAGAAGGAGATCGGGCTTGTGCTGCTGCTGGGCCTTGACGGCCCACTGCATCATCTCGCGGCCGCCGCAGGTGTGGAGCGTGAGCATGCCGATGGGGAGCTTGGCGGCGGACTCGACGGCTTTGGCGACGGTGTTGGGGATGTCGTGGAGCTTGAGATCGAGGAAGACGTGGAAGCCGAGATCGGCGATCTCGCGGACGCAGTCGGGTCCGCAGGCGGTATACATCTCGAGGCCGATTTTGACCCAGCGGACGGTGCCTTGGAGCTGGCGGAGGGCGGGAGTGACGTCGCGCGGGGACTGGGCGTCGAGGACAAGGATCAGATCACAAGCCATGTGGTGGCGGGACTCTTGGCGACAATCGGGCGGGATTGAAGGACAAATCTGGGCATGGGACGGAGGGCAGGGAGACGGAGCGACGGGGAGGTATTTGCTTTTCAGGGACGGGGGGGCGGGCGTTCATGGGGGGGTGGATGCGATCGAGATTTTTGCGCCGGCGAAGCTGAACCTGTTGCTCGCGATCACGGGGCGGCGGGCGGATGGATTTCACGATCTGGTGTCGGTCGTGGCGCCGCTGGAGTTTGGCGACACGCTGCGGGCGGAGCGTGCGGAGGCGACGACGCTGGCGTGCGACGATGCGGCGGTGCCGGTCGACGGGACGAATCTGGTGTTGAAGGCGGCGGCGGCGTTTGCGCGGCGGACCGGCTGGAAGGGCGGAGTGCGGTTCCAGCTGGAGAAGCGGGTGCCGATGGGGGCGGGGTTGGGCGGTGGGAGCAGCGACGGGGTGGCGGCGTTGAAGGCGCTGCGGGCGTTGGCGGCGGGGGAGGTCGCGGTGGAGGACGGCGCGATGGCGGAGCTGGCGGCGGAGCTGGGCTCGGACTGCGCGTTATTTTTGCGCGGCGGACCGGTGACGATGGGGGGGGGGGGGGAGAAGGTGGATGTGCTCCCCGCGGGGGCGGCAGCGCGGATCCGCGGGCGGCGGGTGGTGGTGTTCAAGCCGGCGTTTGGGATCGCGACGCCGTGGGCGTATGCGCAGCTGGCGGCCGCGGCGCCCGGCAGCTACCTGCCGGCGGTGGAGGCGGAGGCGCGGTTGGCGCGGTGGATCGAGGGGGCGGCGCCGGTGGAGGAACTGCTGTTCAACAACATGGAGGCGCCGGCTTTCAGGAAGTTTGTCGCGCTGCCGGTGTTGCTGGAGATTTTGCGCCGGGAGCATGGGCTGGCGCCGCGGATGAGCGGGAGCGGGAGTGCGTGTTTCGCGTTGCTGCCCGACGGCACGGCAAGTGCGCCGGTGGTGCAGACCATCCGCGAGGCGTGGGGCGATTCGGCGTTTGTCGTGGAAACGCGGATGCGCTGACGCCCTGACGGGAAATCCGCATTGACCCTGCCGGACGGCGCCGCGTTATCGTCGTGCGCCGCCCGCGTTCCTCCCCGACCGGGCAGGATCTCTTTCGAACACCCGGATGGAATCACGCGCGAAGAACGAACTGGTCGTGCAAGGCATCGCCGCCTCGCAGGGCATCGCCTATGGGCAGATCTTCGTCTACGTGCAGAGCGACATCGAGGTGCCGAGCTACCAGGTGGAGCCGGAGAAGCGGATCGACGAGGTGGCACGTTTCGACCGGGCGCTGGTGGTGACGCGGCAGCAGATTTCGAAGATCAAAAACGAGGTCGAAAAAAACATCGGACCGGAGGAGGCCGCGATTTTCGATGCGCACCTGATGGTGCTCGAAGACGAGGCGCTGATCGGGGAGACGATCCGGGAATTCGAGTCGACGGGGCGCAACATCGAGACGTGTTTCCACAAGGTGTCGTCGCGCTACGTGCAGGCGTTTTCGGAGATCGACGACGAATACCTGCGGGAGCGCGCGGGTGACCTGCGCGACGTCGCGCAGCGCGTGCTGCAGAACCTGCTCGGGCAGGCGGAGAACTCCCTCAACCGGCTCGCGGATCAACGCATCGTGATCGCGAGCGACATCACGCCCTCGGAGTCGGCGACGCTCGACCGCTCGGCGGCGCTGGCGCTGGTGATGGATTCCGGGAGCAAGACGAGCCACGCGGTGATCGTCGCGCGCTCGATGAAGATCCCGTCGGTGGTGGGCGTGCGCAACCTCACGCAGCGCGTGCGCAACGGCGACTGGGCGATCGTGGACGGCTACGACGGCCTGGTGATCCTGAACCCGACGGAGAGCACGCTCTTCCGCTACGGCAAGATCCAGGAGCGCAAGAAGTCGTTCGAGGCGCGGCTGCTGGAGACCAACCGGGCTCCGGGCGTGACGCTGGACGGCGTGCCGGTGCAGCTGCTGGCCAACATCGAGAAGGCGGAGGAGGTGACAAAGGCGAAGACGTATTTCGCGGACGGCGTGGGGCTGTATCGGACCGAATTTCTCTTCCTCAACGCCGCGCGAATCCCGAACGAGCAGGAGCAGTATCTCGCCTACAAGACCGTGGTGGAAGCGATGGCGCCGCAGGCGGTGACGATCCGCACGCTGGATCTCGGCGGCGACAAGCCGATGGTGGGCAAGGCGGACCTGTTTCCGAAGGAGAACAATCCCTTCATGGGCTTCCGGGCGATCCGGTTCTGCCTCGAGCACACGGACATTTTCAAGGAGCAGCTGCGCGCGATCCTGCGCGCGAGTGCGTCGGGCAAGGTGAAGCTGATGTATCCGATGATCAGCGGCACCGAAGAGCTGGCGCGGGCGAACGCGGTGCTCGAGGAATGCCGCGCGGAGCTGCGGTCGCGCGGGGTGGCGTTTGACGAGACGATGGAAGTCGGGGCGATGATCGAGATCCCGAGTGCGGCGACGACCGCGGACCATCTGGCGCAGCAGTGCGCGTTTTTCAGCATCGGGACGAACGACCTCATCCAATACCTGCTCGCGATCGACCGCGTGAACGACCGGATCGCGCACCTCTACGAGCCGACGCATCCGGCGGTGCTGCGGACGATCAAGTATGTGGTCGACGAGGCGCACCGGCGGAAAATTCCGGTGACGGTGTGCGGCGAGATGGCGGGCGACCCGGTGTTTGCGCCCCTGCTGCTGGGCCTGGGGATCGACGGGTTGAGCATGTCGCCGGCGTGGCTGCCCTCGGTGAAATACCTGGTCCGGGCGATGACGATGGCGGACGCCCGCGCGCTCGCGGCGGAGGCGCTGACGATGGCTTCGCCGAAGGAAATCTACGCGAAATGCGATGCGTTCTACCGCGCCCGGGTGCAGATGGATTGAGCGGAGAGCCGGGACGCGGCGCGGTAACGCGTGCGTTACCTGTCTCCAGTTGCGAAATGGACGCGGCGGCGTAGTTAGAAGCGCGTTTTGGCCATGAATTCCCGGACTTGCTTCTCCCAGCTGCTGGTGTGCGCGGGCCTCGCGCTCGTCACGGGCGTGCTGGCGGGATGCGCGAATGTCTTTGTGCCGAAGCACAAGGTGCTGGTCGACGCCATCGCGGCGCCGGGCGTGGCGAAACCGGCCGGTCAGTCCTACCGGTTGCTGGCGAAGAAAGCCACGGTGACCAACACGGCGATGCAGGTGACGGTGATCAAGGCGTGCGTGGATGCCGCGCTGGTGGCGGGCGGGATGTTCGAGGCGCCGCCGACGGTGGCGCCGGATATGTTCATTGATGTGAGCTACGGCACGGAGTCGGGGCCGCGCGCGGACCCGGCGGCGCGCGAGACGTTTCTGCAGCTTTCCGCGCGCGCGAATCCGGAGCGGAACCTGGACCGGCCGACGGGGCAGGAGCTGTGGGATGTGCGGGTCGGCGTGATGGGCGTGGCCGGCCGGGCGGAAACGGCGATGCCGCTGCTGGCGGCCGTCGCGGTGAATTACATCGGGCAGGACACGAAGGCGGAGGCTAAGATCGAGATTCCGCAGAACGCGCCGTCGATTCTCGCGGTGCGCGAGCAGGCGATCCGGGCCCTCGAAGCGAAACCCGGACCACCGGCGGGAACTTCGGGCGGACCCGCGGCAACGCCGGCCGGGGAAAGCTCCGGGACGCCGGCGCCAGCGGCGACGCCGGGCAAGAGCTGAGCTGAGCGTGAGCGGCGGTCGGAGTGCCGGCGGCCGCAGGCGCTAGACGAGCGAGTCGAGCAGGGTCCGGGCGGTGTCGGCCCACGTGGGCAGGCGACGCGCGCGGGCGGCGGCGACGAGTGCGGCGTGGTGCGTATCGTCGGTCACGATACGGCGGAGTGCGTCGGCCCAGGCGACCGGATCGTGCAGCGGAACCGCGACGCAGCCGCCGTCGGCCGAGTTCTCCCGCAGCACGGGGAGATCGCTGTGGATGCAGGGGATGCCGCGGGCGAGCGACTCGAGCAGCGGGAGACCGCAGCCCTCGGCGAGCGTGGGAAAGACGCCGGCCCGGGCCGAGGCGTAGAGTGCGGCGAGGGCGGTGTCGCTCGCGGCGGCGTGGTAATGCAGGTGGTCGCGGTGCCGGCGCTGCAGCGCCTTGAGCCGGGCGACGATCGGGGCGCCGAAGTGGGGGTTGACGCGGCCGACGACGTGCAGCTCGAAAGCGAGCCCCTCGCGCCACAGCGCTTCGCAGACCGCGAGGAGAAAGAGCTGGTTCTTGCGCGGCTCGAGAATGCCCACGCAGAGCAGTGCGGGGAGCCCGGCGGCGGGCGCAGCGGGTGCCGGCGCGGCGGTGAAGTCGGCGCCGAGCGCGAGCGGCGCGACGGCCGGAAAGTGCTCGATGCCCTGCCAGCGCCAGAAGCCGAGCAACTCGTCGCCGCTGGTGCGGGACACGGCCCAGACGCGATCGAAGCGGCTGAGCGCCTTCATGTAGGCGGGATGGCGGGCGACGCTGCGCGGCCAGGTGATATGCGGAAGCCGGAGCGGAATCGCGTCGTGGAAAATCGCGGCGAGGCGGCACGGGCGCGCGGCGAGAAACGCCGTGAAGCCGGGGCGCTCCTCCTCGGAGAAAAGTTCGCTGGTGAGGAACCAGTCGGAGGCGGCGAGCGGGAGCGGGGCACCGTCGGGGGCGCAGAGGCGGCCGGCCCTGAACACGGCGGCGCGGGCGCGGGCGCCGAAAGCGTCGCGCAGGCGCGAGCTGACGCGCGTGAGGCCGGAGCGGTGGGCGGCCTGGCCGGTCTTGGTGACGTCGAAGTAGATCATCGGCGCGCGTCGGCGGGCGGCGCGTCGGGTGCGGGCGCCGCCGCCGATTCGACCGGGGCAGTGCCGTGCGTGCGGTGGAACTCGGCGAGCACGCGGCGGGCGTTCCGGTGGGCGTCGAAGTTTTCCTCGACCCAGCGGCGGGCGGCGGTGCGGAGTTTTTCGGCAAACACATCGTCGCGCGCGAGCCGGCGCAGGGCGGAGACCCAATCGGCGGGTTGATCGACGGGCGCGACGAGGCCGGTGATGCCCTGGGTGATGGCCTCGGTGGTGGCGGCGGCGGGCGAGGTGACAACGAGCACGCCGGCGGACATGGCCTCGGGGATGACGTTGGGCAGGCCGTCGCGGTCGCCGCTGGCGGCGATCACGCCGGTGTGCAGGAGCACGTCGGCCCATGCGAGCTGGCTCCAGACCTCGTGCTGCGGGAGATGGCCGGTGAACGTGACCTCGCCGGCGACGCCGAGATGGCCGGCGAGTTTTTCGAGTTCGGGCCGGAGGGGGCCGTCGCCGACGATGCGGGCGGCAAAGGCGACGCCGGCGGTGCGGAGCGCGGCGTAGATGCGGAGCTGGTGGTCGAGGCCCTTTTTCTCGACGAGGCGTGCGACGCAGACGAGCTGGAGGACCGCGCGGTCGCGGCGCAGGGGCTTCAGCGTGGGCAGGCGATCGAGGCCGCGGCGGATGCAGACCACGCGGTCGGGCGCGAGGCCGAGCGTGAGCAGGGCGCGTCGGCCCATCTCGGTGGACGTGTGCACGAACGCGGCGTGCTCGAGCTTGTCGCGCAGCCACCAGTCGCCGCCATGTTCGAAAATATCATACGCGTGCGCGGCGGCGCTGAAGCGATGGCCGTCGAGGCGCCAGAGGAGCCACGCGGCGGTGGCGGGGGCGCCGCCCCACGCGGCGTGGATGAGCGCGGGCGGCCGGCGGCGGAACTCGCGCGCGAATATGCACGCGAAGCCGGCGCCGAGCATGTTTTCCCAGAAGTTGAGCCATGACGGGGCGCGGCGGGTGAAGAGGCCGCGGAGCAGCTGGCGGAGCACGGCGGGGCGCCGGGCCGCCTCGTAGGGAATCATCCAAACCAACGTGAGCAGGCGCCACTTGTTGAACGCCGCGACGGGCACGCCGCGGAAACTGCCGCCGCCGCCCCAGAGCGAGTAGAGGCGGAGGTTCACGCCTTGGGCGCGCATCGCCACGATCTCGCGCTGCAGAAACGTCTCCGTGTTCTTCGGGAACGTGGTGAAGAGGTAGGCGATGACGGGCGATGCGACGGGAGCGGACAAGGTGGCGCGAACGTAGGCGGGCGCGGCGGCGCCGGGCGAGAAAGGAAACGCGCGGACCGGGCCGCGGGCGCGGCGGCGCGCGGGTCAGCGCCGGTCGGGCGGAAACGGCCGGCGGCGGAGCTTGGCCTGCGAGACTTCGGCGGCGAGGCCGACGAGTTCGTCGATGATCACGGTGGGGTCCTCCTCGTAGCGGAGCTGGAGGAATTTCTCGCGCGCCTGGGTGTAGGTGGCGGGGTTGTGCATCCAGCGTTCGACGATCCGCGCGAAGTCGGGCACGGACTCGATCTTCTCGGAGCCTCCGCCGTTGCGGAAAAATTTCCAGGTGAGCTCCTCCTGCGGCATGATGCCGCCAAAGGCATTGAAGATGATCGGGCAGCGGAAGTGGAGGGCTTTGGCGCAGGTCGTGGTGCCGCCGCGGGTGACGATGACATCGCTGGCCTGCATGAGGAGATGGACGGCGTCGGAGTAGCCCTCGATGTAGCAGGCGAATTCGGGGTGCAGCGTGCGCCAGTGGATGAGTTCGTTGTAGGTCTCCTTGTTGCGGCCGCAGATGATGATGGCCTGCACGCGATCGGGAAAGGCGAGGAGCACCGGGAGGAGGGCGAGGTGGTTGTTGGCGCCGTTGCCGCCGGTGGCGAGGAACACGGTGAACCGCTCGGGATCGAGGCCGGCCTTGGCGCGGAACTCGCGCCGCTCGGCGGGACCGAGCACCTCGAGATGGGCGCGCGGGCGCATGAGGTAGCCGCGGACGCGGGCGCGTGCGGGCGGGATGCCGCACTTCACGGCGTAGTCGTGCGCGGTGGGGGTGCGGGAGAGGTAGAGGTCGACGGTGGGCTCGATCCAATTGCGCGAGTAGCCCCAGCCGCCGGAGAACTCGCCGCAGTAGGTCGCGCAGCGCACGCGGTCGGCGCCGAGGGTCCGACGCGCGAGCTGAAAGTAGCCGCGGTTGAGACAGTCATGGACGCTGAAGACGAGGTGGGGTTTGTAGTCGCGCAGGACCTCGAGGTAGTAGTGGCGGCCGAAGCGCACCGAGCTGCGGTTGATGTAACTCAGCACCTCCACGAACGCGTAGAAGACCTTGTGGAGCCACGGGGCCGCGCGCTGGATGCGGTTGTAGAGATTCACGCCGGTGCGATTCACGACCGAGGATTTCTCGAGCATCTGTTCGATGCGCACATCGACGTCGTGCCGGTAGAGTTGGAAGCACCATTCCGCAAACGCCTCGGCCCGGGCGTCGTGGCCGCCGCCGGTGCTGGAGGTGAGAACGAGGATGCGGGTCTTGGGCATCGTGGATTGGTGGGGGGCGGGCGTGGAGCGGAAGGTGCGCGGGAGGAGGACGCGGTCTACAGGCCGAAATAGCGGGCCTGGATGCGGCGGCGCAGCGGCAGGGAGCCGAAGCGCGAGATGAACGGCGCGATCACTGCCTGGAAGAAACGGCCGGTGCGCACGGTGCCGGAACGGCGGCGGAGGAGCGCGCGGCGGAGGGCGGCGGCGGCGTGGGCGGGCGGCGGTCCGGACTGCATCATGGCATCGAAGGCGGCCCACGCGCGGTGGAGCGGCGGAGGCATGTTCTTCTGCGGGCGGCGGACGGAGCCCTCGAAGTCGGTGCGGTAGTCGCCGGGCCGGACATCGAGAATGATCACCGCCGAGCCGGCGGTTTCCACCATCAGGCTTTCGCTGAGCGCGGTGAGGCCGGACTTGGCGATGTTGTAGGCCGCCTGGAAGGGCAGGGGGAACTCGGCGGCGAGCGAAGAGATGTTTACGAGCGCGCCGTGGTTGCGTGCCTGCATGCCGCGGAGCGCGTGGTGGGCGAGGCGGGCGGTGTTGAGGAGCATCACGCGCAGCTGCTCTTCCCAGGTGGAAAACTCGGTCGCGGTGAACTCGGCGAAGACGCCGTAGCCGGCGTTGTTGATGACGAGATCGAAACCGCCGGCAGCCGCTTCGGCGGAGCGGAAGGTGGCGTCGAGGCCGGCCGCGTCGGAGAGCTCCAGCGCGAGCGGGACGAAGTGGCCCGGGTGCGCGGCGGCGAGCGGTGCGAGCCGGGACGGGTCGCGCGAGGTGCCCCAGACGCGGACGCCCTCGGCGAGCAGCATCTCGGCAAATGCGCGACCGAGACCGGTGCTCGCTCCGGTGACCAAGGCGGTGCGATAGAAGGCGGAGAGTTGGGCGGCGGCGGGCATATCCGCCGTCAGGCCGCGATGCGTTTCAGCAGCAGGGCGACGTTGGCGCCGCCGAAGCCGCTGCTGTTTTTCATCACGATGCGCGGCGCGCGCAGCTCGGTGGTGGGCGGAAGATGCAGATCGGCGCACTCCGGATCGACTTTGCCGAGGTGGGCGGCGCCGGGGATGAAGCCCTCGCGGAGGGCCAAGCAGGAAAAACCGGTCTCCATGGCGCCGGCGAGCGAGAGGCCGTGGCCGGTGAGGGCCTTGGTGCTGCTCACGGCGACCTTGGGCAGGTGCTCCTTGAAAACGGAGCGCAGGGCGCGGGCTTCGGAGACGTCGCCGATGACGGTGGAGGTGGCGTGGGCGTTGACGTAGTCGACCTCGGCGGGCGCGACCTTGGCGGCGCGGAGGGCGAGGGTCATGGCGGCGGCGGAGCCGCTGCCCTCGGGGTGGGAGATGGCGACATTGTAGCCGTCCGAAGCCTGGCCCCAGCCGAGGAATTCCGCGTAAGGGGTGACGCCGCGGCGGGCGACTTCGTCCTCGGTCTCGAGCACGAGGACGGTGGCGCCGCCGGTGCCGACAAAGCCGTCGCGGCTGGCGTCGAACGGGCGCGAGGCGAGATTGGGGTCGGGCTGGAGCGAGAGCGTGCGCATGCCGGCAAACGGCAGGATGGCATCGGTGTTTCCATCCTCGCCGCCGACGATGAACATCCGCTTCTGGCGACCGAGCACGAGGTCGTCGTAGGCGAATCCCAAGGCATGGGCGGACGAGGCGCAGGCGGACGAGAAGCCGCACGAGGAGCCCTGGATCTTGAAGGCGGCGACGAGGTTGAAGTTCAACGTGCCGACAATCGAAGCGACGATGCCGAGCGGGGAGCAGCGCATGACGCCGGCCTTGTGCAGGCGCTCATGGTGGTAGGCCGTGAGGTAGGGCGAGCCGCCGGAAGCGGCGTAGAGTCCGGTGAGCGGATTGGCGATGTCGGCCTCGGTGAGCTTCGCATCCTCGATGGCCTGGATCATCGCGCAGTGGGCGAAGAGGCCGTGGGGCGCCATCGACCGGAGCAGCTCGCGTTTGATCCGATAGCGGGCGGGGAAGGTCCAGTCTTCGGGGTCGGTCGAGTCGGTGGTGAAGTCCTTGATCGTGCCGGTGACCTTGACGGGGATATCGGGCCGCTGGAACGGCGGGTAGAGCTCGAAGCCATGGCGGAGCTCGCGCAGGTTGCGGCTGACGGTCGCGGCGTCGTTGCCGATGCTGGTGATGAATCCGAGGCCGGTGATGAAGACTCGAGGCATTCCCGTGTGAACCGTGGAGGCGGAGTAGAGGACCCGAATGCGGCCCGGTCAACGCGGGAGGCGAAGGAGTGGCGGGCCGAACAAGGCGGGAAATAAAAAACGGCGACCGTGCGGTCGCCGTCGATGGAGCCGGAGCGCGGTGGAGACTCAGGCGTTGATCGCCGCGCGGAGGGGAGTGCCGGCCGGCGTCTCCTGGCCGCTGCCGCGGGTGTCGTGCGCCGAGCCGTGAACGGAGTTGCCGTTGATCGGGACCGGGGCGTTGGCCGCGGCGACGATGCCAAACGTGAGGGTGAGCTCCTCGGCGATGACGGCCTTTTCCTGACCGACGCGGATGGAGCCCTCGAACGTGGCGAGGGGCATCTTCATCCGCTTGGGTTTGATGGAGAGGGTGAGGATATCGCCGGGCTTGCACACGCGATGGGCGCGGACGCCTTCGCAACCGGTGAAGAAAATTGTCTGCGGGCTGACGACCTTGCCGGGCTCGGTCGGGGCGCCTTCGAGCAGATAGAGGACTGCGAGCTGGCCCAGGGCTTCGAGCATGATCGAAGCGGGCATCACGGGGTTGTCCTTGAAGTGGCCCTGCAGGAAGAACTCCTGGCCCGTGATCTTGTATTTGCCGTTGGCGGCGGCGGAGCTGACCGAAGCCTCGTTGAGGAAGAGGAACGGCGGCTGGATCGGCATCACGGCGCCGATTGTCTCGATCGGGATAAACTTGGTCGGCTTCGGGAGGGGCAGACCCCGAATCTTGCAGTCGATGAAGGTCTTTACGTCACCGACGGTGCGCAGGTTGCGCAGCTCGTCGTTGTTGATGGACAGCTGCAACACGTCTTCGACGAGGATCACGATTTCCATCATCGTGAGGGAATCGATCCCGAGATCCTCGATCATCCGCAGATCGTCGTCGGCGTCCTTCAGTTTGGTGCGGAGGTCGGGTTCGACGAAGCGCTCGATGACCCCGATGACAACAGCCGGAACATGTTCGGCATTACCCGTCTTACGAAACTGGACCGCGGCCTCGAAGGTGGAAGGGGAGCAGCGTTTGAGCGCTTCACGAAGCGCGGCTTCATCCTCGGGCGCGAAAGGCTTGGGCGTCGCCGGCATGGGCTTGCTCGCGCCGGGACTAGGTTGAACTGCTTCGGGCATCGTTCGTTCGTTGTATGTCTGAGGAAGGCGAAGTAAACCCCTTATTTCTGACAAGAGCCGCGTGTGAGGACGCGTTTCACGCCGAAGAGTTTCCGCCATGTTGCACACGGTCCGAATGCTTATGCGCGGCAGGCCCAACCGGGTGCTTGCCAGGGTGGCGCGGTAACCGTAACGCAGGCGGTGTCTCTATGCCGACGGATGAGCCGCGTCACCGAACCGTAACCACTGCATGAGCCTTTCCGCGTCCGCGGGGGGCGGCCCGCCCGTCTTCCTGATCACCCACGAATTTTATCCCAAGCGGGGTGGGATCGCGACGTTCACGGAAGAGATCGCCCGGGCATCGGCGGCGTTGGGCTACAACGTGGAAGTCTGGGCGCAATCGGCGCCGGCGGGGGTGGAGCGGGCGGATTGGCCGTTCCGGCTGCGGCGGCTGCCGCTCAAGGGCACGCATGATCTCACGTGCCAGGCCAGGCTGGCGTGGGAATTGGTGCGGCACCGGCGGCAGCTCCGGGATGCGACCGTCTATCTGCCGGAACCGGGGCCCATGCTGGCGATGATGCTGCTGCAGTTTTTCCATGCCTTCCGGCCGCGGCGCTTGATCCTGACCTTCCACGGCTCGGAGATCCTGAAGTTTGCCGGCAGTCCGGTGCGGCGGTGGCTCGCCGGGAAACTCATCGGGCATGCCACGCGGGTGAGCACGTTGAGCACCTACACGCAGGAGCTCCTGCTCAGCCATTTTCCGGAAGCGGCGGAGAAAATCTATCTCACGCCCGGGGCGTTGCGTTCGGATTTCGCGGTCGTGCCGCGGTCGGGCTCGGGCAACAAGGACAAGATCGTCGTCCTCACGGTCGGGCGGCTCCATCCGCGCAAAGGGCAGCTCGAGACGCTGCGTGCGCTGCAGATGCTGCCGCCGCACGTGCGGGCGCGGCTCGAATACTGGATCGTGGGCGGCCAGAACAAAGGGCGCTACGAATCGCAGCTGCGCTGGGCGGCGGCGGCGCAGCCGGATCTCGCGGTGCGGTTCTTCGGCAATCTCCCGGACGAAGAGCTGGCGGGCATCTACGAGCGGGCGGATATTTTTGCGATGACGAGTCTGCAGCTGGAGCGGAGCGTGGAGGGCTTCGGTCTGGTGTATCTCGAGGCGGCGGCGCATGGGCTGCCGGTGGTGGCGCACGATGTGGGCGGGGTGAGCGAGGCGGTGATCGACGGCGTGACGGGCCTGCTGGTGCCGCCGGAGCGGCCGGCGCAGCTCGCGGCGGCGTTCGAGAAGCTGATCCACGATCCGGAGCTGCGGGAACGTCTGGGCGGCTCGGGCCGGGAGTGGGCGATGCGCAACTGCTGGAAGGAATCGGCGCAGGCGTTGTTCAATCCGCAGTGGGAGACCGAGACCGCATGATCGAGTCGCGCACGCAGGTGACGGTCCGTTACGCGGAGACGGACATGATGGGCGTCGTCTACCACGGCAACTATCTGCCGTGGTTCGAAGTCGGGCGGACGACGCTGCTGAAGGAGCTCGGACTGGCGTATCGGGAACTTGAGGACAGCGGTTACCGGCTGCCGGTGCTCGAGGTGGGGGCGAAGTATTTCCGGCCGGCGGTCTACGACGATACGGTGACGATCGTGACCCGGCTGAAGGAGAAGCCGCTGCTGCGGATCCACCTCGACTACGAAGTGCGGCGCGGGGACGAGCTGCTGGCGACGGGGCACACGGTGCATGCGTTCATTGATCGCGAAGGGAAACCGGTGCGGCCGCCGGCGCGGGCGGTGGCGGTTTTTGCCGCCGCGTTTCGCGGCTGATCGGGTCGTCGGTCGGGCGGTCAAACGTCGCCGTCGAATTCGGCGCGGACGGCGGGATCGGTCTCCGCCGCGCGGAGGGCGGTGAGTAGCGACTCGCCGCCGAGGCGGCGGATCGCCCACACCGCATGGGCGCGCACCAGCGGCAGCGCGTGCGACGCGAGCGGGAGCAGTTGCGGGAGGAGGCCGGGATCGGCGGAGTTGCCGGCGACGATGCAGGCGTTGCGCAGCAGACCGGGGAGTTTGAGGCGCTTGATCGGCGTGCGGCGGAAAACCTCGGCGAAGCGCTCCGGCGTGAGGGCGAGGATTTCCGCGAGCGGGAGCGCGGCGATGTCGTGGCGCGCGGCGAGCAGCAGCTGGCGGCCCTGCCGGGCGAAGCGGTTCCACGGGCAGACCTCGAGGCACACGTCGCAGCCGTAGAGGTGCAGCCCGATACCGGGGCGCAGCTCGCGCGGGATGAGGCCTTTGTTTTCGATCGTGTGATACGAAATGCAACGGCGGGCATCGACGACCCCGGGCGCGGCGAAAGCGCGGGTGGGGCAGGCATCGAGGCAGCGCGTGCAGCGACCGCAGAGCAGGCCGACGGCGGGTGCGGCTGCGCGCTCGCGGATCGGTGCATCGGGCGTGAAGGCGACGCGCGTGAGGATCGTGGCGAGCAGGAGCCAGTTCCCATGCGTGCGCGAGATGAGCATC
>JACCEC010477485.1_pt1 | contig 29421 bp, 28 predicted proteins | sample 7450121 | NCBI WGS metagenome assembly JACCEC01 (sample SAMN15323455, study PRJNA562643) | freshwater metagenome | isolation source: river surface water | place: USA:Blue River Watershed | collected 2017-08-18 | reverse complement strand
TTGAGGTGGAGTTTTCATTCTGGGCGACGGCGCTGATCGGAACCGCGACGAGCCCAAAGACCAAAGGCAGCACACGACGATTCGACATTGAATGGGTCCCTTCTAGTTTTGTTGATCCCGTTTACGCGATACATATAACCCATCGGAAAATACGTATTGCGCTCCTGTAATCTAACAGAGGCCGCGCCCGATACAATGTGGCGTAGTTGCTACAGCGCGATGACCACCTTCCCTTGGTTGCGACCCGCCAATAGATGCTCCGAGGCGTCGGCTACCTGCTTCAAGCCCTGGAAAGAGGTGGGGTCAACCCAAGCTTGCAAACGACCCCGGTAATAGAGATCGAGGATGCGCTCGGCTGCTTCTGCAAAAAACTCCGGGAAGGTCTGGTTCTGGAATCCCCGAATCGAGGCTGATTTCCAATAGAGCTTTCGGTACACCCGCGGATGGGGGACAAATTCGACCTCTTTATCGAAGTCGGAGGTGTGGCCACTGACGACGAGTCGTCCTCGCATCGCCAGATGATCAACGAAAGTGTCGAAGATGGGTCCACCCACCGAGTCATAAGCAACATCGAGACCTTTCGGATACTCGCTGGCTAAAACGTCAGCCAGATTTTCCTTTCGATGGTTGATGACTCGATCGGCGCCAAGTGCAGTTAGGGCCTGCGCCTTGGTGTCGTCTGACGTGATCGCGATCACATGACAGCCGGTGAGCTTCGCAATCTGCACGACGAAATGGCCTAAACCGCCTGCCGCCGCAGATACGGCGACCACATCTCCTGAACGCACTTCACCGATACGCTCAAGGCCAACCATTGCCGAAATCCCCGACGGAATCAGCGCGAGAATCTGTGGACTCGCTTCACGAACTCGAATCACGCGCGATGCATCCGCCACTTGATACTCTCGATATCCTGTCCCGAGTTTGGATGTTGCGATCGCATCGCCCTCGGCAAGACCGGTGACTCCTTCACCAACCGCGACGATGTGACCCACAGATTCGATCCCCATGTCGAAGGGCGGTTTGACGTCGACGTATCGCACGGAATTGCGGCAGAGGTTCTTATCGAAAATGGCGTTGCAGCCCGCATATCGATTGCGAACGACGACCTGTCCACGACCAGGCTCTTGCCACGTTGCCGTGGCAACGCCAGTCGAACTGCGAAAGTCGCCCGTCAGCTTCTGAATCACCAGTTTTTCGTAGGTCGCAGGGTGGCTCATGGCAACGAGATCTCGTGACGTTCAGGGGGCGGCAAGCGTAGATTCGCTGGACCAATCCGTCTACGGGTGATTTTAAAGTGCCAAGCCTGCTCATCACCGGTGCCTCACGGGGGCTCGGTCTCGAACTCGTACGTCAATATCTAGCGGATGGCTGGGAGGTTCATGCCGGCATGCGTGATCCAGCTGCGGCCAGCGACGATGTACGGACGCTGAAAAAGACTTACGGTGACGCTCTGCATCTACAGCGCGTCGATGTGGAAGATCATCACTCGATAGAGGCGTTGGCAGAGCGCTTATCGACGGAGGCTATCGACGTTCTCATCAATTCCGCCGGCACGATGGGGAGCGGTAGTTTTGCCGAGCAAGGACTGCAGTTTGGCAAGTTTGGCAGCTCCGACTATCAAGATTGGGATCGGGTATTTCATATCAACGTCTTCGGTCCTATGAAAATGGCCGAAGCCTTTGTCGAACACATCGCGCGCTCGCAGCAAAAAAAGATCGTGACGCTCACGAGTATTTTAGGCTCCATCGAAAAGAACCGGATCGGCGGGCTCTATGCGTACCGCGCCAGTAAAGCAGCCGTCAACGCGATCATGCGTTCGATGGCAATTGATCTCGCGCGTAGTCACGGTATCAAAGCGACCGCTTTGCATCCGGGTTGGGTTCGAACCGATATGGGTGGTCCCAACGCGGATATCGATGCGCCAACCAGCGCGCGCGGCATGAAAGATCTGATTGCGCGTCTCGATGAGACGATGGTCGGTCGCTACTGGATGTATGACGGTAGCGAGCTACCGTGGTGACGAGAAGCTCAAATCAGCATCATCGATCACGAAACATGGTCGCCATCGTTTTTCTGGTTGGATCGTAGGCGGAGTAGGTCTTACCGATCGTGGTTGGATCGCCAAGCGCGTCGACGACTAATTTGGCGAGGTCTGCCCGAGCGATGAAACTGAATGTCGCTGCGTCTTCCGCAAGATAGGCCTTGTCACTCGGGGCGCCATCGGTCAGGCCGCCGGGCCGAATGACCGTGTAATCGAGGCCGCTGTCGCGCAGATGATCTTCCGCGCGAGTTTTCAGTTCGATGACTTCTGCTAGGAATCGGCGTGACGGCAATGGTGCCGCCTCGATCGAATCGCCTGCACCAATCACAGTGACGAGCAGCATGCGCTGGATGCCCGCTGCTTTGGCCGCATCAATCACATTTCGATTGCCGATGAAATCAGGCCGCTGCGCTTGCTCGCCACGCGACGTACCTAGGGTAGAAATGATCGAAACGAAAGGCTTTGATCGAATAGCAACATCGACCGTCTCTCGTTGTAGCGCATCGGCGATGACAACATCGACACCAAGTGCTTTGAGATCGCTGACATTTGAGCTGCCACGGACCGCGACCGTGACGGACTCACCTCGAGCACGTAATTCTCGGACGATTCCGAGTCCAGTCCCCCGATTGCCACCGAAAACCAAAATGGGTCCGTTACTAGGCTGATAGTTGCCGAACTGATGTACCCCGGTGGGTTGATGAGCTGAGCCGCTTAACCAAAATACATACGCCACGATCGAGACAGCAGCGAGTGCCAGCAAGCCGCCAATCCACTTGAGTAGTGCAACGATCCAGCGCATGAGATCAACCCTCTTTCTTTGCTGCCCAATACCTCAATAAATCATCTTCTCTCTCTGGCGAGATTCCGGCGCGAAGTTTGGCCCGCTCCGCTTCCGGACGTGACAGGTGCCAGCGCAGGGTATCAGTCGTGGTCTCCAGCAACGGCCTAATTCGCAATCCCGCGCTCACAGCGCGGCTGGCACTGACCGCAGCAAAACCGGCGCTATCGCCCTCGGAGGGCACCCATACCGGCATATCCGACCAGGGCGCCACTTTTTGTTCGTTGAGCACATGAGCAGGAATCCAAACGGGTTCAGCATCGATTGAGCTTATGGTCTTCGCCGACTGCACCGAGGCCTTGATGAGATCGCCGATCGAGAAACGACCGGGCGGCGAGAGCAGATTAAAAGTGCCACTGAGACTGTTTTCAGCTGATTCGATGGTGAAGGCGGCGAGGTCTCGGACGTCGATGAACTGCACCGGATCACTTGGTCTGCCGGGCGCGACGAATTGTCCACCGCGGGCGGCGCGTGCTGGCCAGTAGGTAAATCGGTCAGTGTTATCGTCAGGGCCAACGATCAGTCCCGGACGAATGATCAAGCTGTGTCCATCGCCATAAACACGTCGCGCCGCTTGCTCGCAAAGAGCCTTCAGCGGACCGTATGTGGCGCCGTCGACTTTCTCGACCGTTGGATCTGTGAGGGTACCTAACGGAGAGTTCTCATCGCTCGGTTTGTCGAAGCCGGCATACACGGATACGGTCGATACGAAAACATAGAGCGGCGTGGTCTCACGCAGTAATTCGGCCGTAGCAGTGACCTGTCTTGGCACGTAACCGGAATTGTCGATGACGACGTCCCAGCGTCGCCCTTTCAAGGCCGAGATATCGCCATTGCGATCACCCGTCAGTCGTTCAACTTCGGGGAAGCGGGCCGTATTGGTTTTGCCACGATTGAAAAACGTCACGCGGTGGCCGCGACTCTGTGCATATGCCGTCATATGCAGACCGAGGAAGCGCGTGCCGCCCAAGATCAGTATGTCGAGCGGCTTACGCGCTGAAGACACGGGGGTCGCGAGAGCGGGCAAACTCGTGACAGCCGCTAGTGCTAAGCCGTTAGATAAAACGTCACGACGTTTCACTTAGCGAGCTCCTGGTGGGGCATAAGACTCTACCCAGTTCTTGACACTCTGATACCAATGCAAAGAATTCTGTGGTTTTAATACCCAGTGATTCTCATCTGGATAGTAAACAAACTTAGAAGGCACGCCACGCTTTTGCAGCGTGTTGAAAAGCTCGATGCCGTGATTCACCGGAACACGCATGTCTAGTTGTCCGTGAATCACTAATGTCGGCGTGACGAAATTTCCGGCGTTCGTGTGCGGTGAGTATCGGGCAAACTCCTCGGGCTTTTCCCAAAACTCAAAAAAACGATCGCGCTCTGCACCATAGTCGGCGCCGATTTGCGTGAACGAGTTGTACACGGCGGCATGTGCGATGAGCGCCTTGAAAGGATGGGCGCGTCCGAGCAGGGTGCTTGCGAGAAAACCGCCGTAACTGCCGCCACCGGCAACCATACGATTGGCATCCACGAACGGTTGCGCTGCGAGCCAATCTGCGGCCTTGATCGTATCTTCATACGGTTTGCTGATTCGATCTGGATTGATGGAGTCCGCAAATGCTTGTCCGAAGCCGCTCGATCCATGGAAGTTATGCCACGTCACGATGTAGCCCCAGCTGGCGAACACATGAGCATTCCACCGCCATTGCACAGCATCCTGTATGGCGTTGTGTGGCCCGCCGTGCAGTAGCATGAAAACCGGATATTTTTTAGTTGGATCAAAATCAGGCGGGTAAACGACCCACATCTGGATCGGCTTTTGGTTACTGCCAGCGTAAGTAACACTCTCAACTTTGCCGAGAGAGGTCTCGGCAAGTATGGCGTCATTGAGTTGGCTCAGGGCTTTGGAGGAGCCGTTCGTCATATTCAGAACGACTAAGGTAGGAGGTTCTGAGAAACTCTGTCTTATCGCAATTGCGGCCGGGTTTTTCGCTGGCTTTGAGGCAATCGCAAAGTTGCCGAAGCTGGGGTTGCCAGTTACAGCCTTGGGCGGACCCGATTTAGCAATATCGAAGCGATACACGCGATTCGTTGCGGCATCGTCAATTGCGCTGAAAATGGCTTTCGAGTTTGGATGCCAAACTAGTGAGCCAACTGAGCGATCCCAATCGCCCGACAGATTCTGAACGTTGCCATTATCGCGAGATCGGAGCATCAGCCGCGCGCGATCGGCGTAGAACCCCTTGATCGACTGTGCCGAGTAAGCGAGCCAAAGACCGTCAGGACTGTATGACGGTGAGCCATCATCGGCGAGATTGCTCTCAGTGATGTTGACTGCCGGCTTGCAGCCACACGCTGCGATGGTCATGACGTCGTAGTTCGAGTCGATACCGGTCTGATCGATATTCGTTACAAACGCGACCTCGGTGCCATCAGGCGAAATATCGTACGAGGTGCTCGAGTAGTCTGACTTAGATAAGTGAAACCCCGATTGACGCGTGATGGCTGTGACCTCACCACCTTCGATTGGGATAGAAAATAAGTGAGGTTGACGATCGTCTAAGAAACGATCCCAATACGAAATCGGAGCGCGATCCCACACCTTGCCGCTCATTTTGCTGTCGGCACGGTCCTTCATTCGTTTTGCTTGCGCCTTCCATTCCGCCAAATCCGGCCAGATCGCAGATGCGAAAGCGATCTTGCGACCATCCGGGAACCACTTTGGTGCATTGGCGCCGGTGGGGATAGAGGTGAGACGCCGTGCTTCACCGCCGTCGGTGGGGATGAGATAAATCTGCGATTCTTTGTCATCCGCGCGCTTGGATACGAAAGCAATCCATTTGCCATCTGGACTAAAGCTCGGTGAGCTATCGGCGGCGGCATCGGTGGTGAGTTGACGTCCCGTAGTGCCGTCGGTGGGGTAGAGCCACAAGTCGGTATAGCCACGGTTTTCGTCGACGTCGAATCGAGTTGCCGACACGACGGCGAGTTTCCCATCTGGAGATATGTCGGCGTCACCGAGGCGAACCATTGACCACATGCGTTCGGCGGAGAGCCGTTCAGCGCTGCTAGCGGTCGTTGTGTTGATGATGGCTGCAATACAGCCTAAGACAAAAATGACAATCCGATTCATGGCAACCTCATCCAATCAAAAGTTCATTCAACATCGGTAATGCATACAGGGCAATCTGAAGTGACGGCTGGCGCTGGCGCATGCGCAGCTGTGACCCATGCCGACACGATATCGGGGATCAAGTGAGCTCGTCGGGTCATCGCGCGCTTGTTTGTTAAAGTTTCAAAGTGTCCGGATGCGAGAGCGTGTAGTCCACTGATGGCTCCATCAATCACAGGAATTGGGGAGTGCTCAGCGAGTATTTTTGCAATGGGCGACATACACGTGCAGCCGAGGACGATTGCGTCTGGTCGATATTCTGCGATCAATTCATCGCGCGCAGCTCGGAGCGCTTCGATGATTGCGCCTTCATGACGCGCCATTCGTGCCATGACATTGTCTTCATCGGCCAGGTGCGATAGTTCTTCTTCGCCTGAGAAATGTCGTATCGCGAGACAACTCGAAGTCATCTCGAGAGAGCGAAGACGCTCGTCGTAAAGGAACCCCATCGACTTTGGCCAAACGGTCAAAATGCAGAATCGGCCGTTATTAATGGCGTTTGCCTCGCGCAGCGCTGCTTCGCCCGCTCCGACGATAGGCACTTCGACGGCGGCTCTCGCGGCCTCGATGCCATAGTCGGCAAATGAATTGATCAGAATTGCATTGCAACCGGCTTGGGCCGCGCTTTGTGCGGCATCCACATAACCGACATCGACGAGTAGCCGCTCGTAAGGAGTGAATGCAAAGATCGACAGTCGAGGTTGTATGAGTTCGAGCTCGACGCCAGGGTGTCGAGCAGCCTCAACAGGGAAGTGGGTGGGCAGAGTGGTGCTTGCGGACCCGCTGCCGATAATTCCGATTTTCATGGTGTGTGAAGGCTAAGCCATGCGGCCGTGTATCGGCTACCGGCATCGGGCATACTTCGCTCATGGGATCTTCATTGACCGATGCAGGTATCGTTGTAGGTACGGCTCGAACCGAGCGGGCTGACGCGATTGCACTGGTTCGCCGCTGGTTTGACCACATGTCGGCACGAGATCTCGCGGGCGCCTCCAAGCTGATGGCTCCGACCGCCTCAATCGTCATTTCGGGCGGGCATCGGTTTTCCCGTCTCGAGGATTTCGTCGCTTTCGGATCGGCCCGATACGCTTCGGTTCACAAACAAACCGATCATTTCGAGGTCTGCGAAGCGGCCGGCGGTGTAGCGGTCTACGTGCGTGGTGAGATGGCGGGCTCCTGGCAGGATGGCACACCTTTTGTCGGTGTTCGTTGGTGCGATCGGTTTTTAGTGAGCGGCGGAGTTATCGCCGAGCTGCAAACTTGGAGCGATTTAGCCGAGACCCGATTGCGCTGATGATATTGGAGTTTGGACTTTGAGCATCAATAAATTAGACCGGTATGCCGCTCTAGCACTGCAGATAGATTGTGATGGAGTGCATCCCGATACGACGCGTGAAGCGTCGGCTGCGCGTATGCAGCGATCGATCGCGAGAATAGATCAGGCCGTTGCAGGTGCGCGCCGTTGGATCGGGAGTGATCTCAAGCTTGTCGTGCTACCGGAATACATCCTGTCGGGTCCGCCTTGGGGTGAGACCATTCCAGAATGGGCTGCGAAAGGCGCACTGCATCCGCGTGGCCCTGAATACGATGCGCTCGCGGGGCTCGCGCAAAAGCACGCGGTTTATCTTGCCGGCAACGGCTATGAAACTGACGACCACTTTCCCGGGCTCTACTTTCAGGCATGTTGGGTATTCGACCCATCGGGCAAGCGGGTTCTGACCTATCGTCGATTAATTTCGATATTCGCACCGACACCGCATGATGTTTGGGATCGTTATCTCGACATCTATGGGCTCGAAGCCGTCTTTCCGGTGGCCGATACGTCGATTGGACGAATCGCAGCGATCGCATCGGAAGAAATTCTTTATCCGGAAATTGCTCGTGCTCATGCGATCCGTGGTGCCGAGGTGTTTTTGCACTCGACGAGCGAGGTGGCATCGCCGAATCTCACGATCAAACAGATTGCGAGGCGCGCTCGCGCCCTCGAGAATCTCGCCTATGTCGTGTCGGCGAATACGGCTGCGTTGCATGGTATCGATGTACCAGTCGATTCGAGTAACGGCTACTCCGACATCATTGACTATCACGGTAATCAGATGGTGGTAGCGGGTCTTGGTAACTCGTCCGTTGCCAATACGTTCCTCGATATGGCGGGATTACGCGCCTATCGACGTCGACCTGCCATGAGCAACATGCTGTCGCGACAAGCGCTCGATCTGTTTGCGGAGTCTTATGCGAAAGCCGACTTGAGACGTCGCAATGGTTTGCTGCAGGGCGACAAAGTGATGATCCCGGATCGCGCCTATTTTCAGCAACGTCAAGCTGACGCTATCGCTCGAATGACCGAGCGCGGCATTCTTTGACCGTGGGGCGTTTTCGCCGCGCGCTACATGAGCGCTACGGGAATCCTCAAGATGTACTCAAAATAGTCGAAGTCGACGAAGAAGATCCGACTGACGACGAGATCGTGATTCAAATGGAAGCAGCGGCGATGCACATCGCCGATTTGCGTACCATCGAGGGCGCGGACATGTTCCGAAATCCGCTGCCTCGAACACCGGGCTTTGAAGGTGTTGGTCGGGTTTTACGGATCGGGTCCGCTGTCACCGCCTATGCGGTGGGCGATCGAGTATTTCCTGCGCTCGCATCGGGAACCTTCAGTGAACAGGTTCGGTGTGCTGCGAGTCGCTGTATGCCGGCGCCTGAAGGCGATGCGGCGCAACTGAGCTTGTTGACCGTAAATGGGCCTACGGCCGTCGTTCTACTGGATGATTTCGTTAAATTGAATGCGGGTGATTGGCTGATTCAGAACGCAGCGAATTCAAACTGCGGAAGGTTTCTACTGCAGCTAGCGCGTCAGCGAGGCATCAAAACGATCAACATCGTACGGCGCCCAGAGATGGTCGAGGAGCTCGTGAGTTTAGGCGCCGATATGGTGCTGCTCGACGGACCTGACCTGGCTGAGCGAGTCTCCGCTGCAACATCAGGAGCTTCGATACGGCTTGGCATCGATGCTGTGGGGGGTTCGGCGACACGACGAATTGCGGAGTGCTTATCCGCTGAGGCGCAGCTGGTTTGTTACGGCGCCATGAGCTCACAACACTGTGAGATCGACTTCTACCGCATGTTCCGTTTGGGGATCGAATTTCGCACGCTGAGTTTCGTCAGACAGTTATCTAAGAGAAGCCCGCAGGATGTGCGCGCGCTCTATGCTGATCTTGCAACGAAAGTAGCAAGCGGCGCCTTGACCGCTCGGATTGCGGGGTCTTATCGGCTGGATCAGATCATCGCCGCGTGTGATCGCGCAGCGATGACCGGGTCCGATCGTGACGGAAAAGTCGTAATAACTTTTTAAGAATTAACCAGTACGACTTTTCCGAAGTGAGTGCGGGCGTCGACCATGCCATGCGCCTCTACTAATGCGCTCATCGGCAGCGTCTTGTCGATCACGGCTTTGAATTTTCCACTCGCAAACAGTGGCAGAGCGAGCTCACGGAAGCTGCGCATCGATTCCGGAATGAATCGCGCACTCGATGAGATACTCATCGCGAGCAATTGTAGATTGCGCATGCCGATGTTGAGATTAAAGCAGACCTGTCTGCCGCCGGTACTGCCGTACATGATGATACGTCCTTCGGCCGCCATCGAATCAAACAGAGCTGCCGCCGTTTCTTCGCCGATCGTCATTAGACCGATATCGATACCGTGCCCATTCGTGTCACGGCGAACGAGCTCAGGCAGATTGCCAGTTTTGTAGTTGTATGCCGCGTCGGCACCAGCTGCAATGCCGCGCGCGCACTTATCATCGCGGCTTGCGGTGCCCGCGACCCAGCAACCTTGCCACTTGGCGATCTGCAACGCAGCGCTGCCAACACTGCTGGCAATGGCTTCAATCAAAACCCTCTCGCCGGCACGCGAGCGAGCTACCGTGACCAGCGCATGCCAAGCGGTTAACCAGCCTACCGGAATTGCTGCTCCTTCAACGAAAGTCAAAGAATCTGGGAGACGCAGCGTGTGCACTTCATCGAAGAGCACATGGGTGGCATGCGAGCCGCGGGCTCGACCGAACACGCGATCGCCAACGGCAACGGAGGTGACGCCCGGGCCGACCGCTTCAACGATCCCGGCAGACTCCATCCCCATGACAAAAGGCAATGCTTGCCCAATGTAGGAACCTGCGCGCATGCGGGTTTCGGCGAAATTGATTCCCGAAGCTTTGACGGCGACACGCAATTGACCAGGGCCTGGAATGAGGTCTGGCATCTCGACCCACTGCATGACTTCTGGCCCACCGAAGGCCGCGACACGCCAGCCGAACATTAGTGTCGGCTCCGCAAGAAGCCGCGGAAACCGCTGTCGTACTCTGCGATCCAGGTTTTTGTTGTCGGATTCGCCTGCATGGACGCCCACCACTGCGCGAGTTTTGGGTAATCCGAGAAGTTGTCCGCAATACCACACAGGTCCGTCACGATCGTCATCATTTGCAAGCAGGGCAGCAGCGCGCAATCGGCATATGCCGAGGGAGCCATGAAGTGTTCGAGCTGCACAAGGCTCTTTCGATAGGCTGCATGGGCGGTCTGAACGGCTTCTGGATTACGCTTCTCTGGATTGAGATTGCCAAAGAATGCATTGCCTTGCGGCATGACGTAGAGATCGACGATTCGCCCTAGCAGACGTGCTCGCGCTCGTTCGGCTGGATCAGCCGGCAGTAATGGCTTCTGCGGATAGGCGTCTTCAAGATAATCCAGAATCACCATCGACTCAGCGATGGCTTGGCTACCGATATCCAGAGCCGGCATTTTTCCAAGCGGATTGATTTGCAGATACTCCGGTGACTTGATGCCGTTAGCCGGCATTTGTGCTTCGAGATCGAGACCCTTCATCCGAGCGGCGTAGACGACACGGGCAACATAGGGGGAAATGATTGATCCGTAGAGTTTCATGGTGTCTCCGTCGAGTGTTTCTGCGGTCTATGCAAAGCAATCAGAACAAAAATGAGTAATGGCAGCGCGACCAGATTCAGTGTTTTCCAGCCAAGCGTCTCAATGGCCGTACCTGCGAGTAGCGAGGCTACGGCCTGTGAGCCAAAAACAGCAAGATCATTGAATCCTTGGGCGCGAAATCGATCAGCGGGTTCGTAGGTCGTCGCGAGCATGGCCGTTGCCGATACGAACATGAGATTCCAACCGACTCCGAGCAGCGTTAAAGCTGTGAAGTAGTGAATGAACTCTTGTCCGACGTAGGCGGCTATGCCGATACAAACGAGATTGATAAAGATCCCGATCACCATCATTCGCCGAACGCCCAGCACACCAATCAACCAAGGGCTCACGAGTGAGGGCAAGTACATCCCAAGCAGGTGCGCCGTGATCACGAATGTCGTTTGGGCGGTGGTGAAGCCATCATGCACGTGCATGCTGAGCGGGGTCGCCGTCATGATAAAACTCATGACGGCATACGAGGCCAGGCCTGCGAGTACGGCAAGCCGATAGTCCGACCTTTTGAGGAGTCGCGAAATCGATGCGCTGTGCGCCACTTCGTGGCGTGCCGCTGTCACTCCAAGCGGTAAGCGCATCAACACCAGAGTGGCACAGAGACAAAGTCCCGACAAAACGACGAATGACCCAGTGAATTGTGGCCAGCCCCCGAGGTCGCTTGCGAGCTGTCCGAGTGCGGGCCCGGCAATCGCTGCGCCGAGCGTACCGATCATCACCGTCGAGACGGCACGACCGGCGAGTTCCGGCGGAACGAACTCCATGGCTGCAAAACGGTATTGCTGGACGAAAGCCATGTTACCGCCGATGAAAAATGCGGCTGCACAGAGCGTGATGAAGTTGGCTGTGGCGATACTCCAGGCAATCACGAGTGCCGCGGTCGCTGCGACGAGGGCGCTGCCGATAAACGCTGGCTTTCGACCGATGCGCTGCATGAGTAACGCCGCGGGTAATGAGCTCGTCGCGATACCGAGCACCGAGAGCGATAGCGGTAGGGTGGCAAGATACGGCTCGGGCGCGAGACGTGTGCCAACGATCCCGCCGAATGTGACGAGAATGATGGTGCCGCAGGCAGCGAAACCCTGGGCCAAGGTCAGAATCCAGACGTTTCGCATCGAAGTGATCACAGAATCGCCATCTAGTATGCTTGAAGCATGAGCGATTCCAAGCCTGTCCGCGCGCCAAATCCCGCTTTTTTCGACCACTCCGTGATCGACAATCTGATCGCCGTCACCATGGAGCTCGGAGCGGAATTGTGGGTACAGCGCGAGCGCCTGCGCGTTATCGAGCAGCTGCTGGGCGAACATGGTGTCGTGACGCGTGAGGCAATCGAGCAATACGAGGCGAGTCCGGAAGAGCGCGAGCGTGTACGCAGCGAGCGTGATGCGTTCGTGCAGCGGTTATACGGCCTGCTGCTGCGGGATACGGTCAACGCCACTCCCGGTAATGGATGATCTGCGATGTCTTCTAACGCGTCTGGTCATCGTGACTACATCGAGCGCATCTTGCGCGCTAAGGTCTACGATGTTGCGATCGAGTCGCCGCTAGAAACTGCAACGCGCCTATCGCGTCGTCTCGACAATCAGATTCAACTGAAGCGGGAAGATCTTCAACCGGTTTTTTCATTCAAGTTGCGCGGTGCTTACAACAAGATCGCAGCACTGTCATCTCATGCTGCTTCGCGCGGCGTGATTTGTGCGTCGGCGGGTAATCATGCACAGGGTGTTGCGCTTGCAGCGAGTCGTCGCGGTATAACCTCCGTGATCGTGATGCCAGTCACTACTCCGCAGATCAAAGTGATTGCGGTTCGCGATTTAGGTGGCGAAGTCGTTCTGCACGGCGACGATTACGACTCTGCGTACGAGCACGCTTTGGGCATCGCGCATGATCGAAATATGGTTTTCGTGCACCCCTTCGACGATCCAGACGTAATCGCAGGGCAGGGCACGATTGGCATGGAGATTGCGCGCCAGACCGGCGGCGACGTCGATGCTGTTTTCATTCCAGTGGGTGGTGGTGGCTTACTGGCGGGGATCGCGGTCTATCTCAAGCATCTATATCCACGTATTCGGATCATCGGAGTCAACGCCGCAGATTCGACCGCCATGCACGATTCTTTGATTGCAGGATCACGAGTTTCTTTGTCGCGAGTTGGCATCTTCGCGGATGGTGTTGCCGTACGCCGAGTCGGTGAGGAAACCTTTAGGCTCGCTCGTGATCTTGTCGATGAGATGATACTAGTTGATACAGATGAGATCTGTGCCGGCATCCAAGATATTTTTGAGGATACTCGTTCGATCGTTGAGCCAGCGGGCGCATTGGCAGTCGCCGCTCTCAAGAAATATGTCGCTCGAGAAAAATGCGTCGGCAAGCGACTGATTGCAATCAATTGTGGCGCCAATATGAATTTTGATCGCTTACGGCATGTTGCCGAGCGTGCCGAGATCGGCGCCCATAGAGAGGCTTTGCTCGCCGTAGAAATCCCGGAACAGCCCGGCAGTTTCTTGAGATTATGTCGAGCGCTAGGTTCGCACAGCGTGACTGAATTCAATTATCGCTACGATCAAAAAGACAGCGCACGAATATTTCTTGGATTTGCTACCGCTGATGGCGATGGCGAGCGTGTGCAGATGATGGATCACTTGAAGGCCGCAGGCTATCGAGTTACAGATATGACGGATAACGAGCTCGCCAAGCTACATATCCGGTATATGGTTGGTGGGCGACCTGCAGATCTGGCTGATGAGCTGTTGTTGCGATTCGAATTTCCAGAGCGACCAGGGGCTCTATCGCGTTTTCTTGAGGCGATAGGGTCAAGATGGAACATTTCGCTCTTTCATTACCGAAATCATGGTTCTGATGCGGGTCGAGTGCTGGCGGGTATTCAAGTCAGCTCGAGCACTCGAGTTGAGTTTTTTGAACACCTTGCTGCTTTGCAATATCCATGGGCTGATGAAACCGGTAATCCAGCCTATCGCTTGTTCCTTGGCGGTTGAATAACGTGAAGTCATACGTCCCTCGTATCGTGCCGGCGGAACGATTCGTTTCCTTGCGTGGATATCGACACAGAACTTTGCATTGGGGGCCGCAAGACCAGCCGCCTATTTTTCTGCTGCATGGATTTCAAGATTGTGCCGACACGTTTCAGATGTTGGTCGACCGGCTGCCAGAGCAGTGGCATTTCATTGGCTTGGATTGGCGCGGTTTTGGCGGAAGCGATTGGCAAAATTCGTCTTACTGGTTTCCGGACTATCTTGCCGATCTGGATGCCCTGCTTGAGTTGATGGCGCCAGATGCAGCGGTGAGCCTAATTGGGCATAGCATGGGGGGTAACGTCGCTAACTTGTATGCTGGCATTCGGCCGACGCGGGTTACCCGGTTGATTTCTCTGGAGGGGTTCGGCTTGCCGCGGACGCCCGCTGAGCATGCACCTGAGCGCTATGCTAAATGGCTCGAGCAGCTGCGTGCTGGACCGCAGCCTTCGCGTTACGATTCGGTCGAGTTGTTGGCGACGCACCTTCGACAGCGAAACGCGCGCCTCTCAGATGAACATGCGGGTTTCATTGCGCAGGCATGGATGCAGCGTCGTGAGAATGGGCTGCCCCGTATGCATTTCGATCCGTTTCACCGTTACGTCAATCCGGTTTTGCATCGTCGTGAAGAGTCCGAGGCTTGTTGGCATCGTGTCGAGGCGGATACCCTGCTCGTACTTGCAACGGAGTCCGAGTATCGACGTCGCCTCGATCACGAAGGAGACGTCGAGCGCATGCATCGTTGTTTCAGGCGCTTGGCCGTTGAGGATCTGCAGGGACTTGGGCACATGATGCATCATGAAGACCCCGCCAGAGTTGCTGAGGTCATCGTTCGCTGGTGGTCATCGAGGAGTGAGGGAGTATGAAGAAGGGCGTTTTTTTCGCAGCAGTTCTAGCGGCAGGTTTCACGACGTGGTCCTCCGCTGCGGAGTTTGTCACCTTCGATCCATCGCGTTATTCGCAGGAAATCACCGACTGTGATCGTTTGGCGTCGCACCCAGACGATCCGTTCAAACTTGCCCCGGGCATTTCCGAGGGCAAAGTCGACTTGGTTAAGGCTATCCCAGCCTGCCTCGAGGCTGTTACGCGTGACCCAAAGAATCCACGCTTGAACTACATGTATGGGCGTGTGCTCGGCTACGCCGGTCGTGGTGCGGAGGCGCTGCCATATCGCAAGGCGGCAGTGGATGGTGACTATCCGCAAGCGCTGTTCGTGATTGGCTACATCACCCTTTATGGCTATAACTTTCAGCCGAAGGATGTGTGTCGCGCGGGCGAGCTACTTCGTCGGTCCGCGTTGCACGGTCGTATAGCAGGGCAGCTTGGCTTCCCGCGCTACGTCCTCGAAGGACGATTTGATGCTTGCGCGACCGTTCGCCGTGATCCGGCCGAGATGCTGGAGTTTGTTGCGGCTGCGCGCAAACAGTTTGGTAGCGACTATTACAAAGGCTTGCTGGCCGATGCGATCGAGGAAGATTTGAAGCGCCAGCTCGAAAAATAACTCACCATGATCGAATCCGACTCCGCCATAGCAACGCCTCGCTCCATGGGGCTACATCCAAAGGCTACCTTAGCGGGCTATCTTGGTTTGTTGCCGTTTGCAGCGGCTTTGCTCATGGCGGTGTTTGGGAGCAGTCCGTTTTGGTGGCAAGCAAGTGAACGTCTCGCACTCGGCTGGGGTGCGGCGATACTCGGCTATGTCTCGGCTGTGCACTGGGGTTTAGCGTTAGCGGGACGATGGCCGTGGACCGCTGGTGTCGTCTTGGGGAGTACGTTGCCTTCCGTACTTGCGGCAATGGCAGTGGTGGTCGGTGAAGATCGTGGTTTAGCGCTGCTCGTCGTTGGTTTCGGTGTTTTCTGGTTGTATGAACACCGTCAATATCAAAATGCCTTGCCAGCTGACTACCTTGCGCTTCGACGGAATCTTTCTTTGGCAGTTTGTGTGCTGCTTGCCTTGACGGCAATCGCGCTCGATAGCGCGCAGGTGTACTCATGATGCTCGAAGACTTGGCTGAGGCGAAGTGGCTACGAGCTTTGATCGTCGTCTTTTCGCTAGTGGTTTTAGGGTTGCTCGCTTTTCAGGTGTTACAGCCCTTCTTGGTGCCTGTCGTTTGGGCGGTGATACTGGCGTACGTCACTTGGCCCATGCATGAGCGAGTTGTGTTGTTGTGCCGCGGTCACCGTGAGTTAGCGGCTCTCATCATGACTTTAGCCCTGAGCGCCGCGATCATCCTACCAATCGTTTGGTTGATCATTCTCGTACAAGCGGAGGCGCTCCCGATTTACCGCGAGCTTGCGCCGCTACTAGCTAAGGTTGAGTTGCCTGAGTCGGTCAAACAAATCCCTTTGCTTGGGCCTCGTCTTGTCGAAATCGTCGAGCAATTTCAGCGCGACCCATCGAGTATCGATGCTGCAATCCGTAATTTCTTTTCGCAATCCTCTGGCGAAGTCAGTGCGGTGGTCGGTGGAGTGGGGCGTAACATCATCAAACTTGGCCTCGCGATGTTTTCGCTATTCTTCATGTATCGCGATGGCGAGCACGTTGCAGCACAGGTCGAACGTATGCTGCAGCAGTTCTTCGGCAAGGTCCGTGTTTCGCACTATCTCGATGCGATTGGCAGCACGGTCAAGGCGGTGGTCTATGGCTTGGTGCTCGCAGCACTAGCCCAGGGCACGCTCGCCGGAATTGGTTACGCCGTTGCTGGCGTACCAGCTCCGATCATCTTCGGCATCATGACTTTTTTGGCGGGGCTAATTCCGTTTGTAGTGCCGTTCATGTGGACCGGCGCGAGTATTTATCTCTTCCTAACGGGCAATACGGTCGAGGCAATTGGTCTAGCCATTTGGGGTGCAACGGCAGTCAGTTGGATCGACAACATCGTGCGGCCGCTCGTGATTAGCGGTGCGACCCGAATACCGTTCTTACTCGTGTTGTTTGGAGTGCTCGGTGGTCTTGCTGCCTTCGGTATGGTGGGCCTGTTCATCGGTCCCGTGATACTCGCGGTACTGATGGCAATCTGGCGAGAATGGATAGCAGAGAAACGGTCTCAAGCGGATCCGACCTGATTAGGTTTGCGATCGATTCATCCAAGCCGGCAATTCGGGCCCTTGATACTGCTGCATTAAACGTAGCAGTCGATCTGCATCGTTATCGATAAGCAACATGTCGCGTACGCCCGCGCGCAGAAAGCCCTCTTGCTGCACATGATCGAGGAAGGTTCCTAGGCTAGAGTAGAACCCATCCACATCGAGAAGAGCGCAAGGTTTGCGATGTAGACCAAGATGCGCCCAGGTCCACACTTCAAATAACTCTTCCAGTGTGCCAACGCCTCCGGGTAGAGCAATGAACCCGTCCGAGAGATCCGCCATCATGGCTTTACGCTCGTGCATGGATTCGACGATGCGCAGATCGACAGCGCCGCGGTGCGCGACTTCCAGTTTGACGAGATTGCGGGGAATGACGCCGATGACCTCGCCGCCCTCTGATAGTGCAGCATCAGCAACGGCACCCATCAGACCGATGCCGGCGCCACCGTAGACGAGCCCGATACCTGATCGTGCGAGAAGTCGGCCCAGTTCATGCGCGGCAGATCGATAGATGTCCTTGGTGCCTGCATTGGCACCACAGAAAACACAGAGCCGCTTCATTGTAAGTACTGGAGTAGGGTGCGAGCCCAATCTTGCTGCTGGCGCGGCAACTCAATGAGCTGAAGGTGAGGCATAGCGGATGCCGCTGCCATCGCAGCCGATTGCAACGGATCGCCAACAGGTGAGGCTAGTAAAATCGGCTCGCGATGTTTGGCGAGTTTCTTATCCCAGGGGTAAGCAAAGCTGGCCTGATGGGCGTGCCTCCACATTCCATCTGAGCGGAATAGATCGAGCAATTTAACTTGAACTCGCATCGGATCGAGCTCTGTATCTTGATGAATGATGTGGCTGCGTTTGGCTCGGAACCAAGGCCAGAAAAGACTTTGATCGCGCACGACGTACCATGCTTCAACCAGGTGTCCACCGTACCAGACCGGCTTTATTTCTGGAGTGTAGTGCTCGATGAGTTCGTTGCGCAGAGTGGTGCTAGCCAGCACGGGACTCAGCATGACGGTTCGTTTAATACGATTTTTCGCGAACGAGGCAAGCTCAAGCGCAATAAAGGCGCTACCGCCAATCCCGATGATATCGACCTCGTCGATATCGAGATTTTGTAGCGCCTCATCAATGGCTTTGGCAAAACCGGCGATCGTCACTTTACCGCGAGGCAGTGTGTTATCCGATTCGCCATGGCTTGGTAAGTTGATTGCCAGAACGGGACGGTGGCCAATGAATCCGGCAGCTAGACGATCGATGCTTTCGGTCGAACCGCCAGGCTCATGGATGATGAGTACCGGTCGGCCGTCGGCGTCATCATTGCGCCGAATGCGTAATTGTCCCGCTTCTACATCCACATAATCTTGCCAAAGCCGCCCGCGTAAGCCCGAGTTCGAAGACGACCGTGGCATCTTGGGTGGCTTATGGCGTTTGATGAAGTCACGACAAAGATCGAGTGTTTGTTCGGCTGAACCGCCTTTGGTCACCGTAACGCAGCTAGCCGGGTGCTTCACTTTATCGAGATCAGCCGATAGGACATCCGTATCGGCGGCAGTGACCAGCATGGGCGTTGTCGTTTGGCGCAGTGCGAGATCGGATCGCATGGTGAATGCAGCCCGATAGCCGACTCGGTAGTGATCTCCCGCGCGCATGAAATCGAGCAGCGCGTTGTGTAGCCCCTCTGCTGGCGGCACGTCGAACGACAGACGAGCTGCATTCGATTTTCGATACCACGGGAAGAATATGGTTTGTTCACGCATTCGAGCCCACAGCCAAGTGAGGTGTGAGCCATCCCACTTGGGCTGCAGCGGCGGCAAATAATGCTCGATGAAGTCTTGCCGATCTGGCTCTGTCATCACCACGTAGCCATTGACGGCGGCACACACGATGCGATCAGGATGGGCGGCTGCCAATGCGCCGCTGATCATAGCGCCGGTGTGAAAGCCATAGACAGCGGCTCGCTCGATGCCGAGCGCATCCATGAATTCGATGACCGCCTCGGCAAAGTCACTGGCTTCGGCGCGATCGACGCCAAGCGGATCCGATAAGCCGAATCCCGGTGTGTCCGGTGCAATACACGTGAAGTGAGTTTTCCAGCGCTCCATGGTGATCAGCATGTCGCGCGAGGACAGAGGAGATTGGTGCAGGCACAGCACGACCGGGCCGGAGCCAACACGACGATAGTGCACCTGTCGCGGGCCCCATCGCCCGTTGGTGATGGAAGCAAAGTGCCGCGTGATGCTGGTCGTCATATGCAAATCTCACCGATCAATACTGTGAACAAACTACCATTGCCTCATGGATCAGGCGAGTGGTGTACGTGCGGCTCTCCAGCACGCAGATTTTCGGCGGTTTGCTTTCGGACGATTTTTCGCCACGCTGGCTTGGCAGATGTTGGGTGTGGCGGTCGGCTGGCAGGTCTATTCCATCACTCGTGATCCGCTCGATCTTGGGCTCGTCGGCTTAGCGCAGTTCTTACCATTTTTCTTGTTGGTGTTACCTGCAGGTCAGCTTGCCGATCGGATGGATCGACGTTTGCTGATCGTGATCGCCTACATCATCGAGATCTCTTGCGTTTTGGTACTGATCGGATTTACCTGGTCCGGTAGCCGCGAGATTCTTTGGGTCTTCTTTGCGATGGGTCTGTTTGGTGCGGGCCGTGCGCTTTGGATGCCAACTTCGCAGGCGATGACGGTCAATTTAGTGCCGTCGCATGTTTTCCCAGCGGCAGTCGCATTCAACTCGACCCTTTTCGAGTCAGCCGTCATCGTTGGGCCAGCCTTGGGCGGCCTGTTATATGCCTTCGGCGAGTCGATACATGCAGATCAAGGCGCGATGTGGGTTTACGTCAGTGCGTTGTCAATTCTGATCATCGTACTTTGGTTGATGTTCGGTATCCGACCTGTGCGAGCCCCACCCAGCGAGAAGAAATTCGCGTGGCATGAACTCGCGGAAGGATTTCGCTTTGTACTTCGACGTCGACCAGTTCTCGGTGCCATCTCGCTCGATTTGTTCGCTGTGTTATTCGGTGGCGCGACGGCGCTTTTGCCCATGTTCGCCGCAGACATCCTGCATGTAGGCCCGGAAGGTCTTGGACTATTGCGCACCGCTCCAGGCGTGGGTGCGGCGCTGACGGCAATCTGGCTCGCACGACGACCGATCGAACGGCACGCTGGACGCTGGATGTTTGGTGGAGTGGCGGTTTTTGGTCTCTCCACAGTGGTATTTGGTTTATCGACTTCGTTTTGGTTGTCCTGCTTCGCGCTCTTTTGTTTAGGCGCGGGAGATATGGTCAGCGTGTTTGTGCGTCATCTTTTGGTGCAGCTTGAGACGCCGGACGCTATCCGGGGTCGCGTCAGCGCCGTCAGCGCTATGTTCATCGGTGCCTCTAACGAGCTCGGCGAATTCGAGTCTGGATTGACGGCCAGCTGGTGGGGTCCGGTCAACGCGGTTGCGGTTGGCGGCGTCGCCTGCTTGCTGATTGTCGGGGTGTATTGGCGCCTGTTCCCAGAGCTACGTCGACTCGATCGCTTTCCACAGCCGGAGAGTTGAGGCTGGCTGGCTGAGTCACTTTGGCGTGGCATACTCTGCGCTCTACCGGAGGAAATGATGCGCCACCGAGCTTCAGCTTCCTTGTTACTCGTTTGGATTCTGCCCCTGACCCTGGTCGGCTGTATGAGCGCCACCATTCAGGAGAGTCGCGAGTTGCCAACTCAAATCGTCGATGGTGAGGCTGTGGTGATTTTGGCCAAACCCCAGATCGAAGGGGTCGCGGCGGAGGACGAGTTCATGGACTGCGTCGGTCGTGGGCTCGGCAAGGGGGCGCAACCCATCGCTGTGCGCGATAACAACGCGTTCGTCGATGAGCTCTTTCCGTGGTTCGAGCCAGGCACTGCACCGACTCGCCCTGAGGGGATCACGCAACTTTTAGCGCGGCCCGGTGTCGGTGAAAGAGTGACTGCGACCGGCGTTCGCTATCTTGTTTGGCTAGACGGTGGAACGCGCCGAACCGACGGGGGCGGCAGTCTGGCCTGTGGCGCAGCGCCTGGCGCAGCGGGCTGCATCGGATTCGGTTGGTGGGAAAAGGAATCGGACTACGAGGCCACTGTCTGGGACTTGAAACAGGCGAGGTCGGCCGGAAGCGTGGAGACGAATGTGACCGGAACATCTGCCATCGTAGGTGCGGTAGTGCCGTTGCCGTTCATCGCCCGCGTACAGGGTACGGCCTGTGACCGACTAGCCGAACAGCTACAAAACTTCTTCAAGGGGAGCAGCAATCCATGATGCCGGGTACATCCCGCTGGGTTGCCATCGTGGCGCTCGTGCTGTCGGGTTGCGCGACGCCTCCGGTCGTTCAGCCGCCGAGCTTGCCTTCGCCAATGCCGCCGCCCACGGGCGGTATTCCTACGCCGCCGAGCGTTCCGGCGCCGTCACCTAACGAGGGATCGACCAAGCCTGCGCCGAGCGAGGAGGCGGGGGAGGCCACGACGGCCGAGGAACGTCGCGAGGTTCTCGACAAATCATTGGATGACTCGCTAGGTGAGTTCGATAAGACGCTCGATGAGGAGCAGCGACGAACCGCGGCGGAGCGAGACGCTCGCACAGCCTCGAGCGGTAATACCTCTGGTGACGGCAGTGGGCGAGGCGCTGCCGAGCCCGGATCACGCGAGGGCGATCTTCGTTCTGAAAGAGGCATGACGGCAGGCGGGTCTGCAAACCAGCCAGGCGATCGACAGGATCGTGGCACTGTCGGCGCGGGTAGCGGCGCCCCCAATCGCGGCGTCGATGCGGGTGACGATGATGACATCGTTGCACGGCGACTCCGACGAGCTGCCGAACAGGAAACTGATCCAGAGCTCAAAGAAAAGCTTTGGAAAGAGTATCAAGACTACAAGCGAAACGCTAAAGGCGGGTAACGCACGTGATAAGCGTAGCTAAGGAGCAGCAGCGCATGAGATTGATTGCCGCAACGGTTGTGCTGGGGTTAACAACTCTGCTCGGTGGTTGCGTAGTCAAAGAAACGCGACCACTGGCAAAGATCGACGCCGTCCAGGCGAAGGTTCAGATTCCGGAGGCCGAGCTGCTGGATGTCGCACTGCGACATTTTGATCCGGGTGTGCCAGCTGAATTAGCCAATGACGAAGAGGCGCTTGATAAGCGACGTATCTACCCCGATGTGCGCTCCGCCGAATCACGACTGCTGCCGATGCGACTGCGTACCACGCTCGAGAGCTCAGGTCAGTGGGGTGCCGTGCGGGTCGTGCCGGAAGCGGTTCAATTCGTCGATGTCGTTGTGACTGGCAAAATCATTGAATCGACCGGCTCTCGGCTCTCGATTTCAATCAACGCTGTCGATGCGTCCGGCCGTATCTGGATCAAGGGAAAAAGCTATTCGGGTGATGCCGATCTTGGAGCCTATAAAACAGATGCCTCCTTACGTGCTCGCGACCCCTTTCAAAATGTTTACGCGCAGATTGCTAACGACTTAGTGAGTATTCGGGACACACTGAGTGCGGGTGAGAAACGCGAGTTACGTCAGATTGCGCAATTGCGTTTTGCCCAAGATCTTGATCCGCGTTCTTTCGAAGGATACGTACAGCAGTCGAGTGATGGTCGCTACCGTTTGGCAAGACTGCCCGCCGATAATGATCCGGCCGTTGTACGCATCTCGAAGATTCGCGATCGTGATGCGGCGGTCATCGATACGCTCGATGGTTATTCGCAAGAGTTCTCCGACAAGCTATTCGATCCGTACGGTAGTTTTCGTCGTACGAGTCGCGAAGCAATCGAACGCGAAGATAAGGCTCGCACTCAGGCCATGACTAGAACGGCGCTCGGCGCCGCCGCTGTTCTTGGGAGTATTTTCGCTGGCAGTAACTGCGCCTCGACGGATTACAACTGTAGGCGCATCGACAGCGCCGTTCGAACGGCGGGTGCAGTCGGCGGTGTCGCTGCGGTGATGTCAGGTATCCAGAAGTTTTCCGATGCAAAGGTTGCAGCGCAGGAGGTCAAAGAATTGGCTTCCAGCTTTAGTAATGAGGCTGCGGCGCAGACGATTGAGGTGGAAGGAAGAACCCTGAAGCTCACAGGCACGACTGAAGAACAGTACCGTGAGTGGCGTCGATTGTTAGCGGCTATCTATCGGGAAGAAAACTCACCCGCGCCGAATCCTTAATCGAGGCTTCGACGTGACTGCACTCGTTAAGGGCCAAAAGCTCGTCGATCGATTCGTCCTAATCGAGCAACTCTCTCAGGGTGGGCGATTCGAGGTATGGCGATCGCTCGATGAGCGTCGTGGGTCGCAGGTAGCTGTCAAAATAGCGGTAGTCGAGCAGCTGGCGGATTCGGCTGAGGAGTCGGCACGCTGGGAGAGTTTGCAGCGAGAGTATTCCATCTCCCGTCGACTCGATCATCCAGGCTTTGTCGAACTGGACGAGCCTGTTCGTGACGACGCTGTGATGATATTGCCGATGACACTTGCCGCGGGTGATCTAAGACCTTTACGTGGCAAGAACTACACGCAGATCGTTCCTTTACTGATCGAGATCTGCGATGCACTCGACTATTTGCATTCGTGCGGCGTGGTGCATCGCGACTTGAAGCCAGCCAACGTTCTGCTCGATTTCTCGGGTCGAATTCGTTTGACCGATTTTGAAGTCGCGGCTGTCGATGGAGCTGTGTCAGAAGGTTCGATTGGATCACCCTTCGCCGCGAGCCCCCAGCAGCGACGCGGAATTCAACCGACGATACTCGATGATATTTATGGTGTGGGCGCGCTCGGTTACGAGCTCTTATCCGCTTATCCGCCGTATTTTCCCAATCAGCCGGGGCCAGCAGACGAGCAGGTTCCATCGCTTAAACCGGTTCATCCGGTTCCTCCTGTGTTGCATGCTCTGCTGCAGCAATGTCTCGCAAGCGATCCGTCGCTACGCCCGAGCAGTGCGCGCGAGTTACGCGAACAATTGGCGATGCTGCTGAGCGCTCCGAGCGCTATACGCGCGATTCGGGTCGAGCCGGCATCGCCTGCGCCGACAGTCGGTGTATCCAAGCCGCATTGGCGCTGGATGCCATGGTTTGCTGCCGCTGCGGGCGTGACAATTTTGGGTGCGACCTTCTGGTTTCTGCCGCATCTAGCGCCTGGTGTGACCGAGGTGAGCGTGGGCCGGTCTAGCTCTAGATCGAATGACGCGCCCGTATCCGCGCTGAGCGCGCAAGAAAAGGAGCAGCAGGCGTTATTCAACGAGCGCTACACCGAGTTTTCTCGAGTGCTCGAGGAGCTTGAGTCGCAAGCTGCAGGGGTTTGGGGTGGAGAGTCCTTCGGCGCCGCTAAGTCGATGGGCGAAATGGCACTCGCCGCCTCTTCAGATCGAGATCTTTCTTTGGCTCTCGATCGTCTAGGACTGGCTATGCAGCGTCTGACCCGCGTTGCAAGCGAGCGTACGACGACACTGTCGACGTTGATATCAACCGCAAATGCGGCAATCGATGACGGTCGATTAGAAGTCGCGCGACAGTCTTTGGAACGAGCACTATTAATCGATCCAGAACACCAGCCTGCGGTGCGCGGATTACAACGGATCGTCGCGTTAGGGCCACTTTTGCCAGCCTTGGTAGAGGCTGAAAGTGCGCAGTTGGCGTACGACAATTTGCGGGCGTTGACCTTGTACGAGCAGGTGTTACGGGCAGATCCGGAAAATATGGCGGCACGAGAGGGTGCGAGTCGAGCGCGTCGCGCATTGAGCTCGGATCGATACGCCGCAGCTATTGGTGAATCGCTGGCCGCCTTGCGATCCGGGAGAGCCGAGGCGGCGCGTGATGCGCTAGCGCGAGCGCGTTCTTTGCGAGCAGATGGCGCTGAACTTGCGACATTGCAGGCTGAAATTACGGCAGTCGGTGAGCGATCAGATCTCGATGAGGAGCGAAATCGCATTCTCGATCTAGAGCGAGCCGAGAATTGGAGCGATGCGCTGAAAGCTTATGAAAGCTTGTTGGCTAAGGATCGCAGTTTGGAATTCGCACGGGCGGGTCGAAATCGAGTCGTGCCGCGCGCCGAACTCGGTCGGCGACTCGATGCGTTGATTGCTGCACCGACTCGTCTCTCGGCTCCCGAAGTGCGTCGCGAGGCGGCGCGCTTGTTGGCAGAGGCGGCGCGGGTCAGCGGCGATGCTCCCGTTTTGCGCAGCCAAGCCGATCAGCTGAGTGCGGCGATTCAGATCTATGAGAAACCCGTTCGGGCCATATTTCAATCGGACGGACAGACTCGGGTCGTCGTGCAGCGTATTGGCATTTTCGGCGCCTTCACGCGAAAAGAATTGGAGTTGAAGCCGGGTCGATATGTGATTGTTGGAACTCGCGAGGGTTTTCGTGACGTTCGTCGTGAAATCAATGTTGTACCTAGCGGGCCGGAACTCATCATCGATGTGCGCTGCACAGAGGTCATTTCGTGATCGCTGAAGCGCGAGTACACGAACCCGCAGGCGATCGCTCGTTAGCGCTGCCTCTGCTGATGGGTTCAACGAGTCAATGCGACATCGTTGCGCCGGGCTTCGCATCAGATGAGGTGTTGCGCCTTTTTGGTGAAGGTGACGCCCTTTATTTAGAGGCGGTCACATCGGGTACTGCATTGCTGGATGGGCAGCGGCTCGAGCGTCATTCAAGTCATGCGATACAACCGGGTTCAGTGCTCGTCGCAGGTGATACGCATATCGTCTTCTCATACGAAGCGGGATTGCTTTCACTGTCGGTTCGTCATCTTGAGGGGAATCAGACCGTCGTTCCATTACGCACGGCTTCAATTTTTTCTGATCAAGATGATCAGCGTGATATTCGGATCCAAGTTGCTGATATTTCGCCGCCGAAAGAACCCCCAAAGCGCGATCCCGGGGTTTTGCGTAGTAGCCGGTCCTGGTGGTTTGTGGCAGCAGCGAGCGCGATCATGGCTGCTTTCCTCGCGCTCTTATTTCAATTTGTTCGGATCGAGATCGAAGTGGAGCCCGCTGGTGCCTCGGTAAATGTGGCGGGGATCGATTGGTCATCAGCCGGCAGCGTGTTTGCTTTGCCGGGTAGACGTACGATTGAAGTCAGTGCGCCGGGTTATCGTAGCGTTGAGCGTGAGATCGAGTTTTCGAAAGATTCGATGCTCAAGCTTCAATTGCGATTAGAGCCACTTCCCGGTGTGCTCGAGGTCGATACCGGCGGAGTTAAGGCTGTCGCCTACGTCGATGGTGTTGAAGTGGGTTCGGTGCCCGGGGAGCTGAAGCTGCCGGCGGGTAACAAAACTTTGCTACTCAAAGCGGATCGACATCTCGATTTTGTTCAGCCAATCGAGATTGAGGGGCTTGGAAAAAGACAATTATTGACTGCCGATCTCCAGTCATCATGGGGAAAGATCGAGATCGTTACCGATCGTACGGATGCAAGCTTGCGACTCAATGAAAGCGAGTCTGTCTCTCTACCGTCAGCCTTAGATCTGCCGGCTGGTGTGCATCGCCTTGAGATCACCGCGCCCAATGTGAAGCCTTGGCGCAGCGTAGTGCTTGTCAAAGCAGGTGAAACACTGCGTCTTGGGCCGATTGAATTCGGTGCGCCCGATGCCGTCGTGAGAATCCGCTCAACGCCTTCGGGTGCCGATGTGACCGTGGGTGGCGTTTATCGTGGTAAGACGCCCTTGCAAGTGGAGTTGGCTCCGGGCGTCGAACATGAGCTGCTGACTGTATTGCAAGGATACGAGCCGGTGACCCGTCAGATTTTCGCCGAATCATCGGCAAAGCTCGATTGGGCACCTTCTCTCAAAGCCATTTTGGTCGAGCTATCTCTGCAGGGTGAGCCCAGCGAAGTCGAGATATTCGATGGCTCAAAGAGTCTGGGACGTGCACCTTTGACTCTCAAGCTTCCTGCTCGAGAGCATCGCCTCGAGTTACGTGCCAGTGGCATGCAGTCTCAGTCGCTACGAGTAGACCTATCGAATGGCGAGGCGCGTCGTCTCGACTATCGATTAGTTCCTGTCGGACGAAGTGCCGATTGGCAGCCACCGGCAGCGGCACTGCGCTCCTCGACTGGAACGCTGTTACGACTGATGCCTACGGGGAAAGCGACTCTCGGTAGCGAGCGTCGTGAGCAGGGACGGCGTGCCAATGAGTTTTCGCGTCGTGTGGAGCTCACGCGAGCCTTTTATCTCGGAACCCGCGAGGTCACGAATGCGGAGTTCCGCCGCTTCAGGCCCGCGCATGCCTCCGGCTTCATCGGAAAACGAACGCTGGATCTCGATGCGTTGCCCGTTACGTCGGTGACCTGGGCCGACGCCGTCGAGTACTGCAATTGGCTATCCGAACAAGAGGGATTGCCGCCCGCTTATGAAAAGAAAAGCGGTAAGTGGGTACTGCGTATACCCGTGACGACGGGCTTTCGCTTACCCACTGAAGCGGAATGGGAGTTTGCCGCTCGGTTTGCAGGGGACAACGCTCCCTTACGTCGATACGAATGGGGTAACGACTTGCCCCCACCGAGCGGTATTGCGAATCTCGCTGGCATGGAGGCAGTAGCTGAGATGGCGAGTGTGCTCGATAGCTGGCAGGATGATTATCCCGTCGCAGCACCACCCGCTAAATTCGCAGCAAACGCGCTGGGGTTATTCGATATGACCGGCAACGTCTCCGAATGGGTTCACGATGCCTACAGCTCATTCGATGCGAACGGCGGCGGTCAGAATCCGCTTGGACCCGCCGATTCAGCAAGACGAGTCATCAAGGGAAGTTCTTGGCGCAGTGCAAACTACAGTGACCTGCGTCTCGCATGGCGCGAAGGTGCTGACGGTGCATCACAGACAATCGGCTTTCGGGTAGCACGATATGCAGAGTAGTCAGAGCCGAACATGGCGTTTGATTTGGCTGACGGCAATGAGCGCTGTGGTTTGCTGGTTGGCGTCCGTCATGATGTTGCGAGCGCTCGCACAGACGGTGGAGACCAACGAGGCCGAACCAACGGAGAGGCGTGCGCCGCAACCCAAGATCTCCGATGAAGAGTCGCCCGAATATCGCGACTCCGCCGATAACAATATCAGCCTACCGGTCGACATATGAACAAGAAACTGCCGAATGAATTTCTCTTTACCGTTGTGGCGCTATTGATCGTCACCGTCTTCGTACATGCGGCTTATGTCTTGCACATACGGCCCGTTGCCGAAGCGACCTTACGCGCTGATCGGGAGCAGATGGCGGTCGATCCTAATTATGTCGCAGAGCGCTCTTTCTACGTCATCATCAAAGATTATGAGCAAGAGGCTGAAATCATCTTGATGCTGTGGGCGCTTGCGATCATCGGATATAAAGCGGTCGTACAACAGCGAGAATCGCGGGTCTTGCGTGCCGAAGTGCTGCGGTTACCGGAAGGCACGCGGATTCTCCCAGAGGATACCCGTGAGTACACTCGTCAATTGGAATCTTTGCCTGCGGAAGATCGTGAAACACTGGTTCCGCGCGCGCTCATGGCTGCGTTGGCGCGATTCGGCGCGACTCGAAATGTGCAAGACGCCTCCACTGTAGCGCACAGTATCTGTCAATCCGAAGCCGAAAGACTCGACTCCGATCTTGCCCTCTTGCGTTACATTGCTTGGGCGATTCCAGCGATCGGCTTTATTGGCACCGTACGTGGTATCGGTGATGCGCTCTCACAAGCACACAAGGCCGTTACCGGCGATATCTCAGGGGTGACTGAGGGTCTTGGTGTTGCATTCAACTCAACGCTCATTGCGTTGGTGCTGTCAATTCTGCTGATGTTCTTGATGCAACAGTTGCAGCGTGTACAAGAGCGTCGCGTTCTCGATACCGAAACGTGGCTCGATGAAAAAATCATTCGTAACTTGCAAGTTCGCATGTGACGATGATCGGCGCCTATCTCAGTACCGAGCATACGATCGTCGCGATCGATGGTAAGCGCGTCGAGACCTCGTTCGAGTCGCTCGCTAGTGGCGGCACCGCTTGTCATACGGTCGTACCGATCGGTGCTGAGGTCGCTTCGATCTCCGCTATGCTCAAGCGATTACAACAGCAGGGTCTATCGGTTCAGGCGTTTCATGATGCTGCGGCGTTCGCCAGCATGGCGATCGGCCTTGACGGCACGGCACTGTTCGTTGAGTTGGAGGAAGAGGGTAGTGCCGTCGCTCGTGTCGTCACGACGGAAGATACAGTACGCCGACAAGCGTTATTGAAGCGCGATAGGGCAGGTCGTCGTGCGTTACGGCGAGCATGGAAAGACCT
>JACCEC011780361.1_pt1 | contig 29456 bp, 24 predicted proteins | sample 7450121 | NCBI WGS metagenome assembly JACCEC01 (sample SAMN15323455, study PRJNA562643) | freshwater metagenome | isolation source: river surface water | place: USA:Blue River Watershed | collected 2017-08-18 | reverse complement strand
TTACGCTAGCTCCTGTAAAATCAGTAGAGCCATTCATACCAGCGCCTAATGATAAAGGAGTAGCCTTTAAGAAGTATGGAGAAACAGAGCTAATAGCATTACTATATACTACATCTGAATACAAAGGAGTTAGTTTTCCATAGTTATAGATATTACACTTAGCTTCTAATTTCTCTGCTAACTTATCTAAAACAGGTGTACCTACATAGAAATCATCACCCCATTCAACAGCCTTCTTATAAATATATATAATATCTCTCTCGTAGTCTAGCGTCTCACTATCTTCCGCAAACATATCGTTATAGGCATCAGCGCCTAATCGATATATCGTTTTATCGGCTTTTAGTAAAATCTCGTCTATCTGTCCTTGGGTGTAACCCATATTAGTATCCTATTTTAAGGTTATCATTAATAAACTGACCTCTATCAAGGCAAGCCTGCGCAGCTCCTAGGTCTCCATCAGTACCTGCTTTCTTAGCAGATTCTTGCTCAATAAATAGACGCATTACATCTTTTACAAATCTATAATCCTTTTCTAATCCGGGATTTATAGCCATTTTATGGCTGTTTGTGTAGAATGAACTTAATATAAAGCAAGTCAATACAGGAAGTTCTGTTTTAGTATAAACACTGCCCGGCTGAGGACTATTAGAAGTTAATGTTAAAATAACTTTATATGCATAATCCTTATCTAATCCTGTAAAGCTAATAGCATTTCCAGCCGCAAATGGCCAAGTATAGTTATTATATGTGATACCGTTAGCTGTCAAATAAGTACCATCAGATTTCTGTATGGTAAGTTTTCTTAAAGAAAAAGTATTTTGAGCTTCCACATTATATGTAGATACATCATTAACAGCAAATTGGCTACAATCTGCTCCTTGGGTGATGCTTATGGCTGTAATAAAAGGCATATTAAAACGTTTATGCAAATATACCTAAAATCTCCTATTCCTCTTCTATTGCCCTGATTGCCATCTCGTATTCTGGACTATTCTCTTTTACAGTTTCTCTAAGCTTTTTACCGAATAAAGAAAGACCGCTATCGTTCAACAATCCATATTCCATACCCCATTTCAAAGTGTTGTAAAACTTCTCTTCTCCCATAGCCTTCTTCATCTCCATCATCTTGAATACTCTTGATTCTTGGCTCTTTAGAGAGAATATTCTTCCGAACTTCATCTTATCTTCATCTCCACTTGTAATGGCTGTAACATTGGCTGCTGTAGCGTCGTCTAAAATCTTAGCCAAAGGGTTCTTACCACTTTCTGTTTCAGCTTCGTCAGCTGCTGCCATAGCCTTCATAAACGCCTCTCCGCCTTTCTTATACAGCGATATAAGGTATTTAGCTCTTGATTCTGGGTCTTTATATCCAGCAGCCTTAGCAATACCTATCTTTACATCAACAGGAGCTTCTGAGGTAGGAAGAGCCTTAATGGCATCATATGCCTCTTTTTGCTGTTTATTCATAGCCTTGCCTTCGATAACCTTCATTGTAGCATTTGGAAGGTTGTCAGCAGGAAGAATACCTAACTGAGAAGCTACATTGATAGCCGCCATCGCAGCCGCTAATCCTCTGTCTTCATCAGCTATCTTCTGAACATAATCTTTACCGAAATAAGACTTCACTACATCTCCGCTAATTCCCTCATTAATCATTGTGCCAGCCTGAGAAGCCTTCTTCATTGCGATGCCCGCAAATCCTAGATTATCAAATTCATCCTTATTATCTCCTTGATATAGGTTAAATCTTAAATCAGAAGGAGTTCCTTTATACACTGTATTATTTAAAACAGCGTTAATACCTCTATCTACAATCTTATCTGTAAATGGCAATGGAGACAAGATGTCGTTAAACATATTTGTAGTCATTGACTTAATGGCTCTATTGTACAAATCTTCCTTCTCCTTCTCTCCTAAAACTACTCCAGCTAATGCGTTAGCGGCTGTTGTATAAGCAATCATTTGAGCGGACTTTACGGCAGAGAAAACAGCCATCTCCGCAGCAAGCGCATATAGAGACCTTCTAGCTTTCTGTCTGTCCTGTAGCGTATTTGTCTTAGAACCAGCGTTCTTAATATCCGATAACATTCTAGCTTTTTGGTTAATATTGAAACTACCAAATGGCATTAAGGTATTTCTAATGAATGTTTTCGTATTATCTCTAGATGCCATAAACTCTCCAGCTAATGCTCTATCGGTTACGTTCTGTTGAACATCTACCATATTCTGAGCATAGTCTGCTGCGAAGTCGTTTATCTTATGATTCTTCCAATCTATTCCATTAGGGTCAATTCCTTGTTCTTTTAGAGATTGTCTATAATAAGCCATAAATGATATAATAGCAGCGTTCTTATCGAAGTTCCCTAACATCTTTTGTAGCCACCATTTGTTTATATCTACAATCTTACCTCCTAGCTTAGATAGAGGGCCAGAAGCTGTCTTATCTAATATCTTATTAGTAGATTCAATAAATCCTTCCGCTTCTACACCTCTATTAGCGATAGCTCTTCCAGAGTTCTTTATAAAGTTAATTACATCAGGGTCTCTAAAGTCTCCAATATTAACATTGCTTGCACCAGCGTTCACTAATGTGTTTGTAAGTGTTGGAATAGTTTGTTTTATAGGAGCCCATAAACTAGCCAAAGACCTTGAGGCAACAAGTGTATTCAACCCATTAAATGTCTTTCTTAGTTCTGTATAACTAGAAGGGTCTACTGCGTCAAAACCTCTTGCTCTAACAATATAATTCTTCATCTTATCCAAAGCCAAATTAGCTTGGTCTTGAGAGTTGAATATCTTATTATAGTTCTTAGACTTTACAAATGACCTTAATTTCTTAATATCTCTAGCGGTATAGATGTCTGTTAAAGCTCTATCCATCGCCTTTGATGTATTGTAGTCAAAATTAAAGTCAATATATCTTCCAGCGGGAACATCTGATAATGGAGTTGTCTTCATCAATACACCACTTTTCTTAGAAGGTATATTATCTGCATACGAAGCAAAAGCACCTGTTTCTAATGGGTCTTGCTCTGCATTAGCTTCTCTCTTAAGCGTTCTAAATATAACTGGGTTGTATCGATTATCGTTTCCTAAGTCTTGATTGTATATATTTAAAGACACATCTTTTAATTCAGGATAATATTCTGCCCACTTATTTGTCCACCAATCAACAGCCTCTATATTAGCCTTATCCATTTTAGCCTCTACATCTTGTATAGTATTTGCATCGGCTAATATCTTATCGTATATTTCTTGATATACTTCAGCTACGGCAGCATCATCACCTCCGCTTTCTCTCATTGCATTGATGGAGCTTTGAGCTAACTCTTTCTTCTTTAAGAATTCTGCTTGATTTTGTTTCTCATCTAATCCTAAATTTCTTCTTACATATGCATAAATACCTCTCTCAAATACATTGTTTTGACTAGAGAAATCTTCTCCGTTTGGCTTCTTTTTTTCAAATGTTTTTACAAAATTATCAATCATTGTATTGATGGCAGTAACAGCTTTTGCTCTACCATTCTCTACACCTTTGAATCCAGACTTTTCTAAGAACTCTGTTGATTTAGTATCTCCGAATATAGTATTGAAGTATACAGGAATAGAACTAAAGTTTTCTAAGAATGCATTAATTCCCTTTGTCCCAAGTTCTTTTGCAAATTTGGTAAATCCTTTCTTCTTTATAGCCTTGCTATTTGCAACAGCGTCAGAAGGAGCTTTAGGATACTTCTTAGCAAATGCCTCTGAATTAACATCACCTTCGTGTCCTGCTAAGACAGCATCTAAACCAGATGTCTGTCCATTAGTAGTAAAATTGGATAATGCTTCTATTGCTCTATATGCATCATCTAGTTTCATTGAGGTAATATCTATCTTTAGTAACTCCTCTATTCTAGCTTTATCTTTAGGAGATACATCAAATGTAACACTTGAAAATCCGTCTGTTCCGTTTGTTAAAATACTTTTAGCTATAGCAGATAATGAACCAAATCTCTTATCTATATAAGCCTTTATATATCTTGATTTATCTTTAATGTCTTGTGTTTCAGCGCCTGATTCTATAGCTGCAATCATCTCCTCCATTTGGTCAAATGACATATCTGGAGTTATTACTCCGCTATCCACCAAGTCTTGATATTCAGCCATCTTGGCGTTCTTAGCAGCTGTTTCTTGGTCTGCTATTTCCTCTCTAATGTATTTACCAACAGTCTCTGTATTAAACGGCTGATTGAATGAAACCTCAGTTCCTACTCTTCTGCTTGGTTTAATTCCATTGATAATCGTATTAGCTACCTTGGCATATCTAGGCAAATCTTTTACTTTAGATGGGTCTATTGATAAGAATGCTTTTGCAGCAGCAGATAGATTTTGTTGACCTACCTTAGACTTAGCATACTTTTTAATCAACCCCTTAAATCTATTTGCATCAGATAACTGCTTATCGTAATTAGCATCGTTAATTACATTAGAAACATATTCAACAAATTTATCTACGCTTTCATTATTAGATAGATTAACAGCATCATACTTCTTTAAGATGCTCTGTAATTGAGCTGTCTTAATAGTGCCTCTTCTAGCTAATTCAGAAAGACCCTTAGATATTGTCTGTCTTGTATCTTTAATCCAAGTAGCTGTTTCTCTAGAAGCCTGTTCTTGTCTTTTAAGTAATCTTTTAAGTGCTGTAGATTCGTCAACGGTAATAGTCTTTTTTACATTACCTAATATTCTATCTACTGAAGGAGCAGACTTCTGCTTAGTTCCAAATAATTCAGTATCTAAATCTCTCAACATTTGTTCTCTAGTAACATCATTCGCTAATTCAAAAGCCTTAGACTTTTTGAAATTTTGAATAACATTATCTCTAACAGCATCTTGCTTTCTACCTCTCTTAATAGATTCTTCCTGAACCTTCCTAGCTGTATTCCAAGCGGTCTTTCCATCTTCTGTATTAAAAGACTCTGGAATTACTTCTTGTTGCGTCTCGCTGCTGACAGGGCGATTGCGATTATCTGCTTCATTGGTCGCTTGTTTTTGCTCGCCTTCAGTTCCCTGATATTGGCTGATATTGCTTGTTGTTGGGCCTTCTTGCTTTTGCCCTTCGCTGATTGTAGTGGCATTTTCTTCTGGTTTTATTTGTAATGTTGTTGTAGTTTCTTGAGAACCTTCTGGGAAGCCAAATGGCGTTAAAGGAATCGTAACACCTTCTTCATCTATTTCTCCAGCCAATGGCTCAGGATTAGTATTAGCTTCGTTTATTCTCTTATCTAAATTTGAAATCTGTTGTGCTATCTCTGCTTGATTTGACTCATCTGCTTTTTTCAAAGCATCGCTCAATTGTCTCTTCTGCATAATCAAGCCATATATAGTAGGCTGTTTCTCTTCAGGGACATTTGGATTATCTTGTCTAATCTTATTCCACTCGTCTATCTTCTTCATCTCATCCTTCACTTGCTGTTCAGTCATAATACCTTCAGCTTGCTTATTCTTAAGTTCAGATTCAACAAAGTTTCTATCTAATGTAGATAGGTAATTTGTAGCTTGAGATTTATACCATTTATCTATCTTTCTTGAAGCAGCACCTCCAGCACTAGCTATCGTAGCAATAGCACCGCCTGCAATTAATTCTCCTTTTGCATTATCTAATGCTCTATCAAGAACATTTAAATCCTGTCCTGTAGTAGTCTCTGTGGCTAAGTCTCTAATAGAACTAGCAAGACCAGCAACAGATGCATCTAATGCTAAACTAACAGCTGGTTCTTTTGCTTTTTGTAAGTAAGCCTTAGTAGCATTTACAAATCCTTCTCCAGCTTTTTTACTAGCAGCGGAGAATGCCTTTCCGATTTGAGCGTCAGCAAGTGTACTAATAACCCCTTCTAATGCACCACTAGATAAATAGGTAAATCTATTAGCCTTAGATACATCGTATGCATCTTGCTCAGAAAGTCCTTGGTCTCTAGCGATATTGTATGCTTCTTCTTCTGATTGGTTGCCCTGAGATAGCGCGTTGATAGCAGCTTGTAATCCAGAGTTAGCAGCTGATATTTTAATAGCATCAAGACCAACTTTTGCTAATTTAGCTCCAACTCCAGCAGCACCAATAGGCGCAAATGTAGTAGCTAATTGAGCGGCTGTTTGTCCAGCCATTCCTCCGTATTCTCTAGCCTTACTAGCTTCTTCATCTATAACCATTTGGTTATATCTTCTCTTAGCCTCTCTTTCTCTTATCTTATCTTCTTCTGAAACAAATGGGTTGTAATACTTTACAGACTCTTCTATACCATTGAAATATCCATTCCACCCATCAGCAATAGCACCTAAAACAGATGGTGCGCTTCTGATGATTTCTTTATTTCCTTGCTCGTCTTCTGTAATTTTAAAGTCTCCTGTTTGGACACCCTTAGCTAAGTTTGTTCTGTATACATCTTCTGGCATAACACCAGTTCTAAACTTCTTTGCGACAGTATTTTCTATGGCTGTTTTAAGCTCTTTATTAGCCTCTACATTTTGATTAATGATAGGCTCTAATACATCTTGGGATATGATAGGCTTAGCCTGTACAGGCATAGGAGCAGGGGTAGCTGTCTTTTGCTCTGATTTTACCTTAGTTGGCTTCTCTTGTTTCTTGTATGGAGAAAACGCAGCGCTCTCAGGACTTTGCTCTAGGATTTTTTTAAGCAATCCAGCTTTCGGTCTTTGGTAGTCAACTGATGTATTTAAACCTTCGTATGAAAGGTTATTAGGTGTATCTTTTTGAGTTAAATCTATCTTGTCAAATGTTCCTTTAGCCATAATCTACATTGTTATGCAAATCTAGCCATTTTTTGCCATTAAGGAGCTTATTATTGACCTGTAAACGCGTTTAATCTACTTCCCTTTCCCTTCTTACTCTTAGCGAAATTAATCTGCGATTGTCTTACATCTTTTAAGTCTACACCTCTCTTTTTAGCAGCCGCTTGTACAGATGGAACATTCTCAGAGCCAGCCTTCAAGAAGTTATTTAACATATCTTTTTCTTGAGTGTATCCAAACTTATCAAATTGCAATCCAAGAGACTGAGCAGCTAATCTATACTTCTTCTCTCCAAGTTTGCTCTTCATATCTTGTAAAACAGCCTTAAACTTAGTCTCATCAGGCTTTTGCTTTGCAATAGTAGGCTCTAGTAATCCAGTTGAACCAGCAAGTACTAATGCCGGGGTAAATTCATTCTCATCAGTAGAACCTTGCATTAACCTTTGATATTTATCCATAGCTATCTTTCTTTGAGAAAGTGCTAATGGGTCAGTTGTATCTTCAGGTATATTTAATCCAGCTTGTATCTCATCATATAAATCTTTAGCTGTATTTGCTAATCCAGAATCAATAGCCATTAATCCGCCAGCAGCGTCCATCATAGCTTTTCTGCTTCTTAATTTAGGAGTTACCATATATGGTATTGCAACATCTCCATATCCTGTAATAGTAACCTTTTTTGATAATTCTGGCTGTTCATATGCAACGCCTTCCCCAAGAGGAATAGCTTTTAATGTAGCAGCCAATCTATTCAAGCTGTCTTTGCCAGCTGTTAATGGTAATTTATAAGGAGAATCAAATTGTGAAAAATCCATCTCTGAAGCTGGCTTAGTTGTAAGATACATTAATTCATCACTTACTTGAGATGGCATAGACCTGTTCTGCTTGTACAGATTGTTTCTATATTCTATTCTTTCATTAATCAAGTTCTTAGCTGTAGCAGAGTTCTTATAAATAGTATTCATATTGTTTAACGCCTTGTCTTTCAATGCGCTAGCCAATGCTATTTCCTCTGGTTTTGCTCCAGCTTGATTTAATCTAGAATACCTTAATGCAGCATCTTTGTATTGCTTGAAAGAAGATATAAAGTCAGGCAAGTCGCTGTCTCTCAACTTCTTAGCATCATAGTTGTCCTGATAATCTTCTAGCTGTTTTTGAACTAGTTGATCTTGCTTAAACTTAATTTCAGCAGCTTGATTAATACCATTGATTAATCCTTGCGTCATTCCCGATGTGTCTACAAAAGATGGTTTATATTGAGCCATATGTTAATATAGTGGTTTTCTTAATAAAGAATTAGATAATGCTCTTTGAGAAGCAGATGGTCTAGGCGTAACTCCTAATAAAGGAGATCCGTATGTTTTAGGGCTTAATCCACTGAATGGAGCTTTAGGAAGAGATGATACAGGCATTATTTGTAATGCTTGTTGACCACCACCTAAATTCATTCCTCCGCCAGCAGGAGTTTTCATAGCATCTAATTTAAACGCGCTACCAACAGCATTTCCTATGCCTTGTAATGCAGAAGAAATAGAGGCGTCAGACTCTTGTCTTTGATTTCCCCAATAGTCAGCAGCTTCTTGTCTTTTTCTTAATTCATTCTGTTGTTCTAATCCAGCAATATTGAATAAAGCCTGATTTGCAGCTTGTTGACCTTGTCTTCTTAAATTCTCATCCATAGTGGCCATTTCTAGCGCATTATCGCCAGCATTAGCCACAACTGAACCTATACCTCCTAAAGCAGCACGACGGCCAGAAAGAGCTCCTAAAGCCGCTGATTGAGCTCTACCAGCTTGTTGGCTGTATAATGCTCTCGCAGCGTCTCCAATGCCTTGTTGAGCCTGAGACTGCATATTCTTTAAATAGTCGTAATACTTAGAGCCAATGCCCATAGATTGACTTGCGTCAAAGTTCTTCTTTAACTCTCTACTAGCTAATCTTTTCTTACCGCTAAATAAGCTATTTTCTCCTATCAGGAGCTGTCCTATTGAAGGGGCTGCTTGTATCGCTGCCATCGCTAATGGGCCCATATTCTATCTATTATTATAAGGTTGTAAAATTCCAAGTTCCATATAGTACAAATCTACTAAGTTTTGCGGATTTACTGGCGTAAATTTAATTTCTATCCAGCTACCCTTCAATACATTGCCATTGTACAGCCCACCTACACTATTGATATCTCTTTTGAATGCAGCGTGATATTTATCATCTTTGATTCTAAAATCAGATGCAACTAACTGAGATTGCTGATTCATATTAGTATTAATATCACCAGCTGTAGGAGCAATCCAAGTAGTGTTCCCTAAAGTGGTCAATGTATTGTAATGCTTCTTAATGTTTTGAGAATCGTTGAATACTACCTTTAAACTAGGTATCTTCTGTTCTCCGTAGAAATTAGCATATGCTGAAGTATTATTATGAACCCACAATTCTCCATCTTTCCAACTGATGATTAAGTTACCAGCTGTCTCTATCCATTCTGGGTAGTAGTCGTAGAAGGCGCTATATGCGTTTCTAGCCTCAGAGAATCCGAATGTATAGTCTGGTAATTCCGAGCCACTTCCTTGCATACAAGTAATGAACTCTTCTTCAAATGCATCATATACTCCAAGTATCTTAGCATATCCACCATCTCCAAATTTATCAGCGTAAGTAGTTTTTTGATACTTAGATATCTTATCTGTAAAGAAGAAGTGTGTTTTGTATGTTTCTGTCAAAGATGTCATACCTCCATCAGACAATCTAATCTGACATCCTAATACAGGGTCTGTAAAGTAGTCTGCTCTAGCAGATGATGCTAATGAGCAGTATTGACCACCTATTCCATAATCTCCCTTATAGTATTGAATTTTATTCAGTATCTCTGTACTTTGAGAAACAACAGTATTCCCATCTGCTGTTTGTAGCATATTTTGTAAGATAGGAGCCATACCACAAGCTCTACTTTGGAATACCCTTAATTCTCTACCTCTTGTCTTTAATCTTTGAATATCTCCTCTTTCTCTATCATAATCATCTAAGTTTCCAGAAAGGAACTTATTAGTATTATTAATACTTGTATTTTGTTGATACTCTAAAGAATATCTAACAGTACTTGGATAATATGTTTCTTTAGCGTAATCGTCTATCACCAATGCTCTTCCAGTATTAGATATTTTAGATGCATACTTGTCTGAAACAGATTTATCAAATATGTACAATCCTCCTCTATTTCTAGAATAAACATCTCCTCTACTAAATATAAACATAGCTGGTGTAGGCATTGTTACGCCAAGTTGATTGTCAGCTGTATTGTCCGTATAAGTGGTTGTAGTATTATCATTGATTGTAGCCAATAATTTATACTGAGAACCATTTGCTGTTGTTCTATATATCTTTCTTTGTGTAGTTCCAGTAGGGCCTATAGCAATATTGCTTAAGGCAATCTTAGTAGAACCTGTAACAGTAGTTATCGTATTAGATTCATTACTAGGAGTAGATACTCCACTAGGTGTAACGAACTCTACTCTGTACTTATACTTACCTAAATTAATATTACCAGCCTCCACTAATAGCGTAGCCGTTAAAGCAGAAGGAACAAGTATACTAGAGTTTGTTCCAGATACCTGAGATAAAAGTTGACCTTGGTGAACCCTCTGACCATTAATATCCGTAATAATTTTATATGTCTCTCCAAATTCATAGAATACTTGTAAGTTAGGGTCTGTAGAACCAACTGCAGGAGTGTATATTTCTATAAAATACTCATTAGCCACAACAGCTCCAGCTGATTCCCATCCAGACATAAATGTTGAATCGTATGCTAATTTTAAATAAGAACCAGTAGTATTTAATAATGTAGGAAGCATATCTAAGATAGCGTAATCCTTCACTGTTACTATAGCGCTGTTTCTTAATCCGTATATTCTAACTCTATCTCCTTTACTAAAAGTGTATATCGGATATCCAGCTGTATTAGTATTATAAGGAGTAATATTTAAATATCCGTAATTCGTATCCTTGTAAGTGTTCAAGGTAGTCATCATCTTGAACTCTCCTACTGTAGTATTATTCGTTCTTACGAAAGAATAGTATTTTGCCCAAGTTGGAGGAGTGTGATTGATTTTAATTGTAACCTCTGGCACACTTAATGGCTTATTACCAACATTAGTGCACTGAGCCTCTGGCATTAATATTTTTAAGCCTTCATTTGTTATAACGCCATTTGTTACACCATATTCATCAAAATAAGCGATACCAAACTGATACTTAGAGCTATGCTTGTAAACAGCACTATTAATTTCTGTTGGGATGGTTGATGAAGCGTATACAATTTGGTACACTCCTGTAACTACATCTGTGCCAACAGTGCTTCCAAATGTAACTCCGGGGTTTCCACCAGAAGTAATATCAATAGCTGTATATCCATCAGCAATAGCTTGAGCTTGTAAGTCATCTATAATAGACGCTAAAGTATCTCCAGTGATTACTGTATGGTCGTAATATCTATAAGTTACAGGGCCAGAATCTGGTGTAATTGTTAAAACAACTTTAACATAATCTCCTACTACTGGTGTTCCGTAGAATACATATGAATATTTTCTTCCAGAAGCAAAAGCAGAGATGGTCATAGGAATTTCATTTCCTGCACCGCCTGCAACTACAGATGCAACTGAAGCTGTAATATCTGTTGTACTTACAGGAGTATTTCCTTCTGTAATACCACCATAAACAATTACATTACCATTCAATAATTCTTGAGCATTTGCCTTCTTAGGAACATAGTCAAATAGCTGAACAGAATCTGTACTGTCCGCTAAAGGATATGCACCATCATTCAAGAATCTAAATGTATAGGTTGATTCATTCGCAATGCCTAATGTAGACTTTGTAAGAGTAGTTACGATAGCTCTGTCAGAAAACACACTAGAAACAGACTCTCTTACTGATATTTCTATCTTCACTGCATCAGCTGGGCCTGTCTCTATAATAGAATCTATAGCATTATTCTTAGTTGGGTCTGATTCTATGGCTAAATCATCTGTACTATAAGGTGCAGACATTTTACCCCAAGGACTCCAACAAGACTTTGTATTATCATTATATACCCATCTATAACTAAATTGAAACAGCTTATTTTTTAAGTTGTTCACATTAATAGGAGTTCCGTTAGGAGCGATAGCATTTTGATAAGTAGATATAGGTGCAACTAAAGGCATTCTTCTACCAACAGTCAAATATTCTTTCTTCCAAGCTGTTCCGTATAACTTATCTAACGCATCCTTAATATTCAATTTCATAGGTCTGTTCAACCTATCTGTCCAATGTAAAATATCCCCATCAGCTTCTGTTCTATATAATATATTCACAGACGCAATAGGATATTTAGGGTCAAACCCAAATAGGTCTTCTGCGCTATCTACAAAAGATATCAATAACGGAGTGATTGTATTTAATTTAACATCATATACATATATACCGCTATATCCAGCAGAGTTGTAGTTGAAGAAGAATACCCTATGCTTTAATTCATCATAATGAGAACCTATACATTGATTGGTAGAAGCCATTTATTAAGTTTTAATTAGCTTTTGAAACGCATTGTTACAGACGATACGCAAGTTCCAGTTGATTGTACTTTAATTTGAAAAGCACTATCTGGAACATCAGAATACCTAACAGCTACTCCCTGAGTGAAGGATTGGCCTGTTTTAGGCCATCCGCTAGCAGAAATATCTGCTCCAGCATTATCCACAGGTGTAACAATAAAGTTAGCTGTATCTGCGCCTTTTGTCGAAAGTGTAACATCTACAATTTGAGCCATAATTAATCTATTTTAAGTCGTTCAAAGATACGATTTTATGCTTGTTGATTATACGCACTCGCAACCTGAATCTGGATACCAATTGTAAATCTGAGTTCCGCTAGGAGAAGATGTAGTACCTGTAACAGTTAGACAAGTTCCAGTATCAGAAGAATATCCTTTCCCTGCCATACCTGTTGATGCCATATAGTAGCTAGCTCCTGTACAGTTATCGTAGAATTGAGTAAATTCTGGACATCCAGTTTGACCTGTGCTAGTCAATGCGTAAAGGCCAGCGTTTCCAGTTGATGTTACTGCTGTAATAACGAATGTAACGCCACTTGCTGTAACTCTTTGACCTACAGAGAATGAACCCTTAGTATATACAATAGAGAATCCTGTTCCGCCACTCATACAATCACTCAATACATATACTTCAGAACAAGTGTTTGAATTATATTCTATAGGATAATCTCTTACGCCATTATAATTTGGAGCGCAAGGGTTGGTCTGAATTTGAGGCTGATACAATGTCGTTCCAGAACAATAGTTAGCGCCATTTTGCTGCCAGTTCTGTGTTGTGTCAGGAGCTGTATTGCTAGGGTTAGAAGAATAAGTAGTTCCACCTCCAACAGAAGTGTACCACTGATTTCCCCCAAAGCAAGGATTAGAGTTTCTAAGAACAGCATATGTATTTACAGTTCCATTAGAGCATACATACAATGTGCCATCGTTAATGCTATACACAGCAGCTGTTGATTGACCGCAACATCCTCCACAATAGGTAGAATTAGATTCAGCTAATCCACCTTGTCTTGTCGCTAAATATTGAGAAGCACAAGGATTAGTCTGTTGTTCTACATAATATTTATTACATCCAGAACATTGATACTGACCGAATAGTACAGTCCAAGTTTGATTGTAATTACAAGCAGAGCCGCCATTAATCCATCTTAGGTTGTTGTAGCTAGGAGAACAAGGATTAATATCTCTTTGTTCTATTTGGCTTACACAGTTATTGCATCTTGTAGCACCAGTATTTTGCCAGTTTTCTGTATAGTTACAGCTTCCCGGAGTCGGAGATACATACCCGTAATAAGTGTACCCTTCTGTTGGAGAACCTGCTCTAAACTTCTGATACTCAGGAGAGAATGGATTTGTATCCATTTGAACTTGGAATGTATTACAAGGAGATACACAAGTGGTATAGCCTTGATTTACCCAGTTAGGAGTATTATTTCCAATTAGTGAAGCTCCACCAGCTAAAGAACATAATCTAAGAACAGATGTTCCCGCTAATGTACATTGAGGAATATAAGCAGCTGTTCCTGCTAATCCACAGGCTGCATATAAGAATGCAGTACCATCTAAATTACAGTTTGGTATATATGTTGCAGAACCCTCTAATCTACAGTTACTAACTACAAGAGAGCTGTTTGATATTTTTTGATTACCTCTGATTGCAGTAAAATGCATCTCAGGGCTATTACCCTTAAATACGCCATTTCTAGCCTCTTTATGGTGCGAATGAGGAAATACATCGTTAGAGTCATCCAGATTCATTATACCCTGCAATGTCTTTCTTTCTGCTCCCATATTATGGTCTATCTATGGTTTTTAAATTGCTGTTAGTTATTTTAGTGTTGCCTTTGATTGACTGAAACTTAATAAGGCTTCCATTGCCTCTAAATACCCCATTTCTAGCTTCTCTGTGATGAGTACTAGGGAAAGTGTCTTTAGGGTCATCAAGGTTCATAATGCCGCTTATAGTCTTTCTTTCAGTCTTCATTTTATGATTTAGCCACTAATTTCTGACCCATTCTGATAATCTCATTAGCATCCCATAACATAATAGGATTCTCTCTAAGATTAGCCAATCTTTTTTGATTATAATATTCTTTTCTACGCATCTGTTTGTCTCCAAGACTAGCTCTTCTTCCAAGAGGTAAATGCTCTATATCTTTCCAAGCTATCCAAGCTAAAACAGCTTCCTTAATTTGTACAGGGATTTTGTAGTCTACATCATCAGCAGGAGATGACATATATTCTAATACAACATAGTCATATGAGTAATCATTCTGTAAATACAATAATCCATCTTCTTCTGAAATATCAAATTCGCCCGGACTATTTAAAACAGCCCCAGCTCCAAATATATTCACATATCTAGCTCCATCAAAGTAGTTTACAAAAGCTAAATCTTGTAATCTATAAGTGCTTCCAGTTGTATTATCTGTATTGCTAGATGTTCTGTCTGATTGTAGTATCTTGTATGAACTAAGTGCAACATTTCTTCTAAGTGTAGCAACTTCTCCTTTTTCATTAAATACGCCAGCCTTAGAAAATGCAACATAGTCTAATGGTAATGATACTGTCTTATTCGCGTTAACAGGCAACTTAACAGTCTTCTTGGTGTTATAAACATCCATACCCAACTCTTCCACACCTCTTACGCCAATAGTCCAAAGTCTTCTATATTCAGCATTAGACAGCTTTGCTTGGTCTATATACTGATAGATAACTTCTGATAATCCTATATATTTTGCTGTATCCTTACTCATATCTTATAGTATAATTATTAAGCCTGATCAACGCCATCGTTCGCACGATCTTCAGGTGTTGCTTTTCTAATTTTTAATTGATTTAACACAAGTGTAATGATGTCTGTAATATACTCTTGAGGTACATTCAATTCATCATCTAATGCAGCACTCTCTGTACTTACCATTCTTACAATAGCATTCTTTCCTGTAAGATTCGCATAACTCTTGAACCATAATTTCTTTCCCTCTGGCCAATAGTATATTTTGCTAGGTGGCTGTTTCAATTGATCCATATAGTCTAATTCTCTAACAGAGATAGGAATTGGAGATTTAGCCAACCCTGTACTTGTAGGGAATGTTACAGTAGATATACCATATCCTCTAGCCAATCCAACTGGAACTTGAGGAAGTGTTGCATAGTAATATCCAGTATCAGAATCTCTAGCAACAGTCAATCCCTTGAATGTCATATAGAATACATCATTTACTGTCTCTATACCATCTAGCTTAATAGCATCAGTGTAGTTTACCTTTGCCATATAAGCCAATGCTTCATTGATATAGATATTTACTTCCGCTTCAGATAAAGAAGCGTCATCGTTAGCTACTCCTCCGTAGAAGATACGCCTAATCTGTTCTATTAATACTCTTCTAGTCATTATTGACCATCGTTTTTAACTGTTTGTGCTACTCTTAGCAAATCTGCATCTTTCAAATTCACACCTATAATACCTAATGTTCTATAGATAATATCTATGTGGTCATTCTCTGGCCATTCTAATTGAACGCTATTAGCTGGGTCATAAACCAAGTTACCTGTATAAGCCCATTTAGCATCTGCTGGCTTTTTGAAATAAACAATCTTAGCTGTTGCTAAGTTGCTAGGCCAGAATTTAAAAGTATTCCCTAATTCAGTATAGAATGGAGAAGTTGTTGTAGCTGGGTCAATAGGATTATTTACATATGCAAATACCTTATCAGCTCCAATTCTTCTAATGAAATAATCATCATCAGTAGTTCTCATTGCCGATATTTTATAGAAATCGCTAGGCTGAGGAGCTATCTGAGTTGTAATGGTCAATGTAGCTTCTTTAATAAAAGCAGACAGAGAACCTCCTGTTGTAACATCATCTTTAATCCCGCTCTGTCTTCTAGGTGTTCTGCTTTGAGTAAATTCAGCAGTTTCTCCTGTAAGGAAATTTAAATACTGCTTTTGAGCAGCATTGATTGACATATTGAAATCGTCTGGTGATAAGTAAGTTCCCTGATACTTATCCACCATATACGAAACTAGCTTGTATATTTCATCGATATTCATATTGCAAATATAAACAAAAAAGCCCGCGTAGAAACGCAGGCCCTTTAACCAATAAACCATATAACACAAAGCGTCTTTAGTCGTTTATAATGTGCTTGATTTGAGAATAGAACTCCTTACCTTGAGCTGTCAAACAGAACTCTGCTAAGAACTGTAATGGCTGCTTTCCGTCTGGAATCTGAACGATAAATGATTTACTGTCTCCCCAAATAGCCTGACCCTTAATAGTACTAGTATCTACCAATCCAGCGTTCATTGCCTTTTGTACAATGTACTGAATCTTCACTAATGGGTTGTTATATGTTTTAATGAACATATCAGGATTCTTATCTGCTATATTTAAATAGTCAAATCTAATAGCCTTCTCTCCTCTTTCTACATTCTGTCTGTTAACAAATGCAATGCCAAGATACTTGGCGTGAGGAATCATCATATCTAATGGAGCATCCATAGCGATACGCATAGCATCCATACGAATCTCCGCCTTTTCCATATTCTTCTCTTCTTCAGCTTGGAAGTCTAACATCTTATACAAAGGTTGTGTCCCTGCCATACGATGCTTATTAGACGCATTCATATTACTCTTCATTAAGAATTGTAATAAAGAAGGCTTATTTGAAGGAACTCTTAAATATCCATTCACAAATCTAATGTCAGGTCTAGCATTTTGCTTTTGCTCAGATAAGTGGTCTTGCTCATCTTCATAAATAGTGCTAACCCCTTCTAAGTATCTAATATTTCTTTCTGTGTTAGTCTCTTCATCATATATGATATCTCTGTTCTTTACCAACCAGTTTTCTGGATAAGGTAGCTTATCTGGAGAGTTTTGATAAACAGTTCTAACTAATTGAAATACATAGAAATCAGGTTTTTTAGCCTGCTTCTTAATTGGGGTAGCTTTAATATCAGCTACTTCCGCAATTTCATTTTGAGGTGCTACATCTACTTCAACAATGTTACCATTGTCATCAATAGTTTGTTTTTTGATTGCTTTTGCCATAATGGTTATTTTATATGTGTTACAAATATACATAAAAAAGAAAAACCCTAGGCTTTCACCTAGGGCTTCTTTTATCCTGTAATATTAAATATTAAGGCTTAACGACAACGAATTGATTTGCGCCAAAGATTTGGATACCGCAGTATGCCATATGGTGTACATTCAATTCCATCTTATCAGATGTAGGAACTTTAGCTAATGCACCAGTTTCCCAAACCTTGATATCTTTTCCTGGCTCTACTTCGTTAGAAACGATACGTAAAGAAGGGATCTTATCACCAGTCTGAGCATCTCTACCTTCCTTAACAGGAATTAAGATACCGCTGTTCTTGTAGTACTCAGTTGTTGGAGCAACACCGTACACAGCTTCAGCGTTGAATGGTAAGTATTTCTTCAAGTGGAAAGTTGTACCGTCGATCTTGATAGAATCAAAACCATACTTAATAGCAACTTCAGCAGAACCACCAACAGAAGCCCATTGGATAGCACCAGCTGTATACTTGTTGAATAAAGCATCGTCAACAACAGTTCTTAAGTAAGAATCCATCAAGAAATGGTATTCGCTAGAACCACCGTTAAAGTCAGCTAAACGAGCTAAAGCGTGGAAGTCGTCGATAGTGAAACCGCTAGAGCTTGCATTCCATTGGTAAGTTTGACCACCAGCTTCTGCTTGAGGCATTAAACCAGTTGTACCAACTGTTCCAGAAATGTTATCTGTAGGCTTACCGAACATTAACTTGAACTCTTTGTTGTTCATAAATCTACGAACAGCTTCATCTAAACCTTTGTAAGTGTAGTAAGCTTGTCCGTTAACTTCGAAGTATAATTCTTCGATCTTAGCTCTATCTGTGATAGAGAAATCTTCACGGATTTCAGTTGTGTAGAAAGTCTTCTTCTCAGTTAAACCTGTTAAAGAGTTAAACTTGCTAGATGCTTCACCAGCTTCTGTGATACCACGGAATAACAAATGAGCTGTAGAGTTTGCACCTAAGTCATCGTTAGCGTCGATAGCAGCACTTAAAGGCTTGATTGTACATACTGTAGCAGAAGCAACAGCTGTAATCTTGTACTGAACACCAGTTGCAGCGTTCTCAACAACTTCACCTACGCGTAATGGAGACTTACCACCATTTACGAAAGCAGAAGAAATTTCTACATCTACAGCAGCACCAGCAGCAACAGTAGCTAAAGCACCACCATTCAATTGTACTGCAGAATGTAATTTACCACGAGTCTCGAAGTGGAAGAATTCACGAGAAGGAACTGTAGCTTTCATACCTAAAGCTTCCAATAATTGAGTATAGTTCTGAGAACCATATTTCTCAATAAATTTATCATAGTACTGAGGTTTTAAGATTGACAAGTCAGAAACGAACTGACGTGTAACCTGACCACTAGTAGGTTGTACTGAACCCGGTTGTAATGGAGTTGCCATTTTTTTCTTATTTTATTTTTTAAAATTAATTATGATCTAAACATTACATCCACCATCTTATCAAAGTCGCTTGCATCCGCTGCTGCTGCTGATCTTGGAGTGTTGTTATAATCAATGTTTTTAATACCCTTTAAAAAGTCTGCCTTTGCTTTGCTAACAGCCTGTGTTACCATTGCATTAACAACCTTTTCTCTGTTTTGTAACAAGTAGATGTCTTCCGCTAATTGCTTGGTATCATACTTACCATCCTTGTAGTATCTGTTACCATAAAAAGACTCGAGGTCAAATGCCTTCATTGTTTCTTGAAGTTGTGCTTTGTCTTCTTGTGTAAGATTAAAAGCTCCGTCAAATTGGACATCCTCGTCCTTGTAATTGACTTTAAAACCTTCAAAATCCTTCAAGCCAGTTTCGATACTTTGTTCAAATACCTGTCTAGCTTGTTTCAGTGCTTCTTCCTCTTCTGCTTGTTTTGCAGTTAAAAACTGATTTACAATTTCTTCAGGATTCACATTTGGCTGTGTTTGCTGTTGAAACTGACTCAGAATATCTGGAAAATCAATGTCCTGTCTCATACCTTGCAAGAACTCTTTCGCATCTCTCACATCTTTCTTCAACTCTCTTGCAATGGCCTTTTCTTGCTTCTCGATTTGTCTGCGCTTAGCAGCAATCTCTTCATCAGTCATTAAAGACTCATCAAAGTCTTTATCGATTGAATACTTAGAAGCAAATTCTTCCTCGATTTCTTGTGGAGTTAAATCTGGATATTCATAAGCTAACTTTAACTTTAAAATATCAGACTCATCCATCGTGTCTAGCTCAGAAAGAACTTTTTGTTCGTACATCATATCTGCTATTTCTGAAATGTTTCCAGAAACCAGACTTTCATATATGTTCTTTGCTGTATCGTTTGCCCACTCAAATTGAATAGGTGCAGGATCAGCTGGGTTTGCATCATCAGCTTCGTCTGCTTTTGCAGCTGGAGCTGGGTCTGCTTGTGTTCCTGTATTTGTATCTACTGGCGCTGGATCAGCAGGTGCTGGATCTTGTGCTGGTGGATTTCCGTCCGCTGGATCAGCAGGTGCTGGATCGGTTGGTGTAGGGTCTACAGGGTCTTTTGTTTCGTCAACTGGTGTTGGTTCATTTGGCGTGGTAGTATAACTAGACACGTCAAAAGGGTTGCTTGTCTCTTCTGCCATATTGGTTTATTTTATTATGCAAATATAGATATAATATCATTCATTTATTGCTGACCTTCAGCTGCTTGAGCTTCTGCCATTTGTTGCTCTTGCATTGCTTGTTGTTGCATCGCCATTTGCTCTTGCTGTTTCTTGGTAAAGAACTCATCTACCAATGCTTGCAATGGTTCTGTTAAAGGTTTGCCTGTCTCGTAAGACTTCAATAAAATATTTTGAATAAATTCTTGTTGAGATAATTCTTGCTTCATCTTCATCTCGGTAGTAGTAACAGCTAACTTACCTTGAGTTTCTGCTTGAACAGTTTGTTGTCTAGCTTGCTCTGCTACCATAGCTGATTGTTGTTGAGCCTGAGCATTCATTTCTGAATTCTGCTTAGCCTCTTCCATCTTTTGCTTTTGCTTATTCTTCTTAGCCTTTGTAAGATACATCTCAGCTAGCTTAGTATTCTTGATGCTTCTAATTCTAAATGCATCTTCAAATTCAATCATACCAGCAGACAATGCTGTTTGAATCATAGACTCCACAAATTGTCTTTCTGATATATCAGGCATTACCTCTATCTTAACATCAAATACCTTGCCCTTAACCTTATCTGGGCTTAAGTAGTTTTCGTATTGCTTGCCTCCGTATAATACAGAATCGTACAATAACAACGCAATCTTGAATGATGTTTGTTGGTATATGTTTAAATATGCATCGTAAATAAAATCAGTAGCATTGTTAGACGCTTGAATTTGAGATTGTTGAACACCTAATCCAGTCTTAGGATTAATTGCAGCACCTTCTCTATATTCGTTTACGCCAATCTCGTCTCTTAATCTATCTAAGTAGTGGTTGTAAACAGAAATCAATTCTTGAATCTGACTTACGCTTCCAGCGTTAGGAGCTTCTTGAATAGGCAATCCATTCATTTGGTCTCCATCTTCTGTTCTTCTCTTATAGTAGATATTACCAGTTTGGTCGTATACTCTTTGTAATTCAAGAGGATTTAAAGCCTTACCTTGACCTATGTTAATATCTGATAATGAATCAATATCAATAATCAATCCAGAAGGTCTCAGTTTAGCTACCAATTGCTGTATCTTCAAGTGAGCTAAAGTCATTTGACGAATAGATGTCTCCATTCTTTCTGGAATAGCCATATTCTCTAAATCCAAGTTCTCTGGCATATAGATGCTATAACTGAAGAATGCATCAGCCATTTCTTTAACAGTAGATGGCTTAATCATATTCTTAGCAATACCCCATTCTAACATCGTGTCGCTATTCAAAACATAAACTCCGCGATAGATAACAAACATATCCTTGGTAATCAATTGCTTGTTCTCTCCTAATTTCTGAGGAACCTTATCCTTTCTATCAACAGCTGTAAGATTACCATATTTGTTAGTCTTAGCTTGATATAATACATTATCGATTGTCTTAATCTCATAATCTAATACATCAACAGTCCAATCATCGTAAGGTCTGTCTATAGCGTATCTGAATCTATCATCCCATTTTACAGTCTGCGTATATTGCTTTGCTCTTTGGGCTAACTTCCAAATCTCCTCCTCTGGCATATTAGGGTATTGATTTCTAATATCTACCAGCTTCATAGAGATAACTTCTCCAATGAATGATACATCTCTAAAATCATCATATGTAGAGAATCCATAGAAGCTATTCTCTGGAACAACTCTTCTAACGTGTATCTTACCATTGTTACCAACGCTTACCTTAGTAGCACCGATACCAGTCTCACTAATATCTTCTAACAACTTTCTTTTAATAACATTCCATCCATTCTCATAGAATACATATTCGCATCCTTTTTCAAATAAAATCTCTTCAGCTAACTGGTATTCTAATCCAAAGTATAATTCTAATTCTTCGTAGTCTTCTGGAGTGAACTGACCTTCAGACATTAATTTAACGCCAGATTGTTCTTCTATACCTCTTACCTCTTCTCCGAAGTTCATTCTAAACTCAGCCTCATCCTTATCATATTTCTTTCTATCTACAGAAACTGGGTCTACAGCAGTTGCTCTAACTTTCTCATCACGCTTCATAAATCCACCTATGATAACCTGCATAAACTTAGGAGCAATTGCAGGAGCTTTCATATCTAGGTTTACGAATGCTTCTTTACCATCCACATTCAATAAATCTAAGAATTCAGCCATAGGCTGTTTACCTCTAGAAAACTTTCTGTTCTTTTCAAACTTTCTATTTCTTCTATTGAAGTAACCGCTATTGTAAGCTTTTTGTAAGAATTTGGATATCTTTAAGCCTTCAGCAGTATCTCTTTTCAACTTGGAGTTGCCAAGGTGAAAGTTTAAAATCTCTTTAGTTGTTGCGTTGTTATCACTCATAAGTATAGCAAAAGTACAAAATTAGATTACACATCTATCTTGTAGGTTTTAAGTGGCAATGTTGCCAGTTTAACTTCTTGTTTGTTACTCTCCAAAGATACGCCAGAAAGTAGACTAATCATAAATGCTACCGTTCTATCGAATGGCGTTCTATTCTCGTGGTCGTACACTAACAGCTCTTCCAATAAGTCTGGGAAATATATTTTCTCACAATGACTCTCCACATAGTTGATTCCAGTATCTAGCTGTCTTGCCAAAGCAAATGCATCTGCAGAAGCTACTCCATACTTTGAAGGCCCAGACCTTCTCTTAAACTTATCAATAGCAGACTCAGGAGTCTTCATTAGGTAACTTCTATATCCTTTGTTGGCAAAGTAGTCCACGAAGTCATCACCGACATCATTCTCGTAACAAGCCTTGTAGCCATAAAATACAGCCGCCTTTAACATCTCCTCGTGAAATAGACTCTTTAATCTAGGTCTATCTAGGTACTCTGCTATAGGCAATCCTGTATTAGCAGGGTCTTTCATATCTAATTTTTCAAATATATAACAAGCTCCCATAGAGCCCTTGCCATTAATAATAGAGGATCTGAATGGGTCAATGCCATTGGAGTACCTATCGGTATTTGCTGGAGTTCTGATTCCATTAATCTCTACAGAATGATTCTGAAGGTCTTTTGGCGGGAACTTGTGAATCAGCCAAGACCCGTTAGGGTCATCTGCCCAATCAACAGTCTTTGTGTCTTTCCAGAAGAACCTAACCCTTCTCATAGGAACTCTTTCTTCCTTTAAGAAGTCTATCTGGTTGTATATTTTATCAGCATTAAAGTAGCACTTCTTAGCGTCAATCATAAAGGCTTCATCTTCCGTAAATGGATTCATACGAACCTCCTCTGATAATGCTTTCTTATCTGTAATAATCTTTCTCTGGTTAAGCAAGTATTCCTTACTTCCGTACTCTATGGCGATACCCCATTTATTTAAAATGAAATCCTTTTGCTCTTGAGTAGGCGTATCTATAATAGACATACCATATTCGTCTATAAAACCTTCATATCCATCGTATGCTGGGCAGAAGTATCTGTATAAACCAGTGGCTGTAATTTGAGTCTCAAACTGATTGCTGCCATCAAACAGCTCCTTGTACGGCTCACCACCAGACTTAGCGTCGTTGGCTGTAGAAGGTATTAAACAGAATCCAACCTTAATAGCACCTCTTCCAAGCGTCTTTTTAACGATTGGCCAATACTGATTCACAGGAACTTCCTTTGGGTATTTACCAGCCTCATCCATAAGAAGGGCGGTAACTCTGCCAGAGTCATATGAGTTCAGTGCTGTATTCTTATAACTTATCTTAGATTCTAATCCAATATCATCATCGAATATCTTACCCTTCTCTCTGCCCTTATTTTTCTTCTTATCCTTCTTCTTCTTGAATACCAATTCAGTCTTAGTCTCTTCATCCTCTGCTCTAGGCTTTAAGAATATAGGTAGATTACGATATCCATTCATTACCATATACACAAACGCATCTGAGGCATCCTTACCTGTCTTAGATACAATACCACAGAAAGACTTTCTTTGCGTAATAGATTTCCATACTAGATAAGCAGTAGCCTGAGAGGTAGCACCCTCACGACGCTTCTTGATACGAACAATCCCAAAACAGAATGGTAATGATTCTGTATGTTGTTGGAAATAGAAATATCTCCTATCTACATCTCTATAATCTGGCCTATTGCCATCCTCTAGTGTCCAGTAATTTATATAAAAATAATGCAGCCCTGTAATGTAAGTAGGCGTTCCATTATTGTAAAACCAATATCCATTATTTATCTTCTTCCACTCCTTGATAACAAATGCAGTTTGTTCTTCAGAATAGATAGCATTCCCTTCGTCATCAAACTCTAGGTCATCAAAATAATCTGGTATGGTTATCTCCCTAAACTTCTGCTCTTTCTTAGGAAGATTGTACCCATCAATATCTTTCTTATTGGGCTCATCTGGTATCTTGTATTTGATTCCGTATATCTCTTCTATTCTACCCATTTGTTATATTGAATTGTCGTTTTGTGAATTTATCTATCTTATTGAACAGATCTAAACCAGTAGCGGTTAATGCAAATTGCTTTATCTTGTTATCGGTATTGACTGCTACTACAAAATTACGCTTTCTAAAATAAGTGGATAATTTATAGAAGCTATATTTAGAATTAGGATTATCTGCAACATAATCTTTTCGCGTAAAGAATGTATATCTACCAGCCCATAATATAAATGCGCATCTACCTAAATCCAGCTCAAGTATGGTTGTTACATTATCTACCTGAAGTAAGAATTCGTACATCTTGATAACAGAATATTCTCTCACCCTCACCTTGCCTTTACCCTTCTCAAATCCTTCTCTCTTTGCCTGAGCCTTAGCCCTATTAATGAACCATTGAAGTCTAGCTATGTGCTTTTCCTTGATATAAATCTTCCTATTGGCTTTATACAACTTATACTTCAGTTTATTGTATACCTCGTTTTTATGCTTTCTAAGTTTAGCCCTATCTTCCTTATGCTTTGAATTGGTATGCCTTACCCTTTTTAATTCCTTTTGAGTTTTAATGTACGCTTCATATATCTCTTCCTTAGTAGCGTCTTTGGTTATATAGGCAATCCCTTCGCTTCTTTTACGCATACTACAGCAATTCCTCTATTAAAGGTTTTCTTCTTGACTTGTCTTTTGACTCATCGCCTGATAGAGAATTATCTATCTTTAGCTTCTTCATAACATCATTGATGTCTCCAACGCTATTGAAGAACTTCATAACCCTCTCCATAGTTCCATCATCCTTATCAGCCAAGTCTAGTCTAGACAGGTTACTATTGTTTAATAGTGTCGTAATCTCATTGAGCTTCCTATTAAGCGCATAATACGCACCAACAATGCCATCTTGTTCATATAGTGCTAATTTCTCTTTATCTGTCATATATTTGCATTAATACACCCCACTCGGCTTCCCATAAGAACAGCTCGCTTAGAGAGGGGTTTTCTCTTATAATATCTCTTTAGCTAAACAATCCGAATACTTCAATCTAATCAGCTTCTTATGCTGACCATTCACTACGTGCGTCATCTCATAGTCCGAATATTTGTATACAACAGCTATATCCCCTACTTCGAAATCTGTAATAGATTGTGGCTTTCCTAATATCTTTAATTTGTTTGGGATTTGTTTTGGCTCGCTCACTAGAATAATTCCAGCTGGAGACACAGGCTCTTCTTCGTACAGCCTTTCTGCTAACATATATCCATCTACACAGATAACATTATCTCCATCTACTCCAAAGTATAGAAAGTTCTCATCTACTGCAAATATCTTTTTGCCAATAGGTGTATCTGGGTAATCTACCTCATTCTCCTCTCCTGTACTATTGTGATGAATTAAGACTTTTGTACCAGCGGTAAGATTCTTGTAATCTGTTAGTAAAGTTCCCTGAGTAAATCCAGTTACTCTACCATCCCAAGAATAGTCAATAGAAACTTCTAATGTGAGTGTCTTACCTTCTCCTAAATTTAAAGCGTGTTCTCTTTTTTCTTGTGGGTCTACTAAGACAATAACGCGCCTACCCACAGGCTTAATCTTGTTGTATAGTGCTTTCATTGGTTAAATGTATACGCAAATATACGAATATATATTTATCCGTATCCGCTATTTGAATCGCTCTCCTTTGCCTGAACTTTTACCTGAACGATATACTTGAGAATTTTTAGACCATAGATGATGATACGCCCACCACCCAGCAGTTAACTTAGATGAGTTTGCTTCTTTAGCGTGACGCTTACGATATTGCTGTCTAGCTTCAGGACTATAGTTGGAAGAATAACCTTTAGCACCAAATCTTACGATGCGCACTTTGTCTCCTTCCTTTGCTAATACTACTTTTTTATGAACACCATCTGATGCATTTTTTGGCTTATTGTAGCCTGCAAACTTTTCACCGCGATACTCTATCATTATCTATATTTTTTAGCAATCTTAGCTACGCCAGATGGCTGTTTAACAAATTGTTTTCCTTGACTATTACCTTTTGCTTTTGCTCTATTTGTTGCCGCTCTTTGAGCTGGACTCAATGCCTTCCAAGCTGCTGCTGGCAAATATCTTCTTTTACCTTCAGATGGTTTACCTGAAGATGTAGTCCACTTTTGTTTAGTCCATTTAGATAAAGAGTTGCTTGATGATTTAGCTCCTCTATATCCACCACCAGCCTTCTTATACATTGCTACAGCTAACTGAGCCTTACGAGCACTCCACTGACCAGAGTTACCACCCTTGCTTCCAGACTTCACTCTAGATACAATGGTCTTCCATAATGCTGGTTTTGTTTTTTGTGCTGTACTCATATAACTATTGCAATGCTTTTCTTAATTTAGGGTCAGCCATTAATAACGCCTGTGTTGCAGCTACTTTTGCTGGATATGACTTATCTCTTCTATTATAGCCAGCTAAACCTCTTTTAGACAAAAACTCAACAGCTAAATCTAGCACACTTGAATTCTTCGGAAGACCCTTAGTTTTATTCTTGATATAATCTTTATATCCAGCTAAAATATTTTCTTTACCTTCTAATGACTTTAACGCTTTTTTTGCATCGCTTACATAGAAGTCTCCGCTTTTCTTATCTGAAGATATGCCTTTAACACCCTTATCCGCTAAATATCTATATAAATCTTTAGGCATATATTCGTCAGCCACATCCCATCCTGAAATCATTTGTTGTTGAGTGGGTTGTCTTGTAAATCCTCCAGATTTAGCTTTCTCTTGACCAACAGTAGATTCTTGTGCAATAAGACCCATCACTTTAGATGAAGGAGTATTTTTCTGCTTTTTAGAAGCAGCTATAACATCATTTAATAGTTCTGTAGGTATTTTAACACCAGCTAGTTTACCCTTAGACAGTACAGTAAACGGATTGGCATTCAAATCGTATCTCTTATTCATCGTAGACAATGTATCTAATTTAGCATTAGACAGTTGTTGATACGCATTCATCTGGTCAGATATCTTACTTTCTAACTCTAACATATCTGGATCTCCACCTTCAGCAGGTTTACCAAACTGAACTCTCTTCGTCTTGTTTACATTAGGGTCAAATCTATTAATATCAGCAGCTCTTGCAGCAGCTTTATTCTTAGCAGCTCTATTAGCCATAAAGGCTATAATCTGTGGTAAGTTATTTAAAATTGGATTCATCGACCTTGCCCCCTATATGCCTTTGGTTTGGGATTGTGCTTGTTGTATGACTTCTTCGCAGAGCCACACTTCCTTTTCCCAAAGGTTTGTTTATTGCTGTTAGTAGATTGTTTTGCCATAGACACAAAAGTAACTATTTCTTAGAATAATATTTCAGTATGTGTTCTTGCATATCCTTTGGTACATTTCTATAAGACTTCCTGAATTTCTTAGGAGCCATCTTAGCAAGCACCATATCAGAATAGATACCTGTAGGGAAACGCTTTATCTGAGGAAGCATATGGTAACTGTATAGGTAAGTATTAGACTTCTGTATATAAGGCGTTATAGGTATAGGCAAATCCCACTTCTTAATCTTTTCTACAGCCCTCATCTCACAATCTCTCTCCATCTCTACCATATCATCTAAAATAGCCAACAGCTGTTTATTATTCAACATAATATCTCCTGCTAACCAATCCCAAGTCTTACCTGTAGAATCATTCCACTTAGACCACCTCTCATCCGACTTCCACTGCTCCATATGGGAGAACTCGTGCACCAGTATCTCAAACCAATCCTTAAATGGTTTACCACACGCCACTACGATAGCCTTATCCACATCACAGAAATAACCGCTACATTCCTGTAAGAAATCATCTGTTAATACAACTTGTTTAGATGGAGATAATACTAACTCTATACCATATGCCTTGCATTGACGCTTTACAGACGAAATGAAGGGCTTATACTCTTCGGGAATGTTATACCTCATACAGACCAATTTAGAGGCAAATTTAAGCCTTATTTTGACTGTATTAATCTTATCCTATTTCCATTAAAGAAGATGTTTGGGTTAATCCAGAACTCTATCGTAGAACCAAGCTTCTGAGCTATAACCTGAGCCTCTATCAACTCACATATAGCACTTCTTACTGTGGCATCAGAGGCGAACCCTGTAACAGCCTTAACATCTGGAGTATGAAATACGACAACCTTACTAAGTGGTCTTATGCTACACATACCATACATCAATACTTTTAAGGCAGATCCAGATAGTTTCATTAGCGTATCCCTTCCATCTACGAACAGCTTAGTATACACCATAGAGTCATTGATCACCCTCTTATTCTTACTTATCTTCTTAGCTACATACAGGTCTCCATTCTGGGTTTCCCATAGGTCTTCGTCTTCTTTGGTTATATACTGCTTTTCAGAAATACCCTCTATTTTAAAGGGACTGTTTAGGTACGATTCGTACTTTTTCATATCTTTGGTTTTTGGTTTTAGACAACACAAATATATGCATTTTCAAGGTTAAAATCTAGAAAGTGCATATTTTTTTGTACTCAAATTGAAAAACTATATTTGATTATCAGTGAGTTATGAGATTTCCTTCTTATATATATTATATATAGAATCTCTGTTCTTTCATAAGGTCTATTATTTCATAATATCTATTCTTTCAGAATACCCTTATTTCTTTTTAGGTGTATGGGTGTGGGGGTGTAATCACCCCACCCACCCCACAACTTATACAAACTCCAAATATTCGGTATAAGCTGTTTCATCCTATCAGTGGTTTAAGGTATTGCGCGAATAGGTGCTAAAATGGCATAAACGGTATGGCAAAGTAACAGCTGAAAATTAGGTGAGATATAGTATGTCGTAAGGTGTGAAATTAGGCTAGATATGAGATGTCGTAAGGTAACCCCCTCCCATCTGCCGCATCGTCACCACAGGGAAACCCACTTCCCCCAACCGAGTACCCCTACATTCAATTAGGTAAGTCTAAACTAAAAAAGCTAATTA
>JACCEC010475589.1_pt1 | contig 29468 bp, 15 predicted proteins | sample 7450121 | NCBI WGS metagenome assembly JACCEC01 (sample SAMN15323455, study PRJNA562643) | freshwater metagenome | isolation source: river surface water | place: USA:Blue River Watershed | collected 2017-08-18 | reverse complement strand
TTGGAACCTCTGGGCCATCATTATTAACCTGACCATTCCAGAACTTCTTCGGATCTTCTGTAGTGAATACTCTTTCACCAAAACGGTTGAAGATTCTCAATTCAAATACATCATATCCAGCGATCGGAACACGGAACACGTCATTCTTCTTGTCATCACCTGGAGTGAACACGTTCGCCAAGGTAATGAACTGGTTCACCGATACACTCTTACAAATAGTATCCTTACAACCTGTAGCGTTAGTAGCTTCGAAACAAATCCAGAATGTATCCGTTCCAGTATAACTTACACTCACCACCTTATCGCTCTTATCAAAATCAACAACAAATGGCTCTCCAGTTAACTTAATGTTGCTCTGGTGATAGTAACCCCATCGGAAGGTTACACCATTAATGTCTTCCCTTGTGAACTTAAAGTCCGGCGTGGTTGAGGAATCTATGGAGAAGTTAGCCACTACACTGTCCACAAGGAAGAAGAGATCCGGCATTACCGTTGGACACCAAGGTCTTGGTCGGTTAGGATCATGATAGCCCAAGTGCGTTACTCGATACGTTCCTGGCTTATTAAACTTCCAACTTATGGTCTTATTCGCTGTTACCACGGTATCCAAGTCACCAGTACTCATGTTCAAGAATCTCCAACCATAAGTTTTCAATGCTGTATCAGAGAAATCAATGAAGGTATTGCTATCGCCAACACATATCGCAGGTTTCAGTATTGAACCTCTCACCGTATCCCTCTTAATTACTCGCACTCGGAATGCACCTTGAGTAGGGGTGTCTGGGAAAATAGCATTACAATATTTCTTAACGTTTGGAGGAATAATCAAACTATCATATTGTTCCAAGAATACGTAGTACAAACCAGGAGTGTTGTACTGATGCCATAATTTACCATCTTTTCTATTATCAATTCCCTTGTCACCATAGTACCAAATCCAATCGGCACCAGTAGTAGCACTGTCAGTTAGGTTACTAAATTGAATACTATCGCCTTCGCAAATCGTAGCTGAATCACCAAAGATGGTAGTAAATTCAAATCTTGGTCGTGGACCTGGTATCTTAATCCAACGCTTAAAGGTATCACCACATCCCTGATCCGTCTTAACCACATAGGTAACTTGGAACCAACCGTTACGGGTGTACTTGTGCGCAATACGATCTGGTAAACCCGTTTCATTTGCTTTTGCACGCTTAAACAAGTTAGTACGGCCATCTCCCCAATCAATAAACCACTCACGCACATAGTCACACATCATTGGAGTAGGACCATTACAATTTTTCATGGCCCAACGACATGGATCATGCAACACGGTTGAATCATAGAACTCGATAATTGAATTACAGCTTGGAGTACTAATGTTTAAATCAAACTTCACATCCAAACGAGTAATGAACAAACGTTTCTCTACTGTATCTACACAACCGGTACTATCACCAGCAATGTTTCTGAATACATAAACTCCTGAATCATTTTTATAGTACTTGGCCATCGGACCACCACCACCCAACTGTACGTATGGGTTAATCACAGTACCTACACCTGTACCACCATAAGGGGATCCACCAAAAATAGTCTTTGGATCAGAGGAATTATCGTCGGCTTTATTCCAATCCCACTTGGTAAATGGCTCGCGATTTGGCTTACCAGCATCTTTCAAACGATCTGGATTACGCCAGTAGTCTGTAAAGTCCCAAGTACCAAAGTTAATTGGATCTGGGTGGAACATCTTATACTTAGGCAATACGCTTAGAGTATTTGCTTCATCTTGACAAACTATTGAGTCGTTCAATTCCAATTCCATCGCAAATCCAACAATTATTGGGAATGCCGCGATGTCATCACACTTACCGTTAGACGAAGTCATCGCCAAACTGATGATATGGTAACCATCCCACATAGGATTGAATTTGTACGAACTGAATGGATTGTCGTTATTAAAACCTTTCACGATATTCTTATCCAACGGATTGATGTTGGTATCGCGAGGATGAACGATTTTCATCTTGCTGGTATCGGGCACATAATAGTAACGGATAAACTTACCAAAACCGGCGGTATCAATACAACCATAGGCTCCAGTAGCAGGCTGACCGATTTTACCAACACGATTCCAAATCATCGCCGCTAATTGGGTGGGGCTGATAGCGAAAGGATCAAATCCCGCCTTATCCAATCGATCTTTAATGATATCCCACGCTGCTGACGCATCCGCAGCTATTTTCCAACCCCAAATCTTTGCAGTAATTAAGGTATCAGGACCATCGTATATCTTCGTTAAACCATCATTCCACACATTAGAACAAGCCATCTGGTATGGATCATCACCGCCGCGGTTTTGAATGATATAGTTATATAAAGTATCTTTTCCAACTATAGGCTTTGCCCCAATTGGCGCTTTTCCGTAAGCAGATCCCTTAGGCAAAGCTTGATAACGGAAATAATCTTCCTGTATAAATCTTCTCCATTGTTTTGCATAGTCTGGACCCGCGTTACCTGTTTCAAATGTCCAACGCAACGATTTTAAATCTTCGGTACGAGTCTTATTTGATTCTAAGATTCTAACAACAACATCGTCCCCTTTACAAATCTTACGAATTGGAGCCTTAAACTTCGGAGTAACAACTTCAAAGGCAGGATCAATCAATGGGAAACAAGCAAACTTTCTGTACCACTGTGTATCAGAACACATAGGTCTATCCTTGGTTGGAGGTGTGAAAGTACCAGGCTTACGAACACCATTTCCTACGATAATACCAACCGTGATGCATCCACTTGGATCACAAACTTCCGCAGCACTGTATTGCTTCGAATATCGGCTTGGTGGGTTTCCTTCCAACCCATATCCCAAATATGGGATAGGACGCGGAGGACGAGGACCAGGCAATAAACCACTCAAAGGAACAAATCCATTAGGATTACATGCTGAGTCGAAGTTAATCTCCACCTGAGAGAAGGTACAACCCGGTTTCAAATCACTCAATATAAAAGTAATACCGTATTGCGGGTTCTTAGCACCCAAACACTCAATCGCATCTTTTAATAAACCAGAACCTACACCACCTGCATTTGCATGCAACATGGCAATCGATTTGGTAGCTTCACTTTCGCACTTCAATACGTGGCATGTATCAATATGCTTTAATTTCACCTGATTACACTGAGGAATTCTAGCATAATACAATTCACGGAAACGCTTGTAGTTTACAATATAATCGAAGTTCTTGGTTTTACCTGTCCATCTACCGCCATTGGTTGGATCATGGTATATTTTGATAATCTTGGGCTTCTCGCCTTTCTTCAAACGAATATTCAATAACGGCAAGGGTAAAGTATCCCGTTTCGTATATTCAGAGAATTCGTATAACGCTGAATCTGTCTTACTTAAAATACGCAACAAATCCTTATCCTTCAATTTCACCTTAGACGTCTTGCTACCTACATACATGGTCTTGTTCACATAAACCGTATCATTAGGACCCAAGTAAATTGTAACGGAATCTTCCACATACCGCTCACCTGGACCTTTTAACCATTTATACTGCTGGTACTTCTTTATTGCATTCGCATATTTAGGATCATTAGCCAAAGAAGAATCCGCCTGATCGCGAGGAATAAATAAAATCGAATCCTGAATGATGGCAAACGAATCCGATGGCCAAACTTCAATACGCTTGCACAATCCAATACTATCAAACCATAACGCATCTTCCATAGGCTGATTTTTAAAATCAGACAACATGATCAAATCCCATGACTTGTAATAGTGAACCGGCAGTGAGTCGTTAGAGTACTGGCAATTCACATACCTATTCTTATTTCGGGTTATGTCCGTTGTACATTTAGGAGCATAGCTATCTCCGAAATCCCAAACACGAACGGCACAAACGCGCTGACGCACCAAAGGATCCCCGTGAACTCCAGGAGTAAGCGGAGCGTTAGTTTTATCCTTCTTTACTTTAATAAACGTCTGGTTGTTGGCCGTGAAGTTGTGTCCTAATGTACCGTTCCACTTATAAAACGTAGAATCATCATCCGTATAATTTCTATCGTTGTGATAGAACGTGGAGAAGTTCTTATTAAAGTGAACCGTATCCATTACATCTTTTGGACACTGGAATACCTCGTGTTCAGCAATTCGCTGGTTAGTTACTTCTATTACAGACGATGGACCAATAATTAAAATTGTATCCAATACCGTTTGAACTCCGCAAATAGGATGACCGTATTTCAAGGAAATCAAAAATGGACCAAGACCGGTAAAATTGTGTGTAACTGCCCAACTTCTGTTGTTCGTATTTTGAGGCCCTGAGTTAGGATCTCCAAACGTCCACAACAAACCCGTGGCACCTTGAGGAATTTCATCTACGGTAAAGTCGATCTTTGGATCCGAGATACACGTAGAATCTTTACTTGCTATAATTTTGGCTTTTGTCTTTACAACCGTTGCAGAAGCAGATACCGTAAACGAATCGATACAACCGTCTGCCGTTTCTACAAACAACGTAGAATTATAAGTACCCTGACCTTTAAACCAACGCTTAATCCCATTTCCACCTGGACCAGCCCACTGATCAGCAGTTGGAGGACAGAATTTCTCTGTCACGCCATCACCCCATCTCCAAATCATACATTTCACCTGGCTGCGATCAATTCTCGAAATATTACGCATGGTTGCCAAAACCGAATCGCAACCTGTTTTCTTATCCGATGTAAATCTGGCACCAATCTTTTCACGAACTTTTACTGCACCTTTAATGGTATCCGAGGTAACGCATCCATTCTCATCTTCCACTTCTATAAACAAATCAAACAAACCACCGCGCTCATCTTTTACACTAAAGCAAAAGGTCTGTGGCAAGGTAGGCTTTGGATATTCAAAAAACTGACCATCACCCACCAAATACTTGATGTTTTGAATTTTCTTACCATTCTTGTTAAACGAACTATCGTCAAAACAGAACAAGTTTTTTTCAAAACACTGCTCGTACAAGTTCTTTAACTTTAATTTAATGGTTGGACTTTCATACACCACCAAATTCAAGGTAGCTGTACATTTTGTTCCATTGACGGTGGTCACATAGGTAATCGTTTTATTACCTGATGTTTTAAATGCATAGTTCACATTCCGAATTCCACTTTGGGTGTTTTCATTATTGAAATTCCAATCGTGGGTGGTTCCTGTAGTGGAACCCGTGAAGCGGATAGGTGTTCCTACGCAAGGATTACCGTCGTAATTAATAACACATTGCGCCTGAGCAGCAGTATTTAGGCCAAAAAAAGCCACTCCCGCTAGGACAATTTTTTTAACAAAAGATTTTATATCGGTCATCATCGGTTTTGTTCGAAGTTGTAATTGGTCAAATTTATTGGATTTAGAGGATTTAAACAAGTATTTAACATCCTCATCTTGCCAAAATGTGCTTATCAGACGAGCTATCATATCTTTGGGTTGTCTTACTGTTGTACAATTAATCGTTTTCTAATAAATCGGTGCGACGTCTCACCACTATACTTTAACGTCAATAATATTCGGTATTCACCTTCCATAACTTGCTGATTTTTCGTCAAAGCGGTCCAGTGATCTTCCAAGGAATTACTTCGGAAAACTACCGAATTATTTTTATCAAAAACGAGCAGTTCGAAATACTCAGGCGATGGAATTTTTACATAGAATTCATCGTTGTATCCATCCCCGTTCGGAGTGATAATTTCGGGAATTATTTCCTCTTGTTGTTCGGGCGAAACAACAGCTACCCCTTGAGCGATAACCGATTTTACTTTCATATCAGCATCTTTATACTCCACCAATTGGAGAGTAAATCGCTTTTTGGTCCAAGGCAAATATCGGTGTCGATATAACTTCGCCGCCTTGATGGTTTCTAGTTTTCCATCTCCCCAATCTAATAGGATTTTGTCCGTTGCCGGCTGATCAACGAATACCTGAACCCAACCATCTTCTAGCTGCGTTACGCTCAATTCTGCGACATTGTTCTTCGCATCCAATCCCTCTTTTTTCTTATTGATCGCACCTTGATCTGCCGCCACTTTTGGTGTATTTGATGCGGATGAAGATATGCTGGCTGAAGATTTCAATCCATTGTCGTCCGTTTTAACTATAACCGGTGTTTCGTTTTTATTTACTCCCGATGGATTATTCGAAGATGCTTTAACACCCTCACCCATACGATTAGGAGAAACAACCCCACTATTCAACATAGCCTCTTCTGCAGTCTCCGTAGAAGCCACTCGCTCTGGATCCGAGTTATTGATTGGGGAATTGTGGGAAAGAACAGATTCTTGGGCCGGTTGACTCGTTCTCTCAACAGAATTTGTATCCGTTACAGAAATCAAAACCGCTACCAATCCGGTCACCAAACCAATCGCTCCAATCCCTAAAAATACTTTGGGTACTGCTGCCAAATTCTGAATCGTTGAAACCAACTTCCAACCGTTGGCGCTTTGAGACACCTTCATAGACGCAGAAGTGGCGCCGGTTGCTGCTGACGCGGAAGACATCTGCTGCCATTGATTCAGTACTTTTTCCATGACATCCACAGGAACTTCCGGCGAAGCACTTTGCAGGTTATCGCGGAACAATTGATCTATGGAATCCTTTTCTATATTCAATTTCTATTAATTTTAGATTTAAGCCACTGCCTAGCTTTGAACAACTGAGACTTACTGGTATTTTCCGAAATCTGTAACATATCGGCAATTTCTGCATGGGTAAATCCTTCCATTGCATATAAATTAAAAACCAAACGATACCCAACTGGCAGTTGGTAGAGCAACTTGATTAAATCATTGTATTCCAATGTGCTAGACCCCCAAGCTTTATCTTCCGGGATCTCTAAATTGGTGATGTCTTCTGAAAATGTTAACCGTCTCTTTTTAATATGATCCAAACAGGTATTTACGGATATCCGGCGAATCCATCCTTCCAATGAACCCTCAAATCGGAATTCTCCGCCTTTTTGAAATACTTTAATTAAACATTCTTGCAGCATATCCTTGGCATCGTCTTCATTGGACATATATCGCAGACAAACTGCATAAACGGTTTTGGAAAATCGAGTGAAAAAATTCTTTTGCGCCAGCGCATCGCCCCCTAAACTGTCCCTTAACAGTTGATAGTCTTTGTCCTCCTGCTGGTTTATCATCGTTGAAATACATGCTCGAATTCTACCTCAAGATGATTTTTTTCATCCGAAGGTTGCCCGAACTATGATTTTTTTATCCATTTCGAAACTTGATAGGAAACGTCTACCAATATCATCTTTAAATTACCGTTTCGCTCAATCTCATACATGCAATTTTCAATGGCCGATACCATGCCTTGAATTCTATCAGTGCCCATTTGTAGGCCCGATAATCGTTTCACTAAATCCGCTTCTTGCGCATTCCATGCCGAACCTCCCACTCCATAGGGTTGTAGCATTGAATAACGCAGTAATTGCAAACCATAAAGAAAAAATGATTTCAAACCCTCTCTACCCGACGTTGACATTTCTTCAGCCCAAACAATGGACTTTTCCATTCTACCATTAAAAGCAAATGTTAGTAAGGTTTTCCACGGTTCAAGAAAGGGATTTTCCGATTCTTTAATCAGTTCCAAGGCCGTGCAATAATTCCCAGCGCTTACCACCGCCAATTTTCTCGCATTTTCTGCATCCAAGCCCTCCTTCTCAATCAAAGCCGTCACCATGTCTTCCTCCTCAACCGGTGGAATTCTCACCAACTGCGTTCTAGAAATAATGGTATTCAATACAGAATCCGAATCTTCTGCTACCAATAAAAATATGGTTTTTTCAGGAGGTTCTTCAATTAATTTCAGCAAAACATTACCCTCTTTTCCTAAATATTCCGGAAGCCACATCAATAGAATCTTATACCCCCCCGAGAAAGCCTTCAAACTCAAACTCCGAATAATCGCTCTACATTCCAAAATCGGAATATTCCCTTGCTTATTCTCTGCATCCAAGGATTTCATCCAAGACGCATACGATACATAGGCCGAATTAGTTAAGGCTTGTCTCCATTGCGCATAAACATCGCTTGCTATTTCTCTCTCTCCTTTTTTTCCTGGAAAGGGGAATGAAAAATGAACATCCGGATGACTCCATTGCTGCGATTTTTTACAATTTCCGCATTCTCCACAGCTATCTAAATTTGTCCTATTCTCGCACAATAAATATTGAGCATAAGCCAATGCCAGTGGCAATGCACCGCTGCCTTCTGCCCCTAAAAACAATTGCGCATGCGGTATTCTTCCGGCGGAAACGCCCTGGACTAAGCGATTTTTAACTATTTTTTGACCAACAACATCTACAAACTTCACCTGCGTCTAAATTTCAAATAAACAATTCCGAATTACCATAGTATACAAACACAAGAAATCAGTTTCATGCCATTCCATACCTATTTAACTTGATTATCACCAGCTTCTACTGCGCCTAAATTCTTTTTATTCTGTAATGATTTAAAATGGAAAAACAATGAGAATAAAACCACCACAATTCCAATCAATTGACTGTGGGTTAACAGCCCATCAAACAAAAAGCCTCTAGCCTCATCTCCTCTATACTCTTCGGTAATAATTCTACCCACACCGTACACAATCGAATATATCATAAACACCTGCCCATCGTATTGTTTGTATTTTCTCCAGATATACATAAACAATATCGCCCCGAAAATTACCATTGCATCCCAAATCTGAGTTGGATATAAGGGTGTATTTAAGGGTCGAGCTCTACTCATAGAATCGGTAAAAACTATACCGATTTCCTTTTCGCATACCAAACCGTAACAGCAACCGGCCAACAAACACCCGATTTTACCAAATCCATGCACAAATGCTCCAGCGATGCCCACTTCGTCCATTAACCGCCAAAACACAAATCCATTTCGTTTAAACCACCAATACAAGGCCAATATTGTTACTAAAAAAGAGCCATAAAAAACAAATCCATCGCCTAAGTTCGATATCCATTTTTCGGGCTCCGAGATATATAACACTGGATCTTCAAGAATAAAAAATAATTTACCTCCAACAAAAACCGAGATACCACAAACAAGAATTAACGTAGAAATTTGATCTTCGGTAATTCCGATACGTTTTCGATTAAAATAAAAATGCAAATATGCAGCTACAACACCTAAAAGAATACAGAAACCATATCCGTACACCGTTAGACTACCAAGATGAAAAAGTTCTGGCTTCATTCAGAACAAATATAGGGAAGCAAGTTTGCTTGTACCTACAATAATTATGAATTACCGAAAAGCGGCCGAAATCTTCTCCGCCATGGTTGTCAATTCATCGTGGGTTGGCGACAATTTCGGCTTTTCAAAGTTGATATCTCCAACCGTTTGCAAGGGTACTAAATGTATATGTGCATGCGGCACTTCCAAACCGATAACCGCACTTCCAATTCGCTTACATGACAGTACCGACTTCATACCTAAAGCCACCCGTTGTGCGAAAACCCATAAATCGGCAAGTTCTTGGGGTTCCAAATCAAAAATATAATCCACCTCCCTTTTGGGAATCACTAAAACGTGACCATGCACTAACGGCATGATATCCAAGAAAGCCAAATGTTTTTCGTCTTCTACAATTTTATGGCAAGGGATTTCACCAGCAACAATCCGAGAAAACAAGGTTGGCATGGATAAAAAGATTAAATACTAATGGCTAAAATCTCCAATTTCACTATTCCAGCAGGAACTTGAATTTCCACTGTTTCACCAACTGTTTTGCCCATTAAACCTTGTGCAATGGCGCTTTTCACAGAAATCTTATTCTCTTTCAAGTTGGCCTCACGTTCAGAAACCAAACGGTATTCGGCCTCTTTCCCAACATTGTGATTCTTTACCTTCACCTTACACATGATACTCACTTTGGAAGTATCAATCATTGAATTATCTAAAACGCGAGAAATAGCAACTAAATTCTCTAATTGACTGATTTTTGCTTCCAAATGACCTTGAGCTTCTTTCGCTGCATCGTACTCCGCATTCTCACTTAAATCCCCTTTATCTCTTGCTTCTGCAATCGCATTGGTTATACGCTGCCTTTCCTCTGTCTTCAGCAGGTGTAGTTCTTGTTTTAGTTGTTCAAATCCTTCTTTGGATAAATACTGAATATCACTCATGGTTTAATACGCTTAAAATTGATTAAAAAAATATGCATCAGCCGCAACTGATGCATATTTACAAATATACAAAAAAAATTAATTTATTCGCCGAATCCCATGCGCACACCCAAGGTATGAACGCCGTTAAAGGGATTGGTAGCTCTATAGCTATAGTCTAATGAAATTTGAGTTTTATCCTCACCGGTCCATAAATAACTCAATCCACCTTGTAAACCCGTAAAGGCAGAAGTTCTATTATCTGGATCCAATACCCCTTCTTGGTAAACAAATCCACCACGCAAACTAAGCATGTTTTTGTAAGTGTATTCCAAACCCACGGTTGTCTGATTGGCACTGAAGGCAAAGTTCGTAAATGCAAAGGCTGCCGTTAACTTATTATCGTATTGCTCTGGATCTTTGTCTAACTTCATATCGTAAGATGCCGCAATATTCAAGAAAGAAGGCATCTTAATGCTTTCTACTTTTACTTGCATAGTCTTAGAAAAACTTCCGTTATCCAGGATCGCCTTATAACTCAATCCGTCGCCTTCGTGCTTCATGTCTGGACCAATGTTCTTCATGGAAATACCAAACTTGAAATCGTCCTTCTTCTTACCTTTATTTCCAGGCTTCAACGTGGTCATGTACTGCACACCCGCATCAAAGGTAACTCCGTTTGCTTGTGCATCTGGAATACCTTCAGCTACTGATCGCAACACAATACCCGCGGAAATAGCGTTTGAAAATGTCTTCGAATAAGCCACCGCTATATTCGTCATATTTACACGATAAGGGCCGATACCTCCATAAGGATTCTGCTCGGTGGTTTGATCAATTGGCTTAATACCAAATTGCATTACACTGATTCCCAATGTTCCACCTTCACCACCATTTAACTTTTGTGCAAAGCCCAAGGTATTGATACCAATACCCGAACCGCGCAACCAATCGGTGCGATAAAAACTCAATTCCGTTGCATTATCCAAACGCGACAAACCCGCTACATTTAAATACATAGCTTCTGTGCCTCGTACCATCCCACCATATCCATATCCTAAGCCGCTACTGCGACCCCAGCTATTAATTGTTAATTGAGCTGCACCTGCCTGACCTTGTCTTTCGGGGTTGCCCGCATGCAATTCCCCTACCCAAGCGGCAGCAATCGCTAAGCCTAATCCTACAATATTCTTTCTGTTTGCAATCATTGTACTGTTTAATAATTATTGATTAATAAGAATCTAAATCGATGGCATGCATAATACCATAGAATCGAACAATTTTCTCTCCTAAACCATCTGCTTTTACGTGAATCAAATACAATCCGCTCGCGATTGGTACATTATAACCATTCTTTAAATCCCATTCAACAAATGTATTCTCATCGGCTTTCTTAATCTTACGAATCAAATTACCCGCAATATCAAAAATTGTAATGGTACAGGTAGGAGGAAGATTAGTAATCTTCACACGAGAATCAATGGGTGAGTTTTCGTATTCGCTATACCCTCTGTATGGATTAGGAACAACATTAACCAAATCCAAATTCTTCCTGCCAATTTCGTTGGAAATTTTAGGAGCAATGCTAGCCGCATCAAATTCGTACATTGGACGATTGTTGTTAATAGCATTTCCTGCGTCAAAGGTGGTATACGCCTTTTTAACGTTAATTTTAAACTTAACCCAAGTTGGCGGAACACCATCATTCATTGTATACCCGGGCGCCAAATATGCAGGCATCACGTACATGATTTGAGACAATAAACGCGTCTTTTCAGTTGCACTGTTAACATCTTGACCTGGTCCTTTTGCCTTCAAAGCATTTACAAAACGAGCCATTGCTGCATCGTCACTTCCTTGATAACGAGCTCCTTGAATGTTACGAGAAATACCACTTAATCCGGTCCCGAAGATGTAAATGAAGTGTTTACCACCAATAGCTGGGTAATTACCATTGTCATTAAAAACTCTGCTTGTTGGATTCCATAGCATATCCCTTCCATTCTCACCAGGCAAATAACTGTCTTCACCGAAAGCAATTGCCAAACGCTCACCGGTTTCCATATTAATAGCATAACCAGGGAACCAAGACAATCCGGTACTACTAGACTCTGAATTTCCATTGATGTCTTTTGATGGTGCCCAACGTAAATTAAACTCTTTCATTTGACCCTCAGTGGAATTGGAAACTACATCATCTCCCATCTCCAATACCGCAGCGCGTGTCCACTTCGTCTTATCAGGGGTGATCACAAACTCAATGCTCGCTACCTCAGCCAAAGGATTCTGTGTAGGTGCAGAATTTCCAGACCATGCAAACCCAAAGGTGTTTCTACCGTTCGCAGTTTCTTTTTCTCTACCAACTAAACCATAAGGAGCAATTCTACCGTTCCAAATCTTTTCATACGCTTGGTTAGGATCCAAACTCTCAAACGTAGCAGAGAAAAAATCGTGAATTACAGGATCGAAACCTGCTGTACCTAAATCACCTTTCCCTGACTGACCTGAACGAATCCAGTTCTGCCAAGGCGCAGGATTTGTAGGCGTAGCTGCTCCATCGTTATCGGCAACGGCAGTTAACCATTGCTTTCCGTTATCTTCCCACTCAACAGACCAACCAATTAAACTATTACTTGGATCTCCAAGAGCATTTTCAGCAGGATTGCTTACTTGTTCCACTTCAACTGAGAAACCCCAATCCGCTAATGTTTGATTGGTAGTATTGTTTGTGCTCTTTCTACCTTGTACAGATTCAAACTTAACGCCGATAGTAGTATCTGCGAAAATGGTATCATTGGTAGCCTTATTCACCATAAACCAACGTGTATTCTTGGTCATCGAATCCTTCAACCCACTGTTTAATGAAGCCTTTAATTCTTGGAATACAAATTCAAACTTAGCATTCGGAATTTTCAAAGGATCAACTACCTTGATTTTAACAGGGCCCATACCGGCAACGTATTTGGGTTTATTAGAAAAATTATTAGCCAAAATCTCGTCCACCGTCTCTTTCGAAAACTCCAATACGTTTCCACCATTACCTCTACCAGCCAAACGTGTTAACTCAGGACCGCTTCCATACGAAGTTTGTAATTCAGTACCATTGTTTTCGGGTTCAGTTTTATGAGGAATAGCCTTGTAAACCTTAATATTTCTTCTACCCGCCAAGAATTGATTCGGATCAATTTGCAAACTGTCATCGGACAAAATCGCATAACTCAATACCATGTAATAAACCGGTTTGAAATCCACCAACGTGGTATTTGCACCTGTAGCAAACAAATCATTCTTGATGCTAAATGTATGCTGTAATCCTTTGTCGGCACCATCAACCTTTTCAACAGGAATTAAGGCCGCCAACTTAGGATCATATACTTTATTGATTACTTGTCCGCGATTGTTTTTCACGTCACACTGGAACAACAATCTTGCTTTATCGATATTGTCTAAATCTCCGGTATTAACCGTTGCATCTTTCAACTGATAAATCATGTACCCTTCAAACTTGTAGGTACGCTCAATATTGTTCGCATCACGATACTTTTCAGAATAGTTCTCAACTTTAGGTGAATTCACATTCAAGAACTTCATCACCAATTCGTTTTCCAACTCTTGAATTTCAATTTCTGGGGCATTGGGTCCGTCCAAAATCTTGAAGTTGTTGTTGAACAACACCTGAGCTTTGTCCGATGCCAATTTTAACAAGTTTAAGGATCCAACAGCACCACCGCTAGTTGTTCTAGCCCAAACTACACCCACAGTGATACGCTGAATTTGACCAGGCAACAACGTAAACGGTCCTGTTGACTGAATAAAACGTCTGTCACCAGGTCTATTTCCAGATGACTTTTCTGTCCAATTATCTCCAACATAGTCTGGATCGGTGTCGCCAGGGAACATATATTTAGCTGGTTTGCTACCACCAAAACCGGTACCACCCCAAGTTACTGTCTGGCCACCTAGCCATTTTCCTTGCAACAAATTATAGAACTCAATAGCCTCTGTTGGATTACCACGAATTGGATCGCTATCGTTATTATAATACATAAAGTGACTCAAGCCCAATTGATTACCCGCCGAATCGGTTGGACCTTCGAAATAGTCCACCCCAACAGTTGGAGGGTTCAATCCATAACCTAAAACACCTTCATCATCGTCATCACCGTTGTAACAGAAACCTAAACTTCTACCAACATCACAACCTACATAGTCATCCGCGTAATTACCTAAATCGGCATCTACCCACTGACCCATATAACAGTCTTTGATGGTGGTAAAACCACGGTTGATCATTTTGGTAGAATAGAAGGTCATGTTGTTCACTTCGTCGTTAGTAGCAAACGCGAATGCGGTAGTCTGACATTCTACCCCGATAGGCTGACCTTGAGTTTCGTTGTGCACGTTACCTCTATCGTTGTATACCCACCAAATAAACATATCTGGCTGACGATCTACACCGTTCTCTTCATTGGGTCTGCGATCATCCAATACTGGGTGTTCACCATCTAAAGGATTGTATAAGAAATCCGCAACAACTTCTTTATAAGGAGCCATGTACCAAGCTTCGTTACCCGTCATTTGTGCACGGTTCTTACCTGCTGGCCAATCACGGATACCGCTACTTTGGTTTACATATTTACTACTTTCAAAATCTTCCAACTCATCGCGAGTCACCTTCCACATTTTGTCGTAATTCTTACAACGCACTGGATCCGTAGCGGCTGTAGAGGTATCCAAGGGTCCTGGATAAAAATCACTACCACGCTGACGGTAGGTCATAGCCGCCAATTTCAAACTTCCGCCATTATCCTTTCCACCGATCCAAACGGCACCGGAAAATAATGCATGCTTTCTTACTGCGTTGGGATCGCTAATTTTAGGAATTTCATACTTGGGGTTGTTCAAATCCCACCACATATCACCGCCGTTCAACAACTTCGTTCTTACGTTGTTTATGTCCAAGTCAACACTCTGCGAAGCAGGTTCACATGTATTGGCCATTCCACCTCGACGAGTGGTTTGTTTTGCCCTGCCTTCCACATTCACAATGGGTCTGGCAAATGAAGCTCCAGCGAGCAACAACGACAGTGCAACAAATCCTATTTTTTTCATACCTTATCTTTCCTAACTAATTAATTAAAGAATACTTGTAAACCGAAACGCAAGGTACGAGGAGCACCCAAATTACCGGTTTGAGAGTTTAATAATACACGATATAAATCCACATAACTCTGAGCATCAATCTGGTTTTTCGCCAACAATTGACCTTGAGGAGAGTTTAAGAATCCATCATCCTGAGGCTGACCAGTGTATGGGAATACACCTACCACATTCATGCGATTTGTAATGTTGGACACCAATAAGAAAGCAGCCATCTTCAAAGGATCTTTGCTTTCACGATTCAAACGGAATTGCTTACGTACTTGAACATCAAACTGTTGATTCCATGGCAAACGTGCGCCAAAAGGTACACCTTTAATTTGAGCACGATCCACCGCACCAATTTGAACAGGTCTAGTGGTTGGCGTATAAGGAGTTCCCGAGTAACTATTTGAAATAACAGAGAAACTGGTATTCTTGAAAATTTCTTTGTTACCAACCTTAGGACCAAGATATAAGTTCTGCTTTGTTTTTGGATCTCTTCCGCCCAACCATGCTAAGGTTACCATCAATTTTATATTATGACGGATATCCAATTCTCCCAAAGGAATTACGTTTCTCAAGTTCGGCTGATTTGAGGCGATCAAGGTAGCCTGAGAGTTGATGTTTGAACCAGTACCATCGGCAAACTGCATCATGTAGGAAGCATTGAAATTAAATGGACCTGGGATATTTCCTTTTCCACCAATACCAAACATTCTGTATTCTGCACGGAAACCACTGATGGTAGAGAAATCGATGTTACGATACGTAATGTACGTTACAGGGTAACCTTGAGTGATTTGATACAAGCCAAAGTCATTTCTAACCTCTGTATAGAAGGCTGCTAATTCTAATCCTCTATCTTCCTTAACTCCACTCAATTGTTTGAAACCAACTTCGTAATCGGTTTTCAAACGAGGCTTCAAATCACCATTAGAAATAGTATTACCTTGACGGAATTTCAAATAGTACAATTCGTCGATACTTAAGAAAGAAGCACCGCTGTTTGGTCTCTGAGCCAATACATCATAAATAACGTAGAAGGTCTTCTTACGCGGAACCAATGGAAAACTGAAATAAATACGAGGTAATAAGTTTACTACAGGCGTAAAGTCACGCAAAGAAGATGATTCAATATCTTTCTGATTTGGATTAACCAAATACGGAGCAATTCTGCCGTTGCTGGTTTGGTTAGCCAAAATTTCAGGACTCTTCAATTCGCTACCATCGGCATTAAACCAACGATCGCCATTTCTATAACCTAAAATCTTGGTTGGCGCTGTAATATCGTTTACATACACTTTGAAATTATCGCCAATATTATCAGGGTGCGAAATGTCTAATCCATTGATGGAGGTCACTTCAGCAGCCGTACGGATTGGATACAAACTGTACGGATCATCCAACACCAACTGGTTAGCATCGTAACGTTCCATACGCAAGCCCAAACGGAAAATCAAATCTTTAAACTGGAATTGGTCTTGCACCCAAGCTGCAGTATATACTGGCTGGAAAGCACCTATCATTCTCTTGGAAGGATCGAAGAATTCATTGATGGATGGCTTACCATTCAAACGATTTCCTAAGTGATCGTACCCAAAATAACTTACATAACTGTTACCATTGTTCAACAACTCATCCGCTGTAAACATGTTTAAGTCGAAATCACCAGGGGCATAGGAATTAATATCTACGAAAGTTCTTTCATCAATTTTATTTCCATAAACATCCGTTCTACCCTCTGAAATCAACTTTTCACGGAAGGCTTTATCAAACGAAGTCTGAGAAGCAGAATTCAACAAACGATTGTAACGAACAGTATCGGTGAATACACCGTTGGCATCGTAACTCAAAATTGGATTAGCCATGTCAAGTTCGAGAATATGACTATTCATTAACTGACGCATCAAAATCCAAAGATTATTAGCACTTAAGCCATAACCACGAGAAAACTGCTGCTCATAATAGAAGCCAGCTTGTAAATCGTGAGGCGCGCGCTCAATACCATTTTCTGTTTTGGGTTTGTACTGCATCTGACCTTGAGCAAAAACGCTATATCGCTCAGACATAGATTTAGACCAACCGGAAGTAATACCCCCTGGAGTACCATGCAAAGAATACACCGAGTTAGGATTGAAACCATTCAATAAACCTTGGTTTACTTGAACTTGGTTTGAGTTAGCAATCTTTGCACCTCTGGAAGCAAAATAATCGTAGATATTCTGCGTGTAACGCGCACGAATCGGATTCAAATTGCTTGCTTCAAATGTCAACAATGTATCTGCAAAACCAACTTGTTCCCAATAGTTTCTTAATTGTACATAATTACCGTTTTGGTCTTGAACAATTCGAGGCTCCTTATTAGGATTTTGTTGAGGATCGTAGTTAGCATATTGGAAGAATGCGGTTGGGTGTGCAGTAAACTTACCAATGTACCCATAATCAAAAATATTATCCAAATGGTTGGCATCTCTACCAAACGAATAGGTATTCTGATATTCCGCACGAATCGTGTAAAAGGCATTCTTAATACTACTCTCTTTATCGGTTTTGAAATTCTGTACAAACTGAAAATATCCGCGATACGTATGTCCATCCGATCTAGCCGAATTCTTGTAGTTCATGATAGAATTGGTAGCAGCTCTTCCACCACCATATACATACTGACCGTACAAGGTCATAGTAATCAAACTACTTGGGCGGAACTCCAATTTACCCCAAACGTTACCGCCATATTGAGCAGAATTTGGACGAGCTTTCAATCGTTCAAAATCATCCTCACGCAAATAACTCGCTCTATGAACGAAACCGTTAGGCGTAAACACCAAAGGATCTTGTTCAATTTGATTTAAAACGTCTTCTTTTACAACATATACCCCAGTTCTAGTAGGTCCAGGATCCTTAGCATAACTTACCTGAGCATTCGCAACGTATCCTAATTTTACGTATTCGTTTTTCTTGCCCTTGTTTTTAATCCAAACCGGACCAGAAATAAATCCTTCCATCGCACTGATACCAAATGCATCCAAGAATTGAGACGTGTTCATCTCCATTGCCGTAGTTGTCTTTCTGGTAGCACTGCGTGTTGTGGATTGAAAAGCACCCCCGGTTAAGTCACCCACGTTTGCAGGAATACCGCTAATGGTTGCCGCTAATTCTTGAGTTCCTAAGGTTGGTGGAGTAGCACCGCCACCAATAATTCTCATACCGTCTACGAAATATCCGTTACCATCGGGTCTAGAACCACGAATAGACAAACCCGCCGGCGTACTCAAAATGGCAGAGTTGGTATTTTCCAACAATCCCACGCCACGTCCTGCAGAGTTCAGAAGTTCATCTTGGGTGAAACCTACTCGGTTATTCAATAAATCCACTGGTTTTTTCTGGGTTCTCTTGGCGGTTAATTCAATTACCTGCATTCTTTCCGCCAAATCAATGGTATATTCTTGATTGTTACCGGCTACCAAATATTTGCTCACTTCAATGGGCGATTGACCATTCTTAGTAGCTACAATTTTATACTCTCCCGGCGTTAAGTTAGGCCAACCCACACGACCGTCTGAGTCCGTGGTATCCGTGGCAACTTCAATGTCGTTCAAAATCATTTTCACCTCGACACCACTCACTGCCTTACCATTTTGCATCACTTTCGCACGGAAATCCGCAAAATTGGTCTGTGCCGTAGCTACTGTGCTAAGCGCTAGCACCCCTAAACCTAATAGTATTCGTTTCAACATAGTTAGTTTTCGTAAATTTCTTTCATCGATGACTTTGATATAGTTCATCGATAATTTGGCAATTTTACCCAAAAATCAAGGATTTACCAAGAATTTGGGATGGAAAAAATAGGAAATGTTTCTTGGCAGGGAACATTTCCATGACAATTAATAGACAAATTTTAATAATTAATTGTCCTTAACCCCATAATAATCTAATACTTTCGATAAAATCACTTCGGAAATCTTGCGGTAACTCTCCACGGTCCAGCCCCCTACATGTGGCGAAAAAATGACATTAGAAAAATTAAGTAATTCATCAAAAGCTCCCAATTGATTAAATGGCGGTTCTATTTCCAGAACATCCGCAGCAAATCCCAAAATTTTTCCCGTTTGCAACCCGTTTACTACCGCAGAGGTTTCCACCACCTCTCCTCGGCTTAAATTCAACAACCACAAGGGCTTAGCAAAACTATCAGTGCTTGAATTATTGAAGATAAAACGCGTTTCTTCGGTTAGGGGTACATGCAACGTTAACACATCGGAATGGACAAAAAGATCTTCCCAAGTACCTTCGAAAATAGCTCCTACTCCGGATTCATTGTTACAACTTGCCAATACAGAATCCCACCTCGGAGCAAACCCTTTTTTGTATTTATCAACGGCAATAATTTGACACCCAAATGCTCGCAATCTTTCTGCAACTGCCGTACCCGTATTCCCATACCCCAGTACTCCTACCACCATACTTTTCAACTCCCTACCCCGATTGCCTTCTCTATCCCAAACTCCACTTCTCACCTCCGCATTCCCCTTTCCCAAATTGTGCAACAAACTCAGCAACATCCCTAGCGTTTGCTCTCCCACAGCCACCGAATTGGCCTCTCCAGAGTTAAAACAATAAATGCCATGGTTTTCTGCAGCAGCTAGATCAATATTGTCTAAACCCGCACCGGCTCTTCCTACCCATTTCAAGGTACCGCTTACCTTGCTAAAAAATGCTTCCGTTAATCGCAATTTACTTCGAACCACCAATCCAGAAATCCCCAATTCTATGCAGGTCTCTTCAACTTCCGATGGTTTGATTTCGGGTCGATAAAAAACATTTATTCCCGATTGCTTCAATCCTTCTAGCAACGAACCATGTACATCATCTATAATTAAAACCGAATCCGATAACTGGTTCATTTAGCAGCGAAATTAATCTCTGAAATTACGTCGACTTAAATACCAATCGCTTGGTTTATTGGTTATAGAATCAGAGGAATGTGTAGCTTCCATGGCAACCGATTCTCCCTTACCCGCAGCGCCGTACCAATGAACGGCTGCCACAGCCAAGGCTTCAGCAATATCTGCGGGCAACGTCTTGGCTTCTAATTCCTTACCGGTAAAATGGTGTTGAATAAAATGCGTATCGAAATTACCCTCCAAGAATGCTGGATGCTGCATAACAAAATCCCCAAACATCAAGGTAGTTTCAATTCCGGTAATTTTATATTCGGCAATTGCTCTGCGCATTCTCGCAATAGCAGTCTCCCTGTTTTCACCCCATACAACGAGTTTTGCCAGCATATTATCGTAATAAATTGGAATTTCCATTCCGCTTTCCATACAATCATCTACCCTTACCCCAGGACCTTGAGGAATTTTGTAGGTCTCTACGGTTCCCACGTTGGGCAAAAATTGATTGGCTGGATCTTCTGCACATATTCGCAACTCAATGGCATGGCCGTTGATAGCGAGATCTTTTTGTTCAAAGGACAACGGCATTCCAAAGGCAACTTGTATTTGCTCTTTCACTAAATCGATTCCGGTTATCATTTCTGTAACGGGATGTTCCACTTGCAAACGGGTATTCATTTCTAAAAAATAGAAAGAATCTGCATCCCCAAGCAAAAATTCAACCGTTCCTGCTCCAGTGTAATTGCAGGCTCTCGCTACATTAACCGCTGCTTCTCCCATCTTTGCCCTCAGCGATTCGCTCAATACGGCACTGGGTGCCTCTTCCACCAATTTCTGGTGTCTACGCTGTATACTACACTCCCGTTCAAATAAATGACAAACATTACCAAACGAATCGGCCATTATCTGAAACTCAATATGCCTAGGAGAGCCAACATACTTTTCAATAAAAACACTATCGTCACCAAATGCACTACGAGCTTCGTTTTGCGCCATGGTTAAACTGCTTAAAAAATCTTCTTCTCGCTCCACAACACGCATTCCTTTTCCACCACCACCTGCACTGGCTTTGACTAAAACAGGGAAACCTACTTCTTTTGCCACCTGCAACGCCGCATCGGCATCTTTTATTGCTTCGTCAATTCCAGGCACCAAGGGCACGCCAAATTCTTTTACCGCTTGCTTCGATGCAATTTTACTTCCCATCACCTCCATGGCAGCAGCCGTAGGACCGATAAGCACGATTCCATTATCCTTTAAAAGATTCGCAAATTTGGCATTCTCACTTAAAAATCCATACCCAGGATGTACCGCTTGAGCCCCAGTCTGTTTACACAATTCTATGATTTTATCCATCCGAAGATAACTATCGGCACTAGCCGGTCCACCCACACAATACGCTTCATCTGCATAGCGAACATGCATTGCATTTTTATCCGCTTCGCTGTAAATAGCAACGGTTTGAATGCCCATTTCTCTGCAAGTTCTCATTACACGGATGGCAATTTCACCCCGATTAGCAATTAATATCTTGGTAAACATAGATGCCACAAATATCGTAAGCATTGCACAAAATATTGCATACCTTCGCAAAGCAATCGCACCGATAGAATTTTCCAACTATCCATGTCAGACAACAGCCGAAACTACTCTTCCTCTAACCCCGCTTCAAAGCCAAAGTTTCACGGCATCAAAACACTGATCACTTTAATCAAGTCCGAATGGGCTATGGACTTAAAAAAACCTGCTGTAATTGCAGCGGCAGGACTGCAAATCGCGGCAATGGCCCTGTTGTCATTTCTAACCCAGCCGCACATCACTCCCAAAATCTGGAACAGTTTATTTTGGTTGGTTCTTATACTTTGCACTTTGCAAGCCGTTTCCAAAAATTTCTTAGGAATCAACCGATCGCGTTGGATTTATTACAATCAATTAGCTTCACCCACGCTAATTCTATGGTCTAAAATGCTGTACGGCATTGTAACAATGCTAATGCTAACCCTAATAAATTTGTTGTTGTTCGGGTTTTTCATGGGCTTTCCCATTCAACATATACAGGCGTATTTTACTAACCTACTATTGGTTACCGCAGGAATCAGTTTTGTATTTACACTCATCGGCGCAATTGCATCCAAAGCCAATCAAGCAGGATTCTTAGCTCCCGTGCTAAGTTTGCCAGTAATTTTGCCCATCATTTTGGTTGGCATGAAGGCATCAAACAAAACCATTAACCCGGTATTGGTGAGCAGCGTTTGGAAAGACATCGCCCTGGTAGGCGCATTAGATTTCCTAATACTTGTTCTTGCTTCCGCGCTGTTTATCCCCCTTTGGAAGGATTAACAAGAATCCTACATCGGAGAAACAGGTGTAGCGGCCTTCACAGGAGCTTTCTTGGGTGACGGTTTTGATTCCGTTTTACCGCTGCTTTGTTTTTTGGCCGATGGCTTTTTCGATTCCTTTTTATTCGATTTTTTCTTTGGATCCGTATTTGTTGCTGGCGACTCACCAATCCAATCACTCATAGCAAACAGTCCCATATCAAAAACTGCATCCTCTTTGTATCGCTTTAACCAATCCAATTTCAACGCTTCCTTGGTTTTATCTCCCTTCACCGCATCCATATCCACTGCCAAAGGCATAATGGTATCGGCCACTGTTTTATATTTAAAATCTTTCAATGGTTTGTCCTGATTTCTCAAAGTCTCTTGCTGCTTTTCAAACTTCTCCAAATTCAACGAATACGTGTATGATTTACGCTGTTTAGCCAATTCTACAGATCGATTCGTCACCAATCCAAAATATTCCGATCCACCTTTTTTCGCATTGGTTTGTTTTATCGCCAACTTTCTTCTGTCTTCTTTATACGGATTAAAAGCACTGTAAACGGCAGACGGAATCTTATCATAAGCCAAATGATAATCCATTTCTTTTTCCCCTTGCTCGATACCATCGTACAAATCAGGAAGTATCACATCAGGAACTACCCCCATCAACTGCGTGGTTCCCCCGTTAATTCGATAAAACTTTTGAATGGTAACCTTCAATTGACCATATCCTCTTGGAAACACATCGGTAACACCACCCTCTAATGGCACAAAGGTTTGCACCGTACCTTTTCCAAAGGTACTTTTCGTTCCGATGATAATTGCCCGATTATAATCTTGCATGGCGGCGGCCAAAATTTCGCTTGCGCTGGCGCTGTAGGTATTTACCAATACAACCAAAGGTCCGCTATAATTTACGGCTGGGTCTCTATCTGAGTACACTTCCACCCCACGCGCATCCTTCACCTGAACAATTGGACCTTGTGGAATAAACAATCCGCCCATATCAATAGCATCCTGCAAACTTCCACCCCCATTATTACGCAAATCCAAAATAATACCCTTTACGCCCGCCTCTTTCAATTTCTCAATCTCCAATCGAACATCCTCACTGGAATGCCTACCTCTGCCTCGGGTTGAAAAATCTGCATAAAAACTCGGCAATTGAATCAACCCCAACGAAAGACCCTGATAATTAATAATGGCACTTCGGGCATAGGTATCCTCAATCACTACTACCTCGCGAATAATTGGAATAACCTGCGTTTTTCCATCGGGTTTCTTCACTGTTAGTCGAACTTCCGTGCCTTTTTTGCCACGAATTAACTGAATAGCGTCATCCAACTTCATATCCACTACATCCACCGGTTCTGCCGATCCTTGAGCTACCTTTAAAATTAAATCCCCGGCTTTCAGTTCTCCCTGACGATAACTTGCACTGCCAGGCACAATACGTTCAACCTTAATATATCCGTCTCTTTCTGTTAATGTAGCGCCAATTCCTTCCAATTTACCGGTCATTCCAATGTCGAAATTATCCTTATCCTCGGGTGGAAAATACTCAGTATGAGGATCGTACACCTCCGAAATTGCGTTGGCATACATGGCGATTTGATCCCTACGATCCATTTTTTTCAATCGTTTAAACCAATCCGCATAGAATTTTTTCGTCTCGTTACGAGCACTCAATTCCAAAGTATCAAAGGGTTTAATCTTGCTGGCCGATGCAGAGTCTTTCATCTTCTTCTGACTTTCCATTTTTCTTGAAAGTCGTTCCAGCGACTGAAATTTCAACCAACGTTTCCAATCCTCTAGCAAAGCTGCCTCGTTAACCATATAGTTCTGTGGCTCATCCTCCAATACATATTCTTCATTGCTATTGTAGGAATAAGGTTTACTCAATTCCGATTCGATAAAGGGCTGGAGTACATCGATACGTTTATGCAGCGTGTTCCAAGTTTTATCAAAAAAATCAAATCTCCCTGCTTTAATCTGATCGTCGATTGAATATTTGTGCGCCGATAATTCCTTTAAATCTTCTTGAGTAAAGAAATGTTTCGTTCTATCCAGTTGACCTAGCAAATTCTCATATACCTTGGCCGATAGACTGTCATCCACCTCTTTGGGTTGATAATGTGCATATTGTAAAACCCCCATCAAATGGCCAAAAAAGCCGTCCGAACCGGTTGATTTTTTATTGCTACAAAAAACAAATAATGCCAGTACACTGGTAGTGGTGGTTAATACCACCCAACGATTTAACTTCATAAAAACTACTTTACTATAAACGACGAACTATTCAAAAACTATTTAAAATTCCTTTACTTTCTTATTTCTTAACTTTTGCAGGAGGATTATTCCCAGCAGGGGGTGCTGTTGGCACAGGAGGCTGACCGGGCTTACCCACTGGATTCCCTCCAGGAGAAGGATTCCCCATTCCATTCGGCCCTTTACTGGGTCCCCCGGGCATACCCATACCATTTCCATTCATTCCACCGTTCATTCCTCCATTCATTCCGTTCCCGTTCATTCCTCCGCGTTGTTGTTGCTGTTTTGCCCATTCGCGCATCTTCACTTCGGGATCATCAAAATATTTATCCAATCCCAAGGTAGAAATACCCTGGTCAAATACCAAATCAACGGGAATTGAAGCTGCTTCAATTCGCTTCAAATCAGCGGCTAACCCTTCTCGGATATTCCCCAAAGAATTTAACATATCCGCTGCTTTGATTGGATCACCATCGCCTTGAACCTGCAATAATGCTCCCGCCAAGCCGGCAATTGCACTTCGCATCTTCGCAACATTCACCGTATAATATCCACCGTTAGCATTCGCTGTATAAGCAATTGCACCGCGCTCCAACAAGGTATTAAATGTTATCATGTTCGCTTTGCCATGAGCGGAAGAAGCACCAAATCGAACGCTTCTGAAAACAGACGCCACAAAGGTCACATAGTAATCATCCAACTTACCACCCAATTCTTTTTTATCAAATAACTCGGTAACCATGTACAAGCCCAGCACATCGGCCTTGCATTCTTCCAAAGCAGAGTAATGCACTCCCAATGCCTCTCGGATGGTCTTGCCACCGGAGTTGTTGTCGGATACAGTGGATTTGCCCGAATTTGTTACAACGTATTTAACCCCCAATCCATGAGCTACTTCGTGAAACATCACGTTATTAAAAAATGCATCAAAGGTGATATGTTTCTGCTGCTCCGGCGCGATTACCAATTTCGAAATCGGCACAACAATGTGATCGAACTTCGCTTTCATGGTGTTCTTCAACTGCGACCTACGGGTTCCAAAATTTTCCTGAATCGTTTCATCGTTCGGCAAATTCACGGCAATCGTTTTACTACCCGAATTGCAATCCCCACCATAATAAACCACATCAAAAACAGCCAACGAACTCATTGCCTGAGCTGGCTTTTGCATCGGCGGAAATCCATCTTTCTGGATAATTTCTCCTACAGATGTTGCATCCGAACCGCTGTTCAAAACCGGTTTGTACTTTGGATCCACGGGAAGACCCGCTTGTAGCGACGGCAACATGGCAACGTACTTCTCCAATCGCTTACCCCATTCCATATCGCGAACCAAAACGTAAGATTCATAGGAAGTCTTCTGTCCGGTTAATTTATCTTCATAATTTTCGATTGGGCCAATTACAATGTCTAAGTGCGATTTTAATCCAAGCCATTGAATGTCACTCATGATATAATCGTCCATCATCAATCCACCGCTACGCATACGCAAATACTCCGCAAAATCTTTATCCTCAGCCTCTATTGCTATTGCAGCTTCATTTAGATGCATTACAATTTTCATGATTTCTTTGCGATAGGCTTCGCTGTATTTTTGAATCGCATATTGCTGTCCATCCGTGCCTTCCATCGGCATTCCCGGATTAGGCAATTCCATATCCATGGGATCCATAGGCATAGCATCGGCACCGGGCTTCATTGGCGGAGGAGGTTTGGGCATTTCGTACTTTTTGATCAGCGTGTATGGCGACAAAACATCCCGCATTAACAGGGTGTCTTTTACTAATTTCGTAGAAAAACCTTCTACATAAAACTGGGCACCCGCCGGCTTAACTCCATACCCTGAAATAAACGGCTTATCGTTATTTAATCGGTCCCAGGGACCATAATTAATGGCTGCAAACTTTCGCTGATTGGTATCCTTGATGTTGGACAAAAATTCCTCTTTCGGGCCGATGGTTTGCTTCCAAAAAATTGCATCTGCATACTCAGCCGCTTTCATTAAGTGCGTTAAACATTTTCGTTCTGCAGCACTCAATAAGGCCGTATCTGTGGTTAAAGTTACCCGTTTGTAAGAAGAAAGTCGCTGAGCCAATTCTTGAGAGGACATCACAGGTGCAATCTCCTTCTTTCCTGCCATCGCGCCCTTATTATTCGCAGCGGAAACCGGCTTACTGCTGCTAGTGGACGGCTTGGATTTTTTCGGGGAATTGGACTGTCCTGTGCTTGTTGCTGGAAACATTGCTGCAGCTGCAGAAACGCCAACCCATAACCATGTGCTCTTCATAAATTCTTAACTTACAAACCTAATCAGTTTTACCCATAATTTAGAAAATCCCCCATGAAAATAAACGAACTTAGTGCTACCTTAATCGGATATTTATTCATTTCCAAAGACTAATTCCAGCATTGCCGCATAATTTGGATAGGCAAATGCCTTAATTTTGAATTCGCATTTTAGAATCACAAACACTTGGAATCGTTAAACCCCATTTCCTTATCCCATTTGCAGTCTGCCATGCCCAATTACGGTGGTAATATCGCTTGCGAATCGGGCCATTTTCCCGTGAGTTACTTGGAACTTTCCAAACCTACCGGGAAATACGTTTACCGATGGGTACTCAAATTGGTTTCAAGAATTAGCGCCAAAGGATTTATCCAATACAGCGGAAATGCGTGCACCCCAGGATTACACTTTCCTCACATCAACCCCAACAAAGGACTAGAACAATTCCAGTCTTCCCCTTGTGGAGTATTGATTGTAAATGTATTGAACAACCAACCCCACAAAGATGCCATACAAATACCAGGCGAACCATTCATGAATTTAAAAATAAATTCGGAATGGAATACGTTGGACGATTATTTAATGGCCATGTCATCCAAATACCGGGTACGCAACAAAAAAGTCCTCAGTGTTTCTCAAACTGTTGAAAAAAGATTACTAAGCGAACTTCCCCCCTCCGAATGGGTTGCTCCTTGCGCAAGACTTTTGGGAAAAACACTCAAACAAAAAACCCTTGCTATATCTCCCAATTTATCGGAAATGCTGTTTAATTTCAGCCGATCGTTGAAGGAAGATTTCAAGGTTTGGGGGTATTACCACGAAGACGAACTGATTGGGTTTATCACAGCAATTACCTCTGACCAAAGTGTTTTTGCTATGCATTTGGGCATTAACGATGCGTTTGCAGAGGAATTCTCTTTGTACCAGCGAATGATGATAGACACCATCGAATGGTGCATACTAAATAAAAAAACCGCGCTGTGCATGGGTCGTACCTCCACCGAAATCAAAAGTACACTAGGCGCAGAACCCATCGAAAATAGTTTTTTATTCTACAGCAAAAGCAGAATTATTCGAATCATACTGAAATTTTACCGGAATTTCATCCATACATCCAAGCCCTATGTAATTCGAAAACCCTTCAAAGAGCAAAAAAACCAACCTGTGCTGGAAAACGCGTAAATTGCGTTCGGCATGAAACTTTCCACTTACAAATACTCCTACATTTTATGGTCGGTTGCCTTGGCAGGATTCACAACCACACAAGTATTAGCCCAAACCAGCTCTCCTGCAACTAATCCCAGAGATGTAAACACCAATAAATTTTTCTACGAGTTAATCAATCTCTCCAAAAACAAAGAGCAAAGCGCCTACAACTTCAGCCCAGCCGTAAAATTACCATGCTTGCGCGTAGAAGATCAGTGCAGAACCTCCACCTGCTGGAGTTATTCTACCTTGAGTATGTTGGAAAGCGAGTTGCTCAGAACCAACAAAGGAGAGCATAATTTATCGCAAATGTACGTAGCTCGCTGGGCCTACGTAGAGAAGGCAAAAATGTTTTTGCGCATGAACGGTAAACACAACTTTGAACAAGGGGGTGAAGGCCACGATATTCCATCTATTATAAAGAAATACGGTATTGTACCGGAAGAAGTTTATACTGGACTAAAAAATGGTGCTACTCGCCACGATCATGCCGAAATGATCGCGGTACTGAAAGGCTATATGGAAGCATTGGTTAAACGCGATCCCGGCACGTATTCCACCGATTGGATCAAAGGCTTAGAAGGAATTTTGGATGCCTACTTAGGCCCTGTACCTAGCACATTCTCCTATCAAGGCAAAACTTATACACCCGCTACATTCGCAAATTTCTTAGGTCTGAACATGGATGATTATGTGGCACTTACAAGTTTTACCCATCATCTTCCCTACGAGTACTTCCCCATCGAGGTACAAGACAACTGGGCCATGGATAGAGCTTGGAACCTACCATTGGATGAGTTTACACAAACGGTAAAGGACGCATTAAGCAAAGGTTATACCATTGCCTGGGCTGCAGACGTGAGCGAAAAAGGCTTTTCATTTCGTGATGGATTAGCGTTAGTGCCCGAAGACGAATCCACAATCCAAAAAATTGGAAAAGACAACGCAGGATTTAACGATGCCGGGGCCGAGAAAAAAAGCAACGCCTTTTCCGAGCCCGTGGAAGAAAAAATAATTACCCCCGAAGTCCGGCAGGAAGCCTTTGACAAACAAACCACCACCGATGACCACGGCATGCACATCGTGGGGATGAGTTTAGGCAAAGACAACAAAACGTATTTCTTAGTAAAAAACTCTTGGGGTTCTGGTAATTATTTGGGCGGAATGTTCTACGTTAGCGAAGCGTATTTCCGTTATAAGACCA